>Ga0213875_10000086_pt1 | contig 106719 bp, 84 predicted proteins | sample BarmaccomBMRX_R8_FD_160105 | JGI IMG/M metagenome (GOLD analysis project Ga0213875, IMG submission 160105) | Root-associated microbial communities from Barbacenia macrantha in rupestrian grasslands, the National Park of Serra do Cipo, Brazil - RX_R8 | ecosystem: Host-associated > Plants >... | reverse complement strand
AGCAGGCGTCATCAACGTCAAATAGGGCATGACGAATTCCCATTCCTCATGGCTCACATCGCTCGGATAGTGCTTGCGGTTCATAGCCGCAAAGTTTATATAAGAAGTTCATAACACGCTCTTAGATAACTCTTCTCGAATCCCCGATTTCTGCCCATCGGCAATGCCGCTATGTGATTGCACCTTTTCGTTCAATTGCAATTCTTTCAATTTGGGGTTTTCTTCGGCAGCATCATCCTGGGGATCATAGCCGACCAGTTCACGGGCATCGGAAATATCGAGCCGCTTGAAGCGATTGTTGCTTAAGCCGTGGAAGATAGCGAATTGAAGATTTTCCACATCAATACAACGGTTAATAAGTTGATTTAAATCACGGTGCGATACAAACGCATCAAACATATTAATGGACTCTGCTTTGCGCGCCGCCTCAATTGGCTGAAAAGCTCCGATACGCAAAGTAATAACCGAAAGTCCTTCCTTTTCGGCCATGTAACGCCCTAGGGCTTCACCAAAACACTTCGACACACCATACAAATCGCCGGGGTTTACGGGGTCAGTCGTCTTAACTTGTACATCAGACGGATAACCTGATACGGCATGAATTGAGGAAGCATGAATCACCCGACGACAACCCGCCGCTTTAGCCGCGATAAAAATATTATAAACACCGGTAATGTTGGCATCTAATAAATCCTGCCAGGTCGCCGAGGGGCTGGGGTCGCCTGCCATGTGAACAACGGTATCTATGCCCTGGCAAAACTCCTTCAATTTATCCAGTTTTGACAAATCACAGGCTACTACTTCACCCAGTGGCTTAATCTTCTCTATACCTTCTTCGTTGCCCTGCACATGCAGGCGCAAGTCATATTTATCCTTTGAGTTTTCAGCGAAATAAGAACCAATACGCCCGGCGGCTCCCGTAACTAAAACGCGCCGTCGCGTATTCGTATCGGCCTTAAATAACGCGCCCGTTCCAGTGGCGGTAAAAGAAAGTGACATATTTCAACCTCGCTACTTGAGTAAAGAATTTCCCCTTGAGTTGGCTTTTGACAGGGGCAAGTGATATGCCACGCCGAATGCTCCTACTTTGGCATTTGCAGCGTGGTGGAGGCCGCGTAGACTGAAGACTATGGACGAATCTTTAGAGCGTTCAGTGCCGTGCGCGCTGGCCATTGGTGGCCTTGATCCCTCTGGCGGGGCCGGGCTGCCCGCCGATATTCGCGCGATGGCTGCTTTCGGCGTCCATTGTTGCACCGTGGCCACGGCGGTTATTGCTCAAAACACCAGGGGCGTAGTTGCCATTGAACCGGTATCCACAAAGATGTTTGAAGCTCAACTGGATAATCTACTGGAAGATACTACCCCACGAGCTATCAAGGTTGGTATGTTGCCCACTATCGAAATTGTTAACAGCCTGGCCGTCCGCTTACGGCAATTGAGCCATATCCCACTTATCGTTGACACGGTTTTTGCGCCTAGCAGCGGCCCCCGCTTTTCTGATATGGCAACGACCAAGCAGCTTGCTGAGCAGCTACTTCCCTTAGCAGAGTTAGTCACGCCCAACATTCCAGAAGCTATACAACTGACAGGTCAACCTATTACAGACGGAGCATCCATGATTCAGGCAGCTCAATTCATTCATCATCGCTATAGAGCACGCTGTGTACTCATTAAAGGTGGACACTGGACGGACATAGTTGAAGAGAGCAGTTCAAATCCGCTGGGGAATGAGGCTGTAGATTTATTGCTTACAGGCACAGAGATAGTTGAACTTCGTGCGCCACGTATAGCAGAGTATGAGGTGCGGGGCACCGGATGTTTGCTGGCCTCAGCCATTGCCGCGCAACGGGCGCAAGGATTGCCCGTAATCGAAGCCGCCCATAACGCCAAGCAATGGCTAACAACGCAGATTAGAGAAGCAAAAGTAACCGGGCATGGACGGCGCGTTGCTACTTTGTAGCCGTGAGGAGCCTGCGCAGGCAGGCTTTGCGCTGTTGCAGCCTGCGACTTGAGTCGCCTAGCTGGGTTAAGTTAAAACAACGCTTCGGTTAATGTCCCAGCGCGGCTAAACGCATAACATCTTCAGCACCGGCGCCATGCTTGAGTTCGCCCGCTAATTGCCCCTGGCGCATCACGAGGATGCGATGAGATAGGTTCAATACTTCGGGCAAGTCGGAGCTAATCATCAACACTCCATAGCCGCGTGTGGCTAACTCGCGCAACAGGCGATGCACCTGGGCCTTCGCGCCGACATCTACACCTTGTGTCGGTTCATCCACAATCAGTAGCTTCGGCGCAACAGTTAGCCATTTACCAATAACCACCTTCTGTTGATTGCCACCACTCAGAGTTTCCACGCTAATCTCGGTGCCTGCGGTCTTAATCCCTAAATCGTTGATGCGCTCGTTCGCCAATCGCCTTTCCGCCCCGCCATGCACTACATTGGCAGTGGCTAACTGGGCCATATTAGAGGCCAGTGCAGGCAGGCTTAAATTCTCTCGCACGGAGAGTTGCATTACTAAACCCTGACCCCGACGGTCTTCGGGCACGAGGGCAACCCCAGCTCGAATCGCATCTCGCGGGCCACGCGGGGTATAAGCTTGACCATTCAGCAACATCTGCCCACCGGTAGGCAGATCAAGGCCAAAGATGCAGCGGGCAATTTCACTGCGGCCACTGCCCACCAGACCGGCAAAGGCTACGATTTCTCCTGGCCGCACTTCAAACGAGACACCTCGAAAGGCTGGTTCCCGACTGAGGTTTTCGACCTTTAAAATAGGTTGCGCGTCGCTGGCTCCGGTCTTGGCGATAAGTTCCTCGGTTTCGCGCTCTTCATCCTCTAAGGCACGCCCCACCATTTGGGACACAATATTTTCTGGGTTGACTTCACTGATGGGTTGGGTAGCAACGTGGTGCCCGTCGCGCAAAGTGGTAATGCCATCACACAAAGCGAAGATTTCCGGCAGACGATGTGAAATATAAAGAATGGTGACGCCTTCACTGCGCAAGACGCGGAGCCGCTCGAAGAGGTTATTGGCTTCGCCCTCGGATAAGGCAGCAGTCGGCTCATCGAGGATTAACACTTTGGCATCTTCGGCTAAGGCGCGAGCTATTTGCAAGAGATGGCGTTGGGCCGAAGAGAGCCGTTCCACCAGGGCATCCGGTGGAATATCAAGAGCCGCACGGGCCAGAGCAGCTTCAGCCCGCAAGCGCATCGTTTTGCGATTAACAAAGCCAAAGGCTTGCGGCTCATGCCCTAAGTTAAGGTTTTCTTCCACACTGAGGTTAGGACACAAAGCAGGCTCTTGCGGCACCAGGGCAATGCCTAACTCCCGCGCCCGCCGGGGCGAACTGATAACAACGGGTTTACCTTCAAGGCTAATGACGCCACTATCGGGCGGCTGCACCCCGGCGGTAATTTTCATGAGCGTGGATTTGCCCGCGCCGTTCTCCCCCACAATGGCATGAATGGTGGCCGGAGCCACGCTGAAAGACACATCTTCCAGTGCTCGCACGCCGCCGAATCGCTTGGAAATATGCTCAAAAGTTAACATAGGAACTTGCGGGTCTAACACGAAATTACTTAACGTCTTTAGGATGTACGGCAGTTATTTGGTCAAACCGCTTAAAATCTCCTGTATCAAAGGTGAGCAGATAGCTTATGCCATGACTACTCATGAAGGCCGCTATCCGGGCATCATGCACTTCCACGCCTCTTACCTGATGGGTCAGTTTTGCCAAACCCTCAAAATTAGCGGTGGCTCATGTAACACAGGAAAGATAGCCTGAAGGCGGTTTACTTCAGCTTCCGCTTGGAGAGGTGTCATTCCAAAGCCATTCTTATCCTTAGGACGTGTAACAACATTCCACAACTCAATGATATTTTGTGGGGCCAGATAAAGCATTTCGCCCTGCTCGATGAGAGTTTCTACAGCGGCCACTGCCATCTCATAAAATGGACTATCCAAGTCCATAGAGCGCAATAATATGTTTGTATCCAGCAGATAAGACATCAGTCCTGCCCTTCATAAAATGACGCCCGCTGAAATGCCTCATCTGTTAGTTTGGGTAGTTTTTTCTCTTGGTGGCTTGCAGCCCAGTGGTGCCAATCGCTTTTGCGTTGATCCCGCCGCGCTCTAAATCCCTCTTCTATGTCGTTCCCTTTAGCTTGCTCACGGGTTAAAACAGTCTGCTCTAAGAGTATCCCGGCAAGCTCTGATGCAGAAGTGTGACTTTGAGCAGCTTCTTCTCGCAGCAGTTCTACCACTTCAGGTAAGACATGCACTCTCAGGTATCCGAATTGAATATCTGCATCTATCTTTTCTGTGCTTGCATTATCCATAGTTCACTACTCCTACCAGAGTATTACTTTAACCGGTAAAAACATGAAGCAAGCTCTGCGCGTGGATTGCCAATGGCTTGTGGACTTCTATTGTTGGCGCAGCGAGACGTAAAGTGCCCGTTTCGGTCTGGTCAATGCAGGTGCTGCCTAAATGCGTGCTGGCTGAGACCAACAGGGTATAAGCCCCCGCCGGAAATTTTAAAATGGCACGAGGCAAAGCGAGATCAAATCCACTAGCGGTTAATTGCAAAGGGAGTTGCCCTGGCATGTTGTCTAGCGTCGCCTGCCAGTTATTATTACGCCATTGCACATTAACGATGCGGTTTTGCACGGCATCGCCAGTCAAAGCGTGCAGGCACAGGCGATAGGTCAGGCGCGGTGAGACTGGCTTGGCTAAGCCAATTTGCAAAGTTAATCCGTCGGTTAAAGTGTGGGGGATAGCTGTAATGCTTTGCAAATCAGCCGCCGCCCAGACATCGTGCAAGAGTGAATCGTGAGTTGGGTCTTGCACCAGCAGGATAGGCGATGCACTTGTTTTATGGTGTCCGTTCTTATGATGCCCATTGGTTGCGGCTTGGGCCGGAGCAACAGGGTGAGAGGCAAGCGCATTCACTGGCACGGTGCCGAATAGCTCATCGCGCCGGAGAAACCCCCTTAGATATTGAGGCGTAAAGGTGAGTTGACTGACATAGCGTTCCAGGGCGGCTTGTTTAGCGGTGCGAGACGGCTCATCCAGTGGTGACTGTGCCCAGTGGGTGCCCGTGTCTTTAAGAAAAGAGGGTGGAGCTAAGTGCGCGTCCGGGTGGTAGCCATGCGGTGCAGGCCACCAACCACGATGCACTAAGAAAGTCAGTAATTGAGTCTGGCCAGCCCAGGTGCGCGTAGCGGGCCGCAGCCGCAACATTTCCAGCGCGGCGCGGGAATAGGCATAGGCAGCCCAGTGATCGGGATGGGTATCATTAGGATGCGTTGTGAAGACGACGGTAGGCTGCCATTCGGCAATGGCGTCGGTCACATCTTTGAGTGCCTGGGAACCGCAATAAGCCGCTTGGGGCGTGCGCGAGTTTGTATAGGGTGAACGTTTGACTCCCGTGTAATTGGAACGATAGAGCTTACGAGGAGACCAGTAGTTTTCCCACATCTCTTTCGTGCCACCATCAGGATAGCCCAGAAAAATCACATCACTGGGGGCAACACCTAATTCACCCAGAGCAGCAATGGTTTCCCGTTGGCGCATATAGGCTAATTGCTGCAAAGAGTTACGGCGATGGAGCAAATTGCTCGGATGCTTGACGCCTTCGCCAAGCTGTGTCGAGCGCGAGCCATCGCCATTGGTGAGAAACACCACGCGCACCGCGGCCCCGGCAGACCGTGCCGCTGCTAAGGTGCCTCCTACGCCCAGCGTTTCGTCATCGCAATGCGGTGATAGCACCAGCAAACGATCCTGGGAGGTGAAGGTAGGAGCTAAAGGAAAGGTCTCATGGGCTATCGCCAGGTTTTGCCGATAGAGCACAATCTGAAAAATAGCTAGGGGTAACGCCACGCACATGGCAAAGCCGCCCAAAGCCCCCAGAAACCGGCGGATACGGCGGGCTTGCTCGCGGCGCACCCGGCGTGGGGCGGTGGCGGAACCAGCAGGAGTTGCACAGACAGCAGAGACAGCGATAGGAATGGGAGCGTCTTGTCGGCCATCGGGAGCCAATGGATCGCAAGGATTAGCCGAGTTAGCGTTGGAATTTCGATGCAGGGGGCGGCGCAGATTCATAAATTCAGACAGTGCAAATTGAATGCAGTAAAGTTGGTTACTCAGCCGCTATAGAGTGGTGCTCAAGGCCAGGTAGAACTCAACGCGACTTTCTAACGTCTAAGACTCCGTAATTGTGAACCACGCGCTACTATGCCACAATTATAGTAAATGGCTATTGCCACGAACAGGAAGTGCCATAAAAGTTTTGTTGTCCCTGGGCGTAAGTGTCGCCCTGGAGGTGCCATAGTAGCGCGAGAATAACTCGCTCACGCCCTAAATATCCATACCGAGTCGTGGACCATATCATCGCAGCGCAGTTATTTGTATCGCAGTCCGGTCCTGATGTCAAACTTTTTGCGTTCTTTCTCACCTCGTCCCTCGCAGCGATTCCTGCCTCGCCCGGTGCGGCGCATGGAACATTTGAGTCGGCTGCGTCATCACCTGGGCAGTCTAAGGCCACCGCGCCGACCTATAACGCGCCGTGATTGGCGTCTGGTGGCTCCCTTTATCGTCTTAGCTCTCCTGGTTATCGTCGGTCGCCGCTATGTGCTTCAACAGGTTGATATTGAAGGTCGTATCCGGCGTCAGATCATCCCGCAGTTAGAAAAGCAGTATGGCACTCACATTGAAGTCGGGCGCATTGAAAGCGACTGGCTTTCTAATGTCACGCTGCATGATATTGTGGTAGGACGTGACCCACATCTTCCCCTCGGCGCACTCTTTCAGGCCAACACCGCTAACGTTCACCTGAATATCATTGATCTAGCGTTACATCGCGCCGATGCGATGCAGGCGCTGCAAAGTGTCATTTTGGATGCGCCGCAACTCTATTTACAGCGCGATGCGCAGGGGCAACTCAATGTGATGAAGCTCCTGAAGCACACGACAGGCACTACGACCACGCGCTGGACGGGATTTGTTCAAGTCAACAATGGCCGCCTCTGGTATCACGACCTGGGCCTGCGTTCCGCCAGTGGGCAAACACTCTTAGTAGATGGTCACGGCTTGCAGGGCAATGTGCATCTCAATGGTAATGACCCTTTGAATTTTCGCTTAGCTGTCGGCACGGCTCTCTTTGGGCCAACGCAGACACCCATTAAAGCAGTGGCCTTGCAGGGCGAAGCAGGAGTTAACGGGCGCTGGCTCTCCCTCGGTGTAACGTGGCCAGACGCGCCCGCCGCACTTTTAACCGATTATGCTTTTCCCAAACGTGAGGTAGTAGCCAGCACGGGCAGGTTGGGTGGTCAGGTGCAACTCGCCTGGGATAGCACCCTACCCGTTAATGACCAATGGACAGTTGCCGGGAACATCACCAGCCGGGCTACTGATGGTTATTTGCAAGCTATCAAGGAACCTAACACCACGCACCCCCTCGCCATTGCACAATTCAATGGCCCGCTCTCGTTCAGCAACAAAGCATTGTCATTTAATAATGTGAGCCTGGTGACGCTGAACACCCCGTTGCGCGTCAGTGGCAACGTGGCATTATTACAGCAACCCGCTTTTGATCTGAACCTTCAATCGAACTCCGCTGATACAAACCGCTTAGTCGGTCTGTGGCACGGCCCTCTACCGGGCGGGATAAATGCGAGTGGTGGACACGCGCGAGGCACCGTGCGTGTAACGGGTCACCTTCAGGCGGCGCATATTAATGGGAATGTCAGTATTGCTGATTTTCGCTTGGCGCTTCCTCATTACGGTACTGTTACCACTCCCCTGCTGGCCGGTGTGATTCATGCCGATGGCAATTTACAGTCGCCTAACGTAGATGCGGATGTCACGGGGATGAGCGTCAGCGTGACGCTACCACAACAGGGACACCTGACCTTTGGTGGCTTGCATGGCCTCATTCACGCTGGGGGCAATTTACAGGCAGCACGCCTGCAAGCCGATCTTAAAGGCTCGAATGTCGGGGCCACATTGACCAGTTATGGACAATGGCACGGCGACAGTCTGCACAGTTTGGTGCAGGCTGAAGGCAATCTGCGAGAGGGCAAGCTGAAAAGTGAAGTCTGGGGCAGCAACGTTAGCGTGGCCCATCCACAATATGGTGTGTGGCGGGCCGGAGACCTGCACACTATTGTCCAAGCGAACGGAGCTACTCAAGCGCCTGCCATCAACAGCGATACTACTTTAACTCGCTTAACGGGCAGCAACCGACAATATGGAGCAACCAGTGGTACCGTCGTCCACTTAATAGCGGCTACAGGTGATGCCGTCCATGCGGCCTGGAGTGGTGAGGCCAGCGTCGAGAATCTGGATGCATCAAGGCTTAATTTAGCCGCATTCTCCCCCAGTGCCGCTAAACAGGTGCGGGGTCTGGGCAACATTAGTGGACGTGCCCGCTTTGCCGGATGGCTGCCGGGGGTTTCGCCCGTCATTAAAGGCCGCTTGCAACTTTCCCGTGCCACGATTGCCGATTTTTCTTTACATAACGTTTCCACCGCCATCTCGCTGGCGCAGGGCAGGTTACGTTTAGCGGGAGTGCAGGCACAAAGTGAGTTGGGTCTGATGTTAGCCGATTTAGATACCAATTTGCATACGGGAACGACCAAGCTTGCTCTCACTTCGCCGCACACTGTTATCCCGGCTCAACGCATTAATCCCTTGCTGGCTTCCCAGGGTTTGACCACCAGTGGCACGGCAGTCGGGCGCGTCACCGTGGCCACCACCAATCGCAGGCTGCCTCGCTCCTTAAAGAATAGCCTGCTGCGAGGCCGGGTGGCGGTGAATACTAACTCGCCGCTTGCATTAGAAACGAGCTTTGACCTTGCAGTTCCAACCCTTGGACTGCGCTCTCAACTGCCTAAGCAATCTAACAGCCGTTCTGTAAAAGCTGTTGGTTCCCGGTTACAAGGACGTGGCGCGGTGCAACTGGTCTCGGCCCATGACTGGCATTTTGTGGGTGAGGCTACCCTGACCAGCGCACGCGCCAGCATTGCTGCAAAGGGCGCTTCCCCTGCTAATAGCACCTGGATTGAACATCTTAATGGCAGCCGCTTTGATGGCTTGAAAGTCACAACACGGGGTAGTCTGAGCAGCACTGGTGGACACTTGGAACCACGCTTGGCGGGACAGGTGCAGGCCGTGCGGAGTGTGCTGCCAGTGCCAGTCGCAATGGCTTCGAGTGGGGTTTCTTCCCCAATACGTCCGGTTGCATTCAATCAGGCTCGTTCCGCTACCCGTTGGGTCACAGTGGATAACTTGCGCACGGATTACGTCGCCTTGCCCCATGCTTATGAATTGCCCCGCATCTTTGCTAATGTGGGTGGCGGGCAGATAAGTGGGCATTTCGCGTTGCATGGCGATGGGCTTTCAGGACAAGTTCTGGCGGATAAATTCCAGGCAGGCGAATTACAACATCTCTTGACTGGGACAAATGCGGCAACCCCTCCGGGCGACACGGGCACCTGGAATGTGGATGGACTCGCTTACGCACGGGCCGACATTACCGGCACCACTCGCAATCCCCAGGCCACTGTGCAGGCGCGGCTTTATAATGCCACAGTTCAAGTAGCCAATACCACGATACCAGTAGACATGGCACGAGCCGGGTTTAGCGTCGAAATGGGTAACATGAATGTGCTGCCCCTGCACGAGCTTAGTGTGTGGAGCAACGGGGGGCATTTAACGGCCAACGGCACCCTCACCCGCCGTCAAGACACCTATGATCTTGACTTGCAAGCATCGGCCCATGATGTACGCGCCCGTGATCTGACCCTGACTGAAGGCTTACGCTCTATCAGCCATGATGCTGAACTTCACGCACTTTTAGAGGGCAATTTCCACATTTCTGGTGATTTGGCGCATCCTCGCGTTGCGGGCCAGGTCGGAGCCAGGCTCGCCCAGGCTTATGGCCTTAATATCGAAGATGTCGCTGGCCAGTTAAATTATGAAGAAACTGTAGATGGCCCACGTATCTCGCTCACTAAAGCAACGGGGCATTCGGAGGGTAAGCTTTTCACGGGATCCTTTAACGCCGATTATGCAGGCGGCACCTGGAGCGCGAAACTCGACAGCCAGGGCACCAATGCCAACCGCTTAATGCAGCTCATCGCTAACCATACTGATCCAGCTTCGGCTAAAAGGATCGTGGGGCTGCCCTTCCGGGGCACTTTGACTGGTGGCTTAGATATTAATGGCACGATAGCGACCGATGCGGCGGGCACGTCCTTCGTGCCCCAGACTGGCAATGTTGTGCTGCAAACCGACACCCTGCTCTGGCGCGGGCGGCGCGTGGGCGTGTTGACGGCTAATATGACCCTCGAAGGCGGCCTGCTGCACGCTTCTAAAATTGAATTGCGCCGCCCTAAAAGTCCAATCCTTAATCCCGACGGAACTGTTACCACACCCGAAGATGCCCTGGTGACTGTTACAGGCGTTTTACCGGTGGCCGTAGAGACGCCCGATCTTAACGCGCAAGTCAATATCACCAGCGAACGCTTGCCCGCGATTGTTGATTTCTTGAAAGAAGTGCAGCGGACACTGGGGGAGCAAGGCCAGCATGTGAGATGGTTGGAACGTCTTCTCCAATCATCAAAGTCCTTACCGGCTGGTCTGGAAGGCGATTTTGCCGTGGATTCGCGCATTACAGGCAGTTGGCGCAATCCCTTTTTCGCCGTTCACTTAGCGACCCTGCATAACGTGCGCGCCCGTGCGCCCTCTGGCGGCTTACAAAATTTGCCAGCGGTGGATGCGGCTTTCACCTATAGCCAGGGCGCTGTCACAGTGCAAAAGGCGGAATTGCGCCTCTCCAAGCCGCCTGCCACCGGGGTGCAGAATGCGGGCAGCGAAGCGGCTGACGAAGATACCTTGCTGCGCATTGCTGAAGGTGGTCGTATTGTGCCGGGCGGAGAGATTTCGTTAGACGCCGAAGTTCTCAATGCCAACCTGTCGCAATTGGCGACGTGGGTGCCATCCTTACGCGACACTAACGGGCAGCCTGCCCTCAGTGGCGTGCTTTCACAGTTCAGCTTTCAAGTTGGCGGTAATACGGATGATCCCACTGTCACTGGCTCCATCACCGCAGAAGATTTGGTGTATCGCAAATATACCCTCGACCGCCTGCGCGTGGCGCGCTTTGACATAGATAATGGACAATTAGCAATTCGGCCTGGCAACCTGACGATTGTTAAGGGCAGTTTCCAGTCGTCGGCAGCGTCTGGCTTTGTGTCCTGGAGTTGGAATGCGCCGGGGCCACGCCCGGATGGGCCAATGGAAGTGCATCTGCCCTTACAACGCGCCGACTTTGGAGCCTTGGCCGGAGTTTTCATCCCGGCTATTACCAACGTAGATGCTAAAGCTTTTAGCGGCATGGTCAACGTCACTGGCACTCTCGACACCCCGCAATTAGGAGGTGAAGTGACCATAGATGATGGGCGATTCCGTTTTAATCCCGCGACGGTGGCCTTCGATGGCGGTATTGCAGGCTTATCGGGCACGGTGCGGTTCATCAATGGCAACCAAATCGCCATAGAACCGACCAACATTCTGCGTGGTCAACTGGTGACAGGGGCCAGCATTCAGGCAGCGGGGACGGGCAACCCTACGCGTGTTAACAGCCCAACGGTCACTGCTGTTGCTGATAAAAGTCCCAGCAAAGCCGTTAAGCGAGCCATCCTGGAGACCAAAGCCACTCCCTCAAACATGACGGGGGCCTTTACCTTACGTGGTGATGTCGCCCTAAATTTAGACCCGCGTCTTTTCACCCGTGCCGTGGTGGCTATGAGCGAGCATCGCTATAATCTCGCCTTTAGTCTGGATCGTGCCAATTACGGCACCGATGCCTTTGGTGGTTTACACGATATTTCAATGGGCCTCATCTGGCGCACGGGAGATGGTGCGCCCAGCACATCTCAACAGGTGCGTTGGATGCTGGCCGCCGCCGGAGAGAGCGCGAAAAAGAAAGCTGCCGGGCAAGTTTATTCGCTCGCCGCTTTGACTTTAGCTCCTGATTTTGCCACCGGTTTCGATGCCTTGCTCCGTTCAAAAGTCACCAGTTTTACCAACGAGCAGGATTTTAGTGATCTTCCGGTTTACCGGCGCATTGCTGCTCCCACCTTGCAAGACCGCCGCAGCCGCATTGCTTTTCAAGCACTCGGCTTTAACGCCCGCGATGTTGGCAGCGGCATTCTAGATGGCACCCTCTTGCTGGACAACCAACCCTCGACACTCCGCACGATTTCTCCCCTACTGCGCACGGCACAACGCTCTATCGCCACGCGACTGGCCGCAGCGCACCAGTCACCGTTCGGCATCCATGAAGCTACAGCAAAAATTCAACCGATCAACGATGTCGTCGTCACCGGCACCACAGCCAGCAAAGTCAATACTGACGCTCCACCAACAGCAGATGCACCCCCGCAGCCCACCAGCCATCAGCAGCGGCTGGCTCAAGCGGCACCGAATGGCGCACCTGAAGTTGACCCTGGCGCAGCACCCCCACCCGGTGCGCAGCCAGCAGCTAACGGCACTTTACCCATTCGTGTAACGGGCAACCTGACGCTCTCACAATCGCAACTGGCTGGCGTGCCAGCGGGGGCTGCGGGCGGCCCCATCGCCTTGCCAGATGCGCCGCGCCTGGAGGTGCAATTGACTATTGGGCATAATGTCCAATTTGTGACCCCAACACTACGCGCTGAGTTAGTCGGCAGTATTGACATTAACGGCACGCCGCGTGACCCTCTGGTGCAGGGCACGGTAGCCACACGGAGTGGACAGGTGCGCTTCCCCAACGCCACGGCCCGCGTGACCAATGGCGAAATCACTGTTGCCGCCTCACGCGATCCTGTCACCGATACATTACGCTCACGGGCCGATATTGACGCTACCGCCGTTGGACGCTCAGGACAATATCAAATTACCCTCACCTTGCGCGGCCCTCTTGATTTTAGTTCAGAAAATACACAGAACTTACGCGTGGATGTAACGTCCAATCCGCCATTATCGCAAGATGAGGCGTTTGCCCAACTCCTGGGCACCTCATTGCGTGAGTTGCAGGGCAACGAGCAGGACATCGTCAGCAACAGCCAGATTAACCAAACATATGCCCGCGCCGTGGTGAACATGATTTCAGCACCCTTGTTCACTGGCCTGGAACGTTCTCTGGAGCGTGCCCTGGGCGTCAGCAGTGTCGTCCTAGATTACCGTTTCAATGAGCCTTTGACGGTGGAATTTGGTAAAGCCCTGGGGGATCGAGTCTTTGCTTCGTATCGGCGCTCGCTGTCAAATATACAAGCGGGGCAACCGACAGCCTATACCTTTCGTATAGATTATCGAATCAAGGGCAATTTACAATTAGGTCTGCAAACCGATGAACGCGGACGCAACCAGATTACATTAGATAAAACTTGGCGTTTCTGAGATTGCAATCAGGTAGCACGCAAAACTACGTTACGCTAATTTCATGCGCTATTTGAACGCTATAAAACAAAATAGCGTAAGCTTGCGCCGCGCAGCGTAGTGAAACTTTGCGTCCCATCGAAATTTAATAAAATGGTCAAAACTATTACAGGTTCAGATTGTCTTAGTGGTAATTGTGTTATACTGACGCGGAACCAGATTATGAAAACAATCTCTAAAGCGAGGCCCCGGTGACTGTCTTCACGCGTTTTGCAACGTTAAAGCCGAAATCATCCACAGTGTCTGCCCCGGCACCAACTTCTCCCGGTGACGAGGTGGCTGCGTTGGTTGTGGACAACGAAGCCAGTCATCTGGAAGCGGCAGCCCTTGAAGCATCCGGCGACGATGCTGCGCCTGTCACAACCTTGAGCGGCAGTGCCCTGGCTGGGGCGCTTAGCACGGGCCGCACAGCAGCTCCAGTCTCCTTTGAGGACGTGGTCGAAAAGTATCATGGCAAAGTTTTTCAACTCGTCTACCGCTATACCGGCGACTATGAAGAAGCCTGCGACCTGACACAAGACACCTTTGTCCGCGCTTACACCGCCTGGAACGAGTTCCGAGGCGATTCGCAGATTTATACGTGGCTCTATCGCATTGCCATCAACCTCTGCCATAACCAGCAAAAGAAACTGACGCGGCGGCGCCGCGTGGAGCAGGTTTCCCTTGATGCCAGTGCCAATGACGATAATTTCGAGGGTTGGACTACACATCAAGTAGCCGATGAGCGTCCTTTGCCATTGCAAGTCCTGGAAAGTGGCGAGTTGCGGGTGCGGCTGCACGAGGCATTGTTGGCCTTGCCAGACAATTATCGCACGGTGATTGTGCTGCGCGACATTGAGGGCCTAACCTACGAAGAAATCGCCCGTGTCACAGATTCGACCCTGGAAGCTATTAAAAGCCGCCTTTTCCGCGCCCGTAATGCCGTGCGGCGACTGATGGAACCCTATTTAATTGCCGAACAAAATGCGGTTGCCACGTCCCACACCACGTCATCTCACACTGCGTCCCAGACGCGGAATTCATGATGATTGAGGCGAGCCGTGAAAATTCTTGTTAAAGTTAAGCTGCATCTGAATGCGGCTTAACTCAATAAAGCTTTTTAAGCCACAATCTAACCATATTGGAGGCCCTCCCCGGAATGCACCGGACTCAAACCCGATTTATCCAAGAAACAGAACGCCCTGCTCAACCTTCTTTTCTCTGTTCTCCTGCTAACCCGGCGCGTAATGCGCCTTTCTTTTTGACTGCCGCCCTAGGTGCTTCGCTTTTAGGCACCTGTGCCCGTCCCGTACTGGCGAAGTCGCACCGGCCTAAGACGACGGATGCTCTGTCTGGCGCCCGCATCGCCCAGGCGCAAACCAATAAACCGGCGGCTGATCCTGACAAGCGGGGCGATATTCCTCCTGCCTTGACAGTGCCAGTCGGCCCCGACAAGGGTAATTCACCAGCCCCTTCCCCTGGCAATACGCCACCGGGCGCGCCAGGCACAACGCCGACTACGCCTGGGCCAACGACCACCACGCCAACGACACCGACGACTGCCACAACCCCTACGGCACCTGTAACCGGGCCGACGCTGCCACCGAGCACTACCACAGAACAGCCCGTGCCTGGCTCCGTGGAGGCCGAGGGGCGCGAAGTCGTCAACGTTAAAGTGGTTGGCAATCGTGTGGTGCCTGCCGACAGCATTTTGCTTAAGGTCGGCACGCGGCGCGGTGCGGCTTATTCGCCCAATCAAATCCGGCTCGACATTAACGCTATTGATGCTCTGGGCTTTTTCGCTTCCGTGCAGCACCAGGTGACACCCAACCTCGAAGACCCCAACAAGGTGGATGTCACGTTTATCGTGGTGGAAAACCGCGTGATTACGGGGTTCAAATTCACAGGCAGCAGCTTAGTGCCTGCCGAAGACATCGCCAAAGTTTTACAGAGCAAAACGGGGACGGTGTTGAACCATAACACCATCAATAGCGATGTCACAAAAATCCAGGATTTGTTCCGCTCGAAAGGCTACGCCGCCCTGGTCACGGATGTACATCAAGCCGACGATGGCGCGGTCACTTTTACGATACAAGAAGCTAAAGTTTCCAGTATCGTGCTATCTGGTCTGCGCAAAACGAAAGAGTCCCTGGTGCGTCGGCAGATTCGCTCCAAGCCGGGCGATATTTTCAACCAGGTCAAGCTGCGCCAGGACTTGAGCCGCATCTATGACCTGGGCTTTTTTGATGAGCCGCCCACCCTGAAGGTGGATGATGATCCCAAGAACCCCGGCACCCTGATTGTGACGATGGTGATGAAGGAAAAGCGCACTGGCCAATTTTCAGTCGGTGTCGGTTTCGACAACCGCTCCAAAGTGACGGGCTTTGTCACGGTGGGCGAGAACAACCTGGGCGGTTCCGGCAAGCGAGTTTCGGCCTCGGTGGAAGGGGGCGGGACTGGTGGCGAGCGCACCTTCGATCTTGACTTTAGCGATCCCTTTATCGGCCAGAAAAATGCCGGTTACGATGTCTCTATTTTCGACCGTCGCATTTTCCGCGAGCCACGCTCAGTGCGCCTTTTCGTGCCGGGCGCGACCGAGAAGTTCTTTTATGAAGAGCAGCGCAAAGGTGGGCGGCTCAACTATAATATGCCGCTCGACTTAGACCAAAAGAAGGCATTGCTCTTTGGGTTTCGGGATGAAACTGCCCGCTTGTTTCAAACCAGTGGCGTAGGTGTCATCACGCCGGTTAATCTACCTATTAACGCATCCGGGCGAGTCGCGGCACCCTCCATTGGTTTCCTGCGTGATGTGCGCGACTCGCGTATTGATCCTTCGGTTGGCTCACGCCAGCAGATAACACTCGAAAAAGGACTGCGCTTCCTTGGCGGCAACACCATCTTCACCAAGGTTGACCTGGATTTGCGCCATTACCTTCCTCTTATGCGCGGCGCAACTCTGGCTGACCCACCCAAACTGGTCGCTGCGGGACGACTCGTGGTTGGTAAATCATTCGGCCAACTACCACCGTTCGAGCAATACTTTATTGGCGGCTCCGACACAGTGCGTGGTTATGATATAGACGAACAGTTTGGCGACAACCAGGTCTTTGGTAACTTTGAATTGCGTTACCGGGTACAGAAGAAGCTGCAAATAGTCGGCTTCACCGACGCGGGCACCGCTTATGGTGGCCGTTTCTCTTCCAACGTCGGTTCCAAAGGTCTCTTTTCAGTCGGAGCTGGTCTCCGCTTGCAAACGCCCATTGGCCCCATCCGCCTGGATGTTGGTAAAGGCAGTCGCGGCGTGCGCACCCACTTCGCCATCGGCCCAACATTCTAAGCTGGAAAATTGTTTGACGTAACAAAGGGCAGCAAGTCTTTGTGATTTGCTGCCCTTTGCCCATTGGTGTTATCCAATGACTTATCATGCGTAAGCTTCTGGCGTCCCCGCCGCTCAAGCAGCGGGCTGAACTATCAAGCCCCCTGAATGGGGCTACTCAACTACGCTTCGGCAGGCACCTCGGTTCACGAGTAGATCTAAGTCAGTCGTATTAAAGATAACGGGCAAGAACACAACCAGGAGTTGTTAAAGATGCCCCTCCGCTCCACACCAGAGATAAACTTGGCATTATGCCACGCCTGTTTATTGCCATTGATCTGCCAGATGCCATCCGCCAGCAGCTATCCAGTTTGCGAACCGATCTGGCAGGCGCACGCTGGGTCAAACCGGCGCAGATGCACCTGACATTGCGGTTTATTGGAGAAATGGATGAGACAGTAGCACAGGCCGTCAGTGTAGCCTTAACGTCCGTCCAGGCATCAAGGTTTGAACTTCAGTTAAATGGTATAGATTGTTTTCCGCACCGCCGTGCGCCGCGCGTCTTATGGGTCGGCATTGAAGACAATCCTGCTCTACACCGGCTTTATGAAACTATTGAAGGCAGCCTGAGACGCCTGGGATTAGTAGCGGAGACGCACCCCTTTGCAGCGCACATTACCTTAGCACGGTTCAAGAATGCACCCGTCGAACCAGTTAAGCAGTTTATCAAGGCCAACAGCGAATTTGCTGCTGAACCGTTTCTAGTGGAAGAATTTCGCCTCTATTCCAGCACCCTTGAGCGCCAGGGGGCACTCCACCAAGTGTTGGCTACTTATCCGCTGGATACTGCACCCGCCGCTAAAGCAGCGGGCTGAACTGCAAGAGAAGCCCCCTGAACGGGGCTACAGTTAGCAGCAGAACACGCTTAGCCCGGTTCACCGGGATTTTTGTACTCAGCCCGCTGCTTTAGCGGCGGGTAGCGAGTCAGTTCTAATTCTAAAGGACGGGTTGCTGTTGGGTCTCTTGAACCATGCCATTAGGGGTGGCACTTTCCGTTTCGGTGAATGGAATCGTTGCTGGCTCGGACGCAGTGGGATCCGCTGCTTCCACCCCACCATCACTTGCTGCGCCAGAGGGTAGAGTCGTACCATCATTCGTGCGGTCCGTTTCTCGGAATTCCGGGCGGAAGATGGGCCAGGGTACTGGCGGCATGGCTTCAGAACTGTCAGCTTGTGATGAATCAGCATTTTTATCCGAGGGAGTTTCGACAATGCGCGTGCCAAGGGCGTAGTTGTCTTCCTGTTGCAAACGGGCTGCGGCACGACGGGCTGCGGCCACGCGCAGGTTGCGCGACGCTGGGCGGGGGATGTCTTCGCCGGGAGCTTCTTCTATAGCACGCTTTTGACTTTCTAAGAGGGGCGCATCCGGGCGTTTCGAGCCATCGGCGTTATAAGAGGCCTGGTAGAGCTTTATACTTTTATCAATGACATTATGGGCATCCACACGCCCCATAAAGCGTTCGATATGCACCGTTTTGTGCTCTAAAACCTTATAATCTTCAAAGAACCGTTTTAATTCGAGGAGAGTGTGCTCAGGCAGGTGGGAAATGTCACGGTAGTGGGCAAAAGCCGGGTCATGCTCGTGGATGGCAATGATCTTATCATCTTCCTCGTTTTCATCCACCATCTGCATCAGCCCAATCGGTCGGGCAGTGAGAATGCACATTGGCACCACGGGTTCCTGGCCTAAAACGAGAATATCGAGCGGATCGGAATCATCACAGTAGGTGCGCGGAATGAAGCCGTAATTGGCCGGATAGAAGACCGATGAATAGAGGACACGATCCAGGCGCAGTAACCCGGCTTTTTTGTCAAGTTCATACTTATTCCGGCTGCCACGCGGAATTTCGATGATACAATCTATAATCTCTGGGGTGCGTTTGCCAGGGTCAACATCATGCCACGGATTCATAATCATTCTTGGAATGCCAATTGCTGCCGAGATTCAATTAAATGGCACGCAACGCAAGGGCGATGCTAACTTCATGCGCTAGTTGAACGCTATTAAAAAAAATTTAGCGTTCCGTTGCGCAGCGTAGGTTGGCGTAACGCAGTTTTGCGTCCCATTGTAAACTTCTACTGATAGAAAGGATGCCGCATAACGGCGCAGCGTGCAACCAGAGACGGCTTTAAAAACGCCTTAAATTGCGCCACAGCGGTGAACCCGCTACAATCTTTTTAATGTTAGCAACGAGTATGCGTGGCTCTCGACGCAACCCTGGCGGACGCAACGATCAAGATTGGGGATCAGCCGCCTCACGTTATGAAGTCCTGGAACGTGTGGGGGAAGGCACTCTTTTTGTGGTCTATCGCGTTCGTGACCGCAACGATAATCGTGTCTTCGCCCTGAAAGCTCTTAAAGGAGCCTTCTCACGTCATCCCAAGTTTGCTCCGGCATTAGCTCAAGCCGCTCATCGCGCGGTTCAGCTTGCCCACCCGAACCTGGGCCGACTCTTGGAAATGGGAGAGGAAGAGGGCACGCTCTTCCTGGTCAGCGAATGGCTGCCGGGGGCATCGTTGGAAACCCGCTTGCGTCGTGCCCCTTTTACCCGCGCTGAAATCGTCGCCGATGTCCAGCAGATAGCGGAAGCCTTAAGCTATTTGCATCAAAATGGCGCATTGCACGGCGACCTCCGCCCGCGCCAGGTTCTCGCGGCAGCCGATGGCACCCTCAAGCTGACGGATGCCAACTTAGCCGACGCTTTCACAATGGCGGGCGTAGCTCTAAGCGATGTCGAGCATGATGCGACTTATTATCTGGCTCCCGAACGCTTTGATGGTGCGCCGCCCACCGCTGCTTCCGATCTCTATGCCCTGGGCGTCATCCTCTACCGGATGCTGACGGGACGGGTGCCCTTTGATGGGCCATCGCCCCTCTCCATTGCGATGCGCCACCGTAATGATGCGCCACTCCATCCTTCCCAATTTAACCGGGAGTGCCCACCGGATTTAGAAGCCATTACGTTGCGCCTGCTGGAAAAGAATCCGCAAATGCGTTATCCTTCTGCGGCGCAATTGCTAAATGATTTAGCAGGGGGTGTCGGCCCCACAATAAACACGGCTCCGCCCAGCGCCGCTGCCGTTGCTCCGTCACCTCAATCCAATGGATTAGCTTCCCCCCCACCGTTGGCCTCGGATGCGGCCAATGCAGACTCACCTGGGTCATCAGCCTTTGTGCCTTCCCCAGTGCCACCTGGAGTACCGTCTGTGGTGCCAACGGTTGTGCCACCTATCGTTCCTGTCGGCGTGGCAGATGCCCCTACTGCTAATGGTGATCCCTACGCGGCAACTGCGGTGAACCGTATGGGGAGCGCCACCAGCAGTGTGGCAGCGGCTCAGGGTCTAGGGCCTGCCCCCGCTACCATATCTGACACAGATTTGGTAGCGAATGGGGCTACCCTTCCAGCAGCTTCGGCGGTGCGACCTGTACCGCCTGCTCCGGTGGCAGCCGTTGCCGCTCCGGTGACAACGGCCCCCGACGATGTGGGTATCTGGGAAGAGGAAGAAGCAGCGGTCACAGCCAAACGCACCGTGGGGCAGCATCGTCGCCGCGAACGGAATGGGGCGCTCTTAGCCGTGTTCTGGACACTTGTCGCCGCTGGCCTGCTGGCAGGCATTATTTATGGCGGCTACTATTTCTGGGTCAAAGATATTCCCCACGATGTCATCGTCCCCACTTACGTGGGATTACCGCAATATGAAGCCGAACGGCGGCTGGCAGCGCATGGCCTGAAGCTACATATCGCCAGTGAAAAATATGATACCCGGCATCCCAGCGGCACCGTGCTGTCCGGCGATAGAGACGCTGGCACACGAGTTAAAATCGGCCATGATATTGGTGTCACGGTATCACGCGGCGAAGAACGCATCGCCATGTACGACTTTAGCGAGATCACCCTGGAACGTGCCCGCCAGATTATTGTGCAGCATGGAATGCGTTTAGGGCAGGTTGCCGAGCAGTACCATGACCGCATTCCCCAGGGCTACATCTGCGGCCAATACCCCGAACCCGGCCAGCCATTTAGCCGCTCCGAGCCGATTAACCTCGTGGTGAGCAAAGGCCAGCAACCCTCCGAAGTACCTCAAGACCCCGCTCTCTTACCGCCACCGCCCGCGCCACCTTCCATCACTGACGACAACGCTTCGGGACAAGCTGCCATCGGCTCCGAGGCACCTTCCAGCGTGCCAATGGTCTCACGTGCCGTGCGGGTGCGCGTCGCTATTCCAGCAGATGGCCCCAAACAGGAAGTGCGCGTCGTGGTGCGCGATGCCGATGGCGAGCATATCCTCTATCGCCGCACCCATGCGCCAGGCGACCTGGTAGACCAACTAATTCATGTGCCCCGGCCCCAGGGCACCACCGCCACGGTGCGGGTTTACGTTGGCGGTGCGCTACAACGCGAAGAACAGGTGTAAGCAGCACCCCGCCACTTAGAACAAAGTGCTGTTTTGGCTGTCTGAGCGGAGAGCCAGTCAGCGTGAAAATCGGATGGCACGGGCAGGTCCCCCGCACGTCCGCACTCTTGTTAAGTTGATAAGGCGGCGCATCCATGCTGAGTTTGGGGATTAGCCTCGCCTGAGTATGTTTAAGCACACATCTTTGGCCAGGCCCATTATTCATCCCCTATGTCTCAAGTCTCGCCGCCCACCCTGGTTAGCCCAGCAACCGACACGACAATGCGGTTGCTGGAACGCTGCCGCCGGGGTGACACGACGGCTTTCGATGAAATTGTGGCGCAGCACCAAAACCGCATCTATAACCTGTGCTACTGGATGCTGAGCGACCCCGAAGAAGCCGCGGATGCAGCCCAGGATGCCTTCGTGCGGGCTTATCGTTCTTTAGACCATTTTCGTGGCGATTGCGCTTTTGGCACCTGGCTGCATCGCATCGCGGTGAATGTCTGCCTGGATGCCACTCGCCGCCGCAAACGCGCTGCGGTGCCTTTTTCCACCATTGAGGGCGACGAGGATCAATCACGGGAACAAGAACCTGCTGATACCGCCCACACCCCAGCAGAACAGGCCGACCGGCAGGAACGCCACCGGGCACTCTATGAAGCTTTAGCCGCTCTCTCCGAAAACCACCGCACTGTCCTGGTGCTTCTCGATATTCAGGGCCACTCTTACGAAGAAGCGGCGGCCTCGCTGGAACTACCTCTGGGCACCGTCAAAAGCCGCCTTAACCGGGCACGACTGGCGTTGCGCGATAAGCTGGAACCAAAAAGGGAACTCTTTCAGGACTAAAGCGGTCGAATGGGTGTTATGTCAATTTCGTGTCAAGAATGCCGTGAGCGATTGAGTGAGTTGCTGGATGCAGAAGACTCTACCCTGCCCAACTCGCTCTCGAAAGCACGGCTTCCCCAAACCCATTTTAATCCTATCACCAATGGTCTTACGGATAGGATGGCCCCGGCCAACGCATACCCTGAAATGGCCGCTCATCTGGCGACTTGTCCAGGCTGTGCGTGTGATCTGGCCTTTTTGCGTAGCATACGTGATGAGATGCACAGCTTGCCCAAGATGGCGGCTCCTTCCAACTTGCGGGCGCGGGTGCGGTCTCAATTAGAGCAGGCATCGGTTGCGGCCCCGTTATTATCGGCTCCAAAAACTTTATTTGTGAATTCCCAACCGCTCTCTACGCCGTCCGCTAACGGTGTCGCAAATGGCCATTACAGGGAGCGTCCAGCACGGCAACCCAGTTTGCTGGATACGTTCGTCAGCTTCTTCAGCCGACCACTCAATATGGCAACGGGCGGCGTGGCGCTGGCGGTGTTCTGCCTTGTGCTATTGACGCATGAACAATCGTCCACTGTAGTACCGTCAACCACCGTAGCCGAAGAACAAGCCACGCCTGCCGCCAAAACCGTTATTAAAACAGCGGCGGCCCCGGCTGCTCATCAAAATTCGGTAGCCCATAAAGCACAGCCTGCCGCAGCGCATATCGCGGCTACCCATGTCCAAGGCCGCAAGGCGCACAGCACCAACACTGCGGCCCATGTGACAACAACGACATCTGCGCCTGACGAGTCAACTTCGCCTGCGGATGTTTCCCTGCCTCGGTTGGATGCAACCAGAGATAAACAGATAGATCGCCGTTTGGCTGATTTAGGGCGCACACACCTGTCAACCCCTGCTGCTGGCGGTCACATGAAGCCAGTTCACAACCCTTTAAATGGGGGAGCTGCTACCGCAGTCCATAGCAAACCTGCTCGTGGCACAGCAGGCACTCCTGCCACTGCCGCACCGACAAAAGCGGACACCCAACCTAACGCAACAAGCAGCCATCAGGAAACTACTGCGCCTAATCCGCCCTCCCTTAACAACTCGAATGCGCCAGGGATGTATGCCAAGGGCACCGAAGTTAGCACGCCTCTCGTCCATCTGGCGCTGTTGCCAACGACTGTGGATAATAATCTGCCGCCTGCCATTAGTGGCAGCCAAGAAACCACTACTTTGTCACAGAATCCTGTCCCTGGGCCAACTGGTCAAGGTAGTGAAACAGTAACGGATACCAATGTCGGGTCAACTCCAGCCGCCCCCGGCCCTCCTCTGGTTGCGACTGTCCCCAGGACAGATACGCACCACCTGGGAACTCCCAGAGTAAGGTCGAATGTTGGTGTCGCACCGAACCCCAGTTTAAGCTTTGGCATCGCAGGCGAGACCCGCCGCGCTCAATTGACAGTCATTGCGCCACAGGATTTAAATGATGTTCAGATCAGCATCGCTTTATCCAGCGGCTTGCGCTATACAGATCAGCAGACCGGCGGTTATCGCGTGGTATGGTCCGGCTCGGCGCACCAAGGCCAGGCCATCCCCATTACTTTAGACCTGGTAGCCATCACGCCGGGTGATCAAGAACTAAGGGTCAGACTTTTGCAAGCTGCTAGCACTGTGGGCGCAACGGGTAACGCTACAAATAGTCCTAACATTATCAGCAGCCAAACCGTGGTGCTGAATGTCAGTGCGCGTTAATTGAGGCTCCTCTCTTTAGCTGCGCGCACCGGCACGGCCTAACGCCCGCATAGTCATACGCTATGCGGCAGCGGGGCTACGTCAGGAGGCCAGCACGATGCAAGCACAGAGAACGCTTCTCACCCTTGGCACTGTTGCCGTTGTGGGTTTACTCAGCAGTCTCGTTCTTACCGTCCAGGCGCAGACAGACCGGGTTATTGAGCCGACCATTTTTCCACCGCGTCCCATTCCGCGTCCCTGGCCCAACCCGATACTCAACCAGGAACTTCAACTGGTCGCGCAAACGGCACGGGTGGAGATTAACGGCGGAGTCGCTCGCACCCATTTGGAGCAAACCTTCCAGAATGTGACCAACCGCACGGTGGAAGGCACTTATGTGTTCCCCTTGCCCGAAGGTGCGGCAGTGTCCGGTTTTGCCATGACGGTTAATGGCAAGCGCACCGAGGCTGAAATTCTCGATGGGGATAAGGCACGCGAAATCTATACCGGCATTGTGCAGAAGATGCGCGACCCGGCGATTCTCGAATTTATTGACCGCAACCTCATTCGCGCCCGCATCTTCCCTATTCCGGCAGGACAGGAACAGAAAGTGGAGTTGGATTACTCGGAATCGCTGCGCTCGGAAAGCGGTAGTTTCCGCTATGTGGTGCCCCTACGCTTGCCAACCGGGGGAGCCGCCCGCCGTGCGAATGTAGACATTCAGATTCAATCGGCTAATGGTATCCGTGCCGTTTATTCGCCAACGCATAACGTGGAAGTCAAGCGCGAGGGCAACACAGCGCACATCAGTGGCGAGTTTGGCACCCCGCAACCCCTTAATGAAGAGATAGCCTTACGCGACACGCCCGCCCCCACACGGAGGGGCGGCAGTGACCGCGATTTCGTGCTGTATTATACGGTAGATAATAGCCGCGTGGGTGTGAATCTTGTCACCTATCATCCCGCCGATGAAGATGGCTATTTTATGCTCTTAGTGGCACCCGACGCCACCATCGCCCCCAAGGAGATCGCCGCTAAAGATGTGGTTTTTGTGCTGGATACCAGCGGTTCGATGGAAGGTGAAAAGATCGAGCAAGCTCGTCGCGCCTTATTAACTCTGCTGGGCAGCCTCAACCCCAACGACCACTTTAACATCATCACCTTTTCTTCCGATGTGCGGACTTTCCGGGATGGCCTGAATATAGCCACGCCGCAAAGCATCGCTGCGGCCCGTGATTTTGTGCAGGACATCAAAGCGGTGGGCGGCACCAATATCAACGATGCCTTAACCGAAGCCATGAAAATGCTAGGCGCCACGAGTGCCGATGCGCGACAACATTCGCGGCCTCAGCAAATCATTTTTATGACCGATGGTGAACCAACAGTGGGTGAAACGGATGTAGCGCAGATTCTCAAGAATGCGCGTAGTGCTAATCAGTCATCAGACACTGGTGGGGCAGCGGACACAATGGCGCGGCTGTTTACCTTTGGTGTCGGTTACGATGTGAACACTCGCCTGCTCGACACCCTGGCCGAAGATAATCGCGGTTCTTCCGATTACGTCCTGCCGCAAGAAGACATCGAACAGAAAGTTGGTTCGCTCTACTCTAAAATGGCCTATCCGGTGCTCTCCAACCCACGCCTGGATTGGGGTGACATGAAAGTTTATGATGTTTACCCCAAGCGACTGCCCGACTTATTCAAAGGGACACAGACGGTGGTTTTCGGACGTTACAGCGGAGCCAATAAAGCGCAGGTGCAACTGATTGGCACAGCATCAGGACGCGAAGAACGCCTGGCGGGGCATGGAGATTTTGAGGGCACGGGACGCCGCAACGATACCCTGCCCCGCCTCTGGGCCATGCGCAAAGTTGGCTATCTGGTAGACGATGCCCGCCGCAGCGGTCGCCCAGTGGATAATGAAGTCAGAGATGAGATCATTAAGCTCAGCAAGCGTTACGGCATCATCACGCCTTACACAGCCGGTTTGATTACCGAAGACGAGCGACCTTCTCTTCCACCGATAGCATTAAATATGCATGGCCCCGCTTATTATGGAGCGCCACCAGGGGGTGCAGTCACTGGATTCCGTGGCCCACGAGGGCCAATGCAGGATACTAACCGGGTAGATGCCTTAAGTGCAGGCGGATTCGGCGGAGGTTCTTCAGGAGCTATTGCTTCGGGACAAGTCGCGGTTACAGCCGCTAAAGCCACGCATGAACTGCGCGAAGTGGAGCAAGTGAAAGATTCTTCTGGAACACGTTATATCGAAGGTAAGGCGTTCTTTCTGAAAGATGGCGTGTGGATAGATACCTCCTTCGACGCCGCCAAATCACCGAAAGTCGTTACGATTAAATTTGCCACACCGGAATACTTTGCGCTGCTCAAAGACGCCAAAGTTGCGAAATGGCTAAGTCTGGGCGAACGGGTGTTGATCGTGCTGAAGGATAAAACAGTGCGCGTGGAGCCTTAATTTCGGTATAAAAGGGTTGTAAATAAAGGGGATAGCTGATGCAGCTATCCCCTTCTTGTGTCTCTTCAAGTTACTACTCGCGGATGACAATGTCATTTCCGAGCGCAGCACGCGGAGTCGAGGAATCTTTAAAGCGTGGAGCGCATCCAACGGCAAGATTTCTCGATTGCGTTCCCTGCGGTCACTTCACTCGAAATGACAAACGACTTAGATTACTAAATGACTCTACGGCCAAAGCACATGCACAGTATCTAAGCGGTCATTGAGTCCTGGCAACACAGACTTCACAAAAGCATCAAAGACGAACCGATTCCAGAAACCTCGCGCCACTTCCTGGCGCATGACATCAATGGCCTGGCCCTCGCTCATCGGTTGACGATAGGGACGCCAGGTGCGCAGTGAGTCGTAGACATCGGCCACTGAGAAAATTTGGGCCAAAACGGGAATCTCATCGCCACGTAAGCCATCCGGGTAACCGGTGCCATCGGCACGTTCGTGGTGGTGGCGAATAATTGGCAAGACTGGTTTGAGAGCCGCCACCGAAGTGCATAAGCGTTCACCAAAAACGCAGTGATCCTTGATGATCTCCATTTCACGGGGCGAGAGGGGTTGCGTCTTATCAAAAATGGCACCGGGAATGGAGACCTTACCTATGTCGTGCAGGTAGCCAGCTCGTTCTAACGCTGTAAGCTGCCATTCATCGCAACCTAAAACCGCGCCTAGCTCCACACTCATAATCGCCAGTCGGTTACAATGCCCCCTGGCTCGCTTGTCCTGCTCTTCCACGCCCTCGGCAATGGACATGAGGGTGGTGATAGAATGGTGAATTTCGTCCTGGTAACGCCGAAACCGCAGCAGCCCTTGCAAGCGCAGCATCATCTCTTGCACCGACATGGAACGCGGGAATAGGTCGTCAGGAGATGCTAACACATCTTTACGCCCGGCCCCAAAGGTACTTTCGACGGATTGACCAGCAATATCCTCTAAGCCCAACAGCGAATCAACTAAGAGGGCAACTGAAACGCGATACAGGTCGGGGTTCGTCTTGATGAAATTGCATAACGTGCGGCCATCGCCATCTGGCAGCTTTTGGGCACATAATACCACATCAAAAACTGTCCGCTCCAGGTGCCAGCGGGCTTGAGCGGCACCGTCACAGAGGACAACTGTGTGGCCGCGCTGTTCAAGGGTCTGGCGAATCCCGCCACGAAAAGCCTCGTTCGGCTCCACCAATAATATGTCACCAGGCCGTTGCGCTTTCATAAACCCTTATCGTTGCTTTCATTAAATCGTTCCATACTATCTTTGTCTGCTTGAACTTTGCCACTTGACAGTTTCTCAACCTCTGCGTGGCGCAAGACATATCCTGTGCCTATGACTTATTTAACAGCTAATGAGAGAATTACGCTATAGCACGGCGAAGAGGAACTTCTGAACACAGGAGCGTGTGATACCTACGCATGGAGAAGACATGCCACAAATTGATGAATGCTAACTTAGCGCCAACGGGAGTCGAACCCGTCTTTCAGCCTTGAAAGGGCCGTGTCCTAACCGATAGACGATGGCGCCGCAATCGTTTAGCATCGCCAGTATAACCAAATCGCTGATTCAGCGGCAAGCCCAGGCCGAACCAGTCATAATGTAAGTCATATAGCGGTGCCTCCCGGCTCCTGAACTAACCTTAATCATCTCTGGAGCATGAGAACAAAACTGTAGACGCAAAATCACACGAGGTGTTCCACATTAATGGGTGAACGGGTTTTCGAGAAATTAAGTAGTCCCCCAGGTTTACATGATGCGCCAATTCTGGTCTTTGCCGGTGACGCCCTGGCCGCGGGCGGTTTGCGCGGCTTAGGACGCGTGGTAGAGAACGGTCGCCCCCGGCCACGACGCCACCCGGAGTTCTTGCAACTGTGCCGCGATTTGAGCAAAGATGGTTTCATTGATGGCTGTCTCTTGACGCCTGCCGATGCCGAAACCCTCGCCGTGGAAGAGCGGCTCTTCGATGCCCTACCCGTCACGCCTTTAGTGCGGTTGAATGCCGAAACTTCTATTTGGAGTCCGCGTCACGGGCAATATGGCAGGCAAGCAGCCCAACCCTTTCAGACCGTGACCATTAAAGCCCAGGCTCCTGAAGCCGCCTATTGCAGCACCATTGGCAACGCCCTGGAGTGTCATGTGCGGATGGGACTTTATTCCATCACCCTGAATAATGACGTAGATGCCGACCGCCGCACCCTGATGGCTTATCTGGAGTTCGCTCGTGAAGTCGGCGACCACCCACAATTCGAGCACTTCCTGGAAGTCTTTCTGCCCAATATGAACCTCCCCGGCATGGACACCGAAAAACGCGGCCAGTATGTCGCCGATTCGATTGTGCGGACTATGAGTTATCTCAAAAAGCACCAGCGCCCCCGCTTCATCAAGACGGAGTTCACCTCCGCCACCACCTGGCGCGAGCTATGCGACTTCGACCCAACCCTTATTGTCGGTGCCCTTGGTGGCCCACGCATCAATGCCCGCAAGACTTTGGAACTGGCTTATAACGTGGTAACTAACGGCGGTCGTGCTGCGCTCTTTGGCCGCACCATTTTCGACGACGAGAACCCACGCGCCATGTGCCAGGCACTTAGAGCGGTATTAGACCATAAAATGAGCGTCGAACAAGCGTATGCTGCTTATCAGAAAGGCTTTTGATTTTTAGCCACAGAAACACACAGAAGAGACGAGGATAGAGGATCGAAGATAGAGGATGGAGGATCGCCGCTGCACTTAAAGGCTAACTTGTCTCTGTGCCGCCCTTTCGATCCTCTATCTTCAATTCTCTATCCTCGTCTCTTCTGTGGCTAAGATAAACTAACGTCTATGCTCCTTTCCCCACCCTTGCTCAAAAAGTTAGATGCGCTGTCGTTGCAGGCCAAACGCGCCTTCACCGGGGCGTCGAAGGGTGAGAAGCGTTCGACCAAGCGCGGATCGTCGGTGGAATTCGCCGATTTTCGCTCTTATAATATGGGCGATGACATTCGGCGTATTGACTGGAATGCGTATGGTCGCTTCGAGAAGTTCTACCTCAAGATGTTTCTCGAAGAAGAAGACCTTGACATTACCCTCCTGATTGATGCCAGTCTTTCGATGCAGTTTGGCGCTCCCGTTTCTAAGTTGCTGGCAGCCCAGCAAATGGCGGCGGCGATAGGCTATGTCGGGCTAACGAATTTTGATCGCGTGGGTGCAGCGGTTTTCGACAGCGGCATTCGCGCCTGGTTTCCGCCGACTCGCGGGCGTGGCGCGGCGGGGCAACTCTTTAATTTCTTAGAAAAGCAAGAACCGGGGGGGAATGCCGATTTCACAGCGGTTATGAAGCGCGTGGCGGCGCAAGCACGACGCAGCGGCATCGCTGTGGTGATCTCTGATTTTCTTTTGCCCGAAGGTTACGAGACGGGTCTTAAAACCTTAGCGGCGCGCGGTTTTGAAGTCACCGCCATTCAAATTCTCGACCGGCGCGAGTTGGAGCCGGATATTGTGGGGGATTTGAAGTTAGTGGATGTCGAGACGGGTGTCGCCAGGGAGGTCTCGGTCAGTGATACACTTTTAAAGACTTACAAGCGCACGGTAGATAACTACTGCGCCAACTTGCGCGCTTTCTGTTTGCGCTATAACATGAACTACTTGCTCGTTGCCAATGATACACCCATTGATTTAACCATGCTGCGCTTGCTGCGCAGTGTGGGCCTTACCAAATAAGTCGTATGATCTGAGGCTAGACACCCGACTATGAGCCTTATTGCCCCGCTTAACTTTCTCTTCGCTGGCCTGCTGGGGGTAGTGTTGCTGCTCTATGTGCTGCGTCTCAAGCGTAAGGAGCGGGTGATTTCGTCCACGTTCCTGTGGCACTCGGCGTTACGCGATTTGCAGGCGAATGCACCCTGGCAGCGATTGCGCTCATCACTTTTGATGTGGTTGCAACTGGCGTTTCTGGCCTTAGCTATTTTCGCCCTCGTGCGGCCTTCGATCAAAGTGTTGGCAGCGGGTGGGCAAACCATCGCTATCATTATGGATGCCTCCGGCTCAATGGTCGCCACCGATGTGCAGCCTTCGCGCTTCGAGCAAGCTCGTTCTGAAGCGGGACGCTTAATTAATGCGCTTTCGACCGGAGACCAGGCGACGGTTATTTCTTCTGCGGCACAAACGCGCGTCTTGGCCCCGCTGACTGCCGATAAAAACATTTTAAAGAAGGCCATAACCAGCGCCCGCACCCAGGACACGGGCTGCAATTTGCGTGAAGCGATAGTGCTGGCTTCCTCATTGTTACGGGGCAAGCAGAACCCGCAAATTTATGTGCTTAGCGATGGGGCGGTGGCTCCTATCAATGATTTGTCGCTGGGCAAAGTTGGTTTGCAATTTGTGCGTATTGGTAAGGGCAACGAAAACCTGGCTATCACCGCGATGGATGTGCGGCGCGGCTATGGCGCGAATACGAATCCACAGATTTTCGTAACAGCTTCCAACTTTTCGTCCCACGAAAAAAGTGTCAATTTAGAACTATCACACGATAACGATCTGGTCGAAGTACGTCCCATGACAATCCCTGCCGCCAGCGAAAAAGGCCCTGGGCAGCAAGCCCAACTCTTCGGCGACCTCACCTTTCAACAGGGACTTTTTAGCGTGCGCTTTGATGCCGATGACGACCTCAAGACCGATAACGCCGCTTATGCCGTGCTGTCCGCGCCCCAGAATCTTAAAGTGCTTTTACTTACCAACGGCAATACCTTCTTAGAAAATGCTTTGAATCTTGATCCCCACGTTCAAGTGTTTCGCACCACCCCCGGCGATCTGGCTGCGGCCAAAGCCAAGGGTAGTTACGATGTCGTGGTATGCGACGGTATCAATTCGCCGAACTTGCCCGATACCAATCAACTCGTTTTTAACACCGTTACGGATTTATCTCCAGTGACTAAAGTCGGTGTCGCGTCTGCGCCCAGTGTAGCGGATTATGACAAGAAGCATCCTGTTACGCGTTCCGCTCCGTGGAACGATGTGCGTTTTACGCAGGCCATCGCCGCACAGCTTAAACCGTGGGGACAAGCGATTGTGGAAGGCGAAAAAACACCGCTCATTGTAGCGGGTGAACAGAAAGGGCGGCGCGTTGTCTGGTGCGGCTTTGACCTTTTCGATACTGACCTGCCAATGCGTGTAGCCTTCCCCATTTTTGTGACGAATGCCCTGCGCTGGCTAACGGCGCAACGGGGAGCGACTGGCCCCGCCGAAGGTTCAGCCCTGCGTGCCGGAGAGATGGTGCCCTTAATGGTGCCGCCGGGCATTCAGGAGATTACCGTCACCGCCCCCGACAAGACCAGTCGCAGCATTCCCGTTTCTGCCTCGCCCGTGGCTTATGATGGTGCTGACAGGGTTGGCGTTTACACGGCGACAGGTCGCGTCGGCAAAACCGATTGGAAGCAAGTGTTTGCCGTAAACCTGCTCAGCAAAAGCGAAAGTAATCTGCAACCGGGCGTTGCGCTCAAGGTTGAGAATACCAACATCACCGCCGAGACCCACGCCCGCGCCAACCGTGAATTATGGGGTTACATCACCTTAGCGGCCCTGGCGCTTCTTGGCTTAGAATGGTGGGTCTATCATCGCGGCTCCCTATGGAGTCCCGACTCCCTTGTCACAGTTTTCAGAAAATTAAGAGTGCGCTCGACCTAACTCCATCCTTCAGGATAGGTTTACGGTTGGGATAGCCCTCACCCCCGGCCCCTCTCCCAACCTTGGGAGAGGGGAGGTCACGCGCAGATGCTGCCCTATTGCAAACAGTAATGCTCTCACGAGAAAATAATCCTTTGTGCTCCCCTCTCCCAAGGTTGGGAGAGGGGCCGGGGGTGAGGGCTATCCCCTCCCCTAAACCTACCCATCCTTACATACCTACGCTTGTCGAGGCAAATGCCTAGGTTCTGGAACTATTCCCTTCTACTCATAGTCTGTAACTACGGTAACTTAACTGTGCCGAACGAGGCACGGAGCTTGGGCAAGGGCTTTGTGGTGAACCCTTCAATAAACTCCGTGCCTCGTTTGCTATACTGGGATGTGCTGCCACAGCGCAGCAGAGTTTATTTAGGCCGCAGGTGATGCATCCAAAATCATGCACCTGTGCGGCTTCTATATTGTTCTCTCATGGCTACAGCCTCGCCCGCAGTTTCAGCACGCCCACCCCACAACCCAGAAAATCAACCAGCGCTCCCCACCGGCATTAACAAGCCACCGGGATCGGTGCAATGGTTGCGTCTGAATCTGTGCGACTGGTGCTATGCGCGCGAGATGCTGCTGCCAATGTCCATTGGCCTTATCGTCCTGGTATTAGTCCTGGCAGGCAATTTTGTTTACTGGGCCATTAACTCTATTGTCAATCACGGCATGAGCATCTTGCCCGTGCTACGCCTTTTTATCCTGGCTTCGCCCGGATTTTCGGTGCAGGGCATTCCCGCTGGCGTCATCTTGGCCGTTTGTCTGGTGCTGAATCGAGCGGTGCGCGATAACGAGATTATTGCGTTGCGCGTTGGGGGCGCGTCCATCCCACGTATTATTATGCCGTTCCTGGCGATGGCCCTAGCCGCATCACTGGCTGATTGGTGGATTGTCGAAAAGGTCGCGCCTTATACCAACGATATGGCCGAAAAGAGTCTGTCCCAATTGATGTCGCGCTCCATTGAGCCAGTGATTGAAAGCGATAAATATTTTCGTGTTGGGAACTACTATTTTTATGTTGGCAGCGTCGAAAACCATGTGCTCTATAATGTGATGATTTACGAGCGCGGTTCCGGCACTTTCACGGCCATTGCTCCTACCACATTCCCGACTGTCATCATCGCCAAGACCGCACACGAAAATGCCAAAGTGCCTAACCAGTGGATTCTGGAAGATGTTGTGCATCATATCTATGATGACCAGGGACGGTTGCGCTTCGAGGCTCCCTTCCGCACTGAAAAAATCAACGTGGCACAAGAGCTTTCGACTTACTGGGCCGACCAGAAGCAGCCATTCTCCATGACGACCGATGAGTTATCGCAAAAGATGAACGACCTTTCTCATTCGGGGTTCGACCAGAACAAGATCAAGGAATGGCGCGTGGATTATTACCGGCGTTGGTCGCTGCCTTTTGCCTGTTTCGTCATGGCTCTAGTCGCGGCTCCCCTCGCCTTGCGCTTTGCTCGTCAGGGTTCCTTCGCTGGCCTCGTCTGCGCCTTTGGCCTGGCGTTTCTCTGGCAAGGTTTTGACGGCTGGTTTCGTGCCCTGGGAATTGCCGGGTATCTGACTCCTTTTACCGCTGCCTGGCTCACCAATGGGCTTTTTGTACTGGCAGGACTTGGCTTACTCTGGCGCGAACGGTAAGGAAGGAAAATGCAAAAGCAAAGTTAAAAGTTAAAAATGAGACGTTAAGCTATAGTGCTTCGGCTGTATCTGCTGTTTGCATTTTACCCTTTACATTTTTCCTTTTGCCTTCTAAGATGCCTTTCCCTACACCCAATCGCCGCACTCGACGCCTTCTCTTTGCGGTCGCTTACGGACATCTCACGCTTGGCTGTCAGGCACCTATTCTGGCCGCGCCAGCAATACCTAATAGTCCCACACCAGCGGCACAACCGAACTCTGCGCCCCAGATTGCCCCGACTCAAGAGCCAGGCAATGTCACTGCGGAGCAAATGCCATTTCAGAAGATTCCTGAAATCGCGCCGCCTGTTATTTTGGCTCAGAACACTCTGCCACCTTCAGGGAATAATCCGACCGCCCTGGAAAATAATCCTACAGCTCCGGCCACCACAGTGGGGAGCAACACCCAGACTAACACTTCCAATACTAACGGTACGGGGATCGCGCCTCCCGTGCAAAATCCTGCCGCGCCGCCTATTAACGGTCAGCCGAATAGCCCAACTTCCAATAACGGCAATCCGGCCAATGCGATCATCACGCCCCCGGCTAACCATGCGGATGATCCAACTTCTGGCAGTGAGCTACCGCGCCAGGAGTTCCATGTTGATGCACCGGGCGGCGTCATTGAAGATACCGAGCAAGAACTAATTTTTAGTCAGGGGCCGATGACCTTTACTTATGGCCGGGACTTCGTTGTCCACGGTGATCGTGGGGTTTACGACGAGCGCAGCCATAAAGCCGTGCTGACGGGCAACCTTACCGTTACGGTGCGTGGCAAGGAGTTTAAGGGCAAGAAGATTGTTTTCAATACCGACACGGGTGGCTGGGTTTTATCCCAGATTGACCGCATCTTTCAGCCGGATGAGTTTCCCTATGGCACAGTGCTTGATCCGCTCTATGTGAGTGGCGCGGCGGTTTCCGGCGCTTACGACCGCACTACGGGCGACATCAGTTCGGTGCAGGGCAGCAACTTTAAGTTTACGTCCTGTGACCGTGACCACTACTATATCTTGTCGAAACGCCTCGACTTTTATCGGGATGCCAAGGGCGAGCCAGACCGCATTGTGCTGCACCGTAATTCGCTTTATCTCTTCCGCCACAAAATCATACCGCTGCCTGCCTATGTAATTCCACTCAATGGCCAGCGCAGTCGCCGCCTCGGTTTACAACCGACGGTAGGCCAAAATGATATTGATGGTTTCTTCGTGCGCACTCTCTATGACCTGGCGGCCAACGAGCATCGTACCGATTCGTTGCTCATTGACGCTTTGCAAAAACGCGGCATTGGTCTGGGCTTTCAGCGGGAGTTGGCCGCTGGAGCCGGATTGTTTTATCTTTATGGTTTAACCGGCAATGGCAAGACCAGCGGGCGCGAGTTTGATACTCGCATTCAGCGTATATTGAGAATCTCCAAGTCGTTGACCTCCAACATCAATTTCCAATCCACGCAAAATAATGAGTTTGGCTTGGGGAGTGCGCAAAACGGCGATATTGCTTTTAATTTCAATAGACCGCGTATGCAAAGCGGCCTTTTCCTGCGCTATAACAATACCACCTCTAGCTTTTCGACCTTCCGCGATTTTGGGGTGACTTTCCAGCATCAGCAGGATTTGGGGAGTGGTTTCCATCTCGATGCTTCATCCATTTACACCGATACACAGAGTAGTGGCGTGCCCGCCAGCAAGACCTTAGATAACATCTTCGATCTTGTCCATCAGGCGCACACCTTTAATGCTACGCTGCGCACCGAACTGCACTATGATCTAACAGGCCGCAGCCAGGTTAATGGAGCCTATCAGTTAGAGCGCATCCCCGAACTGCTGCTAGAAAGCGATGCGAACCGCTTGCACCTGCCATTTTTGCAACGTTACGTGCCGGGCAATCTGCTTTTGGGCATTGGGGAATTCAACGAGCCAGCCTCCCAACAAAAGCTCACGCGGGCCGACTTTCTCTATGATGCCTTACCGCGCCCGATTCAGCTCTTTAAATCAGGGGCCAGCGAATCTACCCTCAATGCAACTGGACGCTTTGAACAAGCGTTCTACTCAGACGACGCCGCGCGTTATAACTATAACTATGGGCTGCAATGGGATAATGGACTCTTTAAGACCACCGGGCCTTTTAACGCTGACTTAAATCAGGGTTTGGGCACACCTTTCTATGAAACGCCACAGCAGCCCACGATTCCGACCGCAATCCCTCAACCGAACTATGGGCTGAACACCGCCAGCAACCATCTGCTGAACTTCACGGTGAACTATTACAAATTAAAAACAGTTGGCTTCACTCCGTTTCAGTTCGATTTTCTCACGCCAGGGGAAACTATAGCAGGCACTGTCTCGTTGCAGCCCAGCCGAATGTTTCGCTTTGGCTTATCCACCGGGCGAGACCTGCAAAATAGTATCTCCAACGACATCATCGGCACCATTCAATTCGCCCCCACGCACTCGTTTTACTATTCGCTCAATATCAACTATTCACCCCAAAGCGGCAAGTATGGCGATTTAGTCAGCTATCTTCACGCCGCCCGCCGCCCCACCAAAATTTTAGGAGGCACTCTCGACCTCGGCTTGCGCTACTCTCCCACAACGCATCAGATTTCTCAAGCCAATGCCACCGCCGATCTGTTCGTCACCCACAAAACCAGGGTGCAGGCTCTCACCAGTTACAACGGATTCACCAAACAGTTCGACTTCACCCAGTTTCGCGTCGTGCAAGATTTGCACTGCTTTAACCTGTATGCCACCTTCGATAGTGAGCGCAAAGAATTTCGCCTCGATCTCGCTTTGAAAGCGTTCCCCTTCCTCGACTCCCGTTTGGGCATGAATCAGCAGGGCGCAGGCTTCAATCCTCAACTGGGAGTGGTGCGTTAAGCTCCGTTAGGCTCCACCCAAACCAATGTTCGTGCTATAATTTTCGCAATACACCGACCACGATCAGCGGCTTAATCTAACTCAAATAAGGTGAATGTAATGGCACTTGAAGTGACACCCCCAATGGTTTCTCGTCTGCTCATGCACATTCGGGAAAAAATGCTCCAGGAAATAGATAGCATCAAGAACGCACTCCCCGAAAATGTAGAGCGGCACACAGAACGGGTTTACGTTGGTAAGAAACCGGGCAACTTGATTCAGATGGTGGCCGAACGCACCAAAGCCGAAAACTGGGAAACCCGCCAGACTGGTGATCCAGTATGCTTAGATGGCTTAAAAGACTTAGTGGACGAAATCGGCAGTTATATTGATGCTCTACCACGCGAATGAAAGATAGTTAAGCTTTGAGTCATATCAGGCACAAGTGTGCTTTGATACCGAATGATGTACAATTAAACTACATCAGTACTACCTATTTGGCTGCACTCGTTTGAGCGTTTTGTTACTTGGAGGCAGATATGTACGTCACGGTTAGCCCTTGGCACAGAAGATTTCTTCTGCTAATTGCCTTGCTGATCTATAGGACGATTATGGTATCAGCACCCCTGTCGGCACAGGTAATCAACAACAGACCTGAGCCTTCCCAGGTAGAAGTGACTTTTCTGCTTGATTGCAGTGGCAGTATGTGGTCACTACATAAAGACGCCAAACAGTTATGTTGCAAATACTGCATGAAATTTATAACCGTGAACCGCGTCCCCGGTTGCGGGTAGGACTGCTGCTGTACGGTGATCCAGACCAATACCGCACCTTCCCTTTAACCGATGATCTCAACACTTTTCAACAGACTTTAGCGCAGGTTGTTGCTACGGGTTTCGGGGGGGAACGAATGGCCAGCGCACATTGTCCATGTGGCTACGCAACAGATTCAGTGGTCGCCAGGCCAGGATGTGCAGCGGGTTATTTGGGTGGTAGGGAACGAACCTATCGGCTACATTAAGAACGATGCGCGGTCCGATCCCGCTCTAGTGATTCCCGAAGCGGTCAAGGCAGGCTTTATTCTGAGCGTGATTGACTGCAACTATGGCCAGTATGAATCTGCCACTCCAGAGTGGAAACATATGGCAGAAATGGGCGGGGGGCGTTACCTGCGTCTCTTTGGGCCAGGCGAACTACCTCAGGCGGTCGTGCAGGGACTGACACCTTATGATGCCAAAATTGATGAGCTTAATCGTCAGCTCAACGCGACTTACCTGCCTTACGGCAAATTAGGGGTTGTGGCATGGAAGCAGCAACTCCTGCTTGATACAATGGCACGACAATCAGGAAGCAACGCGTTCGTGCAGCGCGTGCAATCTAAGCTTCAACCTAACTATGATCAAAGCTCTTGGGATTTTGTAGACGCTACAAGGCCACAGAATTTCGAGTTGCCACCAGGTCTCACGCGCCAGGATTTACCCCCGGCGCTGTGGGGGCTGTCCCCACTTGAGCGCGTGGCGTACCTGAGGATGCTCGATAAAAACCGTGTTGCACTGCGCGACCAAATTCAGAAGGTCTTGGCTCTGCGTCAGGTGTGGGCGGCGCGCTTTCTGATGATCCATTTTCTTAATCCTGGTGCCGCTGCTTACCCCAATAATGCACAGCCAGTTGCACCAACAGACGCGACTGGCTATGCCTCTAATGAAATCCAAGATTCCCAACCTCCTGGTCGTGGTTCAACACGGTCGAACAATAGGACACAAAATCAAAGCAGTAGAAGGCGGTCACTACCCAACTCGTCGGGAGCGGCAAATCATGCATCTGGCACTGCTCCAGACATTACGGCTTCAAACGCTACGGCTCCGGCCACAACAACTGATGGCACTGCTTCAAGTGCTGGCACTTCAACCAGCGATGCTGCTCCAAATCCTGTGGCGGACGGAGCCACAGTAACAGGCCAGACACAACCAACAGGCGATGCAGCGGAAACAGCACGTTTGGCTGCCGTGACACTGTCGGTGGATGCGCAGTTGCCCGATCTCACCGCAATGCAAAAGGACGATATACGGTTTGGCCGTGAATTAGGGCGTCAATTACTGGAAAAGATGACATCTGAAGAGCGTTTAAAAGTTCTCTGGATGTTAAAAGTAACGCCCTCATTGCGCCGTCTCATTGTAGAAAAGAAGCAGGCCGTTCAAGCAGCCTCGAGTCTAAAAAACCCAGCAGCCCCAAAGGACGCCACCACCCCTAAAAGACGAGGCTACAACTATCGAGGTCGAGTTGCAAATTAACACAGGAGAACCTGTAAGCACTGCCCAGGAAAAACAGTTGAGTGCTGCGGGATTCACGGTTGAGAATGCAGGCAAGCCGACCCAATCTACGCCACCTAAAACAGGGGACACGGTTTTTAGCCTTTCCGGGCGTCTCGACTGGAACCGCATTGAGAAACTCATTGCGCTACCTTTAGTGCATCAAGTTTTGCTGCCACCTGCTTAATCTCAGCTCTTGCCATATCAAAAGCATTGTGCGATGACAGAATGCTTTTGATATGGTGCAGTCAATGAATTAAGGCCACCATAACTTGCTCGAATCTCTCATCTTCATCTATCTCGTCCGAATCTATTTGCTGAGACCAGCTACGAGGTTAATCGTCGTTGCCACAATCACGGTACCGAAAACATAGGACAAGAGAGCATGGCGCAACGCCGCCACGCGCAACTCTCTGGTGCTGAGGCTGGTATCGGAGACCTGGAATGTCATGCCAATCGTAAAGGCTAAGTAGGCAAAATCTAAATAGCTTGGGCGTTCATCCTCGTTGTTAAAATCTACCCCTCCTACAGGCTCGGTATAATAGAGCCGAGCATAATGCAGGGTAAAGACGGTATGCACCAGGCTCCAGGAGAGGACAACACTGATGACTCCAAGACCCACCTGGAGAAGCTTAACCCAGCCCTCAGCTTGACCCGCTCTAAAAATTAAGACACCAACCGCCAGCAGACTCACAACACTAGCCAGGAGTAACAAGCCAGTAGTAGCAGCCCGACTGGGGTCTTCCCGCCCCGCTAAGCTCGCTGTTTCTTGAGGCGTTAAGCGCAGCACCGTTACCATGACCCAGGTTACATACACAACGGCCATAACATCCCAGGCCACTAATGGCGCTAATTGCCACGGCCCAAAAAAGGTGAACGCTATGGCGGCACAGACACCAGCTAAAGCGGCAATAGAGGCGTGTAGGCGGGCGGACATGGTCTTCGGCGGATGGGATACATCAGGTCTCATTGTATTAATGATACTGCATTCTTTGCCTAATTTATTGCTGAGGAAATAATCGAGGTCTGCCTGATGTCTTTACCCTAGCCATCATGCATACTTACATGCGATGACCAATAAGAATCATTCACTAAACGATCTAAAAGCTGAAGTCAACAATTTACACCGCGCCCTCAATCAAGCACAGCACGAGGCAGCACGCTATCGCTCAATGGTGGAGCATTCTGAAGACCTGTTAACCCTGCTTTCTTCGACCGGGACAATCCTTTATTACAGCGCCGCTGCACAGCCGATGTTGGGCTATAACCCAGATGAGTTGGTGGGTACTGATGCCTTTAGCCTGGTGCATCCTGAGGATTTGCCTTTAGTGCGAGGCGGTTTAGAGGTCATCGTGTCCGAAGGCCGTTCGCAGACCGACGCTTATCGCGTCTGCCGCGCCGACGGTACCTGGTGCTGGGTAGAGACCACAGGCGCCAATCGCCTGGATGATCCGCATCTGAAAGCCATCGTCCTTTACTCGCGGGATGTGACTTATAATCGCCAAATGGAAAGCCAGGTGCAGCAGGTGATAAGAGGTGCCCGGTGTTTGCTCTGGCACGCTGAAGTGACCCAGGTGGGAGGGGAATATGACTGGAAGACCATAGTGGTCAATGCTGCTGCGGCCCAGGAGTTCCTGCCTGTCGAAATTCCACCAGGCGACAACTACAACGCTGGGTTCTGGCGGGCTAAGATAGATGAGGATCGTTCTCACATGGATGAGGTCGCGCACGCCGCCCTGCAATCCGGCACCACGCACTACACTCAAGAATACCGGCTTCGATGCGTTCATGGCGAAGTACGGTGGCTACATGAGGACGTGCAAGTGGAGGTAGTAGCTCCTGGAAGTTGGCACCTGGTCGGCGTCTGCACCGACATCACCCGGCTCAAAGCGACTGAAGGTCTCCTAAAGGACTTTACCGACCGCCTAGAACGCAGCCATCTCGCCTTGCAGCACGCCAATCTTCAATTAGAAATTTTGTCGCGGACGGATGGGCTGACCGGACTCAACAACCACCGGGTCTTTCAAGAGAGATTAGAGGCTGAGTTCCGCACGACCTTGCGCTATGGCACTCCACTTTCCCTTTTGCTTTTAGATATTGATTGCTTCAAAGAGTACAATGATCGCTTCGGCCATCCAGCAGGTGATGAGGTCTTGAAAATGGTGGCGCATACGCTACGCGACTATGCGCGGGCCACCGATTGTGCTGCGCGCTATGGAGGAGAGGAATTCGCGCTCATTCTGCCGCTTACGGGCGCGGCAGAGGCGCTGGCGACAGCCGAACGTATCCGCACCAGTATCGAGCAGATGGCTTGGCCGCAACGCGCCATAACCGTCAGCATTGGTGCCTGCACACATACCGCCTCCATTCAAAGTAAAGCCGAATTAGTGGCGGCTGCTGACCAGGCTCTCTATCGTGCCAAGGCACAGGGCCGCAACTGTGTCGTGTCAGCAGCCAGCACTTCAGACAGCAGATAACTTGTGGATGGCTTTAATATTAAGCTACCTCACGAGGATTCATTCATGCGTCACTTCTTTTTTGTTCTGCTTACCTGGTGCTCACTGATAGTTTGGCAACCGTCGGTGCAGGCGAGCTATATACATTTTTGTGATTTGCCGGAGTTGGTCACCAAGTCCGATGTCCTTGCGGTGGCTGAAGTCGTCAAAGTAGCCACAGTAAGCAGCGAGCCAAGTCACACTCTACCATTGCTGCGCCGCCGGGCCACCTTGCGCGTATTGCGTTCGTTTGCGCCGCCAGGAGCAGTCAAACTCACGGAGGGGCAGACCATTGAGGTGGAATATGAGACCAAGGACTGGAGCCGCCTCTCATATTATACGGGCAGTTTCGACTATCCCGACTTTAGCGCAGATCAGGTCGAGTTATTCCCACTCAAAGCTCCCTTACCCAACGCGACGGCCTGGCAATTGGTGTCGCACGAGGAGGGTTGCACTCTCCCTGCTACTGCTATACCGTTAGCAAATGTTCAACCTGCCGATGGTTACGAGTTCATCGCGGCCCAACTTGCGGGTGCCTTGGCCAATGGCACCCAGAGCCAGCGATGTGCCATAGCCGAGTATTTGTCATGGGCTAATCGCGGCCATATTGATGGCAGCAACGCGGCGCCGCTGGCTCAGATTGACTACTTGCTCACCGCAAATCTGAACGATGAGGCGGTCTGGTTTAATATTTTCCTAGCCCTGTATGCCCCCTGGGGCACATGGGAAACGCCGCACCCAAAAATCGCGGCCTTGCTCGCTACATCCCACGACCGACAGTTGCGTTGGTATCTCCCAGCGCGTGCGTTGAGCCACGTCAACCCACAAGGTCTAAAGGAAAGGATTATTGAAGCCCTTATTGCGCAGGGTGCGGTCGGTGCTTTCGCCAGCGTCGGAACATTGAAACTAAACTATCCAAACGATCCACTGGTCATGCAGCAACTTCAGGCCGCGTTAGAAAAATCCACTCCGGGCGCACTCTCTATAGCAAACGAGTTTCTTTCCAAGCGTTCCCTCTTCAATCAGGCTCCTCCTATCCATCCTGATAAAACGCTCTTACCAGCCCTATTAGCCGCCGCCCGGCGAGTTCTCTCCCAGGCGCAAATGCACCCTCACGAGTTGAAAACTGCCGCCGCTCTCCTGATCGAATTTGGTACTAAAGATGACATCACGGCACTCGTGAGCGAGGCTAAACACGCGCAAGAAGTAGATCCTCGAAGCTATCAAGAGTTGGTCTTAGCCAGTCTCTCCAGCCCAGACAATACGCTTCCCTTCTGGCGTGTTGTAATTAACGATACCACTGTCGTGCCACTAAAATATTGGGGTAACAACTGGCGTTACTGTGACTTGGCGGCTGGGGAAATCCAACGCATTACTAAGATGGAGTTCGGTTTACAGCAGCCCAGAATGCAATTTGAGTTAAAGGAACAAAATCCTCAGCCTACCATAACTGCACGCGATCAAGCCGTTGCTAAAGCCAAAGCCTGGTTAGCCAAACATCCGCCAGATTAACCTCAGAGATTCTTTGCAACCTCTTCCAATTTAAAGCCGACATTGAAGACTGCACTATGTTAACTGCGCTTAAACCAGGAATTAAGTTATCCGCACCTAACAATGGATTGGCACCCTATAAACCACATCGCTCCCGTGTAGTCCAATTGGATATGTTACGGGGCCTTGCCATTTTATTGGTTATGGGCCGTCATAACTTTACCAGTCCTGAAGAGGCTGGTATGTTTCAACCTTTAGCCGAAAGTTTGCACACCATAGGATGGTCAGGTGTTGATTTATTCTTTGTTTTAAGCGGCTACTTAATTGGTGGATTACTGTTGCAAGAACTGCATACTTACGGCTATCTCAACATCTGGCGCTTTCTATTGCGACGGGCACTCCGCATTTATCCGGTTTACTTTACTTATCTCCTATGGTTCGTCCTGTGGTCGAATTACCTTGCTGCCAGCAAGCCTGCAAATCACTCTCTACTTAATACATGCCACGCTTTGTGGCCCAACTTGCTGCACTTGCAAAACTATCTGGATTCGCCTTGCACACAAACATGGAGTCTGGCCGTCGAAGAACACTTTTACTTACTATTGCCCTGTGTCCTCGCTTTCATAACCTCCCAACGCTATTCAATATTTTTCCGGCCAGCCATTTCCATTATTAACCCACCTGCAACGGGAAAAGGAGTGCAGTCCATTCCCCAACTGCCATTGATTGCCGCGGCCTTAATCGTAGCGTGCTTAAGTTGTCGCTTATACGCCAGCATTGGCGTGCCTTTTGATTTGTATCACCAACGTTACCCGACTCAGTTCAACCTCGACACGCTGTTTTTCGGGGTATTAATCGCGTATTGCCAGCACTTTATTCCCAGTTCCCACGAGTGGGCGCGGCGTTATCGGCGCATTTTGTTGGTGGTAGGGGTATTACTCATTAGCCCCATGCTTTTAATCAAAATGGGAGACGGCATCTTCGTGCAAACTTTTGGCATCACGTTTTTATATTGCGGCTATGGATGCATCCTCATCGCTATAGTGCAGCAGCCACTGGATAATAGTCGAACTGGGCGTTTGCTTAAATCGCTGCCCCTCCAGGCTTTGGCCACAATTGGCTACTTCAGCTATCCGATGTACTTGTGGCACCAGGACTTGACGAATATGCGACTAACCGAAAAGGTCATCTTTCTTTTTAGCCGCACCTCTATCCCCAAAGAAATACAGTGGATTTATGGGGGGTTGGTCTGGGTGCTGATGTCAGTCGGTATTGGCGTTTTTCTGCTCCACTATGTCGAAAAACCGGTTCTGGCTCTGCGCGACCAGTGGCTGCCCGCCCGCTCAAACTCAGTGTGAGTGAACTCCCCAGACTGACCAAGCGGACTAACAACGACCATTTATTGCACAATGCCTTTGGTCACCTTCATAAAGACATCTTCCAGATCAGCTTCCCGTTGCGAGAAGGAAGCAACGGGAATACCGTTAGTGACGAGATGGGACAGCAGTTGGGGCAGTTGCTCGTGGGTGCCGGTGAAGTCAATCGTGACGTGGTTGCCCTCGGCGCGGGCTTCTTTAATTTCGGGGTAGCCGTTCAAAAGTTGCAAGGCACGAGCGCCGTTTTCCGGGTCTCCAGTGAGGCGGGCATCTAGGACAATCGCCCCTTCGAGACGCTGTACGATGTCGTTGACGCTGCCTGCAACCACCAGATGTCCCCGCTCCATAATCCCGACGACGTTACAGAAGTCAGCCAGTTCAGGCAGAATATGGGAGGAAACGAAGATCGTTTTACCCATTGCCTGTAGTTCTTTTAAGAGCGCGCGAAATTCGATGCGGGCGCGGGGGTCGAGACCTGACGCTGGTTCATCCAGCAACAGAACTTTCGGGTCATGCACTAAAGTTTTGGCTAAACAGAGCCGTTGCTTCATGCCGCGTGAGAGTCCCTCGACATAAGATTCGCGCTTGCCCGTTAAATCGGTCAGTTCTAATACGTCATCAATAATGCCTTTACGCTTGTTGGTCGGGATTTTATAAGCAGCGGCAAAGAAATCCAGATACTCCCATACCTTGACATCATCATAGACGCCAAAGAAGTCGGGCATGTAACCAATGAGACGACGCACTTCCAGGGGATTGCGCACCACATCCACGCCATCCACATAAGCTTGACCCGTGCTAGGCTCCAGGAGGGTGGCCAGCACCTTAATCGTTGTGGTCTTGCCCGCTCCGTTGGGGCCGATGAAGCCGAAGACATCACCCTTTTCAATTGTCAGATTTAAGTCTTCCACCGCCGTTAAATCACGGTAGCGTTTGGTCAGGTTATTAATCTGGATCATTGCCATAGCAGTGCCTTTGAATCGGTGCCTAATTTGCTCGTCGTGAGTCTCTCGGTGTCACAGGACAAGCGCACCTGGAAGATATAATGCAAGAGGATTGGTTGCGGGAAGCACCCCATCGGATGATCTGCCAGATAGAGAGTTCCGCAAAAGATTATACACCATCTGCCTGCCCCAACTACAATCACTCTCATAATTAAAAACAATCAATTCAATAGCTTGACGTACCAAATAGTCTTTATTAAAATAGTTCTTATAGAGACTATTCTTATTAAATCTATATTGACACAAAATTATTTTTCTGGCATTAGCCAGCCGAACGAACTTTACTGCTAAATCACTGAGAAACAGCGAAGTCAGAAATTTATGAACGGCAGGTGGTAGGAGCAAGCCGTGACGAACACCATTGCAAAAGTGACTGAGCCAAAGCATACGAATAAGAAAAACGGGGCATCCCCAACAACCTCTGCGAATGGAATGTGCAACGGGCATTCTGTCACGCAGGCATTCATGGCGCGCATGAAGCCGCGCTGCCAAGGTTCCGAGATTATACCGCCATCGGCGCTGTTCTTTCATATTTTTATGCTGAACAGTGTTTTGGAGCGAGCTGCTAATCGCGTGGCCGAGCAACACGGACTCACGATGCCACAATGGATGGCCTTGGGTTGCATCGCCAACGGGGAGGCGGCTGGCGTCACTCATTCTGAGTTGGGCCATCGTTTGATGCTCTCGAAGGCTCCTATCACGGGTGTGGTAGATCGCCTGGAACGGGGCGGGTATGTACAACGAACAACCGACGGCAAAGATCGGCGCGTGTCAAACATTGTTATTACCCCCAAAGGACAGGAAACCTGGCAGATGGTGCGTAATGAATTGCGCGCCTTAGCGACTGAACGCTGTTCCAGCTTATCAGCCGAAGAGTTACAGACGGCGCTGACCTTACTGGGTCGCCTCTTAGAATCAGCAGCCGAGGCCGACCCAATTTTATCCGGTCTGAGTTCTGCACAGGACTAGCCCTGGCGTTCTGGCATAAACCTCAGGATGACAGAGGTTGGTCAAGAAGCGAGTACTGGGAATATGAAAAAGAAAGACAAAAAGCATTTATTAGTTTTACCATTAGCCGCACTTCAGTTAGCCGCAGGTCTTGAGGAACTGCCAGTGCTGGCTCAGACAGCACCCACTGCTCCGGCACCAACCGCGCCCCCGCTCACTGTGCCACCAACGAATCCCATCGTGGGAGCACCGGCTGTCGCAGCACCAGAGGTGCCAGCAATAAATCCGGCTGTGCCCGCAGTGCCCACCGCACCCGGTACGCCGTCAGTTGCGGCGACCGCCGTGCCGCAGCCGCCTTTACCCGCGCCTCCGGTGATGCCTGCCAGCATTGCTGATGCCCGCAATACAGCCAGTGAGCAGACACCTCCCCTCCTCTTGGAAGAGGCGCTGGTTCTCGCTCTCGAAACCAGCCCGCAACGGGCTGCAGCCCGTGCCGCTTTAGCTGCGGCTCAGGCGCGTGTGGGGACAGCTCGTTCCGCCGGAGGCTTGCAGCTTAATTTAGGTGGCAGCGCACAATTAACACACAATGTGAATGGCGGTTTTAGCAGCTTTGGTAGCACCAGCAGTTCCGGTGGCCTAAACGGTGGCGTCGGTACAGGCGGCACCGGTACTGGTGGTACCGGAACTGGTAGCACTGGCACGGGTGGAACTGGCGTGGGCAGCACCGGCACAGGTGGGACGGGAGGTATCGGAACTGGCACAGGCGGTGTTGGCACCGGGACAGGCGGCACTGGCACGGGTGGCATTGGTACTGGCACAGGCGGGACAGGAACCGGGACGGGTGGTACCGGAGGGATTGGGATTGGCGCAGGTGGCACCGGAACTGGTGGTATTGGTAGTGGCACAGGCAATCCTGTGCAGAATGTTTCTTTTGCCCAGCCAAGCGCCAACGGCAGTGGGCTGCGCCGCAATGCTACCACAGGTACTACTGGCGGGGGAACTACGGGCGGCACTAACACAGGTAACACGGGCACCAGTACCGGTTTCGCTAACCATTCCGAATCGCTGAGCCTTAGTGCCACTTATCCACTTTATAACGGAGGCCGCGTCAAAGCCAGCACCCGTGAGGCACAATATGCCGCACTCGCCCAGGCCGCGCAGACGTTGCAAACCGAATCTGACATCTTACTGGCGACGACCAACGACTACCTCGCCGTCTTACGCGCTGGTCAACTGCTGGATGTAACAGAAAGTAATCTAAATGTGGCGCAAGAACGGCGGCGCGTGGCGGGGGTGCGCTACACGGCAGGGGCCGCCGCACGATTGGAAGTTTTGACAGCGGATACGGTCCTGGCCGACGCCATTCAGCGCCGGATTGCCGCCAGTGACTCTTTAGCGCAATCTAAGGCAGCTCTCAATACCTTAATTGGGCGCGTGCCCGAAACTCCCCTACGGGTTGAGCCAATTGCGAGTTTATTGCCGCGCATACCGATGATGATTGGTACGGGCGGGACAGCGGTGGCCACGGCCACTGCGCCAGGCGGGGTAGATACGGCCTCTGGCCCCGGGGCTACCACCACGACGCCCCTTGGCACGACAACCGCGCCCGGAATTAATAATCTGACCCAGACTAGCAGCGCCGAATTACGCGCTTTGAGCGATAAATCACGGGCGTCGTTGCAAGCGGCTCAACAGCAGGTCAACGTAGCACAGGCGGGAGTGGATTTAGCAAAGGCACAGCGCAGGCCAAACATTGGTCTGAGTTTGACGGGTTTATTGAACAATCCGATTTCGGCCTTTGTGAAGCGGTTTGGCGCGTTGCTGGGCTTGAACGTGGCGCAGTCACTCATTGATAGCGGGCGCACAAAATCCCAGATCGCCGAAGCTCGCGCCTTACTGGATCAATCGCAAAATAATCTGCAATTGCAGCGCATAAACTTGTATAGCCAAATCGAACAGGCGCTACTGGCCTTCGATTCTGCCCAAAAAAGCGTGGCGAGTGCCGATACTGCCGTGGCCTCTGCACAAGAAGCGGTACGCGCTGCCCAGTTGGGCTATACCGCAGGCGTCAGGACTTCCTTAGATGTCAGCGACGCGCAGAACAATCTGCTCCAGGCGCAGACCAATGCGGTCAATGCACGCTTCGATGCGGCTATCGCCCAAGTATTGCTTGCTTCTTCGGTAGGCATCTCAACCGAGGCGGGCCAGACCGCCTATGAACGGGCGTTACGCGAAGAAGCCCAGCGGGTGCTGGCAACGCAGCCCTCTAATACAACCAAGGTATCGCGGAAGAAGCGTCGTTAAAATAAGCGTTAGTTTTAAGTTATTACTCTTAAATTATTACTTTTAAATTATTCTCTAGAGTCGCTTTTAGACTCTTCTGACATACAGGCTTAAAAAGAAGTAAAAGATAATGGCACAGTTAGATAAAAGAGATGGGGAAAGTCGTACCCCACAAGTTGAACATACCAATGGCAATAGCAATGGGACAGCTAATGGCCCGGCTCCTGACAATCGTGCTGCTGGCTTAGGGCGCACACCTGACTCTCGCCGCGGTGGACAAGGCACAACGCCTGAAGCACCGTCCCCCAATACGCCGCCAGCGGCCCCTGCGCCGAGTGCTGGTAATGCGAGTGCCCCGCCAGGACGTGCGCCAGATAGTGGACAAAAGCGTGCCCGGCCACCGTGGGTTAAGACTCTCTTAATTGGAGTGTTATTAATCGCCTTAGTGTTCGGCGGCATCTGGGGCGTGCATTATTGGCAGTGGTCGCAAGTGCATGTTTCAACTGATGACGCTTATCTCACGACCGATGTGGTGCAGATAACGCCGCAGGTCAATGGCAACATCGCCAAAATTCTGGTGAAAGAAAACCAGCAAGTGCAAAAGGGCCAGTTACTCGCGGTCTTAGACGACGCCACCTACCGGGCTGATGTTGCCCAAGCGCAAGCGAACCTGCTCGTCGCCCGCACCGGAGCGGTAGGAGCAGCGGCCAGCACCCGGTTGACCCAGGGCACCGGCAATGCGCAAGTCCAGCAAGCCGTCGGTGGCTTGCAACAGGCTGCCAGTGGCATTGGCTCAGCGCAAGCGGATGTGCAGCGTTCTCGCGCGGGGGTCGCCAACTCCTTAGCGGGAGTGGGCAACGCTATCGCTAACGTCAGCAAGGCTAATGCGAATATCGCGCAAGCTCTCGCCGCCCGCAGTCGCGCAGGCCAAGGCGTCAACGTAGCTCAGACTGGCATTGCGGCAGCGGTGGCAGCGCGCACCCGCGCTGTAGATACGGCTAAAGCCGCCACCGCTGCGATTAGCACGGCAGTCGCCGCACGTAATGCGGCAGCGCAAACGTCTAACGCCGCGCAGGCAGGAATTGGAGTCGCCACGTCTGCTCGTGACCGTGCCATTCAAGCGGTGACCGCAGCCCAGGCGCAAGTCGCCACTGCCCAGGCCGGAGTGCGCTCTGCTGAAGCGGGCGTGACATCCGCTGAGGCACAGGCCACGCGAGCCACCCAGGACGCGGCACGTTATGCCGAATTGTATCGTGGAGGAGCGGTCAGCGCCCAGCAGGTGGATACGGCCAATGCCGCCGCCACTGCTGCGCAAGCCGAACTCTCGACCGCACGCCAGGGCGTAACGCAAGCTGAGGAGACGGTAACAGCACGCCAGGCTGATGTCGCCAGCGCGCAGGAACAGGTACGTGCCGCCAATGCCAGTATTACGCAAGCGCAGGCGCAGGCGGGTGCGGCGCAAAGTTCGATTGGCCAGGCCGATGCCGCCGTGCGCCAGGCCCAAGCGCAACGCCTGGCGGCACTCGATGCGGTGCGTGAAGCCGATGCTATGGTGAATCAGAATCGAGCGCAACGCTCAGCATCTGAGGATGCGGTGCGTGAAGCGGCGGCGGTCGTGGGACAAAATCAGGCGGCCAAGGTAGCGGCCCAACAAGGCGTGCGCCAGGCGCAGGCCACGGTAGGCCAGAATCGCGCCACTGTCCTCGCTTCGCAGCAAGGTGTGCAGACAGCCCTCGGCAAACGCACGCAGGCATTAGGCCAGTTGCAACAAGCGCGCACAGTACCTGGACAGGTCGCCGTCAGCACAGCCAATGAGCGCACTGCTGCCGCGAAGATTCAGCAAGCGTTGGCGGCTTTGCGCACGGCAGAAATCAATCTGGCCGATACTCGTATTGTGGCTCCCATGAGCGGCCAGATCAGCAAGAAAACGATTGAAATAGGGCAGCAAGTCGCTATCGGCCAACCACTCATGAATATCGTTCCTAATAACGATGTGTGGGTGGTGGCTAACTTTAAGGAAACGCAGATGAAAGGTGTCGAACGCGGGGAAAAAGCTGAAATTGAAGTAGATGCGTTTCCCGGCCACACTTTTACCGGGCATGTGGATTCGATTGCGGCGGCCACGGGTGCCACTTTCTCCTTGCTGCCACCCGAAAATGCCAGCGGCAACTTTACGAAAGTCGTGCAACGCGTGCCCGTAAAAATTCTTTTTGACCGCGACCAGCCGTATATGGAACACCTGCGGGGCGGCCTCTCCGTGGTAGCCACTATTACGCTGCACCAATAGAAGGCGTAACTTTTACAATTAACTGCCCCTCCCCTTCACTCCCCCACGGGGAGGGGCCTATTTTACTAACTCGGCTCAGGCCATCGTTACATTTATGCGGATGTGTTTCAGAAGAGGTTAATTAATGCAAAAACTTGCTGAATTATGCGTGCGGCGGCCCGTTTTCGCTTCGGTGCTAGTTTTAATCCTGGTGGTGGTGGGCTGGACTAGCTATACGAAACTGGGGGTAGACCGCTTTCCCAAAGTGGACTTTCCAACTATCATCGTCACAGTCTCGTCTCCGGGCACCGCGCCCGAAGAAGTAGAAACCACGCTTACGAATAAAATCGAAGAGTCGGTCAACACCATCAGTGGTATTGACGAATTAAGCTCGACTTCCAGTGAAGGCGTGGCACAGGTTAATGTCACCTTCGTCCTGGAGAAGAACGTGGATGTGGCGGCGCAGGAAGTGCGGGATAAGGTGAACCTCGTTACCTCCGACCCCACCTGGCCCAAAAACGTGCGTCCGCCCACGGTGCAGAAAATTGACCCCGACGCTTCGCCCGTTTTAGGTCTGGCATTGTCCGGGCAGCGTCCCATCCGAGAACTGACAGAGTATGCGGATAAAAGATTGCGCCGCCAGATTGAAAGTACCAATGGCGTGGGCGATGTCACTATTACCGGTGGCCGCGCCCGTCAGGTTAATGTCTGGTTAGATGCCTATAAGCTGCGTTCCTATGACCTGACGGTGAGCGATGTAACCCGTGCCCTGCAAGCTCAGAACGTGGAGATTCCCGGTGGCCGTGTTGAAACTGGGCCTCGCAACTTCACATTGCGCACGCGAGGCCGCTTACAGAATGTCGCCGACTTTAACAACATTATCCTGCGCTCTTCCGACGGTGGTCAGGTCTTGCTTTCTGATGTGGCGCGAGTGGAAGACTCCACAGCCCAGGAGTTAAGCGCGGCGGAGTTGAACGGGCAACCGACCGTTTTGTTAAGCATCCGCAAGCAGAGCGGCACCAATGCCCTCGACGTTATTAGCGGCATTAAGGAGCGGCTCAAAGGCATCGAGCAAACGATGCCACAAGCCTACCACCTCAAGATCGTCCAGGATCAGTCCGACTATATTAAAGCCGCCGTAGATACCGTGAAGGAGCACTTGATGTTAGGCTCCATCCTGGCTTCGGCAGTGGTCTTAATCTTCTTGTGGAACTGGCGCTCGACTTTGATTTCAGCCATTGCAATTCCCACTTCGATTATCTCCACCTTCGGCCTCGTCTATTACATGGGCTTTACGCTCAACCTGATTACCCTCTTAGCTCTGACCCTCGCGGTAGGTATCGTGATTGACGATGCTATCGTGGTCATCGAAAACATCTACCGCTATATCGAAGAAAAAGGACGCACGCCTTATCAGGCGGCCATTGAAGGCACCCGGGAAATCGGCCTGGCAGTGTTAGCGACAGCGTTATCTCTGGTTGCAGTATTCTTACCAGTGGCCTTTATGACTGGCATCGTGGGCCGCTTTATGAACTCGTTTGGCCTGACGATGTCATTCGCTATTCTGGTCTCCCTGTTGGTTTCGTTCACCCTGACTCCCATGCTGGGGGCACGAATGCTGAAAAGCCCTGCCGCACCGGTTGGTGAACCTCCTGCTGGTGGCGAGTTGGGTCATAATCACAATACCGATGGGGTCGCTACCAATGGGAGACATGCCCCGCAGCCGACCTCTTCTGGGCACCATGCCACTTCCAAGGAACGCGGCTTTTTCGCTATCCTCGACCGCGTTTATACGGCAATGTTGAAGTGGAGCCTGGCGCATCGCTGGGCCATTGTTCTCGCGTGCGTCTTCTTCCTGTATCTAACCGGGCCAATCGTCAAGCAAATCCCGAAGAACTTCTTGCCCGACGACGATGAATCCCAGTTCCAGATCACAGCGCGTGCCCCAGAGGGCACCAGTTTGCAGGCAACCCGCGACATTGGACGGCGCATCGTATCGGCTGTGCGCAAACTGCCCGACATAGATTACGTCACGCTGAGTATTGGTGGCGACCCACAGCAAACGCTTAATAATGCTTCCCTCTATGTGCGAATGCTGCCCTTGGATAAGCGCAAGACGGATCTCAGCCAACAACAGATGATCCTGAAAGTGCGTAAAGAAATCATACCGCAATTCGCGTCGGAACATTTGCGCACCATTGTGGGGCCGATTTCGGCTATTGGTGGCGGTGGCGCTCAATCGGCGGCGATTCAGTATGTCGTTTCTGGCCCTGACCTCAATACCCTAATTAACGCCTCACAAAAAGCTTTAGCGGCGATGAAGAAAATCCCCGGTGTGGTGGACGCGGACACTAACCTGATTCCGGGTAAGCCCGAATTGAGCGTGCAAATAGATCGTCCGCTCGCATCGCAACTGGGCGTGCAAGTAACCGACGTGGCCAACGCCCTGAACTATCTGGTGGGCGGCGATACGCAGGTGACTGATTTTGAGCAGAATGGGGAAGAGTATGAAGTCCATGTGCGGGCCGAGCAGCAATTCCGCAGTAGCCCTGAGCAGCTTAGCCTCCTCACCGTGCCCGCTAATAGTGGCGGCGGCGGAGCCGGTGACAGTTCCGGTGGCACGGGCGGCGGTGGCTCTACCAGTGGCCCCAGTTCAGTGCCGCTCGATCAAATCGCCCACTTTGTGTCTTCCACTGGCCCGGCAGTCATTAACCACTTAAACCGCCAGCGTTCGGTGACACTGTATTCCAATACATTACCAGGAGCGTCCGAGGCGGCGATTACTTCCGCTATGGCGCAAAACATCCAGAGCTTGAATCTCGGCCCCGACTATCGCGGCAGCGCAGCCGGGCGCTCCAAAGAGCAAGGACGCGCCGCCGTAGCCTTCTTAACGGCTGTCATGCTCTCCCTGGTGTTCATGTATTTGATCCTCGCCGCCCAGTTTGAAAGCTGGTTGCACCCGATTACGATTCTGTTATCCTTGCCGCTTACCGTTCCGTTTGCGATGTTCTCGCTGCTGATATTCGGCCAATCATTGAATATCTTCTCGGCTCTTGGTGTATTGGTCTTATTCGGTGTGGTTAAGAAGAATGCAATTTTGCAGATTGACCACACCAATAACTTACGCGCTGAAGGCATGAACCGTTACGACGCTATTATTCAGGCCAATCGAGACCGCTTTCGGCCTATTCTGATGACCACCGCGGCCTTCGTCGCTGGCATGTTGCCCCTGGTGCTCAGCCGAGGCACCGGCACCGCAACGAACCGCGCTATTGGCAGCGTTATCTTTGGCGGCCAGACACTATCACTACTGTTGACATTATTAGCAACTCCGGTGGCTTACTCGCTCTTTGATGACTTGACCAATATTTTCGCTTCCGCTCGGCGGCGCGTTTTCGGTGGCACCGATGGAGGCGTCCAGAGTGGCGATTATCCAACTCATACCGATGGGCAGGGCACATTTGATCCGAATGTAGTGCGAGTGGCCAGTCGCGTTGATCATTAACAAGGGTATAAATTCATGGGACGATTTAAGCTACCTTTTTCCGAGCGGCTGAGATCGTCCCCAAATGAAATAAGTTTAAAGGTAAGGTGGCCTTAATGAAGGTATCGAATTATCAACAGTCAACGGAGGAGCAGACGACCGTGCCCCGTGAGACGGTGCCTAGAGTCGAAAGGCCCGGCCCGGCTCCGGCTCCCCCACCCGGCAAAACGCCGCGCTGGTTGCCCATTGCCATTATTGCGGCCCTGCTGATTGGCGGGTTGTTCTTGCGGTCACGGAATAAAGGGGCGTCCACCGCGCCCGTAGCGGGCAATACCGCCGCCCAGGCACCGCAAATTACCACGGTAAAAGTGATGCCCGTGGCGGTGGGCAATCTCGCGCAGAGTCTCGACATCACTGGCTCCCTTAAGACGAATCAGAATATTAATCTCAGTTCTAAGATTGTCGGACGCATCGCGCAGTTATATGTGCAGGAAGGTAGCCGGGTACGCATGGGCGAATTAGTCGTGCAGTTGGATGATGCCGACCTGCGCGCTCAGGTTGCCGCCGCTCAAGCCGCTTTGCGCACAGCACAGGTTCGCTATAATCAGACCGTTGTGGGCTTGCCCGCGCGCGTGCAGCAGGTCGGCACCACCATCGAGCAAGCTCGGACTGCATTGCAAACCGCACAGGCCCGTTATCGCCAGGCGCTCTTAAATGAAAACCCGCGCATCGTCGCAGCGCAACAGCAGGTCAATACCGCCCGCGATACGGTCAAGACGGCGCAGGCGAGGCTCAAGCAGGCGCGTGAAACCGCAACACAAACACAAGTGCAGGTCGAAGAAGAAATCAAGCGTACCGCTACTGGCGTAGAAGCCGCCCAAAGTGGCGTTACCTCCGCACAATCGCAGGTTGCTTCATCTCAGGCAGCCCTGGCCGACATCCGGCGCGGCGCACGCGAGCAGCAAATCGCGCAGGCGCAGGCAGCGGTTAATTTAGCGCAGGCCAACCTCAAGGATGCCGAAACCGAATTAAATCGCCAGAAGATTTTAGTGGCGGGTGGCGCAGCGGCGCAGTCGGCAGTGGATGCCGCTCAAACCCGTTACGATGTCAACCAGGCGCAGCTTCAATCCGCGCAACAGAACTTGTCCTTAGTGCGCGAAGGCAACACCAACGAGCAGATTCGTCAGGCCGAAGAAGCCGTCAACCGCGCCCAACAAGGTGTAATTCAAGCCCAGACCAATGTGCAGCAAGCCGAAAACCTGCGTGCCCAGGCGGTAGCGGGCCGTGCCCGCGAACAAAACGCGCAAGCTGACGTATCTGCCGCACTAGCAGCTCTGGCCACAGCGCAATCCGGGCTGCAAACTGCGCAATCGAATCTGGCCCAGATTCCTATCACGCGCCAGGAAACCGTGGCGGCCAAACAAGCCGTAGATCAGGCGCGGGCCGGGCTAGTGCAGGCACAGGCCAACAGGTCACAGATACCTATTGCGCAGTCGGATATTCAAGCCGCCGCCGCCGCCGTGCAGTCGGCCAGAGCAGGCGTGCAACAGGCTCAGGTAAACCTGAGTTATGCGAGGATTTATTCCCCAGTTAATGGTGTGGTTAACACCAAATTAGCGGATGTCGGCTCTGCCGTTTCCCCTGGTTCAACCATGCTGAACATCGTGTCGCTCGACCGCGTGTATTTCGAGGCTCTGGTATCAGAAAACAATGTAAATCGCATCCGCACCGGGCAACAGGCCAGTCTTATCGTGCCCTCCGTTTCGGCTCAGGCGTTGCGCGGCTTTGTCTCTGATATTATCCCCAACGCCGACCCTCGTTCGCGCCAATTCCGCGTCCGCATCACAGTACCCAATGCCCCCAGCCAGCTAACGCCGGGAGCTTTCGCACGGGGCACCCTCGTCACGCAAACAGTCTATAATGCGCTCGTGGTGCCATCGGATGCCATACAGGAAATCAATGGCCAGTCAGCAGTCTTAATCGCCTCTGGCACTGGCAATGAGGCCCGCGTGCAGCGGCGCAACGTCCGTGTTGGCATTGCGGCGAACGGGCGCACTCAGGTGATGGGTAACATCGTCAAAGGCGAGCGCGTCATCATGGGCAATGAGCCACTGGAAGATGGCGAGAAAGTCAAGGTCGCCAGTGCAGCTTAGGTAAATATCGAGATTATGGAAAGGGCCAGAGCTTATTCAGCTTCTGTGCCCTTTCCTATTATTTAAGAGGGTCTGACAGTTCTTTGATAATCATATTTTGCTAAAATGCAAAGGGCGTAAGAAATGCATTATCAGTCAATGACGCACCACCAGCGTAGGAGGACACAGAGTTGGATGTAGCGATAGTTCGCACGCTTTTGCAAGACGTGAGCACGGGCGCAGTAACGCCTGATGCAGCCATTGAAGCTTTGCGTGATCTGCCCTTTGAAGACCTTGGCTTTGCCAAAGTAGATCACCATCGCGCCTTGCGTCAAGGTTTCCCGGAAGTTATTTTTTGCCAGGGCAAAACCCCGTCCCAGGTCGCGGCTATCGCGGCCAGGATTCAGGAAGCGGGTGCAACTTTACTGGGCACGCGGGCAGATGAAGCCGCTTTTGCCGCCGTGCAGCAAGTCTTGCCCCAGGCGGAATATCGGGCAGTTGGTCGCATTATTTATGCGCCGGGCCTGTATCCCCCGCACTTGCAGGGGCAGGTTGGTGTTTTGTGCGCTGGCACCAGTGATATTCCCGTAGCCGAAGAAGCCGCCTGTACCCTGGATGCAATGGGCGCACAAGTCGAGCGCATCTATGATGTCGGTGTGGCCGGTTTGCACCGCTTGCTGCACTATCGTGACACCATGCGCCAGTGCGCTGCCCTCATCGCTGTGGCTGGAATGGAAGGCGCGATGCCCACGGTGGCCGCTGGTTTGGTGGATGTGCCCGTTATCGCCGTGCCCACCAGCATCGGCTACGGGGCGGCTTTTGGTGGCCTGGCGGCTCTGTTGGGAATGCTCAATTCATGCGCCAATGGGGTGGCCGTGGTGAACATTGACAATGGCTTTGGTGCGGCGGCTTTTGCGGCTTCGATATTGCGCAGCCGGGAAATAGCTGCGGCCTCTGCTGACACGGGGCACCCAGGCCACAATGGAGAGGCCACCTCCTCCTGATCCGTAGCTCCAAATGGCTTCACGCGGCTTGCACGCATTCCTATGACTATCGCTTATTTTGACTGCTTTTCCGGAATTTCCGGTGATATGGCACTGGGGGCCTTGCTTGATTGTGGCGTGCCATTGGCAGCCCTGCGTGAAGGGCTGGCATCACTTCCCGTAAGCGGTTGGCAGATTGAAGCCCAGCCCATTCTGCAAAATGGTATTCATGGCATGGATGTTTCCATTTCACTGAATGGTTTAACTGATGCCCAGGAATTGCAGCAAGCTTCCCACGAAGCCGTATCACAGGGAGAACACAAGGGGCATTCGCACCATCATGAACCGCACCACGATCACGAGCATGGCCAAGATAACCATCACAGTCATGACCATCATAACCATGAGCATGAACACTACACCCATGCACCGGACGCCATAACCACAGTGCCGCACGTGCATGGCCGCTCCTTTTCTGAGATTCGAGCCATTATTGAAAGCAGTCAGCTAAGCGACCGCGTGCGGCGGGACAGCCTCGCCATTTTCCAGCGTATCGCTGAGGCTGAGGCGCATATTCATCACACCACGCCTGAAGAGATTCATTTCCACGAAATCGGCGGCATTGACTCCCTGCTCGACATCTGCGGCGTCGCCTGGTGCTTGGAATATCTGGGGGTGGATAAAGTGCATTGCTCGGCTCTCCCCCACTCTACTAGCTTCGTCAATTGCGCACATGGCTTAATGCCCGTGCCCGCCCCCGCGACTTTAGAGCTAATGAAAGGGGTGCCTCTCGTCCCCACGGAAATACGGGGGGAAATGGTCACTCCCACTGGCGCTGGCATTGTGGCGGCGTTGAGCCAAAGCTTTGGGTCTCCACCAGCCATGACGCCCCAACGCATCGGCCTGGGTTCTGGCAAGAAGCGATTTGCTGATCGTCCGAACCTGTTGAGGGTGGTCATTGGGCAAACCGCTACTGTAACGCAACAGCAGGCCGCTGCTGTCACTTCGGCCCCGACTCAACCAGCCATCACTGCGGATGCTGCTTTAGCGGGTTTAGAATGGCAGAGTCTGGCGGTTATCGAAAGTAATATAGATAATATGAACCCGGAGTTCTTTCAGTACGTCCTTGAGCGATTGTTTGAGGCAGGCGCGGTAGATGTCTGGATTCAGCCACTCCAAATGAAGAAGAACCGGCCCGCTTCGCTGCTGGGTGCCCTCTGCCCGCTGGAAGCGCAGCCTGCCGTAATTGCCACGATGCTGCGGGAAACAACGACGTTAGGCGTGCGGGTGCAAGAAGTTAGCCGGGCGGCACTGCCACGTAAAATCAAAGAAGTTGAAACTAAGTTTGGCACCGTCCATGTAAAGATTGCCAGTTGGCCGGAGCGTCATTTGTGGCGAGCAACCCCAGAGTATGCCGATGTGGAGCATCTGGCGGCGCAGCATAAAGTGCCACTGCGCGAGGTTTATGAGGCGGCTCTGGCCAGCGCACAACGCGCGGCAGATGGAGAATTGTCTTAGTTAGTAGTAAGATTTAGATAGCAATAGTAACCTGTCAAGAATTATCGGCAGTCTGGGTTGTGCCAGTTTTAACGGTCATGGCCCTAGCGGTTGATAGCGCCGTCTAAGGAGATTCCATAAAGATGAAGTTTTTGCAAAGTTTGGCTAAGTCCAAAGTTCGCCTGGGGACAGTGGCTCTGGTCGCTGCGCTCAGTGCTAATATCGCGTTATCCAGGCCAGTGCAGGCACAGTCGAGGACCTGGGCCACCGGGCTAACCAATATCGCCGCCGCCGCGAACGGGGGGCGCATTATCAATGTGTCGTCCACCATTGATAATGATGCGAAGTTTGCGGCTACCAATCTGATTGACGGCAAAGTCTATAACGCCGACAAAAAGACGGGCAGTTTCGGCTGGGCCAGTGACAAATACGATCCTGTCAACATGGAATATGTCACCATTGGCTTTAAAGACAATTCGCTGCACACTATCGGCAAAATTGTGATTAACCCTGCTGCCTCGGTGGCCCCGGAAAGGTGGGTTAAGGATGTCGAAGTCGAGGCTTCCACCGAAAGCGCCGAAGGCCCCTACCAGGTCGTGGCACAGTTAACGGTGCTGAAGAAAGGCGAGCCACAGGAGTTCACGATTCTCCCGGCTCCGGCGCGTTTTGTGCGCCTCCTCTTTCGCACCAACTACGGTTCTGACCGTGCGGTGGCTTTAGGCGAAGTCGAAATCTATGAAGCAGTCAACCCTACGGACGGTCTCGGCGGGCTGATTAGCCGCATGGAAGGCGCGGTGAATGAATTAAAGCAATATCGCCAGGCCCAGGCCGATACCGGCGGCACCACAGTGGCGGATGCTGCATCCGATAACGGTGTGACCAATGCCGCGCTGACCTCATCTAACCACAAGCCAGGCAAGCCTCAGCTTTCAGAAGCTACCCTGCAATTGATTCAACAAAATGGTGGCAACCCTGCCACTGCGTCTGCGGCCTCACCGCGCAATATTGCCGCCGCCCAGAATGGTGGCCGTGTGGTGGATTTTTCCAGCACCTTTGTCAGTGACCCCGCCAAAGGCGCTGACCCGGTTTACAGCCCCGATAATCTCATTGATGGCGATGTCTTCCGCGAGAAAGATAATGCGGGCAGTTTTGGCTGGGCCAGCCAGGGCTTTGCTCCCGGTAAGCAGTATGTGACGATTGGCTTTCGCGGCGACCGCACGCATGTGATTAACCGCATTGTGGTGAACCCATCCTCCAACCAATCAAGCCTGCGCTGGGCGCGGCGCATTGATGTCCAGGTGACAACGGAATCCTCCAAGACTGGCCCCTGGCAAACTGTGGCCACCTTGAACCTGCGTCTTGAACCAGTCAATCAGGAATTTAAGATTCCTTCTATCGAAGCCAAATATGTGCGCTTTGTCTTCATGGCCAATGGCCCCGGCGATGTAAAGCTGCCCGGTATTGACCAGGATGTCAATTCCGACCGTTCCGTGTCTCTGGGCGAAATCGAAATTTACGAACCCGCCGCCGAATCTGCCGCATTAGATTCTGTCATTGGCCATCTGCAACAGATTCTCGTGGACTTGAAGCGATTGTACGAGCAGCAAGGGAAGAATACCTAAGCATCAATTAGACACTAATTTAAGGTCATTTTACACTGCAACGGGGAGCATCATAGTGAGCATGATGCTCCCCGTTTGTCTTTCTCTCCACCCGTTTTATCACTAACCATTGCCTGGTTTCCTAATGTCCCGTGGCCTCATCTACACAGAGATTCTCACACGCACCACAGAAGAAAACCTTGCCCCAGGGGAACTGGGGATGCCGTTGCACCTCGCCATAAGTTGAAGTAAAAGGGACGAATTTCTTCAACATCAACGTTTGGCGAAGAACTGGGCAGTCTGCACGCCAATGGCAGTGGCAGAGACCCTTGAACAGAACAACGCGAGTATTAGGTGGTATATGAGTTGAGGCATAGGCTGCTACACCCTCTGATTCAGGAGCTGTTGGCGTGGCTCTTAAATGAGACGGGGTGGAAGTGACGCCACCACTACAAACACACATTGCCGACCAGATACCCAGGATAAGAATCCCCAAACTCATGAGCGTTAGTGCTCCCCATCCAGGGGTTGAATCAGAGGAGAAGATAGCAGCCCTTTTATTTTTAGTGCAGTTGTGCTTGGAGAAGAATTGAGGTTTCATGATGAAAATTCACCTTTGGGGCAGTAACAGGCTGTTTCGGGGAGAAGCGAAGTTCTTCCAAAATACGAAGGTGGGATTTAAAGGGTTTTAAGGATTGAGTCAAATGAGGCTGCTGTGAGTGAGATTACCTAATAGCCTCAATAAAGTTTATGGGGGCGGCTGTGCGAGGCGAGCGCTTGTTGGAGGATGGCGCGTTGGAGGGTACCAGGCACTTGTGTGCTGAAAGTTGCCGCAATGGGTGGCCCATTGCACCCACTCCGGTTTATAGGCTTTCTCGGTATTATAGACGTAGAGGCGTCCATCCGTAAGACCAAAGAGAATGTCAGCTTTGCCATCACGGTCAATATCTGTAATAGTGGGCTGGGTGGTGGTCGGAGGACGGTTCGGTAACATATCGGTGACGGTGGCCTTGCCGTCCGGCGTGAGTTGCACCCAACAAGTACCGACAAATAAGTCCATAATGCCATCGTTCCCCAGGTCAGCAACCGCTACACCACCATAACAGTTAAGACCGGGAAGATCAATAATAGTGCCATCTGGATTGGCAGGCACGACACTGGTACCATCACCGTGCCAGCCCATCAGCTTATTTGTCGCCGGATTAAACAGAATAATTTCCGCTTTACCATCGCCATCCAGGTCGGCCAGGGTTGGACATGAATTGAGAGCGTGAATACCCGTTTTGAAGACGCTGGTAAATTCACCTTCCGGGTGCGTGGCGGGCAAAGGCTTCCCGTCCCACGTCCAAAGATGAACGTTACCCCTTGAATCCGTGCCACAGACTTCCATTTTGTCATCGCCTGTGACATCGCCCATAACCGGATACATGATGAGAGAACCGATCTTTTGAGGCCAACCGGGTAGCCGATTGCCAAAACGATCATAGCCGCCGAGCATACTCTGTTCGGCATAGAAAGGATGATAAATCTCCGGCTCGCCATCACCATTGGCATCGCCAATACAAGGCGCATAGCCGCCTTTGATTCTTTTTTCCTCCGGCCAGTCCGGTACTGGCTTACCCATGATCGTGGAGAGCACGCCGCCACACACCATATCCATGACGCCATCCCTATTCAAATCCACGATAGGTACACTGCTCCACGCGGCGGTATTGCCCTGAAACTTCGGAGTAAATATATTGCCATCGCCCCAGATAACCCAGGGTGGTTGCAGTGAGGGCAACAACATCACAATCTCATCGTGGCCTTTGTTGCCAATATCCACCACCGAGGGGCTGCTTGCCCACATATCAGCATACAGAGGGCGCAGCTCGCGTTCACGCTTGCGCTGTCCGGCATCCATCAGCACAATGGGCCAACCTTCCAGGGGCGTGCCGTCAGCGTGCAGGGCAAAGACCTGCGCCGCCAGATCAGGCTGCGGATGTGCCATGATAAAATCATTCCCTGGCTGATCCTCACGATGCATACAGGGCGCTACAACTTCCAGTTGCCCATCGCCCCCTAAATTCGCTACCACCGGAGTGCCTGTCACCGATCCGGGTAAAACCACCGGCCAGCCTTTAGCAATATGGGGGGGGCGTGCAGGCTTCACTACAGGCAGCGTAACAGCTAAGCTGGCCTTCTGGGACACGGCCTTAGCAGCCGAGAGGCTCTGTGCCCAATTTTGAACTGTAGTGAGCGCAACCGTTTTAGGCAACATTCCGGCTGGAACTACCGGTGGGGATGCTTTGTGCTGCGGTGTCTTGTAGGCAGGCAACACTTTTACAGGAGAGTCTGATGGCTGAGGTGTAGGCAGAAAGCGCAGATGACCAGGCTCCGTTGCCGGGGGTGTTGGTGGACTCTCAATGGCTGGCGATAAGTTCGCCTGAAAACCATGACTTACTGCTTTGGGCACAATGGTGGGCTGTGGGCGGCTCGAAGTCAACCGTCGTTGAGTATCTAAGATATTACCGGCACCAACGTTACGGCGAGTCTTATTTATGTTTGAGGGCGCTACAGTTAACCCCGCAGTTGAAACAATAGCTGGTAACTGAGGTGTTGCCGTTAAACGAGCTAAGGCAACGGCCCCCTTGCCTACTAAGATCAGGGTAAGCAGAGCACTTGCCGTCGCTTTTATCTTGGTGAGCCAGACCGTTTTGACAACGCCTTCCCACAAAGCATGAACATTGACGCCTACTACGTCCACCGTAATGTGCCCGGCTCCGGCGGTAGCAGTAGCGGCGGCGCAGGATGCAGCGTGTAATGTGGCGCTGACACAAGTGACCGGGGCAGCTTGCACAGCATTGTCCGTCAGCAAAGCCGCAATGAGAGCAATCGAGACTACAAAACCATGACGCGAGAAGTAGCCGCGCAGCTTGTTCAGGGCGCGTGAGACACGCATCCGGGCGGCATCTTCGGTGACGCCCAGCGCATCTCCAGTGTCGCGCAGGCTTTTGCCCTCGAAGAAGCGCAAGAGGACTGCATTGCGATCTTCCTGGCTCAGGCTGGCCATAGCATCCTGGAGGATGGGTTCAAGCTGCTCCCAACTGGCTTCCTTGGTTTGCAATTGCCGTATCATTTCTTCTGCCGCCTTACGCTCTCGATAATGCCGTCTGGACTCCTGCTTTAGCGCATTTTTGGAGGCGAAGCGGGCGGTGTTAAACAACCATCCTGAAAGGACGGTACCTTCCCGAATGGTATGCGCTTTGTTAGCCAGGATGATAAAAACCACCTGCGTGACATCCTCGGCAAGTTGAGGGTCGCCGACCTCGCGCAGGCAGACGGTGTAGACGAGATTCACATAACGCTCCACCAAACTGGTAAATGCTGTCTGCGAGCCTTGCTCCAGATATTCTTTTAAGAGTTGTGTATCCTGCATATCGAGCTGCTTTCGGTCTCTATAATGTCCACTCGAATTATAAACCGAACAGCAGCAGAAAAAATTTCCTCAGAATTTCAGGGATGCTCTTATTCTAGTAAACAGCCGATTAAGTAATAGGCAACTCAAGTCGAAGGTTATTCAGTCGTGACATAAAGCCACAGCGATGAAAAGTGAAGGCTAAACGACTACACTATAAGCCCAGCCGTCCCAGGAGAGATTGCATTATCAGGCTTATTTCAATCAGCTATTAAGCTGATACTCTGACAAGCAACCATAGTTTCAAATTCAACCTCTTCAAAATAGTCACTGGTAAGGAACCATTAAATATGAGCCAAAGTTTAAAAGTAGGCGTTATTGGCGTGGGCGGTATTGCTGGCACGCATTTCCCCGGCTGGCAAGCCTCGCCCCACGCCGAAGTCATCGCCCTGTCTGATCCGGCAGCGCCCGTTTTGGAGCGCATCGCACGTGAGCAACAAGTCACCCTGACGTATGACAACCCGGCGGATCTCATCGCTAACCCTGACATTGATGTAGTGGATATTTGCACGCCGAACATGTATCACGCGCCCCTCGCCATTGCCGCACTCCAAGCGGGCAAACACGTCCTCTGCGAAAAACCGTTGGCTCCCACGCCAGCGGACATAGACGCTATGATTGCCGCGCGCGATGCGTCAGGTAAAATGCTGATGACAGCACAGCACTTCCGCTTTGAGAACGAGACCCAAGCCCTCAAGAAAGAGATCGAAGCGGGCGTTCTGGGTGATATTTACCACGCCCGCAGTTGGATGCTGCGGCGCAACGGATTCATCTTGCGCCCTGGCTTTATTTACAAGAAAAATTCGGGTGGCGGCCCCTGCATTGATATTGGCGTGCATATCCTCGATTTGACGCTCTGGATGATGGGGCATCCCAAACCGGTGGCAGTCTCCGGCGTTACCCAAGATCGGCTGTCTAAGTTACCCGGTGCCTTTGCCGCCTGGAGTGGAGAGGCCGTACCGCGCGACATGGATGTAGAGGAGTTTGCCGCCGCTTTCGTGCGCTTTGATAACGGCGCGTCTCTTATTTTGGAAGTGTCCTGGTTGCTGCATCACAAGACGACAGGCGAAGACATGCAAATGTGGCTGTATGGCACTAAAGGTGGCCTGCATTGGCCTCAACCGGAACTGCTTACCACTAACTACGAGACAAAACGCTTTCTTAACACCCAATATTCCCCGGTCAAATCGGGCTTAGAACCGCACGCGGCTGAGTGTGTGGCCTTCGCCGACGCCATTGTCAACAGCGCACCCTCGCCCGTGCCCGCCGAGGAGTCACGCGATGTGATGGCAATTCTCGATGGTCTCTATCAATCGGTCGAACGCGGCGGTGAGTTCCGTTTAGCATAAAATCCTGTCAGAAACCCCTCATGCGCCGCAAACCAACAAGGGTGCCCAGATTATCTAGGCACCCTTGTTGGTGTATTTTCTATCTTACTCACTGAGAGCACTTGCCAACTGCTTGCCCACGACTTCAATAACCGGTGTGCCATCTTCATCCACCCATACACCACACAGACCGCCGCCATCACTGGGCGCGAGGCGGACGGGCGTGCCATCCATGCGCCAGGCTTGGCCGTTGTACTTTTGGGAGTTTCCCTCGATATAATGCCCAATTAAGGCACGCCGAAAGCGGTTGGTGGTGGAGTTAGGAAAGCTGCCATGCACCAGGGAGCCGTGAAAGAAGAGGGTATCGCCCGGCTGCATGAAGACAGGTTCAACTTTCTGCCCTTCAGGAATCGGCACCGTAACATCGGTAAAACTGGTTTTCGTGTCGGCTTTTTGAGTGCAGAGAATCGGCCAGCGATGACTACCAGGCACAACTTGCATACAGCCATTGGCCTCATCGCAAGGGTCTAAGGCCAGCCATGCCGCCATGCAGGTGCCGGGTTGCGCCTTGAGATAGAAGTTATCTTGATGTAACGCCTGACCGCGCGCTTTGGGTGGCTTAAAATAGAGCATCGTCTGCACTGCGAATGGCTCCCGCTCTAAGAGTGTCGTTAAGCATTGGTTGATGCGCTCATCCAGCATCCAGCGCAAGCTGGTATCATCCCAGTTATGCATCTGAATCATGCGCGGATAACGCTTGAGCGGGTCGCGGCTTTGTTTGGTATCGGCCACCATGTCACCGGGGTAATTGCCCGTCTCGCGCAACTCCATAAAATGGTCACGAAAGAAAGCGGCTTCGTCGGGGGATAAGAGTTTTTCTACTACAACGTAGCCATTCTCATTATAAAATTTTCTATGCGAATCAGAGATCATAGTTTTCCTGGCCCATATTACTCTTCTATTCTAATCTTTATTCCCCAGGGAGACAGTAGAACCAGTGTCATGCTTCGCGCAGCGAAGAATCTGGTAGTAGTCTCCGTAGAATTATGGTTGTCGAGGTATAAGCATGGTTCTAGGCACACTCTTACAAGATTCTTCGCTGCGCGAAGCATGACACGTCGTAGAGGGCGCCTTCACGTTTCCCTAAACCCAGTCTTTAATAACCACCATATCCATTGCTCTGTCCATTCTGGTGATGCCCATTCTGACTATCATGGTCATCGTCAATATCAGGATCAGCAGGCATAACGCCCATCATGCCGCTGTCCATATCGCCCATCATGGCTGCTGCGAACTCGCTTTGCTGGCGACGTTCTTCTGGTGTCAGCAAAGCTGCGCAAGGCGTGCCAAAACGCGGCAGGGCAAAAGGCAAGTGTGTATTACCGCGTGCTAAGATATGCGAGCCATTTGTCATGCCCGTCACTGGGTCTACCACCGGTGCGCCATGCACATCATCAAACTTTGCCACGTCCGCGCCCCATTGGGTAAAGGAGCGAGCATTACAATAATGGCTGACAAAAGCGCGGCGGAAGCGGTCAGTCGTGAAATTGCTCTTACTGCGGTGCAAAATATGACCACCGAAAAAGACCACATCGCCCGCCTTAGCTGTTACCAACGTATGCTGATACTTATTGGCGACTCTGGCTAAATCATTCTTCTCATCGTCCGGGTCGCTGACACCGTTGACATGCTGAATTTCTTTTAAGGCACGGTCGCCATGACCATAGCCACTCACTGGGGGATACACCGGCTCCACGTTACTGCCATTCGCCATCCACATCGCGCCATTAAGCTCGTCGCAGTCGTCAATGGCAATCCACGCCCCGCACAGGGTATCCGGGTGCGTGGGGATATAATAAGTATCCTGGTGCCAACCCTGGCCAGGCTTGCCAGGTGGCTTCAAGAATAACATGGTCTGCATCGCCAATATGTCCGGCCCAATGATCGCTTCCAAAACATCCAGGACGCGAGGGTGCAATAAATACCGCTCATGCAACTCTAATTTGCGATGCAGCATGTGAATGCGCAGGAAATACTGCGCTTTTTCGGTTGGTGATAGATGCTCCGGGGGAGCTTCCAAGTCTTGACAGGTGACGCCACCATCCTGGGCTACATCCCGCTCGCTCATGCGCCGCTGCTGTTGCGGCAAACGGCCCTGCATCAAGTCTTCGGTGTGCTGGCGCAATTCATCAATATCTGCTGGCGGCACTAAGCCACGCACCACCAGAAAACCCTGCTGCCTAAAGGCGCGATATTCCTCCACCGAAACCCGGTAGCGGTCTGTCCGCGCTAACAACCCACTTATATCACTTTTTGATGCGACCAGAGAAGCAACCATCAATAGCCCCTTACCTGTTTAGCAACTGTTTGATTTAGCAATAGCTATACCTTACTTAAAGTATGTGACTTTTCGTTCAAGAAGAGCAATAGACGAAATTTTCATTTCCACCCCACCTTTTGGCTTTTCGGAGTTGCCATGAGGCTTAATCTCCTTCGGTCTCATCCACTGTGGGGACAGCACCAAATATTACCACAAACTCACCACGCACTTCTTTGCGGCTTTTGAAATCGGCGGCGACTTCCGCAGTGGTGCCACGCACTACTTCTTCAAACTTTTTGGTCAATTCGCGGCACACTATGGTGGGACGATTGGAAGCGAGATTTGCCAGCACTTCGAGGGTCGCTGCCACACGATACGGGGATTCATAGAGAACCAGCGTTTCGTTGCGGGCGATGGCTTCTTCTAAAGTTTTACGGTGGCGGCCTGGCTTGCGCGGGAGGAAGCCGAGGAAGGAGAACCGCTGAGCATCCAGACCAGAAATCGAAAGGGCAGCAGCTAAAGCGCAGGGGCCAGGGATGGGAACGACGGGAATGCTCTGCTGCGCAGCAGCTAACACCAGACGAGGGCCAGGGTCGGAAACGCCGGGAGTGCCCGCATCGGTGACGAGCGCGAGCGACTCGCCTGACAGCAGGCGAGCGACGAGAGCTTGGAGCTTAGCGGGAGAAGTATGCTGGTGGCACGATGTCAGCGGGGTATGCACATCATGGCGTGCCAGTAGGCGTTGGGTGTGGCGCGTGTCCTCGGCACAGATGAGATTGACCTCGCGCAAGGTGGCTAAGAGCCGCAGCGAGACATCTTCCAGATTCCCAATAGGGGTCGCACAAACGTACAACAAGCCAGACATTACAGTGCTGAATCCCAAGTGCTGAGTTCTGAGTCCAAGTTTATTACTCAGCACTCAAAACTCAGCACTCAGAACTTATTTAACGCCCGCGACGGCGCTGAGCGCGCTGGGCGCGACGGCGCTTTTTCTGCCAGTGAGTCTTCACTTTGCGCCGGTGTTTCTTTTTATCGGAACTCAACAACTTCTCCTTTCACTCTGCTTTTAAACGTCTGATACTGCCTGTTAGGACTCAATCTATGACTTATCTGACACCAAAAGGTGCCATCTCGGTTCTGCTATCTGTAAAAATAATTTGGCTTCAGGCGTTTTCATTATAGCCAGAGAACGCCTCAGCGTCAATGGAAACTTGCCAATCCAGTGCCTAAGTGTAATCTCAAGCCTGGTCGGAAACTCGCGGACTGGCAGAGGTGTCAGCGGCTTCGGCTGCGGGATGGGGTTTGCCCCGCTCTTGCAGGTAGTGAATCAACATGGGGAGCAACGAGAGGACAATGACGCCAATGACAACTTTATCTATATGCTGCTTGACGCCCGGAATTTGTCCCACAAAATAGCCCAGCAAAGACATGCTGGAAATCCAGGCAATGCCACCAATGACACTAAAGGTGAGAAAGCGCGGGTATGGCATCTCTGCCGCACCCGTTACAATGGGAGCAAAGGTGCGCACAATAGGAACAAAACGCGCCATCACAACAGTTTTAGGACCATGCTTGGAGTAGAACTCCTGCGCACTGAGCAGGTGCTTGCGCTTAAAAATCAGCGAGTCGTTGCGCGCAAATAATCGTGGCCCTGTCTTGCGGCCAAACCAATAGCCCGTGTTATCGCCCGCAATAGCTGCCACGCACAGCAGCGGAATCATCACTGCAATATTCAAATTGTGAGGATGCGTGGAAGCATAAACGCCAGCCGTCACCAATAACGAATCGCCTGGCAGAAAAAATCCAATAAACAGGCCGGTTTCTGAGTAGACAATGCAAAAGAGGACGACCAAACCACCCCACGCGATCAGATCATCCAGATTATGCAGCCGCGACAGAAACTCCTTCAATAACTCCATTCAAACATCCTTTCAGAAAGCTACCCTATCTATTATCCGTTTTCTGCCCTAGCCGCTGCAAAATCGGACATTGATTTTTAGCAGGAAGTCAGGGATGGAGGAAAGCAGGAAGAATAAAGATTTGAGTGAGAGCAGCAAATATAAGAGCGCGAGTGCGGGGTAAGGAGAGGGTGCTTGGCCCCTACTGCACTATTCCTGCTTTCCTCCTCCCCTGTCTTCCTGCTAAAAGAATGAAAGTTCCTGGGTTAAACTGAGACTTATGAACGCGGAGCAATTTGTCAAAGCCCATCGGGGTGACTGGCACCGGCTCAATGAACTGGTGCAAAAAACGCAGCAATCGCGGCTCAATTCACTCAGCGATGAAGAGTTGCACGAGTTAGGCACGCTCTACCGCCGCGCGGCTGCCGATTTAGCCCGCGTCCAGACGCGCTATGCCAGCACGAGTGCCGGGCGGGAACTCGTCCGCTCACTTAACGATCTGGTTTTGCGCGCCCACACCCAGGTCTATGCGGCCCCGGCTCCGCAGCCGATGGGCGGCGTCAACTTCGTGCTCTATGGCTTCCCGGCCACCGTCCGCCGCCAGTGGCGTGTTATTGCCGTGTCCGCTTTTCTGATGTTTGGCCCGGCCTTGCTCGCTCATTTAGCGGTTTTATTTAATCCTGATCTTGCGCCACTCTTTGTACCGGATAGCGCCATCCGAGAAGTCCAGCACCGTGCCCAGAAAAAAATAATCACGGGGTGGGGTGGTAATAATGAGTTTCAAGGCTTGCTCTCCTCCCCAGCTATTTCTTCGTTCATCATGACCAATAACATCTTGGTGACTCTCAAAGCCATTGCGATGGGCGTGACAATGGGACTGGGCACGGCTTTAGTGCTAATTTTCAACGGCCTGATGCTGGGTGGACTTTCTGGCGTGGCAATGAATGAGCACGTTGATTTACTATTTTGGGCGGTCATTCTGCCACATGGCATCTTGGAGCTTTCGGCTATCACAATCGCTGGCGGGGCTGGCTTAGTGCTGGCGCGTGCTCTCTATGCTCCCGGTGATTTGCCACGCCGTGACGCCATTAAAATCGCCGGGGGCGAAGCCGCGCGCCTGGCGGTCGGAGTGGCCGGAATACTGGTCATTGCCGGATTGATTGAAGGATTTATTACCCCGCAACCTATCCCGCCCCTGCTCAAAATCGCCTTTGCGTTATTAACGGCGATTGGCCTCATTCTCTATCTCAACTTGCGACCACGACCGACGGTAGTAGGTTGAGAGCGACGGGCTTACCTCAGAGTTTCCAGTGACTACAGCGGCAGCCCGTCGCTGACGCTCTGGGTTCGTTGGGTCTTGATGAGGCGCAACAGAATCACGACTATTAATCCACACAGGTAGGCAAACCAATCACCATAGCGCGTGAAGACAGTTCCCTGCCCATTGCCCAGGGTTACATCGCGCACAAGGACTGTACTGGCGTTCAAAGGAGTCTGACCAATGATATGCCCGCTAACATCCACGATCTGGCATAGGCCATTCGAGTCCGTCCGCACAAAAGGCACCCGGTTTTCTATCGCGCGAAATGGTTGCAAAGCACCATGCAAGTAGTGCAAGATGCCGTGTGGCGTGGGTGGATCATAATTGGGCATGGCTATGATTTGCGCTCCATCCTGGGCTAAATGCCGCGTCACATCCGTGAAACAACTATCGTAGCATATCTCCATGCCGACTTTACCAAAAGATGTAGCAAAAGCTCTTACATCGTGCCCTGGTTGCGTAATCTGTCGCTCGTCACTAAAGAGGTGAATCTTACGATGGATGCCAGCTACTTTGCCGTCCGGTGCAACCAAAGCAGCACAGTTAAACAGCTTGGGACTGGCCTCTTCTTGATAACCCACCACGAGATAAGCCTTTAAGCTGCGTGCTAACTTACGAGATGAATCATCATCTTTTGCAGGTATAAAGCTTGAACCCAGGCATTCTTCGGAACCGACGACCAATTGGGCACCCTGTCGCACGGCCTGACGCGTTAACTCAATTCGTGTCGCATCCACCTCACGGTCTTGAATGGCCGCCACGCGCAGGCTGGGCGTATGAGCCTGTCGCAGCGAGGTTAGTGTGAAAGCGCCATAGCTATGCACTGTAATTAAGCCCACTGCTGTGGCAGCTATAATCGGCGTAAAGGGCTGGCGGCGTAAAGCAGCATCGGCAATGACGGCATTAACCCACCAGACTAAAAACGAAACGCCCCAGATACCCGTCACGGCAGCGATTTGAATGAGAGGCAAATTCTGGAACTGGCACACGGCTAAATAAAGTGGCAGAGGTGACAAGGTTGTAAGCCACTCTGCCATCACACCACTACTCGCCAGTAACAGTACCCAGAGCAAGCCATTCTTGGCTGCTAACTTTGGTCGCGTAATGGAGCCAACTATGGTGATGGTTCCAACTAACATGGACAACCAGAGAAATGGCACGTAACCCGCCAGCATCAAGAGCGGCTTCGGTTCCCAGCCAACGTGTAGGACGCCACAAATTGCACTGGCCACCATGCCAAGACCCATCGCTTCAAAGAGCCGCCGCCCCTGCGCCGCAATCAAAACTGGAGCCACTGCAAACCAGCCAACCCATTCCACGTTGTAAGGCGGCAGGCAAAGCGCCAGCAGGATGCCACTGGTTAGGGTTAGAAGAGTAGTTCTTAGGATGGGGGACATGGTCTATGGCATGGCTGCTATGGTGGGACTTGCACACCACCCGCCGCTAAAGCAGCGGGCTGAACCGAGAAGCCCCCTGAACGGGGCTAACTACCCCCACGCAGCCCGGTTCACCGGGCTTCTGCTCTCAGCCCGCTCGTTCACGGGCGGGTCTGCATCAGATGCCCAGTTTTTGCCCGGCTCTATCACGCCATAGCCGTTGCGCTCGCTGTAACTGTTCTTTGACACGTTCCGGGGCGGTGCCGCCAAAGCTTTTGCGCGCCCCGACGCTATCTTCGACCCGCACGATGTTCAGCACATCCTGGGCGAAGTTCTCATGCAAGCCCTGCCACTCGGTTAGTGTTAAGTCGTCCAGTTGCTTGCCGTGCTCTTCACAGTAGTTGACCACGCGCCCGACAATTTCATGCGCTTCACGGAAAGGCACCCCCCGCCGCACCAGGTAATCAGCTACATCCGTGGCAGTGGAAAAGCCGCCCGCCGCGACAGAGCGCATTTTTTCGGTGTGGAAGCGGGCCGATTCTATAACACCACGCGCAATGTCCAGACTGGCTAAAGTGGTATCAAAGGCATCGAAAAGAGGCTCTTTATCTTCTTGCAAATCACGATTGTAGGTCAAGGGCAATCCCTTAACCAGGGTGAGGAGGGTCATTAAGTCGCCGACCACACGCGCCGCCTTACCGCGCACCAGTTCCATTGAATCAGGATTCTTTTTTTGCGGCATGATGGAAGAACCAGTGGCAAAACGGTCATCTAAGGTGACAAAGCCAAACTCCGGCGCACTCCACAAGACAAGTTCTTCCGCCAGACGGGAGAGATGCAACGCAATCAGGGCACAGTGGGAGACACTTTCGATCAGATGGTCACGGTCAGCCACGGTATCCATCGAGTTATTAGAGACTGTAGAAAAATGAAGTTCCTGCGCCACAAAAGCACGGTCAATGGGAAAAGTGGTGCCCGCCAATGCCGCCGCGCCCAGGGGCAATACATCGGCGCGGCGTGCGGCTTCACTCAGACGCTCGTCATCGCGCTGCAACATCCAGAAGTAAACCAGGAGATGATGGGACAACAGCACGGGCTGGGCACGCTGCAAATGGGTGTAGCCCGGCAAAACCACCTCACTATGCTCTTCGGCACGCTGCAACAGCGCACCCTGCAAAGCATGGATGGCATCCCGTGTTTGCTCCAAAGCATCTTTCAAATACAGCCGGACATCTAAAGCGATTTGGTCATTGCGCGAACGAGCCGTGTGCAATTTGCCAGCGACTGGCCCTATACGCTCGGTTAAGGTGCGCTCCACAAAGGAGTGAATATCTTCATCGGGCGCCGCATCGAACTTTAGCCAGCCCGATTCCAAGTCCGCCGCGATTTGCTCTAATCCCAGGCGGATTTGCTCGGCTTCAGGCTCCGGGATAATGCCGGTTTTGCCCAACATGCGCACATGGGCAATGGAGCCATCTATATCGTAACGCCACAAACGGGCGTCTATGGGTAACGAAGTTGAGAAGCGGCGCATGGCCTCGTCGGGCGTCTTCTCAAAGCGTCCACCCCATAAAGCTTTTGAATTCATAGTGATATTATTTTAGACCCGCCGCTGGCCTACGACAAACGCCAGCAGCCCTGGCCCCTCTTTGCCAACCCACTTTCGCATTGAGGGAGGTTTCGCTACAATTCAGTTTGCGGCTAGCACGCCGCCGAGGACGTATGGCCAAACCAATCAACCATGATAATGTGAACACCTATGTCCGCTGCTCACGCTGTGGCGACACTTATCTGGCTCCCTTTGCTAACAGCAAGTGCCTGAACTGTGGCTACCAGCGGGGCGGCTTGACACCTTTTACGTGCCTCACCCCATTTATCTTCCTTATTCTGCTGTTAGGCGGTCTTTACACCATATGGTGGTATAGTGGCTACTGGACTCCTACCTCCCTGTCGCACCCTCCTACGCAAGCGGTACAACAGACTCATCACAGGCATTCCCACAAGCGGGCATAGGGTTGGGGGATGGGGGTGAGGGGAGAAGAGCGGAGGGGCTACACCGTTTCAATTTCTCTATGCGATAGTCAAACCATAGCCCCTCAACCCTAAACAGTTGTCGCTTTGGGGACGTGGTCGGCAATCGGCGGGCGCGGTTCAAAGTGCTGTGGCGAAGAGGAAATCTGCTGGCGATAGGCTCTTAAAAAGGCGTCGGCGATGGCGGGGTCGAACTGCTTACCCCTCCCCCGCTCTATCTCGGCAAGGGCCTTTTCATCGGTGAGACGTGGACGGTAGGGCCGTTCGGCTGTCATAGCCGCAAAACTGTCGGCTACAGCCAGTAAACGGCCCAGCAAAGGAATAGCTTCACCTTCAAGCTTGTCAGGATAGCCGCTGCCATCGAAGCATTCGTGGTGGTGGCGCACGCCACCTAAAACGAGGTCAAGGTGGGGCACTTCGCGCACCATCATGGAGCCAAAGATTGGATGCTGTTGCAGAATAGAGTTTTCTTCAGGAGAGAGGCGTCCAGGCTTGCGCAACACGGCATGAGGCATCACAATTTTGCCCACATCGAAGAGCAGACTGCTCAGGTGGATAGCTTCTCGCGTCTCTGGCGTCACCGCTAATTCATCGGCAATGAGAGATGCATATTTCCACACGCGCTCGCTATGTTGCTTGGTGTAGTGATCCTTCTGGTCAATTGCCTCAATAATAGATTCCATCAAGCCAATGCTTTTCCAATTGGGTTTATCTGGTGACTCGACCACGGCCACTTCGACCGCAGGGCTATCACTCGTGGTCTTGATAAGCAGTTCGCCCCGCTCTTTGGCTTCATAGAGACGACCATCTGCCGCTTCTAATAAATCGGAGACATGCTGGCCATCATGAGGAAATGTTGCCACGCCACACGCTAAACGGATGTTAATGGGGGAGCCATCCGCCGCGGTTAGCACACCTGCGCGCAAGGTCTCGATAATGCGGGAGCAAAGAGTTTCTGCCCCTGCATAATTGGTATCCGGGAGGAGGGCAATAAATTCGTCGCCGCCATAACGCCCGACCACGTCGCTGGCCCGGAAGGTGCGGCGGAGACATTCGCTGACACTACGCAGCACCTGGTCGCCAACCGCATGGCCATAGGAATCGTTAAACAGCTTAAAGTCGGTTAAGTCCATCATAGCAACGGAAAGCTTAACCTCCGCACCCTTGGCCTGAGCGCGTTGCAAGCGGGCCACTTCCTGATTTAATCGCTCCTGAATCGCCCGGTGATTATAAAGTCGCGTTAGGCCATCAATCTCCGCCCTTTCCGTCGCTGATTGATACAATAAGGCATTCTGCAAGGCTGGGCCAACGCCCAGGGCCACATCGCTGAGAAAGGTGCGGTCTTCCCTTTTAAGCCGGTGACGCTGGTCGTTGATGAGCAACACTCCAATGCACTCGTCTTTCCACAGGATGGGTAGAGCAAAGGTGGAATCTGCTACTTGCGTCACTTGCCCTAAAAGTGTCGAATCATCTCCCCCACCCTCAATGCGATATTGCTGAACTTCTGTGATGCCATCGTCACGCTCTAAGATTTTCTCCCAGGCATCCAGCAGCCGATGACCCTCAGAGGTGTCCACATCTTGCACGGCAACACGGTACCAACGACGTCTAGAGGCCTCTGGTGTATCGCCTGTCGTTAAAGTGGCCGTGGCGTCGGGTTTCAGCAGGCTAGCTGGCACGAAGTCGTTACGGAGCCAAAACGCGCCTTGCATCGCATCCAGCGATTGCAAGGTGTAATTAAGCACCGTTTGCCCAACCTGCACAGTGTTAAGCGGTTGGTTCAGTTCAACGGCCAGGCGATGTAAGCCATCAATCCGCCCATACGCGGTGTGCAGGCGTTGCGCGAGGCTAATCATGAGGTCGAGCATCCGCCGTTGATGTAACATCGCCGCTGTCACTAAGAGCGCACCAATAAAGAAGATGGCTGGCAGGTAGGCACCATATTCATCCTGAAGCCCGACCCGCACCAGCGCGGCACCCACCACTGCCGTGGTGAGGGGCAACAGGAGAATCCAGCGCCGGATGGCCTGTTGCTGGCGCGTGGATTGCGTGAGCCGCAGGATGTCTTCGGCTAGCGAATCACTGGGATTTTGTGGTGCTTCAATACTCATGAACTTGACTCAGAGATGGCTAACTTAGCTGCTCAACTTCCCTTACGCAATAGATTTAATCTCGATTTACCACCTGATTGCAACATAAGGGCAAAGCAGACAATGCATAATTCACCCTGCATTGCCTTTAATTTGTTGGCTCTGAGCACGCACCGCTCGCCGGTAGCGCCAGATTCCTGAAGCCTCCATTAAGGCCACTGTAGCGATAAAAACGGGGGGCGCTAAAATGGCGCGGTAATGCTTTTCATAGAAAAGCCGCAGGGCACGATGCGAAGCCGCGATCATTTCTGGCTTGACCTGGCGAGTGCTGGCCCCGCCATGATGCAACACCTGTGCCTGATGAAGATACCATATCTGCCAGCCCCGTGCCCACAGCCGCCAGCAGAGATCAACATCATTAAAAAAAATCGGGAACTGTTCATCAAATAAGCCGCCCGCATCCTCGATAGCCTCCCGTCGCAGCAAAAGGCTGGAAGCCATTGGTTGATCTACGGGACGCGTATCATGGTAACGCCACCACCCCATGCGATAGAAACCAAAGCGCCGCGAACGGGAATAGAAGCGGGCTAACCCTGTAGCTTCACTCCATAAGGCCGCAGGCGTGGGAAAGGTGCGGCATGAGCGTTGTGGTTTGCCGGTTTTGGCATCTATAAGGGCTGATGCTACGGCCCCACGCTTGGCATCTGCCTGCAAGAAGTTCAACATGGAGTCTAAGGCATCATCTAACACTTCTGTGTCAGGATTAAGCAACCATATCCATTCACCTTGAGCCACCGCATAAGCCTGGTCATTTCCGGCGGCATAACCCGCGTTATCTGCATTGGCGATGAGTTGCACAGCGGGAAACTCATCGCGCACCATCGCGGCGGAACCATCATGCGAGGCATTATCAACTACGATCACTTCATGTTTGATAGCGGCACAAGTCGCCTCCAAAGAAAGCAAACACGCGCGAAGATAATCGCGCGTGTTCCAGTTGACAATGAGGATTGAAACAAGAGGCTCAAGGCTCATGCGGTTAGCGGGCGACCTGCTGCCGCTCCGCTTGTTCCTTTGCCAACGGCGTAGCAGGCCGATTTTCGATCATGAGTTTGCGCCCGCCACTCATATCAATTTGAATGAGGCTTTGCGTAGCAGGCATCGCTGGCTTGCCAGTCGCCATTTTAGGACAGCCCCCAGTCGAGCCACAACCGCACCCCTTTTTGTTACGGGAGGGCCACCAGGCACGGATAAGATAGCCAACCGCACCTGCCACGATGAGATAAACCGCAATATCCTGATTGAGCATAAGCTACTCCCTTCCCTTTAACCCAACCCCATTAATCTGCCGCCCTGATAGACGATAAACGATGCAGTCCAGGCCATAGCGGTTAAATACACCTGCATAAATAACGGCCAATGCCAGCTATTGGTTTCACGCTTCACCACGGCTAACGTAGACATACACTGCATCGCTAAGACAAAATAAACCAGCAAAGCCACGGCCACGAGGGTTGTCCAGACGGGACGGCCATCGGGCCAGCGATCCCCTTGCATTGCCTGCTGCAACGGCTGAGTGTCCTCATCGGCTTCGCCCACGCTATATACAGTGCCCATCGTCGAGACAAAGACTTCGCGCGCCGACATTGCACCAATGAGGCCAATGCCAATCTTCCAGTTAAAGCCTAATGGTGCAATGAACGGTTCAACACCTCGGCCAATGTAACCCGCAAAGGAATTGCGCAATTGTGCTGCTGCGATTTTCTCGTCATTGGCCTTTTTGATGCTGTCCATCTTTTGCTGCAATTCTTCGCTTGTATGAATAGCAAATTGATCCGCGTCTGCTGTACGAGCACGAAGTTGTTGAGCAGCAGCCGAGCCAGAGTCAGCGGCTAACACCTGATTAGGGTCTACTTTGGGATAGCTCAACAAAAACCAGAGGACAATCGAAATCGCTAAGATAACTGTGCCTGCTCGCTGCAAGAACTGTGAGGCACGCTCCCACATCGTTATCAGCACATTGCGCCAGGCTGGAACTTTGTAGGGCGGCAATTCCAGCATGAGCACGGGAGCCGGGCCTTTAAAAAGCGTTTTCTTAAAGACGAAGGCCACCCCCATCGCTGCCGCCACGCCCAGGGCATACATCGAAAACATCACAGCAGCCCGCAAGGAGAGAAACCCGAAGACTTTATGATTAGGAATAAATGTCCCAATCATCAGCGTATAGACGGGCAAACGCGCCGAGCAACTCATAAGCGGCGCAATAAGAATAGTGGTCATCCGGTCACGGCGCGAGGAAATCGTGCGCGTTGCCATAATGCCAGGGATAGCACAGGCAAAGCTCGACATCAGAGGGATAAAAGCCCGCCCATGCAAACCGACTCGCGCCATCAGGCGATCCATCAGAAAAGCCGCCCGTGCCATATAACCGCTGTCTTCCAGCAAACCGATAAAGAAGAACAGAATAAGAATTTGCGGCAAGAATGTTAAGACCGCGCCGACACCTGCAATCACACCATGCACGATTAAATCGCGCAATGAGCCATCCGGCATACGGGCTATGACCTGGTTGCTCACCCCCGACACACAATTGCCAATCCAGGTCATCGGGTAGGCCGCCCAGGAGTAAATCGCTTGAAAGACTAAAAGAGTGATGAGGGCAAAGACCAGCAAGCCCCATACTTTGTGGGTCAGGATGGCATCTGCTCGGTCGGTGAAACTGTGCAAGAAGGTGTCGTCTTGATGCACTGCCCGTTCCACAACCCCGCTCAGCATCGCGTAGCGCGCTTGTGCTTCCGCCGCACTGGCCACCGCCGGTTTAAGCGCAGGCTGTGTGCGTAGCTCGTCCAGCGCCTCCGCCACCAAAGGGCCAAACCGCTCGCGCACCGCCGGGGGCGTCACCTGGCTGCATAGCAAGCGCAGGGCGATGCCACGCGCTCCTGTTGTGCCATGAGCAGCTGCCAAACCCTCAACCTCTGGCTCTATAACCTGGGCTAAATGGGTGCGGGCTTGCTCTACGGCCTCCGGCAAACGCAAAACGGGTGGTTTAGGCGCAGGGATGTTCTCCGTTAGGAGATCGCGCAATTGCGGCAAGCCTTCGCCGCGCACCGCCACCAATTCAACAACGGGCGCACCTAAATCCTGGCTGAGTTGCTGCGCATCCACGGGCTTGCCGTTGGCTTTAGCCACATCACCCATGTTAAGCGCAACCACGGTAGGAATACCCAACTCCAACACTTGTGTCGCTAAATAAAGGTTGCGTTCCAGGTTGGATGCATCCACGACCACGACCACCGCATCTGGCACCGGGGTATCAACGCGCAGGCCCAGCAGTACATCACGGGCGATTTCTTCATCGGGCGATTTCGGGGAAAGTGAATACGTGCCGGGTAAATCGAGAATGAGGACTTCCACCCCATTACCCAACCGGCAGCGACCTTCCTTTTTCTCGACTGTCACCCCAGGATAATTACCCACCTTCTGGCGCATCCCCGTGAGGGCATTAAAAAGCGTGGTCTTCCCAGCGTTGGGGTTGCCCGCTAAGGCAATGCGCCGCACGGCTACGGAAGATGCAACGGAGGAAGCAAGGGTTGCCATCGCAGTGATTTTAACAGTAGGCACTCAAGGCAGGAGGGGGCTGAGGTGAGAAGTAGAAAATTTTGGCAGGTAAAACTAATTTCACTCCAAAGTTGCGACCCTTACGCTTTTAGTTCAACCGTAATGCCAGCGGCTTCAGCCTTGCGCAACGTCAAATGATAGCCGCGCATCAGAATTTCGATAGGATCGCCTAATGGGGCATATTTAAGAACTTTAAGCGCAGTGCCAGCAATCAGGCCCATCTCCATTAAACGTTCAGTCGTTTCGGGGTCACCTTGCAGTTCCAACACCACGGCCTCGTCGCCGGGCTTTAAGGTATCTAAGGTTTGGGACACTCAGCATCGCCCTTATGAATCTCACACAACACGTTCATGGCTGCCGCGCGGCCAATGCCAAAACGAGCGTCGGCCACTCTGACAATTAAAGGGTCTCCATCGCGCAACACCTGCACCGTCGCCCCCTCGCAGATACCAAGATCGCGTAGCCGGGCCGCTTCCGCCGCGTCGCCAACCAGTTGCACCACATTCGCCCGCTCGCCATGTTTCGCGCAACACAACGCGGTGCAATGCATTTCATGCTCAGCGTGCGTATCCTGTTTCTTATTTTTGGCCCGCCAGAAGGCAAACCTCTTAGGCTGTCGTTGATTCATTTTTAATCCCGACGAATTCTCTCGGATTTAATTATAGCACAACGCGCTATATTATGTGGGCAATAGGTAGAAACTGCAAGAGACATACCAAATTTTTCTTATGACTTTTATAAAAGCCCCTATCTTAAAAGCCATGCACCTCGTTTTTAACACAAAGCACACTAAGGAGGCACAAAGATCACAAAAGTGGTTGAAGAATAAAGAAAAATATAAAGGCAAGAGGAGCAGATGCTTCCTTCATTTTGTGCCCTCTGTGTTCCCTTTGTGGACTTTGTGTTGAAAACAGCAATTAAGGGTGAGGGTTCACACTACGCTTGACTATACTGTAATGCGATGCGATATGATGTCGGAATTATAGGCGGCGGCGTGATTGGCTTAGCGTGCGCCTGGCGTTTAGCCCAGGCCGGGGCGCAGGTCGCTGTATTTGAGCGCGGCCAGGTTGGGCACGAGGCGAGTTGGGCGGCGGCGGGTATGTTAGCCCCCCAATGCGAGATGATGCACTATCCTCCGCAGCGTGTCGCACAGGCAAAGCGAAAGGCTATGTTTGGGCTTTGCCACCAAAGCCGTGAAATGTATCGAGCTTTTGCGGATGAACTCTTAGCTGCTACTGGTATTGACATTGAACTATCTTTGCAAGGGCATTCACAAAGCGATTGGCGGATACCAGGCATTCTATATGTGTTGGAAGCAGGCGATAAAGCGGCGATTGCGGCAATCAGAGAGAAATTTCCAGCCAGCCAATTCATCGCGTCTGGCTCTCCTGAAGCCCCCGATTTTGGGTCGCTGCTTTCATCCCGGCCCTTTGTAAAGCAGGATGATGCCTTGTGGCTGCCGGATGAAGGTCAAGTCGAAAATCGTAGATTGGTTCGAGCTCTCCATATGGCAATCACAAAAGTTGGAGTGCAAATCCATCAGCAGGAATCCATCGAAAGAGTGCGCGTAGAGGGGAGCCGCATCACCAGTCTTATCAATTCTGAGCGAGAAGTACAGTGCGCGCACGTTTTGCTCTGTGCCGGAGCGTGGAGTGGACAAATTCAGGGGTTGCCGCGAGAATGCCTACCGCCAATTAAGCCAATCGCTGGACAGATTATAGCTTTGCACGAAAAAATTAATGCGATACGGAGTATTGTCTATAGCCGCCACTGTTATGTCGTCCCGCGCCGCGACGGGCATCTATTGATCGGGGCCACGATGGAAGACACAGGTTTTGAAAAGTCCGTTACGGTTGGCGGAGTCACTCAACTCTTAGGAGCAGCCACAGCCTTAATTCCCGCGTTGTCACATTCTTCCATTACTGACCAATGGGCTGGCTTGCGTCCTGGCACGCCCGATGGTCTGCCAGTTCTGGGACGCACAGCAATGGAAAATTTGTATGTGGCGACAGGTCATTTCCGCAACGGCATCTTGCTGACCCCAGTTACAGCAAAGTTAATGGCCGATTGCCTCTTGAAAGATGTCGAACCGCCAGCAGAGTTTAGCCTGCAACGCTTTCAGGAGAATCAGGCAGAGGTAGAGGCAGGTAGAGAGTAGCAATGAAGATTAAACTAAACGGTGAATTACGCGAGAGTTCCGCTCAAACCGTAGCTGAACTTTTACAAGAGTTGCAAGCGCCGGTCACGGGAGTGGCCATAGCGGTCAACGAGCAGGTGATTCGTAAGAGTGAATACGCTACGACACCTTTGCAGGAAGGCGACGTGGTGGAGCTGATTCGCGCGGTGCAGGGCGGATAATGAGATTTAAATTTAAAATGAGGTTTAGTGCATGATGGACGAAGGATATACAATAGAACCCTTGAAAATAGGCGGACGAGAGTTTTCGTCTCGTCTTTTAGTTGGCACTGGCAAAGGCGTGGCTTACCCCCTCATGCGCGAATGCATTGAGGCCAGTGGCGCGGAGATTGTTACGGTGGCCATTCGCCGTATTCCGACTGATGAAAAGCCCGGCGAAATGTTGGTGGATTATCTCAAAGGCTTAACTCTGCTGCCTAACACTGCCCTATGCTTTACGGCCAAAGATGCCGTGCTGACGGCACGCCTGGCACGAGAGGCGTTGGATACCAATTGGGTGAAGTTAGAAGTCATTGGCGATCCGCAAACGCTCTTTCCTGATAATGAACAATTACTGGAAGCCGCTCGTGAACTGGTCAAAGATGATTTCGTGGTTTTACCTTATTGCATTGATGACCCCATTATCTGCCGCAAATTAGAAGACATCGGTTGCGCTGCTGTCATGCCCTTAGCCGCTCCCATTGGCTCTGGGTTGGGTATCCGTAACACGACTAATCTACAAATCATTGTAGAACAAGCCTCCGTGCCGGTGATTGTAGATGCCGGAGTTGGCACCGCCAGCGATGCAGCCCTGGCAATGGAACTGGGTGCCGCCGCCGTGCTGATGCAAACGGCTATCTATGGTGCCCGCGAACCCGTCAAGATGGCCCACGCCATGCGCCATGCCATCGCCGCCGGACACCTCGCCTACCATGCCGGACGCATCCCCCGCAAACTCTACGCCACCGCCAGCAGCCCACTCGAAGGTGTGGTTGGAAGCTGAAACGTCATATCACCACAAAGACACAAAGGGCACAAAGAAGAAAGAGGATAGAAGATGGAGGATCGAGGCTAACCACAATTAGCGGCTTTACTGCGATTCTCGATTCTCTATCCTCAAAATCTCCTTTGTGCCCTTTGTGCCCTTTGTGTCTTTGTGGTGAATCTATTTCAGTACTAAAGCCACGAAGAACGGAATAGTCAGCAGGCACACGATATAGCTCAGTAAGCTCGCAGGCGGGATAATCCGCATGGGGTAATCGTGCTGCTGCGCGAAGACTGTAAGAGCAATGGCCGGGGGCGAGGCGAATTGAAGCATCAAGAGCAGTCCAACCGCATGGTCGGTGTGGCCCAGCCAATGTTCCATCAGGGGAATTGTAAAATAGCCAAGCAATGGCACAATCGCTAAGCGCATTAAGGTAACTTCCACGGCGGCGCGTTTATACTCAATGCGACCTCGTAAATTGACGGCAATGGAGCCACCTAATGCTATGGTTGCTAAGGGCACAGTTAAATCGCCAATTTGCTGCACCGCCCCTGGCGTTCCCCCGGCCTGCTCATTACCAAATAAGACCTGCATCAGCAAAGTATTATCCCACTGGTGCATCCAATCATGGCACAGGCCATAAATCATTAAAGAGCTGACAGTGGCCACAAAAGGCGGCGTGAGAATAGTTCTCACATCAAAATCACGTCGTTTGAGCAAGAGCCAGGAACCAACCAGCCATAAGGTTGCATTAAAGGGAATGATGAGGACAAACAGCAACAGAGAAGCGCGTTGATTTTCCTGAGCAGGCAGCAAGGCTTGCAGCATGGGCAGCACAAAGAACCCGGCATTTTGAAAACCCACCAGCATGGTGGCTTCTTCGTTATTGCCATGCCGCAGGGCCACAAGCTTGCCCAACAGCAAACCAAAAATCGTAATGCCCGTGCCGATGAGAGTGTATTTCCACCAGTCCGGGAACACGACAGGATCAAATTTACTGGCGAAACGATAGAAGATCAGGCAGGGTAAAGTCAGATAAGCGACGAGTTGCCCCAGCACGGGCAGCCCTTCTTCCGCAATCCACTTGCGCCGCACTAAAACGAATCCGGCACTGCCAATAGCAAAGACTTTAAGAGTAGCAATGAGGGCCGTAACAAACGCTGGCCAGAACGATGTCCACGAAATAAAAACCACGGCGCGGCAGTTTAACAAGGATACAGACCGTGTGTTGTTGTCATACTAATTTAGCTTAGCCATGACTCTGCCCCGCCTTCTCCTCATTACCGACCGCCGCAAAATGCGTCCCACCTTCGAGGCAGCCTTGGCAGCAGCCCTGCATGGCGGCGCACGCCTAATACAATTACGCGAGAAGGATTTGTCATCCTCAGAAATCTTGGCCTTAGCTCGCCAGGCACAACGATTGTGCGAAAGCTATGGCGCCCAACTGCTTATTAACAGCCGTGCTGATCTAGCTTACGCCTCTGGTGCGGCGGGGGTGCATCTACCGGAACAGGATTTATCACTACAGGAAGTCCCTTTGTCGCTTAGCAGTCATGCGTTATGGGGCGTTTCAGTGCATTCAGTCCAGGCAGCGCGGCGGGTTATGGAAGCAGGCACGGATTATTTAGTGTTTGGCCCGGTCTTTCGCACGGCCTCGCACCCAGACACCGCGCCAGTCGGTCTGGATGCGCTGCGCCAGATAACCGAGGCTACTCCCCTTCCCGTCTTTGCAGTGGGCGGTATTGATGTCCATTCCGTCCAGCCTTGCTTAGAAGCCGGAGCGCATGGCCTGGCGGTTATTAGCGCGGTTTGGCAAACCGATGATGTGGCGGCTGCCACTCAAGCCTTGATTGCACGAACTGAGGAGTTTTTAAAGCGGTAAGCAAATGGCTTGGCGTGAATTTTGCGCTTTCAAGAGAGATTCTCGAAGTTGGAGGACCTCCATGTCCGTTGTAAAAATTGTGCATATTGTCGGACAGTCATCAGAAAGTTTTGCTAAAGCCGCCGAATCCGCTGTCACAGAAGCCTCCCGCACCATCCGCAACATCAAGAGTTTCCAGGTAGATCAACTTTCCGGGGAAGTCAATGACGGTAAAATCACCAATTATCGCGCTTCTGTGCAAATCGCCTTTGTTATAGATCGCCCGGAAGATGCCGGAGCCTAAACCCATAACAAAACAACCCACCGCTTAAGCAGTGCGCTGAATGGCAGAAGCCCCTGAACGGGGCTTTTTATCAGATAGCAGCCCGCTCGTTGACGGGCGGGTATGATTGAGGCATCAAGTTAGAGTTAATAGGAAAGCCGCCCACAGGAGAACGCAACTCCTGCGTGGCGGCTTTTGTCTGGTTACGGGTAGTTTAGGCGGCAGAAGTGCACATTAGGTATAATTCTAATGGCAAGACCAGGAGGAATTCAGCAGTGCCCAATTACGAGTATCAATGCACCCATTGTAATCATCTGTTTGAGATTTGGCAAAATGTTGGCGAGGCCGCACCGCCCTGTCCTGAGTGCGGCAGTGATGTCAAGAAGGTATTTCATCCACCTCGTGTCATTTTTAAGGGCAGCGGTTTTTATGTGACTGACTTACGCGCTGAGCAAGCGGCCAAAAAAAGCGGTAAGAACGGTAAAGCCGAATCATCTGGCACCGGGGAATCAAGCTCGGCTGGCAGTGATTCATCCAGTGGCGATTCCAGCACCACAGCGACTTCGGGTGAAACAGCCAAAAGTGAAACTAAAGCCGAAGCCGCGCCTACAACTTCCACTAGCAATGACAAGAAGTAAAGTTCTCCTAATCGCACGCGAGGAGCACTCCCAAAAGGATTCATGAGTAGTCACGCCATCAAGATGGTCAAAGGCATTGGGGTTCGCATGTTGCGCGAAAGTCCCCAGGAGGCGCTCCGTCAGGCGGAGCGGTTTGTACCGTGGTACATGCATAACCGCATTCGCAGCCTGGCGATTCCCTACGAACAAAACGTTTGGGGCCGCATTGATGGGCATTCACAGAATCCCCGTTTTATTACTATCAAGCCGACCTTTCGCTGCAATCTGCGCTGCGGCTTTTGCCGCTTCGTCGCTAATGGACAGGTTTTTGGTAAAGCGGATTACTTCGTAGACGACGAGTGGCTTAACTTGATTGACGAAGTCGCGCCCTATAAGCCCTATATTGCCATCACGGGCGGCGAACCCCTGATGTATCCGGGTATTGGCAAGCTACTCAAGCGAATTAAGCATCATGGCTTGCACGCCGCAATGGTAACCAATGCCACCCTGCTCGAACGCAAAGCCGAAGAGTTAATGGAAGCCCCGCCTGCCTCGTTACAAATCTCGGTAGATGGCCCCAGAGAGACACACGACGCACTACGGATGGTCAATGGCACGTTTGATAAAGTGCAAAAAGGTTTAACTAAGCTCTTGGAATTGAAGCAAAAGTATAAATCCGCAGCCCCGGTGGTAGTAATTAATTCGGTAATTACCGAGTCGAATTACCACAACATGCCCCAGATGACCAAAGTGGCCCATGAACTGGGAGCGACACTCATCAATTTCCAGCACTTTTGGTTCATGACGCCCTCCATGATAGATGACCATAATCATCAGTGGAGTGACTGTTTTCCGATGGACGCCGAAGAGATTGGCTGTACGGAGACCACAGGCATTGACACCGATGACCTACATCGTGTTATGGAAGAGACGGCGCGCACTTCACCCATTCCCGCCGTGTTCTACCCCGAATTGAACCGCCAGGAACTCCACACTTATTACAATGAACCGGAAACGATGGTGCGGCCTCGCGTGCCGGGTTGTGCCTGGTTACAGACAGCGATTTTCCCGAATGGCGATGTTTCGCCGTGCTTTAATCTCGTGGCGGGCAATATCCGCGAAAAATCCTTTATGGAAATCTGGAATGGCGCAGAATTTCGTGCCCACCGAATGCGCTTAGCCGAACACGGCCCCTATTCCGTCTGCGCCCGTTGCTGCGCTTATTTCCGTTACGATTGATAAAAGTCGGATAAACAATCAAAATAGTAGTCAACCAAGTTGCGATCCAGGAAAGTAGTGTCATTCCGAGCGGAGCGATAGCGCAGTCGAGGAATCTTTGAACATATCGGATGCGTTTAACAGCAAGATTTCTCGACTCCGCTCCTAACGTCGCTGCACTCGAAATGACAAATGACACCCGGAGTAACTTGCGTTGGTGATATTACAAGTAAAAGCCACATTTAGTTTTTAGCCACACGACGCTCAAACGATAAAGGATTAACACTCTCGTGCGTTTTGGTTCTTCTTCCGCTCGCCATGCCTTATCCCTTGCCTTAACCGCCGCGTTGCCGCTCGTCATGGCCCCACTATGCTGGGCACAGAATGGCGCTCCGGCGGCTAACACGACGCAAAACAACGCCACAGGGGGCGCAACCGTCCCAGCTACGGCCAATGAAGCAACGATTACGGCCATTCGTGGTCGGGAAGTGACGCTCGGACTAGGCGCGAATGATGGCGTGCAACGGGGCGCTGTCTATGGCATCACCCGCGAGGGTAAAGTGCGCGCCCGCTTGCGCGTCACGGATGTGCGCCCAGCGGAAAGCACCGCCACCATTTTTGGCGCAGAAGAGGATTTTGTGGTGGCGGTTGGTGATACAGCGCAATTTATTGCCGTTGAGCCACTGCCTGCCCAACCCCTCACTCCGACGACGCCTACGGTACCAACAACACCGACTACGCCCACAACACCAACCACACCGACCAATCCGCCTTTAGTGGGACCGACCACGCCAACCGTTCCGACAACTCCAACTACCCCCACAATTCCGGCTGGCAACACAACGTCTACCACAGCCACTAATCCGGCTCCGACATCAACTGGCACAGTGGGAACAGCGAATACCGCCTTGCCAACAGCTCTCATTAGCGCGGTAGAAGGCACTGCCGTCACCATCAGTGCTGGCTCCGCGCAGGGCGTGCGAACAGCGTCCACGGTGCCGGTGCTGCGGGACGGCAATGTAACGGCCCTGGTGCGTATTCAAACCACAACACAAAACACCAGCACGGGCGTCGTAGTCTGGCGCGATGAAAATGGCGCACCCCTGACCGTAGGCGACTCAGTAGGAATCTTGCCCGGCGCAGGCATTCCCGGTGCCGGAACACCAATGGGAACAGGAACCACTGGCCAAACGCAAACTGTTGATATGACCAAGGGGCATGGGCAAGAGCAGAATCAGGCGATACCCGCTGCGCCGATCCGCTACGAAACAGGTGCTTCCAATGCGGTCGTGCCGCGCGCGGATCGCACTTATCAGTATTTAGCGGCCCTGGCCTCGGCTAAACTGATTACGCGCTATCCGGCGGATGTTTTCTACAATTCTGGTGCCCGCTATCATCGCACCGAAGAGGATATTAACTTCACACGCGCCCAGATCGCCGATTTAATCCGCGAGGCGCTCAATAGCGACGAAGCGCAAGACCCCTCGCCCCGCACCCGCGCTGCCCTGGAATTTCTGACGCAAGGTTATGCCAATGAACTGCGGCAATTAGGCGTCGCTGCCGACACTCTGGCCAATTTCTCAACTTCTACAGGTTCTACAGGCTTTTCCATTGGCTATGCCGGGCAAAACCGTGCCAGTTTAGTGGGCGGCACGACGAAAGGGGTAATTGACCCCTTCTCGGAGCGCCAGGGCGGGCGGCGCACCAAGAGCGGCTTAGATTCGCAGGTAAATATCTTCGCCCAATCTGGCAACAAGCTCAATATCTTTGCCCAGGTTGACTCCAATACAACGGTTCGCAATAACACCAGCTTTAACGCAACTGGCGGCAACGACTCTGGCCTGACCTTGCGGCGTGCCCTGCTCTCTTACAACGCCGAACATTTGCTAAAGGGGCTGACCATAGATGTGGGGCGCAATGAATTATGGTGGGGGCCAGGGCACTTTGGCACTTTGTTACTGAGTGATGTCGCGGGGCCGCTTAATCAACTCCATACCACTTATCGGCGTGGCTCAATTCAACTAGAAAGCCTGTATTCCCCATTGGATAAAGGGGCTTTAGGCGGCAAACGCTCGCTCTATGGGCACAATTTGCAAATTGCCCTGGGGCCGCAAACGCGCATTGGCATTGCCGAAACGCTATTAGTGCCCACTTCGAGCCTGGACGGGGTCAGCTTCATCTCCGCCTTCACACCTTTTCCGCTCTTTACCGCAGAACGCTTGCGCCATCGTAATACGTCCGCTTCTAATGGCAATGCCCTTGAATCGGTCTACATGGAAAGCAGCATTGCACGCGGTTTCCAGGGCTATGGCGAGTTGCTGATTGATGATATTGGCGTCAATAACCAGAATTTAGAGCGCAACCGCCTTGGCACGCTGATCGGCGCCCACTTATTCACGCCAAAAGACCCCGAAAAATTGGGGGCTTATGCGGAATTTGCCAATTTGCAAGGCCGCACTTATTTGGGATTAAACGCCCTGAGCAACCAGGATTACTATTATCATAATCGTCCCCTGGGCTATCCTGTCGCGCCGTTGGAGGGGGCTGGCTTGGGTGGGGCCGAAAGCCTGCGCTTTGAGGCCTACTTGCGCGCCGCCCGACGCTGGCGATTGAGCGCCGGAGTGGAACTGGCTGATCTGCAATCGGAACAGACGATCTCTACCGGGCCGCGCTCACGCCAGCAGACCTATCGCTTACGTGCGGCCTATGATTTGTCGCAAAATCTGACTTTAATTGCGTGTGCCCAGCGTGTCTCGACCAGCCAGCCCAATTTCGTATTTGGAGCGCCCTCAGTTGCCCAGCGATTGTTTCAATTAGAGATTGCGCAGAGTTTTTAATAACCCATCATTTGGCCCTATTTTCAGCACTTTGGGCATAATAATCGCAGGTACACCTTGCAATGCGAGTCCCTGCATTTTATACTGCCGGTGAACCGTTGAAATATTCAAGGAGGCGTAGATGAAACTGTTTGGACGATTTGCTCTTGTGGCAATTCTCGGCTCGCTGATGGCAAGTGCTCTGCTGGCCGGTTGTGGTGGTAGTTCAGATGATACTTCCAATACCGCTGCCAGTGGTGGCAGCACAAGCGGCGCAGCAGGCAATGGCGCAGCAGGCAATGGCGCGTCTGGTAACGCAGCCAGCGCTGGCAACAAGACCAGCTAATAATTATTACCTTTAACTATTAGCTTGCCGAAGTAGTCTTTCGTAAAATGAAAAGCCCCCGCTTGGCGGGGGCTTTTCATTTTCTGCTATGCCTTTAGCTAACGCTGTAGGGTCATCCTGCCATTACCCATCGTCATCTATTGGAATAATCCCTAAGAGGGCAAAAGCTCAACGACCATTGACTTTTCTTCTTGCAATTCGGCTACCGAAGCATCCACTTTCTGGCGGCTAAACTCGTCGAGCGAGACGCCCTGCACGACAGAAACCTTGCTGCCATCGGAGCGCACCGGGAATGAAACGATTAGACCTTCTGGAATGTTATAACTGCCCTCGGTCGCTATGGCCAGACTGTGCCAATCGTCGCCGGGCGTGGGAGTGATGATGGACACTACACTATCCACAATGGCATTGGCCGCCGAACCCGCCGAAGACATGCCCCGCGCCTTGATGATTTCTGCCCCACGCTGCTGCACAGTTTTGATAAAATCTGTCTCCAGCCAGGCGCGGTGGGCAATCGTTTGAGTGACTGGCTTGCCGTTAATGCGCGCATTGGTGAAGTCAGGATATTGCGTCGCCGAGTGATTGCCCCAGATCGCAATGCGGTCTACCGCTGTCGTATCTACGCCAGCTTTTTGCGCTAATTGGGTTTTGGCGCGATTTTCATCGAGTCGAGTCATGGCAAACCAGCGGTCTTTGGGAATATCGCGCGCATTATTCATGGCGATCAGGCAGTTGGTGTTGCAGGGATTGCCGACCACGAGGATACGCGCATCCGCAGCGGCATTTTGTTGGATGGCTCGCCCCTGCTCGACGAAAATCTTGCCATTGATGCCCAGTAGGTCTTTGCGCTCCATGCCCTGCTTGCGCGGCACGCTGCCAATCAGGAGTGACCAATTGACACCTTTGAAGCCAGTGTTTAAGTCGGTTGTTGGCACAACGCCCTTCAAAAGCGGAAAAGCGCAGTCTTCCAATTCCATGACGACGCCCTGCAAGGCTTGGGCAGCGGGTGGAATTTCAATTAGATGCAAGATGACAGGAGTCTCAGCTCCAAACATCTGGCCAGAAGCGATGCGAAACGCCAGTGCATAGCCAATTTGGCCAGCAGCACCCGTGATAGCGACTCTAACAGGTTGACCCATAAGTGTTATTTCCTTTTCGTGAAACTTCGCTGAAGTTAATCGCCCCGCGCCTGCGTTGACAATGGGGGCTTAACTCGCTATAATTTTACCTGCTCTGAACAAAGACTATCAAGCAAAGATAAAGTCGAATGGAAGAGTGAGTGAATAAAAGGATAGGTCGTTTAGCGAGAAGATCGCAGCAGAGACTTTCATTATGCCCGCCATTGATTTACCGAGACTGCAAGCCTATGAGATGGGGCCGTTAGAGCAGCTTGACCATCAGATGAACGATGCCGTGCGCTTTGAGCACGCTGACCGCCGTCGTAGGATTGAAGATCGCAAACAGAAAAAACAGAAAAAGAAAAAGCGCAAGCGCCGCCAGCAACAACAGGACAACTCTTAAAGGATGAAGGCGGAAGGATGAAGGATGAAAAGGCAAGGCCACGCTATGATCGCATACTCCTGCTCTTAGCGTGCAGCAATCCTTTGGTTTCCTCTTTCATCCCTCATCCTTCCGCCTTCATCCTTACTTCTGGCGGAGTAGCTCAGTTGGTTAGAGCAACGGAATCATAATCCGTGTGTCGGGGGTTCGAGTCCCTCCTCCGCTACGTGACAGAAATCCTCCATTTTATGGGGGATTTTTCGTTTTTGAGATGATAGGAAACTAACTTAGTTCGCCATGCTCCGCAGTCGCAATGCTGCGCAACGCTATTTAAACCATTGTCGAAATAGCGGACAAATAGCGCACGTAGTTAGCGAAGCAGTGCTTAGCGTCCCATTAACAAATTTTTGTGCAAAATTTGATTTCACCTATTTCAATGAAAACAGGAGCGTGTTATACTTAAAAACGTCAATTAAGGGAGAAAAGGAGCTTCAAGATGACAAAAGAAAAAGTGACAGAACAGACGGCGGACACCCTGACGCTGAATCCTCCTGACGTGTTTCCCGACTTTGCGATTAGCCTGGAAGAGGCTAATCGCCGTGTGAAGATGCTACAAGAATTTGTGCGCGATCACATGGTCGAAGGCGAGGATTATGGCGTTATTCCAGGCACACAGGCTAAACCAACCCTGTTTAAGCCGGGTGCCGAAAAGTTAAACGCGATTTTTGGACTCGCTCCACTGGTTGAGATCACCAACCGCGTGGAGGACTGGGACGAGAGCTTTGTGGCATATGAAGTTAAAGTCACCCTGCTGAACAAGCGGAGTTCTCAAGTGGAAGCAGAGGGCATTGGTTCCTGCAACAGCCACGAGCGGCGCTACAAGAGCCAGGATGCGGCTAATATCGCTAATACGGTGCTAAAAATGAGCAAGAAGCGGGCTTTAATTGATGCCACGCTTTCTGCGACACGGGCTTCAGGACTCTTCACCCAGGACTTGGAGGATATGGAATCTGACCGTCCAGAGCGTGATGCTCACGAACGCCATACTGCATCAGCAGCGGTTTCAGGACGTGGCGAACGGGCGAAGCAAAGTGGTGGCACGGAGGCGGCAACGCTCCGTTTCACCCCGGCGCACGAGCATTCTCGACCAGCTGGCAATGGCAACACCTTGACGGATGCGCAACGGGGAGCCATACTTTCGATGGCTAACAAGGCTTTCGGGCCTCTGGCACAGGAAGAACTGGCCCGATTCGTTGACAAACCCATAGCCCAGCTTTCAAAAAGCGAAGCCTCTGCGCTGCTGGATCGCCTGCGTTCATTGCTCATCGAACAGCAACTACCACGCGACAGCAAGGGCTTTACTTCCTCTGGGCAACGCGAGGCTGTTACGACTCGCTAATTCAGGTTACAAGTCGTCGCCGCACCAGGTCGTATCTTAATTTAGGACACGATGGCGGGATGAACCGCGTGTTAATACAGGGCCGCGCTCCGGGAAGCGCGGCCCTGTATTTTTTCTTTACAGCAGGAAAGCAGGGAAAGAGGAAAGGAAGAAAAAGATTTGGTGGTCAAGATGGGCACAGAGAAGAGTCAGAGTGTGTCATGCGGAGCGGAGCGATAGCGTAGTCGAAGCATCTTGTCCCGGTATCATGAGAAAAGTCGTTAGACTGCCACTTTCTAGTTGCTGTGAATAGCTACCTTATTGCGTTCAACATGACAGGCTGTATTCTTTCGGTATAACTTACTTTCCTGTTAATTATTTTGATGACTTTGCAGCAGGCGAAGCGCATTCGCTGTCACCAATAGGGTTGCGCCCATGTCGGCGATAACGCCCCCAGCCAGGCTGTAACTGCCCCACAGATTAAGAAAAAGGCCCACGATGAAGATAAATTTCATGGCTAAGGCCAGGGCAATGTTTTGCATAATAATCGAGCGGGCCTGGCGTGCAATCGCAATGGCCTCTGGCAGTTTGTTGAGATCATCGCTCATCAGCGCCACATCAGAGACTTCTAAGGCGGCATCTGAGCCAGCAGCACCCATTGCCACGCCAATATCGGCCTGAGCTAAGGCCGGGGCGTCGTTGATACCATCACCGACCATTGCAGTCGTGCCATGCTGTTGCCCAAACTCGCGGATAATGCGCAGCTTGTCGGCAGGCATTAATTCCGACTGATAACTATCGGCCCCGACTTGCTCAGTCACATGGCGCACGGCTGCCGTGTTATCGCCCGATAGAATAATTCGTGGCGCTATGCCCTGAGCTTGCAGATGCAACAGCCCAGACGAGGCCGAAGCGCGAACTTTATCCGTAAAACCAATCACTGCCAACGGCTTACCCGCGCCGTTCAGCAGAGCCACACTACGCCCTTGAGATTGCAGCGATTGAACCATAGCCGCCGCGCCATCGAGTTGTGCCTTAGCTAAACCAATGCGTCCGATATGATAGCGCGTTCCCTCATAGGTGCCACTCACGCCCTGCCCTTCTTGCTCTTGGACATTCTCAGCCACGACAGTTGATGGCACTTCACGGCGTGCAAAATCCACCACGGCACGGGCTAAAGGATGCTGACTCTGCTGTTCCAAGGCTCCGGCCACAGCAATAAGCTGATCTCTGGGTTGACCATTGAGGGTGATAAAATCAGTGACATGGGGCACGCCTTCGGTGATCGTGCCAGTTTTATCGAAAGCCACTGCTTGCACAGCAGCTAAAGTCTCCAAGGCGGTGCCGCCACGAATGAGAATGCCCCGGCGTGCGGCGGCTGATATAGCGCAAATGGCGGCAATCGGCCCACTCAGCACGAAAGCACAGGGGCAGGCCGCTACGAGGAGTGATAGCGCACGGTAAAACCAGCTATGCCAGTTAGCCCCGAAAATGAGCGGCGGCATAATCGCCACGGTTGCTGCCACTGCTATAATGACAGGCGTATAAAGCCGGGCAAAGCTTTCCATCGTGCGTTGACGTGGCGATTTTTGAGCTTCCGCTTCCCCGACCAGACGGGCAATATGCGCTAATGTGCCATCTTGCGCCAGACGGGTCGCTCGTGCTTCCAGAACACCAGAATCATTAAGTGTGCCTGCGAAAACCTCGTCGCCAATACCTTTTTCCACAGGCAGACTTTCACCCGTCACGGGAGCCTGATTAACCTGGGAGTGGCCTTCTGTAATAACCCCGTCTAAGGCAATACGCTCGCCTGCACGCACCACGAAAATGTCGCCAACCGCCACCTCATTGGCATCCACTTCTATTAGGTCTTGTGCTTTCCCTTTAAGCTGGCGCACTAACGCACGCGGTGGCGTCAGGCTCATTAAATTGGCGATAGCGCGGCGTGAGCGGCGCACGCTTTGTCGTTCAATCCATTCGGATACCGAGTAGAGAAAGACCAACGATGCCGCTTCGCCCCAATCACCCAACCAGCACGCGCCAATGGCGGCAATGCTCATCAGGACATTCATATCCAGCGCCAGCGCCCCTATAGCCCGCCAACTGCCACACAGGAGGGGCCAACCTCCGGCGACGACTGCCACAAAATAGAGCGCATGGATATATAGCGCGGGCAATGCAAGGTGATAGCCACCCCACCCGGCGAAGGTTAATAGCGCACAGGCAAGACCGCCCCAGATTTCCCAATTTACGCCTGCCTTTTCTGCATCTGGTCGCACAGCAGAACCGGATGGACACGCGCAACAGCCACACGCACTGGGCGCGGCTGAAACATTAGCAGATGGAGGTTTAACCGCAATATCGGACATTGATAACCTCGCAGGTTGCCTGAATGCTACATTCAGCGGTCTGGTAAAGCCGAACGTGATTCACGGATATGGCTGAGACCAACATGCAGCAAAGTCAGCACATGGTCATCGTCCAGGGAATACAGCACCATCTTCCCGTCACGGCGCGACTTGACCAGGCGCAAAGCCCGCAGGCCACGTAGTTGATGCGATACCGCCGAAGGGGAGACACCTAACAGAATGGAGAGATCGCAAACGCACAGTTCCCCCTGCACCAGGGCACAGAGCAGCTTAAGGCGGGTGCTATCGCCAAAAGCCGCAAACATATCAGCCATGTCCCGCGTTGCCCCGTTCGGTAAGTGCGATTCGATATATTTTTGCGCCTGCTGCACCGCAGCCTCATTGAAAGCATGGACTTCACAAGCCTCAGCCGCTTTAGTCATAGTTGTCATAAATTCACCTGAACGTTTGTTCATATGTTCAGTATAACACAGATAATTACAGCCTAAAAGATAGAACGCTGCGCACAGACGTTTTGTGTTGTAATATGGGTGTTAGAGGAGGTCGCAATATGAAACACACGCAAATCCGCTATGGCATTGCTCTGGGAGTCACTGGGGCAATGTGTCTGGGGCTAACAGGCACACCATCAGCTACGGCAGCGCCGGGGCTGCAAACCGCTGATTACAATTGGGGTAAGGCACAAGCCATTCCCTTTGACCCACCTGTGGTTCATCCCGGTTGGGCACAAGGAGATACTGTCCCTCAACAGCAGGCAAAGCCAAGTCACCAAATTGGAACGATGCGAGACCTAATGTTCCGGGATTCTGACCGTCATCTTTTTCAGGCGATGCACCCATTCTTGCTGCACCCCCCTAAGACAGTGAAAGTCCAGAAATCTCCACGCAAGCCCATAGCTCCTCAAGCGAAAAAAGGGCAAGGCCAAAAATAAGGCTAGAGCCGGGGCTATAAAAGACCCGGCAGGAAGGCCGTTGGCCAAGCGTCCGTTGGACGCCATATAGGGCACGATAAATCATGCCCCTACTGTGTGCCGTCCGTGAGGACGATTGGCTTTAGCCTTACTGCCGGGGCTTTTATAGCCCCGGCTTTAATGTTTCTGTAAAAACTGCTCCACCTCGGCACGCGTCGGTAAGGCAGGAATGGCTCCTGCCTTTTGGGTTGCTATGGCACCGCAGGCATTAGAAAAACGAATGATTTGGTCTAAGGCTTCCTGGTTTAAAACGTCATCCAGACTCCCTCGCTGCAAGACTTGAGCGAGCAATCCTGCCACGAAAGCATCGCCTGCTCCTAAAGTATCCACTGCATTGACTTTGAAAGATGAAATCTCGCCCTGCGCTCCGGCACAGTTGTAGTAGGCACCGTCTGCGCCGCGTGTCACGACCACGAGACGCGGGCCACACTCGCGGATTTTAGCCGCGCCAGATGCAAAATCAGGCGTGCCCGTAATAAATTCCCATTCTTCATCCGCCAGTTTCACAACGTCACAGTGGGGCATCATGTCCCAGATAATCTCGCGGGCCAAGTTATGGTCGGGCCACAAGGAAGGCCGCCAGTTGGGGTCATAAGAAATTAACAGGCCACGCGCCGCGGCCATTTCAGCCGCACGGAGTTGCGCTTCCCGGCTGGGGCTTTGCGAAAGCGAGACACTGCCGCAGTGAAAGACTCGCGCGCCTTCTAACATGGATTCGTTCAGATCCGTCGGCCTGATTTCGGCATCTGCGCCGGGGTTGCGATAAAAGCAAATATCTTTGCGCCCATCGCTCCGCGTGGCAACGAAGGCAATCGTGGTGCGCGCGGTGGGACTGGTCAAAAGAGCAGAAACATCCACGTCTGCGGCGGCGACAATACGGCGGAGCCACTCACCAAAAGGGTCATCACCCACTTGCCCAATAAAACGCGTCGGCACGCCCAAACGGGCTAAGCCCACCGCGACATTAGCGGGCGCACCACCGGGAGCCTTGAGAAAACGAGGAGCCTCTTGTAATGCGGCATCCGCTGTGTCACTGACCATATCCACCAAAAGTTCACCAAAACAAACGGCCAAAGCCATTGTAATCTCCTTCGCAGCAACCACTCCCATTATTTTTAGCAGGAAGACAGGGGCAGAGGAAAGCAGGAAGAGAGTTTAAGGATATGGAACAAGGAGAGCCGCGTGCTGAACCCGGGCAAATAGAGAATGGCAGCTTTAACGACTCTTCTCAGGACACTGTGACCAGATGCTTCGACTACGCTATCGCTCCGCTCAGCATGACACACTCTGACTTTATGCCGTTTAGTTGTATCAATTAGCCTATTGGCTTTCCTGACTTCCTGTTCCTCTTGCTTTCCTGCTAAAAATGAAGGGGCTATGCCTGATTTTAGCCAACTTGATGGGGATGTGGTAAAGTTTAGGAGGTAAAATTTTTGGCCTGTAGCACCCATCATAGCCTGCCAAACCCAAGGAGATATAAATGCATCGTAAGGGAATTGTGATTCTCACGACGACCACGGCGCTGGTCATGGGCGCTGCCGGAGAACTGGCCCACGCTCGGAGCGGCCTCGCCGCTTACAACGAACACACATCGGCGATGGTGACTGCCGCCCGCTATGAGCCACATGGCTCCATGCTGCGCGTGACCAATCCACGTAATGGCAATTCAGTCGTAGTCCGGGTCAACGACCGAGGCCCCTTCAATGGCGGGCGTATTTTAGACCTTTCCACGGGCGCTTTTAGCCAGCTATTCGGCGGCTTAGGACGCGGCACTGGCCCGATCAGCTATGAAGTTATCAGCGGTGGCGGTGGTGGCTATGAGTTGGCCTCACGCGGTGGCAGCCCACGCTCGCGGCATTGGACAAGCCACAGAAATAGCCGTAGCAGGGGCCATCACTGGGGCCACTGGCGGCGTCACCGTTAGTTGGTAGTCGGTGGTCGGTAGCCAGTAGCCGGTTGAGGAAAACCAAAGGCTAACGAAGTCCTTTTAATCAGGTCTTCCACACCGACAACCGACTACCGACTACCGACAACTGGCTACCGACCACCGACTACCTAGAACAATGTCCTATCTTCTGGCGGGAGCCTGGCATTTTTCAGCAGCGATGGCCTTTGCGGTCGCGCTGGGCATCATTCGCAACGGCGATGCCCTGCTCTGGTTGCGCCACCCGGAATTTGACATTCCCTTAATGCTCGGTTCGTCCGCTCTTTTTTTTATCCCCGATGCCTGGTCAAAAAAAGGCTTACTCAAGTTTTTGCACTATCCCCTGCCCGATTGGGATGTGCTGCTGTTAGGGCCAGCGTCGCATCGCAACTGGCTGACGCATTCGCCGCTCTTACCCCTCCTCCTGTTATTAGGCTCTATACAGTTGCCATCAACCAGGACACTACCCTACTCATTGATTTTCATGGGGCTGAGCATTGGCATCGGCAGCCATCTTTTCTGGGATTGTGTTGGCTCGCGCAGTCATAAAATTATTGTGGTGCCCTACTGGTTCTCACTGCGGGAAGCACCCTCACGCGTTTATCTCCTGGTGGGGGCCGCGCTTTCGTTGGGAGTTGCCCTCCACTTTGCTCTACCACATAGCGAACTTCGTGTCGCCCAAATGCGAACCTATGCTCTGCATCTGCGTCATTCCTCCGTATCTCTGTTCCATTAACGCTGTAATTCCCATGCGGCTGTAGGCAGGAGCACTCAATATTTTTAGCAGGAGAGCAAGAAAATTTGAAACCAGGAAGTTAACCAGGCAAAACAAGCTATATACATGGCTGAATGTCACATAGTGAGCTGCCACCTCTCTCTTTTCTCCTGTTTTCTTCATTCCCTGTCTTCCTGCTAAATAAATTAGATGTTCCTGATGTGAGGCGTTTCATTGACCGCGCAGGCGAACGGCGGTATAAATAATCTTTGCGTCTGCAAAGAGGAGTATTCATGTTACGAAGTCGTCCTGTTCAATATCTGGGTTTAGCTTTATTAGTTTTAGTCAGCCTGGCTATTATCTTTTATCCCTTCGGCCCCCGGCCTCAAGAGCAAGAGTATGCCCTGACTCTCACCGCCCCCAAGCCATTCCAACAATTAGTTGGCTCCACCAAGAAAGTTGGCGATGAAGCCAACAAAGCCCTACTCAAAGAATTCAGCACCGGGGAGAGGCTCCCTGGCGACCTGACAGTTGTGGAAGGCACCGGTGCGAATGCGGGCACCAAAGCGACTATCACGGATCGCGCCGCCACGCGTGCCCAGGCTACAACCCGCGCTAATCGCATCGTAGCGGCGCTGGGTAAAACATTTAAAGGCGTGACGCTCGACCCCGCTTCGCAAGCTAAAATTGACGAATTGCCGCCCGCGCCTCTCGCCACAGTGGGCCAATACGCGGTTTTTCCCATCCGCCAGCGTGACGGCAACACCTTTCCAGCCATTAAATTGGGCCTCGACTTGCAGGGCGGTGTTAACCTCGTTTTGCAGGTGCGCCGCGCCCTGTTTACTTACAACTTTGATAAAAAGCTGGGCAACGACCCGGATGCGCGTGATCAGTTCGCAACGCAAGTCCGCGATGCGCTCGCCAAGTCTTCCCAGGTGGCGGGGCTGAACCAGGTAGATGTCAATTTAGTGCCGGATCAAAATGTATTGGAAGTCCGCACCCAGGCCAAAGACCGGGCCGAATTCGACGCACAGCGCCAGGCGATTCAGAATGCACTCAAGACGGCGTTGCCGGATGCCAAATTTACCGAAGCGCACGACCCACAGTTCTTCGACCCCGAAGCCGCAATGGGTGAGCGAGGTGCCCACTTGGTTAATGCGGGCGGTAGCTATTCCGGTGAGTTGATGCAGCGCACGGTCGAGATTGTGCGCTCTCGCGTGGATAAATTGGGCGTCAGCGAACCTTTGATTCAGCAGCAGGGCACCAACCGCATTATCGTGCAGTTACCTGGCGTCAACGATCCCCAAAAGGCCGTGGACGTAATTGGTAAAACCGCGCAAATGGAAATCCGCCTACTGCCCCAGGGTTGGCACGCGATGGCCGATCATACCGGTCAAAACACGACCTTTACCGATGACAAGGGTAATCCGGTGCCCGCTGCGGTGGCTCGCCAGAAGTCGGAATTGATTATTTCCGGTGCTGATGTTAAGCCCACTTCCACCGTCGGCTCGACCGAAAAAGGCCCGGCGGTTTTCTTTGAGTTACAAGGCTCTGGCGCAGCTAAGTTCGGCGAGGCGACGACCAAATACGTGGGCCGCATCATGCCCATCTTTTTAGATGAACGTTGCATTTCAGCCCCCAATATTGAAAGCCCCATCACGGGTGGCAGCGGCCAGATTTCTGGCGGCTTTAAGGATATGGAGGAAGCGAGGGGCTTGGCCCTCCTGCTCAACTCCGGTGCCCTGCCCGCCCCGATTGATGTAGTAGAAAATCGCACCGTTTCCGCAACGCTCGGCACCGATTCCTTAATTAAGAGCGTGCGTGCTGGTCTGGTCGGTATCGCAGCGGTGGCGGTCTTTATGCTGGCCTTCTACCGACTGCCCGGTTTGCTGGCTAACTTCGCCCTGGTGATTTATTGCATCTTGAACCTGGCTTTCTTTATTCTGCTCGGCGGCACCCTCACCCTACCCGGTATTGCTGGCTTCCTGCTAGCCATAGCGATGTCACTGGATACCAACATTCTGGTCTTTGAGCGATTGCGCGAAGAAATGGCGATACAGCCCACCTTTGCCGCTGCCCTACGTGCCGCCTTCTCCCGTGCCTGGACGGCTATCCTCGATAGCCACGTCACGACTCTCATTGCGGCTCTAGTGTTGTTTTATTTGGGCACAGGCCCGGTCAAGGGTTTTGCCCTCACGTTGGGCATTGGCGTGCTACTCAGCCTATTCTCGGCTATCAGCGTGACGCGCTTATTTATGTGGAGCGCAGCAGGCTTAGGAGAGCGCAACAAGGGACTGTTCGCCCGCCCGGTGGCCCGCGCTACGGCACTTGCCACGCAGAGCCGCTAAACTATACATCAATCCATGTGGGAGCTGTTACCAAAAACAAGCGGCTCCGACATTATGGGGTTTTAGAAGAAGTGAGTTATGAATTTTCGCGGTAGAAACATTGATTTAGTCGGCAAACAAAATTTGTGGTTTGGCATTTCGCTCGCCGTTATTCTCATCGGCATGGCCTCGTGGATCATGTTCGGCCTGAACCTGGGCATTGATTTCAAGGGCGGCGGCCAATTGCAATACCGCATCCCCTATGATAAGCGTCCGGCAGCGGGGCAGGAAGCGGCTTACATCACCCAGGTGCGCGGCCAATTAGATCAAAAGGGTCTGCGCGGCGCGCGGCTTCAAATTGCGGGCGGCAACGCCCTCGTGGTGGCAACTGATGCGCGGGGCGATGACGAATTGCGCTCTCAGGATCGGATGGTGCGCGAAGCTCTCGCGCAGCAGTTAAGCGGCAAGGATTCTCAAGGACGCCCCCAACTTGCCACTGATCCGGGTATCCTCTTAGGTCGCCAGTTGGTTGGCCCGGTGATTGGGGAAGAGTTGCGGCGCAATGCCATCAATGGCGTATTGCTGGGCGTTTTGCTGATCGCCCTCTGGATTTATATTCGCTATAACTTCGCGGGCGATGGCCTACGCTATGCCGTAGCGGGCATCCTGGCCCTGGTACATGACGTGTTAGTGCTGGTTGGTCTCTTCGCCCTCATCGGTAAAATTGATCCGCGCGTGGAAGTAGACGGCTCTTTTATCGCCGCGCTTTTGACAGTGGTTGGTTACTCCATTAACGACAGCGTGGTTATTTTCGACCGCATCCGCGAGAACCTGCGCGCCCGGCGCAAGGAACCATTCAATACCATTGTCAACGATTCCTTGTTGGAGACCATGAGCCGCTCCATTAACACGGGCTTGACGGTGTTAATCATGCTTTTCGCCCTTTTGCTTTTAGGCGGCGAGAGTATTTACAACTTCGTCTTAGCCATGTTAGTCGGTATCACTTCCGGTCTTTACTCTTCGATTTTCAACGCTTCAATGGTATTGACAGCCTGGCATAGCTGGGACGAGAAAAAAGCGGCGGCAGCGCGGGCCGCTCGTGGCGCGGTGCGCGGCCCAGGCCGTACGGTAACAGTGCGTGACACAGCACCAGGCCAACGTGCCTCACAGCCTGCCTTTGCCGGGGTCAATCGGCCAGGGTTAGCAACATCGCCGCGCGTTACCAATGGAGCCAGCGTCGCGGCGCGGGATACGGCCCCCCGTCCAACCGAAGGGGCCGTGACTTCCGTATTACCAAGCGATGCCACGGCAGCGGGAACCGCAAGCGCGGCTTCAGATTCCGGTTCAGTGATTAACTCTCCGATCTCGACGGAATCTGGAGAATCAGCGACTTCTACCCCGGCCAGAGCAGCGGCCTCGCGTAAAGCCCGCGCCAAACGGCGTTTTTAATTGACCTACTCCCCTCATTGTTGCTATGGATTTTATTAAGCCCTACCAAACCGAGATTATCATCGGTCTCGCGGTTCTTGTCCTGATACAATTTGGCATTCTCATCGGCTTCAATGCGCGCTTAGGTTATATGCGCAGGCAATTGCGCTCGTTACTGACTGGCCCGACCGGAGAAGACCTGGAAGCCATGCTGCGCCGCTGCCTGGAAGAAAGCAAGAGTGCCCTACAGCGTGGCGATGAATTAGAGACCCGCTTTGATACTCTCAGTGGCGATTTGCGTGGTTGTGTGCAGCGGGTTGGCCTCGTGCGTTATGATGCCTATGGCGATGTAAGCGGCAAGCAGTCGTTCTCCATTGCTTTACTGGATGGCCGCAATAATGGCGCATTGATTACCGGGTTATTTGGCCGTCACGATGGCCGCTGTTATGGCAAGGCTGTGGTAGGTGGCCAAACCGAGCAGGGTCTCACCGATGAAGAAACTTCCGCCTTGCAGATGGCCTTGGAAGGTGGCGTGGCCGATGGTGAGACTATGCCTACTCCAACTTTAAACGGCAAGCGCCGCTTGATTTCGCGCTAAGAGTGTTGCATGACCATGAGTGACGCGCCTATCACCATCTTGCTAAAACGGGAGTCTGGCAGCGAGGATTTAGAATTGCCTGCCTACCAGACAGCAGGCGCATCGGGCATGGATGTGCGCGCTGCCGAAGATCGGATGCTGCAGCCTGGCGAAACAGCCTTAATACCCACCGGTTTCTCTATCGCAGTGCCTTTGGGTTACGAAGCTCAAATGCGCCCGCGCTCTGGTTTGGCGATCAAGCATGGGATTACCCTGCTCAACACGCCTGGCACCATAGATGCGGATTATCGTGGTGAGGTGAAGATTATTCTCTCCAACTTCGGACAGGCTCCCTTTTACGTGCATCGGGGTGATCGTATCGCCCAGATGGTCATTGCCAGGGTGGAGCAAGCCCAGATAGAAGTTGTGGCCGACCTTGACGAGACATCACGCGGCGCGGGTGGCTTCGGACACACCGGGCACAAGGTTGAAGCCGGGGATTCACCATAGCAGCCGGTGAGGAAGTTGCATAAAATTAAGTTGGTCTTTTGTTATTTTCGGAGGGATGGCAGAGCGGTTGAATGCGACGGTCTTGAAAACCGTTGAGGCGCAAGTCTCCGGGGGTTCGAATCCCTCTCCCTCCGCCAGAGCATTGCGGATTTCGGATTGGCGATTGCGGACTATATTGGCCGCACCAATGTAGGGAGAGACTTATACTTCTGAGTCATTCCTACCGCGTAAGGTGTTCCTACTCTTGGACAGTTTGTTGATCTTCGCTCGCTGTCCAGCATTTTGCGGAATAACCCCATGCTCAATAGCCAGACGCAGCAGATTGGCCTGCACCTCGCGGTTCATGCGCGGTGGCAAGCCTTCTTTTTCATACTTGAAAAGCTGTGATGTACCACAACCGACACGCGCCGCAAATTCCTGCCGCGTGAGACCGCTGCGCTCTAAAGTGGCCTGCACCTGTTCAGCCGTTAAATGAGAGCTTGATGTTTTCATAATTCATTCGCTCAATGAGCAAATGGAATGCTAAGGTAAAAGAGTAGGCTTCAAATTTATAGTTGAATAGGCCGCGATCCAGAGGAATTAACTGCAGCAGCCCTTGACTCAGACGCTAAATTATTGTAATTTTACTATTTGCGGGTGAGTTGAGAGACGAACCTTGAGGGCGAGTAGCTTAGTGGCTAAAGCACCACGTTTACACCGTGGCTACCGGGGGTTCGAGTCCCTCCTTGCCCACGCTGCTAAGACAAAAAGTAAAGTAGCAGGCAAAGTGGACGCTTCTAAACTTTGGCCTCATCAATCTGGTCCCGTAGCGTAGTGGCTTAACGCGCCTGCCTGTCACGCAGGAGATCGCCGGTTCGAATCCGGTCGGGACCGCCACTCCATACATTACTTTCTAACCTATTTTCAAGAGCACTGAGGGGTGGCACAGGGTTGCTGCCCCTCTTTTTTCTGAGGGGATACAACTCAATCCTGTGATTCCCATCAGGACTCCACTCCACTTTGCGCACCAGGAAACAGATCAGTCTTTGCAGTTCCTGGGGTTCCGCAACGCGAGAAGCCGCAGCAAAATCCGTTAGCTTGCTCTGCAAAGCGGCGGTATCAAACTCAGCTATTGTCGGTGCCAGAGCCTCATTGAGACGCCGCTGCTCGGCCCGAAGCTGTTGTCGCTCCAGGTTCAGTGTGGCGGCTTTTTCGTTCAGGAACTTCAAGAGTGCTCCATCGGTCTGCCCGGTCGTGATGGTGTCCACAATTTTCTCAATCTGCTCCTGATTCTTTCTCAGAGCTTCCTCCACAGCGGTAAGGGCATCTCGCTGCGGCTGGAGATTGCTCAACAACTTCTTATTGGCTGCCTCAATCACACCTTCAATCAAGCCCTTTTCCTTAGCTATTTTGGCGACTGCACCGATAACCCATGATTCGGACTGGTGCGCTAAAACTCGGTTACTATGACCACAGGCGGCGCGACCTTTTATATGCTGTCGCGCACAAATATAGTAATAAACGTAGGACGCTGATCTGCGGCCCGGCCCCGGCTTATGGGAGATGTAATAGGGGGTCATGGCATGGCCACAAACCGCACAGGTTAGGCGACTCTGCAACAGGAAGACGCGCTGGCACTGATTTTGGCTAAAACTGCGAGGCCTGCCCCGGCGATTTGGTGATTCGGCGGCTTTCTCCTGACGAATGGCCTGGGCCATTTCAAAGAGTTTACGCGGAACGATTGGCTCATAGGGGGCTGGCACCATGCGATAAGCATCGGCTTCGGAAACACCTTCAATGCCCTTGCTGCCACGATTGATCTCAATTTCTCCGATATAGCGCCTGTTACTCAGCAGATCGCTGATAGAACCGATCGCCCGGATAGCACTACCGTGTGGTGCTGGAATCTGATGAGCTTTGAGCCAGTCGCGGACGGCAAAATCAGAGCGCGTCTCCACATACACCTGAAACAACTGATCCAGGGTGCTGACCTTCTCAGGATCAGGAGTCAGTATCTTGGTCTCGGCATCCATCTTGAAGCCAAAGGGGACGATACCTCCCTGATGCATACCCTTTTCCAGGCGCATCCGCATCTTATTGCGAACTTTCTCTCCGGTTTGCTCCCGCTCATAGGTTTTAGCCGCCACCAGCATACACTCCATGAACCGTCCTGCGGCGGTCGTAGTGTCCGTGGGATCATGCAGGGTATAAAATTCCACCCCGTGACTCTTAAACTCATTATCAAGGATATAGAAGTCACGGCTGCGGGTAAGACGATCATACCAGGTGCAGATAATGCCATCAATCTCACCGGAGGCCACTAACTGCCTCAGTTCGGTAAGACCGGGACGCTTCATGGTGCCAGCACTATAGCCATCATCATGAATACTGTGCTGAACTCGCCAGCCATGTGCTTTACAGGCGGCTTCCAATTCTTCCCCTGTGAGGTGCAACTGGGGTAATTACCCTTGGTTTGTTCCTCCGTGCTCACACGGGCGTAGACCGCCATGCGTTTGGGCACTGAATTAAAGGTGATAGGTCTCGGAGTCTTCATGATCTTGTTTTAAGGCTCGCAGTGCAATGGTAGCCAGGATATCAGTAATCGCATCGTAGCGTTGCTCAGGCGTTAAAAAGTCCTCAAAGGGGTCAACTGTTGCGGTGAATGTCATCTCTGCGGGCTGTGGACGAATAGGACTGGAATCCATATAAAAAGTTATTCATAGTTTCACTTCTATCATACTATAGTTTCCTATAATGTCAACATCTAAGTAAGGAGTCTGCTCTAATTACCTTAATTCAACTTGCTACCTCTAAAAGAAAGCTGTATTCTCCTCATTCTCCTCATCAGAGGGCGACCAACCTCACCAACGAGGAGAATACATTGTGCAAGA
>Ga0213875_10000085_pt1 | contig 108455 bp, 105 predicted proteins | sample BarmaccomBMRX_R8_FD_160105 | JGI IMG/M metagenome (GOLD analysis project Ga0213875, IMG submission 160105) | Root-associated microbial communities from Barbacenia macrantha in rupestrian grasslands, the National Park of Serra do Cipo, Brazil - RX_R8 | ecosystem: Host-associated > Plants >... | reverse complement strand
ATCACCATGCGGGATGGCCTCGAACGCTTCAGAGCCATCGTGCAAGGTTACTTCCTCAATGAAGATCTGTGCCCAAGCTAGCCCCTTGCGGGAGAGGGCTACTCGACGTGTTCAACAAACTCAATCGGGTGAGGGGGTGCACGACCCCTCACCCAACTTATATTGCTGAACGACCGAGATGCCCTCTCCCGCAAGGGGAGAGGGCACAATAACAACGATCGCTGCCGTGCCCCAGACATGGACCTTCGCGCCGCGGAGAGGGCTGCTAAACCGTTTGTGTTCCAGGCGCCTACCGTGCGAGGCGCAACAGCCGCCCGAGCGAGCGCGTCATGGCGCGCGGCGTCTTCAGCAGCGCCGCTAGACGGTTGGCCGCGCGCCAAGACCGGCTGGCCTTGATGGCGGCGAGGGTCGCCTCCGCTTCGCGGCGCAAATTGCGCTCGGCGTGGAACAGGGCGAGGCTGTGGTCGGCGCGCGCTTGCGCCTCGAGCAGTGCCGCGCGACGCTCCCCTTCGACGCGGCGGAATTGCTCCTCGCGCGCGATCATGTGCGCCCGGTACTTCGCGAGCTCCCTCGCCGCGGGGGTAACGGTCGCTTCGCTGGGGGGGTCGTCGGCGTCGGCCAAGGTCTGGTCCACGGGCTGAAGAACCGGTTCTATCTGAGACCATGATTGCTGACTGTTCTAGCAAAAACCCTCGCAAAACCAAAGCAGTATCGTATTCTCTTCTACTTTAGCCTCGACAGCTTGTGCGAAACTACGCCCCCTGCCAAATTCGCGGAAGAGCTTGCGCACCGCCTTGATGTAGGTTGTGTAGGGCTTGCGGCGTTTCGAACCCTTCCTCCTAATCCTCCGAGTCCACCAACATCCTTTTGTAGCAAAACGCTTCGAATGCCGAGCGACCAGCCCATCCTTGTGACCGGCGCCGCCGGCTTTATCGGCTTCCACGTGGCGCGCCGCCTTGCCGAGCAGGGCCGGACGGTGGTCGGCATCGATAACCTCAACGCCTATTACGATCCGAAGCTCAAGCAGGCGCGACTCGATGAGCTCAGCCAATTTCCCAATTTCCGCTTCGCAAGAATCGATTTGGCCAATCGCACAAGGGTCGCGGAATTATTTGCTGCCCATCGCTTTCCCGCCGTCCTGCATCTCGCCGCGCAGGCGGGCGTGCGCCATTCGCTCGTCGATCCGCACGCCTATGCGGACGCCAATCTCATGGGCTTCCTCAACGTGCTCGAAGGCTGCCGCCACAACGGCTGCGGCCACCTCGTCTACGCGTCGTCGTCCTCGGTCTATGGCGCCAACACGCGCCTGCCGTTCCGGGTCGGCGACAACGTCGATCACCCGGTAAGTCTCTACGGCGCCACCAAGAAGGCGAACGAGCTGATGGCGCACGCCTATGCGCATCTGTTCGCGCTGCCGGCGACCGCTCTTCGCTTCTTTACCGTCTATGGACCTTGGGGCCGGCCGGACATGGCGGTGTGGAGTTTCGCGGCCGCCATCGTCGAGGGGCGGCCGATCCGCCTGTTCAACGACGGCCGACTGCGACGGGATTTCACCTACATCGACGACGTGGTGGAGGCGGTGGTGCGCCTGATCGACCGGCCGCCTCACGGCGATCCCGCCTGGTCGGGCGACGCCCCGGACCCGTCGACGAGCCGCGCGCCCTGGCGCATTTTTAACATCGGCAACAACCGGCCGATCGAGGTCACCGAGCTCGTCCGCCTGCTCGAGCAGGCGCTCGGCAAGCCGGCCATCCGGGAAGCCGCGCCGATGCAGCCGGGCGACGTGTTCGAGACCCGCGCCGACGTGGCGGACCTTGCGGCCGCGGTCGGCTTCGCGCCCGACACCCCGATCGAGGACGGGATCGGGCGTTTCGTCAGATGGTACCTCCGGTATCGGGACGGCAACGGGTAACTACGCACGCCGCCCCCACCCGGGCCGGTTACCGATCGTGGACTTCACCGCATGCTCAAGATCCTATCCCGGCCCCCGAACCTGTCGCGAGACCGATTCATGACGGAGGGAGGCAAACCGCTGAAATATCGTCCCGACATCGACGGGATCCGGGCTCTGGCCATCTTGCCCGTGCTCGCTTTCCACGCGTTTCCCCACCGCGTTCCCGGCGGGTTCATCGGGGTCGATATTTTTTTCGTCGTCTCGGGCTATTTGATTTCGTCGATCATATTCAACGGCCTGCAAAGCGGTGACTTTTCTTTTACGAGCTTTTATGCCTTCCGGATTCGCCGCATCTTCCCGCCGCTGGCGTGCGTTTTGATTTTTTCCCTCGCGTTCGGCTGGTTCGTCCTGTTGCCGGATGAATACGAACAGCTGGGCAGACATATCGCTGCGAGCGCCGCTTTCCTGCAAAATTTCAACTTGCTGCATGAGACTGGATATTTCGATATCGCGACCGAACTCAAGCCTTTGATGCATTTGTGGTCGCTTGCCATCGAGGAGCAGTTTTACATCGTCTTTCCGGTGCTCATCTGGGCCTCATGGAGGCGCACGTATGGTTCCGTGGCTGTGATCCTGTTGGTTCTCATCGTGTCGTTTTCAGCCAATCTGTACGAGTCGTACCATGATTTACCAAACGCGTTTCTCGCTCCCCAGACGAGGGCATGGGAGCTGATGGCGGGCGCAGCCTTGGCCTACTGCGATTTCACCGGCAGAAACTTCGTTTTCAGATTACCCGTCGCGTCGTTTTTGTCTTTATCGGGCGGTGCGATCATTCTGCTGTCGATGTTCATGCTTGACGCCGGGATGGTCTATCCCGGATGGCGCGCAGCTCTTCCCGTATTCGGCACCGTGCTGCTTATCGGCGTCGGCGAAGCAGCATGGTTTAATCGCGTCGTTCTGTCCAACAACGTCATGCGCGGCGTGGGGATCATCAGCTATGCATTGTACCTGTGGCACTGGCCTCTGTTGTCTTTCGCGCGGATCATGGAATCGAAGACGCCGGCGCTTTCGGTCCGGATAGGCTGTCTTTTCGCCTGTTTCATATTGTCTTATCTGAGCAATCGTTTCATCGAACGGCCGATCCGCTACGGAAAAGAACGGCGCAATGCAAAGGCCGTCGCGCTGCTGCTCGTGATGGCGGCGATAGGAGCGGCGGGCTATGCGGTCGCTGTCGAACAGGGTTTCGGCGGAAGACTCTTCGATCCCGTCAGTTTGCAACGTTTATCGGAGACGAACGCCGCCCTTGATCGGGCGACATCCATTTGCAAACGGCGATATCCCCAGTGGACGGTTCACAACGACAGTTCGTGCATGATTTCTAATGAGGACGGCCGACCGACGGTAACGCTGATCGGAGACTCGCACGCGGGGCAGCTATACGTTGGGCTGAGTGAATATTTCGCCGGAAAGGCGACGGTCGAAGTGTTCCCCGCCAGCTGCGCCGCGCCTTTCCTGGACGTTTCCGCCGGCACCCCGCTGCCCGTGCGGTTCGACAGCTACAAGCTTATCAACACGGCAATCGAAGACGCCGCACGGGACGACTCGGTCAAGGCCGTGGTGTTGGCCAACCAACCCGAGTGTTCGTACGAAGCGATTACGGATCTTAGAGATCCCGCCAATAAAGACAAAGAAGACATTATCAGGAATGGGATGAAAAGGACGGTGGCTTATCTGCTCGAGAGACGCAAAAAGGTCGCACTGATCATCGACAATCCACCGATCGGTTTCGATCCGAAACGATGTCAGATCAGGCCGATGCGGCTGCTTTCGCGAATCGATACCAACTGCTCCATACCTCGCTCCTCCCTGGAGGATAATTCCTGGCGCAGAACGTACAACAGAATCATCAAGGAGGTCGCAGCCGAGTTTCCGCAAGTCATCGTCTTTGACGTGCCGAACTTATTGTGTGACCCGTCGAAATGTTACGTCGCGCTCAACGGCACGGTCATGTATCGGGATGAGAATCACCTCAATAACGCAGGCTCCGAGTATGTGGCGAGCGCACTCGGCCCGCTGATTGCACGGCTGCTGGACCGTTGACGGCATAAAAAAACGGCGGAGGACGTGGCGTCCTCCGCCGTCGATGGTTCGTCGTGTGCTGTCGTTACGCCGGCAGAACCGCCACGATCTCGTAGGTGTCGGGATCGATGATCAGGATCTCGTTGCGCACCAGCACGTAATCGAAGCCGCGGTATTGCGGCACGATGCGAATGATCTCCTCGGGCAGGGCCACGATGTGCACGCTGCGCGGAACGCGCGTGCCGACCTTGACGTCAAAGTCGACGTGATCGACGCGCGCGGTGCGGTTTGTCGTCACCACACTCTTGATGTGATCGCGCTGCTCGGACGACAGTTGCACCGACCTCGCCTGCGAGAGACGGTCTGAGCCGCCGCGCTCGGTCGTCGCGCCGGTCCGCTGGTTGGTCTGGCCGGGCTGCTGGCCCATGCGCTCGTTTTTCTCACCCGCCTTCTGGCCGGTGCGTTCGTTCTTCTCCCCGGGCTGCTGGCCCATGCGCTCGTTTTTCTCGCCCGCCTTCTGGCCGGTGCGTTCGTTCTTCTCCCCGGGCTGCTGGCCCATGCGCTCGTTTTTCTCGCCCGCCTTCTGGCCGGTGCGTTCGTTCTTCTCGCCGGGCTGCTGGCCCATGCGCTCGTTTTTCTCGCCCGCCTTCTGGCCGGTACGCTCGTTCTTCTCGCCGGCCTTCTGGCCAGTACGCTCGTTTTTCTCGCCCGCCTTCTGCCCGGTTCGCTCGTTCTTCTCGCCGGATTTCTGGCCCATCCGCTCGTTGTTTTCGCCGGCCTTCTGACCGGTCCGCTGGCCTTTTTCTTCGCCGCGCTGGCCCGTCTTGTCGGAGCCGCTCTTGCCCTGCTCGGCGCCGCTCTGTTTCTGCGTCTGGGTCTGTGTCTGACCGGTGGTTGAGCCGCCGCCGGCGCCGGTCGCGCCGGACGTACCGCCTGTACCCTGGGCGGCGGCAATGCTCATACCTGCTGCAAGGGCCACGGCTGCAGTCGTGGCCAACAACGCTTTCTTCATTGGTTGTCTCCCGCTGGTTGGCCCCTCTTGCTCATGGCCTCAACGCAACGGCAAAGCCGTTGTTCCTGTGCCTTTGTGCGACCTATAGCGGAAGGAAATACCGCGGGCGTGTCTTGCCGCGCGGTAACCCGGAACCCCGCTCTCCGAGGAGAGCGGGGCCCGCGCGGCCCAGCGTCTAGGCGGGATGGGGGGCACACCGGGCCGCTACGTGAAGCCAACACGGCGTGCGGGAAGATGGTTCCTGAACCAGATGACAGATATCGGATGTCAGAGATCAGAGGCCAGAGGTCCGATTTATTAAGCGAAACGTTCGTCTGACATCTGACATCTGTCATCTGTCATCTGTCATCTGTCATCTGTCGAGGAACGCGACCTCGACGCCCTTGCGCACGCGACCGGCCAGGTCGAGGGCGTCCCAATTGGTCAGGCGGATGCAGCCGTGCGATTGGGTCTTGCCGATCTTCGTCGGATCGGGCGTGCCGTGGATGCCGTAGCTCGGCTTCGACAAGTCGATCCACACGACTCCGACCGGATTATTCGGCCCCGGCCTTATGGTGAACGGGCGGTCTGTCTTGACGCCTTTGAAGTGAAATTTCGGATCGTAGTAATAGATCGGATGCCGGGTCACGTTGCGGATTCGGAAGGTACCGCTGGGGGCCGGCTTCTCCTTGCTGCCGATCGTGGCGGGATAGAAGGCGACGAGGCGTCCATCGGCCCCGAACGCGCGTACCGCCTTGAGTGCCTTATCTACTTCGACACGCGCGACGGCGTCATCCGCCCGCGCATCGCGCACATTGGGAACGACGATCGTGCTGCCGGCGCGGTCGAGCGGGCGCCCGCGATTGAGTTCGCGCAAGAGGCTTTCCGCCACGTGGAATTTCTCGGCCAAAAGTTCGACCGGCCCGGAGTAACCGAGCTGATCAAGCCGGCTCATCTCCTCCATCTTTTGCGGGATGCGCGGCGTGAACGGGCCCTTCACATCGTCGTCGGAGATTTCGTAATCGACCAACGCCGGCACGTCGGCGTTGCCGGCGAGCCGCTGCCAAGTGTCGGGATCGAGCTTGCCGGTCGGCTGCAGTCCCTGCGCCTGCTGGAAGGCGGCGAGCGCCTTGCTGAAATTCTCGCCGGCCTTGGCGTCGATCGCTCCGGGCGAGAAACTCAAGCGATCGAGCAGCACCGCGGCTTTGAGGACAACCGCGCTCGGCCCTCGTTCCGACACCGGTCCCTCGTAGCGCGCCGCGTTGACGGTCTCGGCCGTCAGCGGTTGCGCACGCTCTTCGTGCCCATGCCGGCGCGCTTCGGCGGGAAGGCTGGCGCCGATTCCCACGAGCACGGCGATCACGATCGCGCAGGCGCGCCGCCGCGCAGCGAACAAAAGCACGGCACGCTCCTTTAGCTGAGCACCCATCCGATGGTTTGATAAATCGCGGCCGCGGCGACGATCGCCGCCAGCACAAAAGCAAGCCCGATGACGAAGCGCTCGTCCCAACCCTCCACACGCGTCCGCGGGCGTTTTCTCAGCGCTGCCGGCGGCAACACCTCGGCCCGAACGGCGCGCCGCCCCGGATTGCGTCCGGGGCGGCGTTTTTCGATCTCGGCCATTGCGTCTTGTCGCGCCGGCTTCATCAGCCGTGCAGCCCGCCCAGCAGCCAGATGATCAGAATGATCGGAATCGGAATTCCGATCAGCCATAACAGTAAACCGCGGCCCATGTTTGTCCTCCTGCCGGTGTGTCGGCAAGAAAACGCGGGGTGAGGACCAAAGTTCCATGTGTTGGCCGGACGCTTTTGATCTGGAAAGTCTTGCTCTGTAACAGCGTCGCCTTAGTTTTGCGCCGAGAGCCGCGCGTGCGGTGCTTGTATTTGCGCCCTCTCCCCTTGCGGGAGACGGCATCTCACTGGTTCAAAAAGAAAGGAGGGTGAGGGGTTCGAGCCTGCACCCCTCACCCAATCGAGTTTGTTGAACATGCCGAGCAGCCCTCTCCCGCAAGGGGAGAGGGCGCCGTAACGGGCACCGCATTCGCTGCGCGGGATCACCGCGCGGCGCGGTTTGAGGAATCACTCAGCTGAATCAGAGACGATGCGGTTGCCGCGGCACAAGGTGATGCGCCGCTGCGGGTGCTCGCCTTGCGCCGCCTTGAAGATCGCGCGGGCAAGTTGCACGGAGGCCGCGCGCGCGAGAACCCGCTCGACGCCGTTCTCGCCGTCCGCACGCCACAAGTCGATTCTATAGGGAAGCTCTTCCGACGGCGGCGAGCCGGTGCGCCCACGCGTCTCGGTTTTGTCCTGCATGCAGCCCCCCGAGAATACCGGCACAGAGCTACTCAGTGACCTGCCGCGTTCCACCGGCTGACGATGCTGTTCTTGTGCCGCAGCGTGATGTAGCGGTTCGGATACTCGCGGGTCGCCGCATAGAAGGCGGCATAGCCGATGCTGCCGCTCGCCGTGACCGCCAGCACCTGCTCGACGCTGTGTTTGGCCTCGTCCCAGAGCTCCACCTTGTAGGGCAGATCCTCGCGGCCGGACGTAAGGCGGTCGAGCCGCACCGGCTCGCGCGAGACCTCGTCGGGATCATCCCCGGCGGCCAAGTGAAACGGGTGGTATTTAGGGAAGGCCAGAGCAGTCCGCATCGGTCGATCGGCACCCGGACTATTGTTGCGCTTTCCAACATCAAGCACGTTATACTGGCCGGTGCGCGCGGTAAAGCGGCAACATTTCGCTGGGGAAATCTTTTGAGCATCACTTCGGTCAGTCAACTATCCGACAGACAGCGTTTCGAGTTGCTCGTCGATGCCCTTGCCGACTACGCGATCTATATGCTCGACCCCGACGGGTTCATCACCACCTGGAACGCCGGCGCCGAGCGCATCAAAGGCTACAAGCCGGGCGAAATCATCGGCCAGCATTTTTCGCGTTTCTTCACCGCCGAAGATCAGGCGGCGGGCGTTCCCTACGAAATCCTCGCCGATGCCCGCGCGGTCGGCCGGCACGAGTCGGAAGGCTGGCGCATCCGCAAGGACGGTAGCCGCTTCTGGGCCAATGCCATTGCCCAGCCGCTGCGCGACGAGAACGGCGCCACGATCGGCTTTGCCAAAATTACGCGTGATTTCACCGAGCGGGTCGCGGCGCAGAATGCGCTGATCGAGAGCGAGCGCCGCTTCCGGCTGCTGGTCGAAGGCGTTATCGACTACGCCATCTACATGCTCGATCCGAGCGGCGTGGTGATCAATTGGAACCCCGGCGCGGAGCGGCTCAAGGGCTACGCCGCCGACGAAATTCTCGGCCAGCACTTCTCCCGCTTCTACACCAAGGAGGATCGCGCCGCGGGGCTGCCGGCGATCGTACTCGCCACCGCCGCGCGCGAGGGGCGCTACGAGTCCGAGGGCTGGCGCGTCCGCAAGGACGGCAGCCGCTTCTGGGCCTCGGTGGTGGTGGACGCGATCGGCAACGAGGCCGGCGAGCTGCAAGGCTTCGCCAAGGTGACGCGTGACATCACCGAGCGTCGCGCGGCGATGGAAGCCCTGCGCGAGAGCGAGCGTCAGTTCCGCCTGCTGGTCGAAGGCGTGACCGACTACGGACTCTATATGCTCGATCCGAACGGCATCGTCACCAGCTGGAACGCAGGCGCTGAGCGGATCAAGGGTTACCCCGCGGAAGAAATCATCGGCCAGCACTTCTCCCGTTTCTACACCGAGCGTGACCGCGCCGCCGGGATTCCCGCGCGCGCCCTTGAGACCGCGGTGCGCGAGGGGCGTTTCGAGTCGGAAGGTTGGCGCGTGCGCAAGGACGGCAATCTGTTCTGGGCCAACGTGGTGGTCGATCCGATCCGCGACGAACAGGGCAAGCTCGTCGGTTTTGCCAAAATCACCCGCGACGTCACCGAGCGGCGCAACGCGCAGCTGGCGCTGCAGGAAGCGCAGGCGCAGCGTGCCCACGCCCAGAAAATGGACGCACTCGGGCAGCTCACCGGCGGGGTCGCGCACGATTTCAACAATTTGCTGATGGTGGTGAGCGGGCACATCCGCACGCTCAAGAATGCGGTCGCCGGCGATGCCAAGGCCGCGCGTGCGGCCGAGGCGATCGAACTCGCCGCCCATCGCGGCGAGGCGCTCACGCGCCAGCTCCTGAGTTTCGCCCGGCGCCAGACCGTCAATCCGATGGTGATCCGGGTAAACGAGCGGATCGAGGCGTTCCGCGCCGTGCTGGCAAGCTCGATCGGCTCCTCGGCGCAGCTGGCGACGACGATCGGCCCGGAGGTGTGGCCGGTAAAGGTCGATCCGAGCGAACTCGAACTCTCGCTCGTCAACCTGGTGCTCAATTCGCGCGATGCCATGCCAAGCGGCGGCGTAATCGCGCTTTCTGCCGAGAACGTCACGCTCGCCCGCGGCGATACCAACGCCGAGATCGAGGGCGAGTTCGTGGCGCTGCGCGTGACCGATACGGGCAGCGGCATCGCCCCCGACGTGCTGCCCAAGGTGTTCGATCCGTTCTTCACCACCAAACAGGTGGGCAAGGGCAGCGGACTCGGGCTGTCCCAGGTGCACGGCTTCGCGCACCAATCCGGCGGCACGGTCGCGATCGAGAGCACGCTGGGGAAGGGGACGACGGTCACGCTCTATTTGCCGCGGGACCGCGCCGAGGCGGCCGCCGCGGGCGAGCGGACGGTCGAGAGCGCGCGCGGCGGAGCGGTGCTGGTGGTGGACGACAATCCCGACGTGGCGGACGTGAGCGCCGGCATGCTCGAGCAGCTCGGCTATGAGGTGCACAAGGCACGCGACGCCGATGGCGCGCTGGCGGCCATCGAACGGCACGCCTTCGACCTCGTGATGAGCGACATCGTCATGCCCGGCGCCATGGACGGTATCGCGCTCGCGCGCGCGCTGCGCGAGCGTCATCCCGGCCTGCCGGTGCTGCTCGTCACCGGGTACAGCCAGGCGGCCGCCGAGGCGGCGCCGGAGTTCACGGTGATGCGCAAGCCGTTCCAACTCGCCGAGCTGAGCCGTGCCGCCGCACGCATGATTGCGGAATCGAAACAGCCGGCGGTGACCAACGTCGTGCGGCTGCGTAAGCCAATGATCAGTAATCAGTGATCAGTAATCAGTAATCAGTAATCAGTGATCAGTAATCAGTGATCAGTGATCAGTGATCAGAAAAGTCGTGATCTGCGGCTTCCGATCTCCGGCTTCTGATTTGCGATTTCCGCTTCGTTGTGCAGAAAGAGCACCGCGATGCTTCCGAACAACGCGTCGGCTCGCGGGCCATCGGCGCGCACCAGCGTTATTCCGAAGTCTCTCCGCAGCGCAGCGTCCCACAACAGCGTGGCGGTGACGTTGAGCGGCGCGTTTTTTGCTCGGGCATCGCCGTCCGCGACGGCCACGCATCGGCGAACGATGCCGCAATGCTCGATGGAAAGAAACCCGGCGATCATGTCGAACCGACCGCCGATGGCGCGTTCGACCTCCTCGCGCGAGGGCTCCAGCGCAAAATCGCTGACCTCGGGCTCCCGCTTACCCGGTCGATAGAGAAGCAGCGTGCCCTTCACCGGTGCGGCCTCGCCAAGACTCGATCGATGCAGCGTCCGCGCGAGGTTGTTTGGGAGCGTTTCGCAGGCATTGGGAACAGCAGCCTCGGTACAAATGCACAACGAAAAGGGCCGCTCCGGAAAGCGGCCCTTGCAGCGATGGGGCGGCAGCAAACCCGCCGAGGTCACGATGGCGCCCATTGCCGTCGCGTTGGATAACACGCGATCCCGTATCGCGCTGTTACATATCCGCCACAACGGCGATCAAATCGGCGGCCAACGAATGCGCGAGAAGCGCTCTCCCATGTCTAATCTTATTTGCTTCCTATTGCGGCGCTGGACACCCGGGCCGTTGCATAATACCGCCAACCGAACAAGCGGTCTACTAGGTCGGCAATGAAACATAGGCGAGCGCCGCGCGTTCCCTTCAGAAGAAGGCTTCGGGAGGCTGCGCGTGCGAACCGTTCTCGTCGTCGATGACGAACCCTTGGTCCTCGACCTGACTGCGACAATGCTTGAAGATCTCGGGTATCAGGTCGTGCTTTCGACCGGCGCGCGCGAAGCTTTGCAAAAGCTGCGTGAGAATTCCGCGATCGAAATAATAATCACGGACATCAACATGCCCGAGATAAGCGGCTATGAGCTTGCCCACCGTGCCAAGCGGGTGCGCGCGGACCTCAAGATTGTCTTTTTGTCCGGCCGCGAAGGCGACGGTCACGGACATCCGCTGTTACGCAAGCCCTTCGTCGAAACCGATCTGATAAAGGTGATCGAGCCCGATCGGAGCATGACGCGGTAAGTAGGCGAGGGGCTGCGCTTACGGCAGGGGGGCAAGCCACCCGTACTGATGAAGCCGCGACCCGGAGCATTGCGCTGCGGGTTCGCGGTTCGATCATGTTGCAGATTGGTCACACTTCGAAAAAATCTGAGTTGAGTAGCTTACAGTCCAAGACGCGTTCACTGGTTGGCGGCACGCTTCGACCGGCTCAAAGTTGGCGGATGGGGGTAAGGCATGAACAAGCTTCTGGTGGGAAGCGCGGCGGTTGTCGCGCTCGTCCTGGCCGGTCCGGCGCTCGCGGCCGACCTGCCAGTGAAGGCCCCGGTCTATAAGGCCCCGGTCATGGCGCCCGCGGTCTACGACTGGACCGGGTTCTACGTCGGCGGAAACATCGGCTACAGCTGGGCCGATTGGGACAGCACCACCGTCGGGGGGAATTTCACGTTTCCGGGATCGCCGACCGCCTTCAGCAACACGGCAAGTCCCAACGTGAACGGCCCCTTCGCTGGCGGGCAGGCCGGATACAATTGGCAGTTCAACCCGCACTGGCTGGTCGGCATCGAAGGCGATTTCGAGTGGAGCGGGGAAAAGGCAAGCGACCCCGGCAATGCCTCCGTGTCCATCCCGTCCGGAATAGGAGTGGGCATTTGCGATGCCCATCCGCCCTGCACGGCGACGGTTACCGCGGCGACGACCAATGATTGGAAGTTGCCCTGGTTCGCCACGCTGCGCGGTCGGTTCGGTTACGTGGCCGATCAAACCTGGCTGATCTACGGTACCGGCGGTGTGGCATTCGGTGAGATGGAGTTTGCGACGTCCACCACCGCCACTGGGACCATCACCAACGCCATCGGGCAGACGTTTCCGGGCTTCCCGGTGACGGTCAGCACGGGGGCTTCGCAAAACGTCACTCGGGTCGGCTGGGTGATCGGCGGTGGCATCGAAAAGATGCTGTCACAAAACTGGACGGCCAAGATCGAGTACCAGTATCTCGACTGGGGCTCCTATACCTTCCTTGCCGGCACCGGTTTCGACACGAATGTCAGGCTGCGCGACAACACCATTCGGGTCGGCCTGAATTATAAGTTTGGTGGCCCGGTCGTTGCGAAGTACTGATCGGTGGGTTCAGCCACTCGGTTCGTCAATCAGTAGGCCGAGCCGGAAGACAGTTGGGCCGCTCGCATCGAGCGGCCCGATCTCTTTGCAGAATGATTGGGCTTACGACGTTTCCGACTTCGTGATTCCTCTGCCCTTCGCGTTGGCACGACAGTTATGTCGTTACCAAGACGGAGGAGGCGCGGGCGGCGGCGACCCATCGCAGTTCCGGTCGCAGCATACCGCGAGCCCAATCTACAAGGACGAGCGCTTCACGCGGGAGCCGGGCTACCCGTACTATCCGGGCTACCACCACGTCACGGAGCGGCGGCAGCGTTGCGCAGCCGGTCCGTACATTTGCGCTCTTACCGCCAGGCGACAGCGTCGGGAACAACCGGCTGTTTATGTCCGTTGACGGACTACCACACAGAAGGAAGCCGCCCCATGCCCGACTCGGCTACGTTGACCCGCCATCGCGACAAGAACGGCGAAATCAGCAAAAAACATGGCAACACGCTTGTCCGCACGTTGCGCAAAACCTACGGCGCCCACTTCGCCAAAGGATGCGATGACAAAGAAAAGCTAAGCGAGGTGTTGCACAAGCTCGATGAACCCTCGCTCAGCTCGCTCATCCGCGACCACGAGAGCGGGCGGCTCGAGCAGGTCTGTCGCGATTAACTTATTTCGTTGCTTCCGCAGGTGGCTGGCGTCGCCCAGGTTTGGCGCGGCGGGTTGCGGAGGGCGCCTTCGATCCAGCGCAGCACCGGGCCTTACCTGACCGGCTGTCAGAGCAGGTTCCGGCTGCGGAGGCGCAAAAAAAGAGCCCGATCACCGAGGGGGAGATAGGGATCGGGCTCGGTCGGGCGGGTGGGAAATACGGCACCGGGGAGATAGGGATCGGGCTCGGTCGGGCGGGTGGGAAATACGGCACCGGCTTCCTCATCGTGCCAAGCGGTCGCCGGCGGTTCAGCCGGACATCCGACTCTGCCGAAAAAAAACCGCAGGGACCTCAGCCGCGCCCGAGAAGCCAGCTGCGACCGGGCGTAACCCTCAGCACCAGTCGCCCCACCAGCAAAGATGCCAGCCGTGCTCCGGGTAGTATGCGAGCGCGTCAGGCCTCGGTACCCCTGGCCAAGGGAGCCGTGAATAATGGTGCAAAGGACAGCCGCGCGGCGGTTGGCTCACTTCGATACAGCGATGGAGCACCACCCTCTTCGCGACGCGCCAATGGGTCCGGGGGAATACGCGGACCCCGGTCTCGGATACGGAAAGATCAGCCGCAAATGCAGGCGTTTGAACTGCGCCGAAAGCCAGGGTCCCGGCAATTGCAAGCACGAGCCAGCGGCCGAGGACCATTTGAACGGTCGCCGCCAAGCGATCTTGTTCGACCATCTTCCTTCCTCTCGGTTTGGTAGCAGCATTCAACCAGTCACGCCCAATTTGGCAGGAATTTGCCCGGATTTTAGGCCCACCTCAACCCTCAGTTAAGAACCTGACGCTAGAGCAACTTACGCTCCAGAAAGGGCACTCCATGCAGCTGCTCGCGCGTTTTGCGAAAGACCAATCCGGCGCTACCGCCATCGAATACGGCTGATTGCCGCAGGCATTTCGATCGCGATCATTGTCGCGGTCAACGGCCTCGGCACAACTCTCAACAGCGTCTTCACCAGCGTCAACAGCCCACTGCACTGACCCGTTCGCTCCCGGTCCCCAGTGAGTTGAGAGGCCGCCCGGTCGGCGGCCTCGTTCTTTTGCGGGACTCAGATGATGTAAAAAATACATCGGTCGGTCCGGGGAGAGATCGTTTGCGCGCTCTGTTTGTTGCTGCTGAGCGGTCTCGCGCAGGCCTACGAGCCAACGATAACCGTGAGGATGGGGCGAGCTATGGGCACAGCTTTCTGAGCGACCGCGAGATTGGCTTATCGTTGCCTATCCCCGGCGCAGGGCGGGCAGAAAACAGGCACAAGAGATGATATAATTCAGGGCGGCTGTATGCGGGTTAGGTGATTCGTCAATAACCTCCGTTGCCGTCGAGATTCGCATCCCCGCTGTGCGTCTTCGCTGAAGGCGCGATCCAAGGAGGGTCAACAGATGAATGGGGACATGATGCGCAAATGCGCCGCCGAGGCGATCGGGACCTTTTGGCTTACTTTCGCAGGCTGCGGCAGCGCGGTGATTTCCGCGGGTTTTCCTCAGGTCGGGATCGGCCTGCTTGGCGTTGCACTGGCCTTCGGTCTGACGGTCCTGACTATGGCCTATGCGATCGGCCATATCTCGGGGTGCCACCTCAATCCCGCCGTGACGGTCGGCCTCGCGGCCGGCGGGCGCTTCCCCGCCCAAGGCATCGTGCCTTATGTCGTGGCGCAGGTCATCGGCGCGATCGTGGCTGCGGCGGTCCTCTATGGGATCGCGAGCGGAGCGCCGGATTTCAGCCTCGCCAAGGGCTTTGCCGCCAACGGCTTCGGCGAGCACTCGCCCGGCCACTATGGCCTTGGTTCCGGCTTCGCGGCCGAGGTGGTCCTGACCATGATGTTTCTCTTCATCATCATGGGATCGACCCATGGGAAGGCTCCGGTCGGCTTCGCCCCCATCGCCATCGGGCTGGGTCTCACGCTCATCCACCTCGTCGGCATTCCGATCACCAACACCTCGGTCAACCCGGCGCGAAGCACGGGTCCGGCTCTGTTCGTCGGCGGGTGGGCGCTCGCGCAACTTTGGGTGTTTTGGGTCGCGCCGCTGATTGGCGGGGCTATCGGCGGCATCCTCTACCGATTCCTCAGCGAGACTCCCACGGCGCCGGTGACCGGCGATTCCCGCTGAGCTGAATCAACGAGGTTCAATCGCCGCGTTGGAGCGTGACGACTTTTCTCGGAATCGTCATCGCGCGCTAACCGCTGCTTGGAGCATGACTCCCGCTTTCGCCGGGGCAGGCCCTTGCTTCTGGTGCGGGGCAGGCTTTTTCGGGGATCATGTTCCGGCCGGGAACCAATCTCCTGCCCGCGCGATTGCCGGTCAGCCGGAGGTATCTAATGATGGGATGGTTCCAGGCGCTCCTGCCGCGCGACGAGCGCTTCTTCGAACTCTTCGCCCGCCATGCGCAGACGATCGTCGCCGGCGCCGACGCGCTGCGCCGCATGCTCGAGGGTGGCGATGCCGTTACAAAGTGCTGCCAGGCCGTAATCGCGCGCGAGCGCGAAGCCGACCAGATCACGCGCGAAGTGATGATTGCGGTGCGGCGCACCTTCATCACGCCGTTCGACCGCGGCGACATCAAGGACCTGATCACGGCCATGGACGACACGATCGATCAGATGCAGACCGCCGTGAAGGTGATCACGGTATTTGACGTACGCAGTTTCACCCCGCGTATGCGCGAGATCGGCGACGCCATCGTTGCCTCGGCGGCGCTGGTCGCCGAGGCGATGCCGCTGCTCGCGTCGATCAGCGACCAGGTCGCGCGTCTAAGCGCCATTTCCGAGGAATTGGGCCAGCTCGAAGGGCGCACCGAGGAAATCCACGACAACGGCGTGCGCGAGCTTTATCAGCTGCACGGATCGAACGACGCGATGGCGTTCGTGATCGGCAGCGAGGTTTATCACAACCTCGAGCAGGTGGTGGACCGCTTCGATGACGTGGCGGACCAAATCAGCAGCGTCGTGCTCGACCACGTGTGATCTACATGCCGGATCTGGCGCTGCCATTGCTGATTGCGCTGATTGTCGTCGCGCTCACGTTCGATTTCCTCAACGGATTCCACGACGCCGCCAATTCGGTGGCAACGGTGGTGTCGACGCGCGTGCTCCGCCCGCGCTACGCCGTCGGGTGGGCGGCGTTCTTCAACTTCATCGCCTTCCTGTTTTTCGGGCTCCACGTCGCCAATACGCTCGGCACGGGCATCGTGGCGGCCGAGAGCGTCGACGCCCGGGTGGTGTTCGGCGCGCTGATGGGCGCCATCGTGTGGAACATCATCACTTGGTTCTACGGCATTCCCTCGAGCAGTTCGCATGCGCTGGTCGGCGGCCTCGTTGGCGCCGGCACCGCGAAGAGCGGCTTCGGCGTCATCGTCTGGGGCGGGCTCGGCAAGACGCTGGCTGCGATCGTGCTCTCGCCCCTGCTCGGCGTCGTGCTGGCGATGACGCTGGTGCTGGCGGTCTCCTGGCTGTTTCGCCGCGCGACGCCGTTCGCGGTCGACCGCCGCTTCCGCGTGCTGCAGTTCGTCTCGGCCTCGCTCATCTCGCTCGGCCATGGCGGCAACGACGCCCAGAAGACCATGGGGATCATCGCCGTCCTCCTGTTTTCACAAGGGCTGCTGGGGCCGACTTTTCACGTGCCGTTATGGGTCGTCATCGCCTGCCAGGCGGCAATGGGGCTCGGCACCTTCACCGGCGGCTGGCGCATCGTGCGCACCATGGGCACGCGCATCACGCGGCTCACCCCGGTGCAGGGCTTCTGTGCCGAGAGCGGAGGCGCCGTGACCCTGTTCCTGGCGACGTGGTTGGGGATTCCGGTCTCGACGACGCACATCGTCACCGGCGCGGTCATCGGCGTCGGTGCGGCACGGCGCGCCTCCGCCGTGCGCTGGCGCGTCGCCAACGACATCGTCGTCGCCTGGATTGTCACGCTGCCCGCCGCTGCCTTCATGGCGGCTCTGTTCTACGAGCTGGTGGGATTGTTTTAATATTAGACGACTGACGACAGACGACGGAAGACGGATAAGCCGGCCTCATCCGTCGTCCGCCCTCCGTCTTCCGTCGTCGGTTACTCCGCCGCTTCCTGCGCCCGCTGGTTGACCACAGACTCGGCGATTTCGGTGAGCGCTTCGTCGGTCGCTTTTTCTTCCTCCAGCGTCTCATCGAGCAATTGGACCGCGTCCTGCAGGCCGAGTTCCTCGGCCCAGGTCTTCAGCGTGCCGTAGCGCGAAATTTCATAATGCTCGACCGCCTGGGCGCCGGCGAGCAGGCCGGAGTCGAGGGCAGGGGAGCCCTTGTACTCCTTCATGATCTCCTGGCCTTCCTCGATGATGCCGATGATCGCGTCGCAGGTTTTCCCCTGCGGTTTGGCGTCGATCATTTCGAACACCTGCTCCAGCCGCTCCACGTGGGTTTCGGTCTCGCCTTCGTGCTTCTCGAAGGCGGTGCGCAATTCGTCCGACTGCGCCGATTTGGCCATTTTGGAAAGGGCGCCGAGGATCTTCTTCTCGGCAAAGTAGATGTCCTTGAGCGTGTCGTGGAACAGGGCGTCGAGCTGCTTGGCTTGCTTCGGTTTCTTGGACATTGGGGGCCTCCGGGTTGGGAAATCGAGGCTCAACGCGGCCCGCGCGAGACAAGTTCCGAACCGACGACGGACGACCGAGGACGGAGGACAGAAAGGGCAACGCATCCCATTCTTCCGTCCTCCGTCGTCCGTCTTCGGTCGTCCGATCCGGAACCTCCAGCAACGGCAAGCGTTTACCTCACGGGCGTCCCACCCGAATGCACACCCAGTCCGATGAAATGCAGGTCGTCGCCGAAGAAACAACCGAGATAACGCCGCTGCTGCGCCACGGCGCGCTGCAGCTCCCTTCGCTACGCCTCGACGCCTACAACCTCGAGCTCAAGGACTCATCGGGCTTCGTCGGCGACCGCGCCAGCAAATCGAGCTTTGCCGAATTGCTCGACAAATGGCGCAAGCCGCTTGGCCGGCGCGGTGATCCATTCGGCCGGGGGGCCAGCGAGGTGATCAGCCGCAAGAAGCTTGATGCTCTGCTGGCCGACGGCCCGCCCGGCGCCGCCGCGGCGCTCGCGGCGAGCATCGAGGAATTCGCGCAGCAGCTCGCAGGGGTGATCCGGATCTTCCTGAAGCAGAAATGCTGGCGCGAGGCGCAGAGGATCGTCGTCGGGGGCGGCATGAGCGCGCCTCGAGTGGGCAAAATCGCGATTGCGCGCGCGTGCCTGATCGTCAACGCCGAGGACCGCGACCTCGAAATGGTGCCGATCGATTACGACCCCGACGAAGCGGCGCTGATCGGGGCGACGCACCTGGTCCCGGCTTGGCTGTTCAACGGTTACGACGCGATCCTCGCGGTCGACATCGGCGGCACCAACATCCGTGCCGGTCTGGTGGAACTCAGGGTCAAGAACGGCGGCGATTTCTCCAAGGCCCGGGTCAAACGGCTCGGACGCTGGCGTCACGGCGAGGAGAAGAATCTCAACCGCGAGGATGCGCTCGAAGGGCTCATCGAGATTCTCGAAAGCCTGATCCGCTACGCCAAGAAGAACGACGTTAAGCTGGCGCCCTTCATCGGGGTCGGCTGCCCCGGGAAAATCAACGAGGACGGCACTATCGCGCGGGGCGCCCAGAACCTGCCGGGCAACTGGGAGCGCAAGGACTTCAACCTGCCGGCGCGGCTGCGCGAGGCCTTTCCCGAGATCGGCGGCCACGAAACCGCGGTGATGATGCATAACGACGCGGTGGTGCAGGGCCTCAGCCAGGTGCCATTCATGACCGACGTCACCCACTGGGGCGTCCTCACCATCGGCACCGGCTTTGGCAACGCCTGCTTCACCAACCGCAACAATTCCAACGGCAAGAAGAAGAAATCATGAGCGCGCGAACCGTTGCGCGCGGGGGATAACGAAAATGTCGTACCGGGCGCCTATCTCACTTCCTCCGACCCGCGCCGACCTGGCGGTCGCGAGGGTCTGCGCGCATCACGTGACGCCGGCGATCGAGCGCACGCTGAAAACTTTGACCTGGGCGGCGGACGAAAAAGTGATCCTCGCCTCAACCGCGGCCTTCTGGGCCGCGAGCCGCGCCGCCCGGTGCCAGGAGGCGACCAAGCGCCGCGCCGACCACATGCTCGCCGGGGCGCTGATCGCAAGCGCGCTGCCGCATGTGATGAAGCGCTTGGTGCGGCGGCGGCGCCCCGATCGCACCGTAGTGCACCGCGAGCGGCACGGGGTCCCGCGGTCCGGCAACGCCTGGGATTCGTTCCCGTCTGGCCACGCGCTGCACTTGGGCGCGCTCGCCCGCGACCTGCACGCCCTCTCGCCGCCGGCGCTGCGGCCGTTGCTGTGGCCGGCGTTGGCGGGACTGGCGGCGAGCCGCATGCTGCTGCTCGCGCACTATCCGAGCGACGTGATCGGCGGGCTTGCGCTCGGCGCGACGATCGACGCAGCAGTGGCGGCGGTAATCCCTCCCCCGGACAGGGAGGGATGACGGGCCTGCCTCAACCGCCGCGAACGTAACGGCGCGTCAGAATGCGGATGCGGTCGCGGAAGTGCGGGCGCACCCGCGCGCTCCATGGCGTATCGACGGCCGCCTTCCACGCCGTGCTCTGCGCCACCTCCGGCGATTTGAGGTGATAGATCGCGACGTAGCGATGCGAGCCTCCGTTCGCTTGCGTCGAGCGGTAGCGCCGGGCAGCCAAGGTGCCCGGGACGGCGGCCAGCGCGGGGAGGTGTTCCTCGTCGTACCATTTGTTGAAATCGTCCTCGGCCTCAGGCGCGACGTTCATCGCGTTGAGCAGCAGGCCTCCGGCTCCTTCCGGTGCCGCCGCGTCGCCGGGGGAGACCTGCGTGCCCTCGAACCGCAACAGGCGTTTGCACATCGCGGTGACGCGCTTCGACCAGACCGAGAGGTTGCCGTAAGCGATGGAGGCATAGGGTTTGCTGCGCAGCACGTCGACCGAGTCGAGATCGTAGGTCGCGACCGAGAGGGCCGGCTGCTCCTCGCCGAGCCAGCGTTCACACGCGCCGAACCCCGGGACCGCCTCGCGCTCGGGAATGTGCTCCAAATCGTACCAATCGTTGAACTCGTCGGCATGCGCGTTCGAGAAATCGAACGCGGCAACCAGCAGACCCCTACCCATGGCATTCTCCTCGTGCATGACCCGGCGAAGGCAGGCCGAAAAGCCTGCCCCCGCGAAAGCGGGGGATCATGTACCAAAACTCCTCTCACCGCTGCGCAAATCGCTTGGCGGCATCGAGCGCCAGGCCCGCGGCGACGCTGCCGAACGCATCGCCGGCAATGAGGCGGGCGGTGGGTACCGCGGCCGCGATCGACTCGCGCACGGAAGGCATCCGGGTCGCGCCGCCGGTAAGAAACACGGCCGATACCGCGTCCGGCGTCAAACCGGCGATGCGCAGCACCTCATTGATGCGAGCGCGTATGCGCTGCAGGCTCTCCGCGACAGCCGTCTCGAGCTGTGCCCGGGTGATGTCGAGCGTTATGTCGGCGACGCTGCCATCCAAACGGAGCGTGGCGAGATCGGCGCTCGACAGCTCGATCTTGGCAGCTTCAACGCCCGCCAACAGCGCGTGGCCCTTGCCCTGCTCGAGCACGCGCAACAGGCGTTCGATTTTTTCGGGCTCAGCGGAATCGCGCAAAACCCCACGGACCTGCGTCAGCACTTTCGGGTCGTAGAGAAAGCCAATCCGGTGCCAGGTGGCGAGGTCGAAAAAATACCACGAGGGCGCATCGAGCCCGCGACGGCGAAGAGGGCTGCGCAGGCCAAGCGCCGGCATCACCGTCGCCAATGCCAGCTGCCGGTCGAAATCCGTGCCGCCGATGTGCACGCCGGTGAATCCGAGAATGTCTCCGCGCCGGTCGCTCGATCGCGCACGCTCGGGGGAGACCCGCACCAGCGAAAAATCCGAGGTGCCGCCGCCGATGTCGGCTACCAGCGCGATCTCCTCGGCGTTGACGCGCTGCTCATAATCGAGCGCGGCGGCGATCGGCTCGAACTGGAAGGCGATCCGCTCGAAGCCGGCGGTCCGGGCCGCAGCCTCGAGTTGGCGCTCCGCCGCGGCATCCGCCGTGGGATCGTCGTCGACAAAGAACGCCGGCCGGCCGATCACCACGCTTCGCGGCGGCGCACCGAGTCTCTCACCGGCGGCAGTACGCAAGAACCGGAGAAACGCCGCGATGATTTCGCCGAAGGCGTATTGCTTCAGTTTGACCCGCGTTGTCTGATCAAACAGCTCACTGCCGAGCAGGCTCTTTATTGCGCGCAAATAGCGACCCGGCTCGCGCGCGAAATAACGGTCGAGAGCGTCGTGGCCGAACGCCGTCGAATCATCATCGAAGCTGAAGAACAGGGCGGTGGGCACCGACGCTGCGCCACGCTGGATCGGCAACAGACGCGGCCCTGCTGCGTCGCAGACGCCGACGGCGGAGTTCGACGTGCCGAAATCGATGCCGCATGCAAGCGTCATGCGCCTGGCTCCGGGTGTTGAAGGAGCCGCGACTATCGACAAATTTAGTTGCTTGACAATTCTGCAATTTTTCCTCACACTCCCGCGCATCCGGCAGATTGAGCGAAGAGTGCGGCGCGCGCTTGGCGGCGCAGCCCGATGAGCGCTCGTTTAGACCGAATGCCGGATCATCTAAAACAAATTATCGGCGAAAGAAGTTGGCGCGGACGTGCCGCGCCGCTATTCCGCCGCGTCCTGCGACACGCCCTCGGCGGGCGCCAGCGGACCGAACGAAGGCCCGTTGAGCACACTGCCGTCGGGGGCGAATTGCGAGCCGTGGCAGGGACAGTCCCAGCATTGCTCGAGCGAGTTCCACACGACGACGCAGCCCGCGTGCGGACACGCGGCCGAGCTCAGATGCAGCTGACCCGAGGCGTCGCGGCAGGCCGCCACCTTGCGCAGGCCGCTGCGCAGGATGCCGCCTTCGCCAGGTTTGAGGCTGCCGAGCGATGAGATTTCGCCAGGCAGCAAATATTGCGCGAAGCTGCGTAAAGCCGTGGTGTTCTCGCTCACGAACTCGCCGAGCTTGCGCAGCGGTTTGCGCGCAGGGTCATAGATGTCCGCCCACGGATTCTCCCTGCCGGTAATCAAGTCGGCGAGGATGAGGCCGGCGAGCGCGCCGCCGGTGATGCCCTGGCCGGAATCGCCGGTGGCGACGAACACGCGCGACTGGCCGGGATTGCGTCCGATAAAGCCAATGCCGTCGATCGGCTCCATCACTTGGCCGGACCAGCGATGGGTGAGCTTGCCCAATTTCGGCAGGCGATCGCGGATCCATCGCTCCAGCGCGCCGAAGCGGCGCTCGCCGTCGTCGGCTGCCCCCGACTTGTGATCCTCGCCGCCGACGATGACCAAGTCCTGTTCCTCGGGACCGGGCTGCAGGCGCACGTAGTGATAGGGATCGTGCGTATCCCAATAGAGCGCGTCGGGCAGGCGACCGCGCCCGAGCGGCGCGGCAATCGCATAGGTGCGGTAGGGCGCCTGCTTGGCATGCACCGCGAGACGGTTGACGATCGGGGAATTGGTGGCGAGCACCGCGTGGCCGGCGCGCACTTCGTGTCCGCCGGAGGTGGTGAGCATCACGCCGTCTTTGGTCTCCTCGATATTCTCGACCGGCGAGTGGGCATAAAGCCGGCCGCCCTGGCGTACGATCGGTCCGGCGAGACCGGACAGATATTTGAGCGGATGAACGCGCGCCTGATTGGCGAAGCGCAGCGAGCGCACCAAACTCTTCGCATGGATCGGCGTCTGCTCGCGCTCGTCGGTGACGGGAACGCCGGCGTCGGTCGCGGCGGCGAGTTCCGCATCGAGCGCGCTTGCCGGCGTGCCGGAGGCGAGCACGAGATAACCGTCGAGGCGGGCGAAGTCGCACCCGATCCCCTCCGCCGCCTGGATCGTCTCGATGCGGTCGATCGCCGCCGCCTGGCTGCGATAGACAAGGCGGGCGACGTCGCGACCGTGCGATTTCATCAGTTCCGCGTAGCCGTCGTCGAAAGCGGAGGCGAGATGCGCGGTGGTGCGCGCGGTCATGCCGGTGCCGATGTCGGCGCGGTCGAGCACCACGACGGCGGCGCCCCGCTGCGCCAGCTCATAGGCCACCGAGAGACCGGCGATGCCGGAGCCGACCACGGCCACGTCGGCGGTTTCGTTGCGGTCGACGCGGGGGGCCGCGGCGACGGTCACATCCATCCACAGCGAGCGGGTGCGTTCGTCAGAGACGTTCATGGTTAGGCCACCTTGCGTTTGCGGGAACGCGTCGCGTGGCGGGTGGCGTGACGCGCCGATGCACGGCCGCGCGAATGCATCGCACCCCCACCCGATTTGCCACCCAGGCTTTGGCGCAGCGCATCCATCAGATTGATGACGTTGTCGGGCCGGGCGGACGGCGCGGCCGGCTCGATCTTCTGGCCGGCGGCCTTGCGTTCCACGAGCTTGCGCAGCGCGATCTCGTATTGATCCTTGAATTTGCCCGCATCGAAATGCGCCGCCTTGGTGTCGAGGATATGCCCGGCGAGCTGCAGCATGTCCTTCGAGACTTTCGGCGTGGCGATGTCCTTGAAGAACTGGTGCTCGTCGCGCATCTCATAGTCGTAGCGCAAGGTGGTCGCGAGGATTCCCTTCCCGAGTGGTTCAAGCGCGACCATGTGTTCGCGATGCGCGATCACGATCCGTGCCAGACCGACCCGGTGCTTGTCCTTCATGGCATCGCGGATGACCGCGAAGGCGTCGGCACCGACCTTGCCGTTGGGCACGACGTAATAAGGGCGGTCGCGGTAGCGCGCGTCGATTTCCTCGGCCGGCACGAAGCTGTCGATGTCGATCGTGTGCGTGCTCTCGACCTGCACCGCCTCCAGCTCGTCCTCCTCGATTTCGACGTAGCGGCCTTTGGAGAGCTCATAGCCGCGCGCCTTGTCTTCCCTATCCACGACCTTGCCGGTTTCCTCGTCGACCATCTGCTGGCGCAGCCGGTTGCCGGTCTTGCGGTTGATCTGGTGGAAGTGGGTCTTTTCCGCCTGCGAGGTCGCGGGATAAAGCTCGATCGGGCAGGTCACCAGCGAGAGCCGCAGATAACCCTTCCAGAAAGCGCGCGGTGCCATTGCCGCCTCCTTATGTTGTTTGCTCAACGTCGATTTGCAGGGTTTCGTTCCGGGAACCGGCTGCCCGTTACCGCGTTACCCGCGCATGGCGCTCAAGGACAAGGTCAAGACGGCGCTCGATGAAACGCGCCTTCTGATCCTGGGCAGCCAGATTCTCTTCGGCTTTCAGCTCAACGGCATGTTCCAGGACGCGTTCGAGCAAGTATCGGCGCCCGGGAGGAACCTCAATGCGCTAGGTTATTTTCTCATGGCGACGACGGTCGGCCTTCTGATCGCGCCGTCGATGCAGCATCGACTCGTAGAGCACGGGCAGGACACCCAGCGTCTGCATCGCGCCACGACCGTGTTCGCCGCGCTCGCGCTCATTCCATTCGCCCCGAGCCTCGGGATTACGTTTTACATCGTGCTCGAGCGCCATGCCGGCGCGCCGCTCGCGGCCGCCGCCGGAGCGGCGTTCGCCGTGGTGGCGCTTTTCTTCTGGTTCGGCATCGCGCGCATGATCAAACAACCGGAGAAGAACATGAGCGGCGACGAAGAGGAAGGCAAAACCCCGCTGCACACCCGCATCGAGCAGATGCTCACGGAATCGCGCGTCATGCTGCCGGGCGCGCAGGCGATCCTCGGGTTCCAATTCGCGATCTTGCTGACGAAGGCGTTCGATCAGCTGCCGCAAAGCGCGCATGCGGTGCACGTCGCCGCCCTCGCGCTCGTCGCCTTGGCGGTGATCCTGCTGATGACGCCGGCCGCGGTCCATCGCATCACCTTCGGCGGGGAAGACAGCGAGCGCTTCCACACCATCGGCACCCGCTTCATCGTCGCCGCCGCGGTGCCGCTCGGCCTCGGCATCAGCCTCGAGCTGTTCGTCGCGCTGGTGCGGGTAACGGGGTCGGCGGCGCTCGGCATTCTCGGCGCCTGCGTGACGGCGGCGCTGTTCGCCGGGCTGTGGTTCGTGCAGCCGCTGCTGCTGCGGGCGCGGCATAGGTAGGGAAAGCAGCAAGGCGGGCACCACAAGGTGTTGACAAAGAGCCCGTACTTCCCATTATGTTCTTGCTTTGTTCTAATGTTGACAACTGTTTACAAGCCGGGCGTCGGGTGGCAAGATGGTCTCGAGATCGCGCCACCCCAGCAAGGAGATCGAAGAGGCCGTCCAATATGCGGAAGCGAAAGGATGGCGCTTCATCAAAGGAAAAGGCCATGGATGGGGGCGTGTTCTGTGCCCTTTGAAATCCCGGGAGGGGTGCCAGATCTCGATCTGGTCAACCCCGAGAAATCCTGAAGGACACGCGAAGTCCATCATCCGCGCAGTCGATCGTTGTGCACATGGAGCAAGCGATGCGGACGTTTGAGTTCACTGTCGTTGCCGCCGGCCTGGATCCAGAGGCGGACGATTTCGAAGACCGCTTCTTTGCCGCCGGTTGCGACGACGCAACTATTTCCTTCCAGAAAGGCGCGATCATTCTGGAATTTGCTCGAAACGCCGGCACATTTTCCGATGCGGTGCGTTCTGCACTGCTCGATGTTCTGCGGGCCGGTGCGAAACCGGTGCACGTCGAACCGGATTATCTGGTGTCGCTTACGGATATTGCGGAACGCACCCAACTGTCGAAAGCTGCCATTTCCCTTTACGCCAAGGGGGAACGGGGCCAAGCTTTTCCTGCGCCGGTCGCACGCGTCACGACCGAGAGCCCGTTATGGGACTGGGTCGAGGTCGCCGATTGGATGCACCGGCACGACAAACTGTCGGCCGAGGTGCTGGTTGAGGCCAAAGTGGTCCGCGCCGCGAATTTCGCCGTTCAGAGAGCGACCGATGCAGACAAAAAGACTCTTTCGGCAGAAAGACTAAAGGAAGAAATCGGGCGCAGACGCGAATTAGTGGATGCTGATGTGCGTGACTTGAGCGGCTAAGCCAGTTCATGCGTCCGGCCCGCAGCCGCAATGAAAGCGCCGGCCACAATATCGAAGCCCGGCAGGATCATTTAAAAATGCTTCATACGCTCGACGTATTCAAGATCGTCGAGTTCCTCCAATGCGGAGAAGCTGTCGAGGTCAATGCCTGGCATAGGTCCGCCGGTGGCTTTGCTCACACGAGGCAGAACCCGCTTTGCCTCCAGTCTGCTTTGTTCGGCAAGCAGGATGCAATCCCTCCTCGATCAGCGAGGCCAAGGTTCGGCCTTCCGCGGCCGCCTTTCGTTTGGCTTGGCTGAGCAGTGAAGGAGCGAGGCGAACAGTCGTTCTTCCATTCATGGGTTTAGGCATATTCGGGGCCACTCAATAGTCAAGGATGGGACCGGCGCTCTGACCTGCTCGCGGGTAGCCTCCTAGCAGGCTGCTGAAAAACAGGCTTTTGAGGCTGATTTTCGTGATGTGTGCGGCGACGACGCGATCGATAAACCGGCTACGAGGCCGCGCACACGCCAGCGGTGGATATTTTGCTTCATTTTCTACGCTCCAGGCGGACTCACCCTATCGCCGCCAGAAGTTTTGGGATGCGAATGAGGTTATAGGCGGCAGCCGTGAGCACGAAGAACCACTCGACCAAGCCGCGGCCACGATGCCGCGTCTTGCGCAGACCCCCGACTGTCTTGATCCACCCGAAGGGTTCTTCGATTTGCTTGCGCTTGATGGAGCTGATCCGATAGCCGGGATGACGGGTCGTGCGCGCATCGATGGCCGAACGGCGGTTGGTGTCGTTCTGCGCGACATGTGGCGTGCAACCGCGCTCGCGGCAGCCGGCGACGAAGTCGGCCGTGTCATAGCCCTTGTCTCCGCCAACCGTGCTACCGGGCCCGGCAGTATCCTCGATCATATCGAGCGCCGTGGTGCGTTCGGCCGTGCCGTTTGCTTCGGTCAGCCGCGCATCGACCAGGAGCCCGTTGCGGTTCTCCATCATCAGATGCCCCATGTGACAAAGCTTGGCCTCCTTGCCGGCGCCTTTGCGGAACAGCCGGGCATCCGGGTCAGTGGTCGAGGAATGCGTGTCGTTCTTGCGCTTCTGGCCATGGAAGTCGCGTTCGGCATTGCGCGAGCTGCCGGCACCTCCCTTGCCCGCGGGCGGACCGCCATCATCCTTCGGCACAAAGCTCTTCAGGCTGGCCCACGCCTCGATCAACGTGCCATCGACCGAGAAGTGCTCGGCCGACAGCAGTTTGCGCACCTGCGGCAGGTTGAGCACGGCGACAAAAAACTTGGCCGCTATATCGCCCTCGAGCAGCCGATCGCGGTTCTTGCAGAACACGGTCGCATCCCACACCGGATCGTCCATCGACAGCCCTACGAACCAACGGAACAACAGATTGTAATCGAGCTGTTCCATCAATTGCCGTTCCGAGCGTACCGTGAAGAACGCTTGCAGCAGCAGCGCCCGCAACAGCCGCTCCGGCGGGATCGACGGTCGGCCGTCGCGGGCGTAGAGCTTGCCCAAGTCACGCGACAGATCCCGCAGCGCCGCGTCGACCAAGTCGCGGATCGCTCGCAGCGGATGATCGGCCGGAACCCGCTGTTCCAGCCGCACATAGCTGAATATGCCTTCCGACCGCTGATCTTCTCCGCGCATCGCATGCCCCAGCTCAAAGGAATCAGACACATGCACGGAATCACACTCCGGACGCCTCGCCAAAGCCCTTTTTCAGCAGCCTGCTAGTGGGATTTCTCCGGCGGGTAGAGCCAGGCGGCCAGGCGCCCGAGGCTCAGGCCCTGCACCGTCATCGTGAAAATCGCGATGCCGTAAGCGGCGGTCACCAGCTCTTCGCGGTAGGGGCTCGCGGGCAATGACAATGCAAGCGCAACCGCGATGCCGCCGCGCAACCCGCTCCAGGTGAGCAGGGCGACCGCCTGCGGCTTGCGCGGCCGGTCGAGGTGCAATGGCAGGCTTGCTACCGCAATGCTCAACCCGCGCGCCACCAGCGCCAGCGGGATGGCGAGGGCGGTCGCCGCGATGTAGCTCCCGCGCAGTTGGATCGCCGCGAACTCGAGGCCCATCAGCATGAACAGGAGGGCGTTGAGCAACTCGTCGGTCAACGACCAGAACTTCTGCAGATAATCATGCGTCGTGCCGCTCACCGCGTATTTCACTCCGATGCTTCCCATCAGGAGGGCGGTAACGACCATGGCGACGGAGCCGGACACGCCGATCGATTGCGCCACGCCATAGGTGCAGGTCACAAGGGCGAGCGAGATCATCAGTTCGACGTTGTATTCGTCGATCCCGCGCATGGCCGCGAAGGCGAGTTCGCCGGCGGCCAATCCCAGCAGCACGCCGCCGCCCGCTGGCGCACGAACTCGATCGCGCCGCCGAGCACCAGGTTGCCGGTGGTCCCGGAACTCTCCGCCTGCTCGAGAAAAATCGTGAACAGCGCAATGCCGATGCCGTCGTTGAACAGGCTCTCGCCCGCGATCACCGCCTGCAGGCGTTTGGGCACATTGGCGCGGCTGAGCACGCCCAGCACGGGATCGGTCCGGGAAGTCAGTGCGCCGAACACGAGGCAATAGCTGAACGGGACCGGCACGCCGTACACGGCGAAAATGCCGAACATGCCGCCCGCGATGGCGAGCGTGGAGAGCAGGACGCCGACGGTCGAGAGCGCAAGAATGGTCCATTTGCGACGGAGCAACTCGTTCACGTCCACATTGAGCGCGCCGGCAAACAGCAAAAACCCGAGAAAGATGTTGAGCAGCAGCGGCCCCAACTCCGCCTGCTCGAGACTGTCGCGGCTCAATGTCGCGAGCCCGATCGAGGGGAAGGCTTGTTCGGCAAGCCGCAGGCACATCGATACGGCGAGCGCGATGACGAGCAGGCCCGAAGTGCGCGGCAGGCGCAGCAGATGATGGTTGGCGTAGGCGAACGCCGCCGTTCGCGTCCCTACCGGCGACCGTACCGCGCCGCCGGCGACAGGCGCCAGCAACCGGAACCTTGCCGGCCAACGGTTCTTGACTCCCGGTGAAGAGTTCCGAACCGAAGTCTCGCCGCCAATACGTGACTAATTGGCCGGCGTTGCACATTGCCACCGAGCTGCCGCAAGCAGCCCCGGCGCCTTGGCCCGGATTCATTGAACCGGCGTTGGCGACCTTGGAGGTCCGCGCGCCGTCGTCCAAAGGTTGGCTGCACGAAGTTAAATTCGATGGCTACCGCATTCAGATGCACATCCAGGAAACCGGGGTTCGCCTGCTGACGCGACGGGGCCACGATTGGACCGATCGATTCCATTCTCTTGTGGTCGCCGGCGCCACCATCAAAGCCCACTCGGCAATTTTGGACGGCGAGGTCATCGTTCCCACGGCGGAAGGACGCTCGGACTTTGCCGCACTCGAGGCGGAGCTCGGGGCAAAACGATCGGACCGGCTGCTGCTTTATCTGTTCGACGTGATGTACGTCGACGGGTTTGACCTGCGCCATGTTGCTCTGTTCGATAGACGGCGCATCCTTGCGGCGCTACTCGACGGCCTTGACGAGCGCATCCGCTGCAGCGAGTTCATCGAGGGCGATGGGCGCACGATCTTCAAGAACGCCTGCGACCTCGGGATCGAGGGGATCGTCTCCAAACGCCGGGACAGCAGGTACCAGTCCGGCCGCACGACAGCGTGGATGAAGGCGACGTGCCGCAAGCGCGATACGTTCCGGGTGGCCGGGATCGCCTTCAAGGCCGGTAAATTCGACGGCCTCTATCTGGCCCGGCCAAGCGGAAAACAACTGCTTTACGCCGGCAAAGTTGAGCGCGGCTTCGACGATCAAACCGCCCGCACCCTCGTCTCCGAATTGATCCCGCTCAAGGCTGGCAAGAGCCCGCTCTCGACGCCGATTCGCAAACCCAAGGCGACCTGGGTGAAGCCCGCCGTTTCGGTCGACGTGGAATACCGCGCGTTGACTGGCGACGGCCTGCTGCGGCATCCCTCGTTCAAAGGCGTGCGGCGGGACTTGGACGTCTGAAAACGAACTGACAAGTTTCCTCGCCATCCCGCGTGCTTCATCGCCTGGAACGAAGTTCCCACCCTTCACGTTACGAATCCGCCGTGCGACCCGGATCGGCCACGGTCGCACAGGCTTGACCGCGGAGACCTCATGAGCGGGAGCGAGCTTCCTTATTGCGGCGCGCCGCCGGTGCCCGGCTCGGTCGTGTGGAACACCGACCCCATTCTCGCCGCCGTGCTGATCGCGTGCGCCGCCCTTTATGCGATCGGGGTGAGGCGCAAGCCCGTGGGCTACCGCGAACAGGCGCTCTTCTGGTCCGGCTGGCTGCTCACTGCGCTCGCGCTGGTGTCGCCGCTGTGCAATCTGAGCGTCGCGCTGTTTTCCGCCCGCATCGGCCAACACGTGATCCTGACCACGCTGGCGGCGCCGCTACTCGTCCTTGGGCGGGTGGAGCGGGTTTTCTCCGTGCTTCCCAGCTCCCGGTCGAGAGACGAATTCGCGTTCGGCGCAATCGGCCACGCGCTTGCGGTCGTCGTGTTCGCGATCGTGATGTGGGCTTGGCACGTGCCGGCCCTCTACGACCTGACCTTCCGCAGCACGCTCGTCTACTGGACGATGCACGCGACCTTCATCGGCGCGGCGCTGCTCCTATGGTTTGCCGCGCTGCGCAGCGCCGACTCGATCGGCACCATCTTTGCCGCGCTCATCGCCACCATGCTGCAGATGAGCCTGCTGGGCGCGTGGCTGACGTTTGCCGGTCGGCCGCTGTTTGCCGCGCACGCGGACACGACGTTGCCGTGGGGCTTCTCGCAACTCCAGGACCAGCAGCTCGGCGGGCTCATCATGTGGGTGATCGGCGGTTTCTTCCTGACCGCCGGCGCGCTCGTGGTGCTCGCGGATTATCTGCTGCGCGAAAGCGGGCCAGTCGTTCGGCGCGTGAGCCTGTAGGTCCTTTACGTCTGCTTCCCGACCCATTCTTTGTCGGCTTCCCGACTGTTTTGTTCTTCGCGTCGCAGCCGGAACAATTCTTTCCGACATGCGGTTAAATAGCACCAGCGGCTTTCGGACCCTCTTCCTAAAATTCCAACACGCGCGTCGCTGGGGCACGGCCAGTCGTGTCGCCGGATCAGCGACGGGAGGCTGACGGATGTTCGGCTCGATGGTGCGACGCCCGTTCGCACATATGCGTCTCGTTCTCTCTCTCGGCGCTGTGGCGCTTCTGCAATCTCTCTCGTCCTCGTCCGCGCAAGCCCCTGCGCCGGCGCAGGTTCAAGGCGGCGTGCAGACGCTGATGCAGGACGACAAACAATGGCCGATGGCGGCCAAGAACTACGCCAACACGCGCTTCAGCGGCCTCGACCAGATCAACGCCGGCAATGTTTCCCAGCTCAAGCTGGCGTGGACCTTCTCGGTCGGCGCGCCGCGCGGACAGGAAGCGGCGCCCCTCGCGGTCAACGGCACGGTGTTCGTGGTCGCGCCCTACGCGGGAGTCCGTCCTAACCAGGTGTTCGCGCTTGATGCGGCAAGCGGCGATCTCAAATGGTCGTATGCGCCCAAGCCCAACTTGGCGGCCCAAGGCGTCGCCTGTTGCGATGTCGTCACCCGCGGCCTCGCCTATGACAATGGGAAGATCTTCCTCAACACGCTCGACGATTACAGCGTCGCGATCGACGCCAACACCGGCAAAGAGCTCTGGCACACCAAGCTTGGCGACATCAACACCGGCGAGACGATCACGATGGCGCCCATCGTGGTCAAGGGGAAGGTGCTCATCGGCAACAGCGGCGGCGAGATGGGCGTGCGCGGCTGGGTGACCGCGCTCGATGAAAATACCGGCAAGGTCGTCTGGCGCGCGTATTCCACCGGCCCCGACTCCGAAGTGCTGATCGGCGACGATTTCGAGCCGCCCTACGACTGGATGAAGGGCAAGGACATGGGGGTGAAGACCTGGCCGCCGGACAAATGGAAGATCGGCGGCGGCGCCGTGTGGGGTTGGATTTCCTACGATCCCGAGCTCAATCTCATCTTCTACGGCACCTCCAATCCCAGCACTTGGAATCACGAGCAGCGCCCGGGCGACAACCTGTGGACTTCGGCGCTGTTCGCACGCGACCCAGACAACGGCCACGCCAAATGGGCGTATTCGCTCGGCCCGCACGACCTGTGGGATTACGACGAGATAAACGAAAACGTCCTGGTCGATCTCACGATGGACAATCAGCCGCGCAAGGTGCTGATCCACCCGGGCCGCAACGGTTTCATGTATGTGATCGACCGCACGACCGGCAAGCTCATCTCGGCGGACAAGTACGATACGGTCACCACCATCAAGAGCATCGATCCGCAGAACGGCCGGCCGGTGCTCAACAACGACCTCACGCCGTCGATGAACAAGACCGTGCAGGATGCCTGTCCCGCCTCGCCCGGCGCCAAGGACTGGCAGCCGACCGCGTGGTCGCCCCGCACGAATTATCTGTACGTGCCGCACCAGCACCTGTGCATGAATTTCCAGACCAGCGCGGTCGGCTACATCGCCGGAACGCCCTACGTCGGCGCGACGGTCGATATGTACGCCGGCCCGGGCGGCCATCGCGGCGAGATGATGGCGTGGGATCCGGTCAAGCGCAGTCAGGTCTGGTCGATCAAAGAACAATTCCCGGTGTGGAGCGGCGCGCTCGCGACCGCCGGCGACGTGGTGTTCTACGGGACGATGGATCGGTGGTTCAAAGCGGTCGACGCGAAGACCGGCCAGGAGCTGTGGAAGTTCCACGCCGATTCCGGCTTCATCGGGCAGCCCACGACCTTCATGGGCAATGATGGTACCCAATACGTCGCGATTCTATCGGGCGTCGGCGGCTGGCCCGGCGTGGTCGCCAACGCCAAGCTCGATCCGCGCGTGCGCAACGGCGCCCTCGGCTTCACCGGCGCGGTGTCGGATCTCCCGACGGTCACGGTCGGCGGAAACAGCTTGCTGGTGTTCTCGCTCGGCAGCGCCAAGGCTGCCCCGGCGCAGCCTGCTTCCTCGCCGCCTCCGCAAGAGCAGACGAAATGAATCCGCGCGCGGTCATGAAACAGACTGCGATTGCCGCCGCGGCCTTCGCTGCCCTCGTTTCCGGAGCCGCGTTGGCGCAGGACGCGAACAAGGGCGATTTCCGCGTGTGCGCCGATCCGAACAACCTGCCGTTCTCGAACCGCAGCGCTGCCGGCTTCGAAAACAAGATTGCGGAGCTGATCGCCGGCGATCTCGGTAAGCACCTGACAGTCGTCTGGCACCCGCAGCGGCGCGCCTTCGTGCGTCACACGCTCAAGGCCGACCTGTGCGATGTGATCATGGGCGTGCCCGCGAGCCTGGAGATGGTCGCGACCACGCGGCCGTACTACCGCTCGAGATACGTGTTCGTCTATCGCTCGGACCGCGGTTACGGCGAGCTGACGTCGATCCGCGATCCACGCCTGAAACACCTCTCGATCGGCGTCCAGTTGATCGGCGACGACGGCTACAACACGCCGCCCGCGCACGCGCTGAGCGAGCAGGGCATTGTCACCAATCTCGTCGGCTACACGGTCTACGGCGACTACCGCGAGCCCAACCCGCCGGCCCGCATCATCGATGCGGTTGCGAACGGCACGGTGGACATCGCCGCCGTCTGGGGACCGCTCGCCGGCTACTTCGCCGCGCGCGCGCCGGTGCCGCTCACTATCACGCCGATCACCGACACCGTCGGCTTCGAACCGCTGCGGTTCGAATACGACATCGCCGTCGGCGTGCGGAAGGACGACGGCGCGCTGAAGGACCGGATCGACGCCGCGCTCGACCGCCATCGCGCCGACATCGAACGTTTGCTCAACGAATACCGCGTGCCGCTCGTCGTGAGCGCGGCGCGCGCCGGCCATTGAACCCATCGGAGGTGCGCATGCCGCGCGGGTTCTGCAAATTCATCCGGATGAGCGCAGGGCAGGGGGCGCTTGCGCTGCTGTGTTTCGCTACCGCGCAACTGGCGTATGCCCAGCAGCCGCCCACCTCGACGGTACCGCCGACCGCGCTGCCGCCGCCGCCGCAAATCAACGCCAACACCCCGAGCGTGGCTTACGGCCAGCTCCTGCAGGTGCCGATCAACACCATTATTCCCGGCGCGGTCCCGGTAAATCCACAGGTCGAAATCCCTGCTCTCCAAGATCCGGCGGCGCCGCAGCGCGGGATGATGGCGTTCAAGGCGTTCAATTGCGTCGGGTGCCACATGGGCAATGGCGGCGGCGGCATGGGTCCGGCGCTGAGCGCCGGCAACTTCATCTACGGCGACGAGCCCAAGAACATTTATCTGACGATCGTGCAGGGGCGGCCGCACGGCATGCCGGCCTGGGGCTCGGTGCTGCCGAACGATACGGTGTGGGACCTCGTGGCCTACATCCGCAACCTGAGCAAAGCCCCGACGCCGGAATGGGGCCAGACGATCTCGGCCAATTCTCCGAAAATCGAACAGGTCCCGGTCGAGTTCAGCCAGACGCCCGTCCCGTGGCAGCAGACCCAGCCGTTCAAGAAGGGGCAGAAACCGTGAGCGGCCGGCGAGGAGGATGAGGCCGTGACGTGGCGTGCCGCACCGGACGATCGGCGGCGCCGCTTCGGCGGGCGCATCGCGGGTGCGACCGGTTTGTTTGTGCTTGCCGCCGCGATGTGCCCGCAAGCTTCCTCGGCAACGCCGCTGAGCTATCTCGAAGCGCACGGCGCTAAAGCCTATCCCATCAACAATCTGCTCTGGGCCCTGATAGCGGTCTCGGTTGCCGTCATCGTGATGTCGATCGTGCTCGTGCTGATGGGCACGTTCCGCGGCCGCACCTTTCCGGCGGATGCGCTGCCCGGGCGGCTGGAGGTCGATCCGGTACCGCGCGGCAGCATCTGGATTTTCACCGGCGTTGGCGCGAGCACGCTCGTGCTGTTCGCCACCACCGTTTGGACCGTCGTCACGCTCGCCGCCGTCTCCGACCCGCCGGGCGGCAAGGCCGACATCACCATCGAGATCACCGGTCATCAGTGGTGGTGGGAGGTTCTCTACAAGGGCAGTCACAAAGGCACCGGGCCCGATCAGATTCTGCGCACCGCGAACGAGATTCACGTTCCGGTCGGGCAGACGGTCGGCGTCGAGCTGCGCACCGGCGACGTGATCCATTCTTTCTGGGTTCCGTCATTGATGGGCAAAACCGATCTTATTCCCGGACAGATCAACCGAACCTGGTTCAGCGCCAGCAACCCCGGCATCTATCGCGGGCAATGCACGGAGTATTGCGGCCGCCAGCACGCCCACATGGGGCTCGAAGTGATTGCCGACGAGCCGCAGCAGTTCGCGGCGTGGTATGAGCACGCGCTGCAGCCGGCGCCGGCGCCGGTCTCCGCCGAGGCGCGCGCCGATCTCGATGCGTTTGTCGTCAGGTGCGGCGCCTGCCACACCGTCGCCGGCACTCAGGCGGCGGGCATTCTCGGCCCGGATCTCTCGCACCTGATGGGCCGCCGCACGCTTGCGGCCGGCACGCTCCCCAATTCGATCGGCTACTTGTCGGCGTGGATCGCCGACCCGCAGCACGCGAAGCCCGGCGCGCTCATGCCGCGGCTCGACGTGGACGGTCCCGAACTCACCCGCATCCGCCGCTTTCTGCTGACGCTGCAATAGGGCGAATTGCCGTGACCGTCACCGAATACGAACGCGCTCCGGAAATAGTGGCCGAGGGTTACGACTCCGCGACAGCGGCCGGCCTCAAGGCGCTGTGGGAGACGGAGCCGGGCATCAAAGGCTGGTTCTCGACGGTCGATCACAAGGAAATCGGCATCCGTTACATCGTCACCGCCTTCGCCTTCCTGGTTGCCGGCGGCATCGAAGCGCTGATCTTCCGGCTGCAACTCGCCGGTCCCGAGCTGCATCTGCTCGGCCCGGAGCAATATAATCAGCTCTTCACCATGCACGGCGTCACCATGATCCTGTGGTACGCCTTCCCGGTGCTCACCGGCTTCAGCGTGTTTCTCCAGCCGCTGCTGCTCGGCACGCGCGACATGGCGTTTCCGCGCCTCAATGCCTTCACCTACTGGGTTTTTCTGTTCTCGGGAATTTTCCTCTACGTCGGCTTCGCGCTCGGATCGGTCCCCAACGCCGGCTGGTTCAACTACACGCCGCTCGCCTCGCGCCCGTTCAATTCGGGTTTCGGTATCGACTTCTATGCGCTCGCCAACATCCTGCTCGGCATTTCCACGACGCTGGGCTCGATCAATTTCGTCGTCACGATCCTGCGCGAGCGCGCGCCGGGCATGTCGATCAACCGCCTGCCGATCATGAGCTGGGGAACCCTGACGATTTCCGTCGGCCTCATTTTCTCGATGCCGTCGGTGAGCCTCGCGTTCTTCTTCCTGTGGATGGACCGCCGCATCGGCACGCATTTTTTCGACGGCTCCGGCGAAACACAGCCGCTGCTGTGGCAGCATCTGTTCTGGATCTGGGGACACCCGTGGGTCTATGCGATCGTGCTCCCCGCCATCAGCATGATTTCCCAGATCTTGCCGGTGAGCTGCCGCCGGCCGCTCGTCGGCTACACGGCCCTCGCGCTCGCTACCGTGATGACCATGGTGCTCGGCTTCGGCGTGTGGGTGCACCACATGTTCGCGACCGGACTGTCGAGCATGGCGCTCGCCTTCTTCGGCGCGGTCTCGATCCTCATCGTCATTCCGAGCGCGGTGTCCTTCTTCGGCTGGATCGCGACCATCTGGACCGGCCGGCCGGTGCTCAACACGTCGTTCCTGTTCTGCGCCGGCTTCATCATCGTGTTCGTGATCGGCGGGGTTTCGGGATTCATGACCGGCTCGGTTCCCGTCGATTGGCAACTGACCGACACCTACTTCGTCGTCGGCCACATCCATTACGTGCTGATCGGCTGGAACTTATTCGCGGTGATGGCCGGCATCTATCACTGGTTCCCCAAGATGACCGGGCGGCTGCTCGACGAGCGCATCGGCCGCTGGAATTTCTGGCTGATGTTCATCGGTTTCAACGTCGGCTTCTTTCCGATGCACATCTCCGGCCTGCTGGGCATGCCGCGCCGTGTCTACACCTATCCGGAGGGCATGGGTTGGGACACGCTCAACCTCATCACCACTGTCGGCTCCTATGTTTTCGCGATCGGCTTCCTGCTGCTGATCGTCAACGTCGTGGTGAGCAGGCGGCGCGGAGCGATCGCCGGCCCGAATCCGTGGGACGCCGACAGCCTCGAATGGTCGACGCCGTCGCCGCCGCCACCCTACAACTTCGTCGTCATTCCGGCGGTGGCGAGCCGTTCGCCGTTGTGGGAGGAGCGCCTTCAGGCCCCCGAGAACCGCTCCTCGATCGGCGAGGGCATGGTGCTCGACCACGGCAAGGAGATCGCGGCCACGAGCGCGATCGATGCCCAGCCGGAAGTGATTCTCAAAATGCCTGAGGATTCGATCCTGCCGCTCTTGACGGCGCTTGCGCTCACCGGGGTTTTCGCGGGTGGGCTTGGGCCGATGTGGTGGCTCGTGGCAGCGTCCGCAGTGATCGCGCTCGCGCTCACCTGTGTTTGGCTGTGGCCGCGCGATCGCCTGGCGCAGACTGCGAGACCGCACCCATGAGCGAACTCGTCCTCGAGAACCGGCGGCTCCCAACCGGCAGCATCGGCAAGCTGGCGAACGGCTATTGGGGGATGATTTGCTTCATCCTCACCGAGGCAGCGCTCTTTATCTATCTGCAGTTCGCCTACTACTACCACGCCGTCCAGCCGCACCAGGGACCATGGCCGCCGGAGGGCATCCCCAGCATGCGCATGGCGCTGCCGAACACGATCCTGCTGCTCGCCAGCAGCTTCGTGGTGTGGTGGGGCGAGCACGGCACCAAGCACGGCCGGCGCTCGCATCAGCTGCTCGGTCTGGGCATCGGCTTTCTGATGGGCGCGGTGTTCCTGGGGGTCCAGGGCCTGGAATGGCAGAACAAGACGTTCGGGTTGACGTCGGGAGCCTACGCCTCGCTGTTCTTCACCGTGACCGGCTTCCACATGGCACATGTGGTCGTCGGGCTGTTTTTGCTGCTCGCCGTCACCGTCTGGTCGTTCCTCGGATATTTCGGTCCCGCGCGCAGCGCCTACGTGAGCATCGCGGCTATCTACTGGCACTTCGTGGACGCGGTGTGGATCACGGTCTTCTTCACCCTCTATCTGACGCCACGCCTGGGACTCCTCTGGGCCGCGCCATGAGCGACCACGTACATCCCGCTCCCCGGCGCCACGAGGTCGGCCTTTGGATACTGCTCGCCGCGCTGTTCGCGGTGCCGACCATCTGGGGCCTGCGCCTCGTGCTCAACTTCGCGCTCGCCAGTTACTTCTGTTTTCCCGGCACCGTCCGCCATTACGCGCTGCCCGGCTGGACTTGGCCCACGCTGCTCGGCGTTGACTTGGTCGCGCTCGCGGTTGCGGTGCTCGCCGCGCTGGCCTCATGGCGCAACTGGCAGCGCACGCGCGACGAGGCAGCGGCCTCGGACGCGCCAGTGATCGAACTGGGCGAGGGGCGCACGCGCTTTCTCGCTCTCTGGGGCCTGATGACCGGGGTCGGCTTTGCGGTCGCCATCGGCTTCGACCTCCTGGCCCTGTGGATCGTTCCGGTATGCGCATGAACGCTCGCGAGCATGTGCCCCGTCTGCGCCGAGCGGCGGCCGCCCTGATCCTCGCATGCGTCGCGCTCGCGCTCGCCGCCTGTGATCCGCCGGAGGACCGTTACACCACGGCTCAAGCGCCGAGCGGCGGCAACCCGAGCCATGGCGCGAGCCTGATCCGGCAGTACGGCTGTGGAGAATGCCACATCGTTCCCGGTATTGCCGGCGCGGAAGGGCTCGTCGGTCCGCCGCTCAATAAGCTTGCGCGCCGCGTCTACATCGCCGGCGTGATGCGTAATTCTCCCGACAATCTGATGGCGTGGCTGCAGGACCCGCAAGCGGTCGTGCCCGGCAACGCGATGCCACGAATGGGTCTCAACCGGGATCAGGCGCGCGACATCACGGCGTATCTCTACACGTTGCGGTGAGAACGCCGAGAGATGATGCGGAACACTCGATCGATTGTCCGGTTGAAGCTTTGGCCGGCCCGCGCTGCGAAAGCGATGCGGAAAATGACGCTGACGGGCTGGGCCATGGTTTTGACCGTGTTGGGCTGGGCGCTCATGTGGGCCGCGGCGCTCGACCTCGTGCCGTTCGTCCCGGTCTCGGCAGCGGTCGTGATGTTTGTGTCGGGCCTTGCGCTCATCCCGTTCGGTACGCGCCGGATGAACCGCCGCGTGCAATCGGCGCGGGCGGAGGAGCCCAGCCGGCAAAAGGAGGCGAATGTGATGCGCGGATCATCATTAGCGGGATCGGCCGCCTTCCTGCTGGTCGCCGTAGCGGCCCTGCCGCAAGAGTCGCGCGCTGCGAATTGTCCGGCAACCCACGACCAGCTCACCCAAGCGTTGCGCGCGAGCGTCAAGCCGAGCGGCGGTCCAAGCAACGGCGGGCTCGACAACAACGAATGGGCTGCGCTCGTCGCCCGCGATGGCAGCGTATACGCGGTGACGTTCAGCGGCGCGAGCCCCGCTGCGCAATGGCCCGGCAGCCGCGCGATTGCGGCGGAGAAGGCGTTCACCGCGAACGGCTTCAGCGTGAAGACTTTCGCCCTGTCGACCGCCAACCTCTACGCGCCTTCGCAGCCCGCCGGTCCGCTGTTCGGCGCCGGCAACAGCAATCCGCCCGTGCCTGAGGTTCTCTACAGCGGCGACCCGATGCAGTTCGGCTCACAGAACGATCCGATGGTCGGCAAGCATCTCGGCGGCGTTATTTCGTTCGGCGGCGGCCTCGCGCTTTACAACGATAACGACATCATCGGCGCCCTCGGCGTGAGCGGCGATACCTCGTGTGCCGATCACAACATCGCTTGGCGGGTGCGCCACGCGCTCGGCCTCGATCACGTTCCGGCCGGTGTCTCGCCCGACCACAACGACGGCATCATCTATGACATGCTGCCGGACAAGACGAGCGCATCGGGCTACGGGCACGCCAACTGCAAGGGAACCGAAGCCCAGGTGGCCGAGCAAATTCATGCCGGCTTTGTGCCCAATTGGGCGCGGCCCACACAATAAGGGAGGCGCGTCCATGACGATGAACCCGGCGCGTGATCTGCTGGTGGCCGGCTTGCGCAACGCCCACGCCATGGAGGCGCAGGCGCGCGAGCTCATGACGCGCCAGTGCGAACGGCTGGGCGACTACCCCACCGTGCAAACAAGGTTGCGCCAGCACCTGGCCGAAACGATCCAGCAACTCCATCGGCTTGAGCAATGCCTGGCCGCGTGTGGCGAGACCACATCGGCGATCAAGGACACGCTGATGTCGGCATTGGCCAATCTGACGGCGATCGGCCATGCGGCGGCGAGCGACGAAATCCTCAAGAACACCTTCGCCAACCAGGCGTTCGAGAACTACGAGATCGCGGCTTACAAATCTCTGCTCGTCTTATGCGAGCAAGCGGGAATGAGCGGCCTGCAGGAGCCGCTGCGGCAATCGTTGGCCGAAGAACAGCGCATGGCCGCCTGGCTCGATGAGCATGTCGAAGAAGTGACGCTGAGCTATCTCGCAAAAAGATCAGCGGGCGCTCGCAGCGGCGTCTCGGAATTGACGTGACGGAATCCACCGGATGCGGCGATTACCGCGATTCGGGGACGGCCGTCGCGTACTCGTCAGTGATCGCGCTCGAGATATAGCGGATCGGTGCTCCATGCCGGCGGTGCAAGGCGCCGGTTCGCGTCGGAGCCCATCGGTCCCGCGCCGAAACGGAAACTGAATCCCTCGGGCTGGGTCGTAGTCGAAGTATTCGGCGTGGTCAGGTCGGGCGTCGAATAGTTCCTGATCTGGCTGCCCGGATCGGTGAGCGTGCCGCCGTAGCTGCTGCCGCCCTGGCTGGTGCCGTAGGTACCGGTCGTGCCCTGGTTTCCCGTGGTGAAAGCATGCGCGCCAGACGCCGCCAGCACCAACGTCCCTGTTAGCACGAGCACACGTGTCCAATGGCTCATGGTCACCCCCATGCGGTCCGATCGATTCCTTATAACATCGACGGACAGGTCCAGCTGTGCTGTTAATGCAACAATTCGGAAAAATTTGGGCGTCCGCAGCGGGGCGAAATCAAGGCACTGCCGGAATGCGCAGTTCGCCGACTCCTAGACGCGAGGGGGGCGAGACCCGGATGGTCGAGCAGGTACACACGAGCGACCCCGCGCCGCCTAAACGGATATTTTGGCGGCTCATCTCGTTTGCGCCGGTGCGCGCCCTGATCGTGGGCGTATGCCGTTACATGAGCCGGCGCGTTGAGCGACGGCGCGGAGCGCCGATCGCCGAGAGCGCGCGCGGCGTCGTGCGGTTATGGCGGATCGAGCGCTTTCGCGAGGTTTCGTTGTTGCCGGACGAGCCCTGGCCGCTGTTGGAGGGCGTCGTGCTGCGCGGCGACGATGCCGTGCTCGATTTTCATATCGCCGGAGACAAGCTTCTCGCGCTGCTGTCGAGCGGCCGCCGCTGGAGGCCCCTCATCCACGAGGAGTTTCGCTCGCTCACCCCGCAGCTCGAACGGCGCCACGAGCTCGCGCTCGTGGGATCAACCATTCTCGCGCGCCAAGTCGCCGAGTTCGGCGCCCTCCTGCGTCCGGTCCCGCCCGGGCTGCACCGCAGCTGGGACACGTTTTACCGCAAGCTTATCCTGCTGGCGTTTCATCCAGGCGGCGCGGACCGCGCCGCGCGCGAGAGCCCGCCCGTGCTCGAAGCGGCGATTGCGCGGGTGGAGTTTTGCCGAAGATTCAGATGACGAAGGACTGACGACGGAGGACGGATTCTGTCGTCCGTCGCCTATCGCCTGGTTATCTCGTAAGGAACCGGCCGATCGCGCCGCGCACCTTCTGCCACACTTCGCCGATCGTCGGCCGCTGCGCGACCGAGCGTACCTGCGCAGCGATCACCTGCGAACTCACGCCGGTACGATAATGGCAATCGCAGAAAAGATGGTGCGCTTCGCGATCATCCAGCGCAAAGAACGCCATCGCTTCCCCGAGCCGATCGCCGGCGAGGCCCTGGGCGCGGAACACCGGGTCTTTGTACGCAATGGTGAGAGGGGAGCCATCACGGCGAAGCAGGAGCCGTTCCGGGCGGCGCAGGTACTCGATCTGCGTGAGCATTTGCACCGGGCCGTCGTGCTCTTCGAGCAGCCGCGCCAGCCGCTCCAGACGCTCGCGCCGCTGCGCGCGCGCTGTTTCCGCGGTTGAAAAGACCTGAGCCGACTTGGCGACTTCGGCGATCGTGCGTTGTTCCATGAGGATCTCCTTGGCTTGGGTCAGCGATGCTGGCCGGGCTGGAGCATGATCCCTTGATCACGCTCGGATGCTGGCATGGTGAACGCGCCGGTCTCGTTTCGGGCGAACCGAGCGCCCATGCCGGCAAGCAGCGCTTTCTTTCAAAGACACGATGACCTGCCGGACGCCCCCGGACGTGCCGGGTGAGAAGCAGCGACGCACCTGCCAAACAAATGCGCGGGATGAATTCTCGTTCCCACGCGTCCGGCAAATCTCGCGGACGGGCGAGGAGAGCGACCGTGATCGAGGCAGAAAATCGGCGAGCTATGAGCGCAGCGCCAACCGGGAGAGGAACGGCAGCCGGATGGCGCGACTGTCGGAGCTTTCGTCGGCCTCGGAAATGCCGAATCCCGGCCCGAGTAATCGGCGCAACCGCAACAGCGCGCTGCGCGCCGCATAAGCATCGCCCGCGATGCGCAACAGCGGGAGGACCTGCGCGGGTTTCGTCAGGACCTCGCGCAGGATGGCGCTGAGATTGGTGCCGCCGCCGGGGCGCAACGCGATCAGCGCCGCGTCGGGTACCCGACGATGCGCCGGGTCAACGATGACGCGTGCGACCGCAAACGACATACCGTGCTCCGCGGCGAATTCCGCGACGATGTGAGATTCCATGTCAACCGCTATAGCGCCGGTGCGCGTATGCAAATCGTGCTTGGCGAGCGGATCGGCCACGGGAGCCGCCACGCCAAGGACGGGTCCGTAACGGACCTCCGGAATGGTTTCGAGCAGATTGCGCGACCACGCCGGATGCGTCGGACGCGAGGCCCGCGCATCGAGGACTTCGGACGCGACGATCCAGTCGCCTGGGCGCAGGTCGGGCGCGAGGCCTCCCGCTACGCCGAAACTGATAATGCTGCGGCAGCCCGCGTCGTAGGCAAGATGCAGCGTCTCGGCGATGTCGGGTCCGCGACAAATAACGAACACGCCCGGGCCGGCCGCGATGCGGGCCTCGAACGCGAGGCCGACGAGCGCCACGACCGAATACGGCAGTATCGGTGCGACTGTCGCAGAGCGCGCTTCGGCGATCTCGGCGCGACGGCGCCATGCGCGTGCGGCGACGGCGTCACGCCCCCGCGGCGACGCGGTCCAACTGCGGCCGATGGTTCCCCTCGCGTAACGCTCGATTTCCACGGTGCGCCGTTTGTGCGGTCTACCGCGCCACGCCCGGTGGCGCCGAAACGCCCTCCCGAAAAACCAAGCGCACGCGAGCACCTTTGGTTCCATATTACCCGCTGGACGTGAAGCCGCAACAGGAAAGGATGCGATGACGGACGGCTCCAGCATTCTCTTGACCGGAGCGAGCGGATTCATCGGGTCTGCGGTCGCGCGCCTCCTCGTGGAGGAGGGGTTTTCGGTGCGTGCACTGGTGCGTTCTCAGAGCCGGCGCGATCATCTCAGCGCACTCGGCATCGAGATCGTGGAGGGGAGCATCAATGCGCCGGCCGTGGTTGCCGCCGCGCTCGCGCGGTGCCGTTATCTCGTCCACGTGGCGGCCGACTATCGCCTTTGGGCGCCCGACCGCAGCGAGATTTTCGCCACCAACGTCGAGGGCACGCGCGTGGTCATGGAACAGGCGCGCAAGGCCGGCGTCGAGCGCGTGGTCTACACCAGCAGCGTCGCCACCGTGCGACCGCGGCCAGACGGTTCGCCCGCGGACGAGGCCGACTTCATGTCGGAAGGTGCGGCGAGCGGGGCGTATCAGCACAGCAAGATCATGGCGGAACGGCTCGTGCGCGACATGGTCGAGCAAGGACTACCTGCCGTCATTGTCAATCCCGCGACCGTGATCGGCCCGAACGACGCGCGCCCGACCCCGACCGGCCGGATCATCATTGCCGCCGCCACCGGCCGCATTCCGGCGTTTGTCGATACCGGGCTCAACCTCGTGCACGTCGACGACGTGGCGCGCGGTCACGTCGCCGCGCTGCGGCGCGGCCGTATCGGCGAGCGCTACATTCTCGGCGGCGACAATGTTCGCTTCGCCCGGATGCTTGCGGCCATCGCGGCGCTCGCCGGCCGTCGCCCGCCGCGGCTGCGCATTCCATGGTACGCTGGATTGCCCGCGGCCTTGGTGGCCGAAGCGGCAGCGCGGGTGACCGGCCGCGAGCCGCTGGCGACATTGGAAGGCGTACGCCACGCGCGCGAGCGCATGTTCTTCAGCACCGCGAAGGCTGAAAAGGAACTGGGAATTCGCGCGCGTCCTTATCAAGCGGCGTTGGCCGACGCGCTCGACTGGTTCCGCGGCGCTGGTTATCTGCAGTGACGCGGCAATCCAGGCGTCACGTGCGGCACCTGGATTAAGGATTCGGATTGATGCCGAAATGCACCGTCAAGGCGGTTTGCAGCTGATCGACCGTGTAGGGCTTCTCCAGCACGGCGGATTTATCGACCATCATCGCTTTCATGCCGTCGGTGACCGACGAGCCGGTGGTGAACAGCACCTTGAGCTCGGGCCGGCGTTGGACGGCCTCCTTCGCCAATTCGAGGCCGGCGTGAATATCGCCCTTGAGAATGACGTCGGTGAACATGACGTCGACGCGATCGACCACTTCGAAGATCGCCAGCGCCTCTTCGGGCGTTGCCGCCGATACGGTCTGGTGTCCCTGTTCGCGCAGATAGGACTCGGCCAGTACCCGCACCTGGTCCTCGTCCTCGACGATCAGAACGGTCCCCATAGCCCCTTCCCGGTTGGATAACCCCGACGCCCAGTCGGAATAGTATCACTGCCGGACCAAGACCGGGAAGTAGCTTCGCACCATGCGGGTGGGTCGCGAAAGCGCAGCCGAGCGCCCCGGCCACGGTCAGTGGGCGATTCGGCGGCGCTCGCGCAGGAAATGGAAGAACTCGATCCCCTCGCGCAGCCGCCGCTGGGTCATCTGGGGCCGGCGCGCCATCTCGGAGACGATCGCCGCGATCTTGGGGGCACGCAGGTAGAAGCGGCGGTAGAAGCTCTCGACCGAGTCAAAAATCTCCTGATGGCGGAGATGCGGATAGTTCAGGGGCGCAAGCTGCACGCCATGGTCATCGATGAGTTCGGCGTGCTCGAGGTCGAGCCAGCCGTTTTCGACTGCTTGCCGGTGCAGATACGTGCCCGGATAGGGCGCGGCGATCGATACCTGAACCGTGTGCGGGTTGATTTCGGTCGCGAAGCGGATGGTCTCCTCGATCGTTTCCCGGGTCTCGCCCGGCAGCCCGAGGATAAAGGTGCCGTGGATCGTGATGCCAAGCTCGTGGCAATGTTTGGTGAAGGCGCGCGCGACATCGACACGCATACCCTTCTTGATGTTGTGCAGGATTTGCTGGTTCCCGCTCTCGTAACCCACGAGCAGAAGCCGCAGGCCGTTGTCGCGCATGACCTTGAGAGTGTCGCGCGGCACGTTGGCCTTGGCATTGCACGACCAGGTGACGCCGAGGCGGCCCAGTTCGCGCGCGATCGCCTGAGCGCGCGGCAGGTTGTCCGTGAACGTGTCATCGTCGAAGAAGAATTCCTTCACCTCCGGGAACTCGCGCTGCGCCCACGCCACCTCATCGACCACGTGCCATACGCTGCGGGTGCGGTAGCGATGTCCGCCCACCGTCTGCGGCCATAAACAAAAGGTGCAGCGCGATTTGCAGCCGCGGCCGGTGTAGAGGGAAATGTACGGATGGCGCAGGTAGCCGATGAAATAGCGGCTGACGGTCAGGTCGCGCCGATAGACCGGCGTGACGAACGGCAGCCGGTCCATGTCTTCGAGGATGGCGCGCGGGCGATTGTGCCGGACCGTGCCGTCCGCGTCGCGATACGACATGCCGTCGATGGCGGCCCAATCGCATCCCTCGGCGATGTCGCGGATGGTGAAATCGAATTCATTGCCGGCGACAAAATCGATTGACGGCGAGGCCGCGAGGCTGCCGCCGGGATCGACCGCCACCTTGGCGCCGACGAAGCCCGCCTTGAGCTTCGGATTGGCCGACTTGAGCGCTTCGAGCGCGCGCACATCGGAAGCAAACGACGGGCTCGACGTGTGCAGGACGGCAAGGTCGAAGCTCTTCGCCTCTTCGATGATCGCCTCGAGCGTGATCCCGTGCGGGACCGCGTCGATCAATTTGCTGCCCGGCACGACCGCCGCCGCCTGGGCGAGCCATGTCGGATACCAGAACGAGCGGATCTCGCGGCGTGCCTGATAGCGCGAGCCGGCGCCGCCATCGAAGCCATGGCAAGCGGGCGCCTGCAGGAACAAGGAGCGCATCATGCCTGTGCCTCCCGCCGATCCGAAAGGAGGCTTCCGTCGGCCGCCACGCGGTAGCGCGAGCCGCGCCACTGCACGCGCATGCCGAAGAAGCTCCAGATGTAAACCCCGAACGACAGAAGATCCCTGCTCGGAATCTGCCAATAAGGCTGACGTGGAATGCCGAACGCGCGTTCGACGCAGGCGCACAGCGCGGCCCGGCAGGCGAGGGCGGCCGCGGCGACGAAGAGCGCGTGCTGAGCGCCGAGAACCGCGCCGATGAGCGCGAGCGGGAACGGATGGGTCAGGATCGCCCCGCAATAACCGACCGGCACGATGCTCCGCACCGTGCGTGCGGCCCGCAGCTCGTGAGCGATCAGTCCACGCAACCGCTCATGGAAGCAAGCGTGTCCGATGGTGAAGGCGGGAATGGCGACTTCGCGGCCCGCGCTTCGCACCGCCTGGCCGATCTCGTAGTCGTCGGCGAGGTGGTCGGCGAACGCCGCGAGGCCGCCGATCCGCGCCAGCAGGCTGCGACTGATGGCGATGGTTGAACCGAAGCAAGGCCGCGCGAGGCGCAGCGTGAGCGCGGTGACGACATTCGGCAGGAAGTGCGTGTTGATGCCCAGCGCCGCATGGCGCGACCATCGCCCCGAGAGCGCCACGCCGTGATAAAGGCAGGTGACGGCACCGACGCCCGGCTGCTGCAGCTCGGCCACGATCCGCGCCAGATAATCGGGCCCGACCTCCATGTCGCTGTCGGCCATCACCAGCACGTCGTGCTGGGCCGCCGGGAGCATGCTGATGAGGTTCGAAATTTTGGGGTTCAAGCCGTGCTCGCGCGCGTCGATCACGAGGTCGAAGGACGGCCCGTCGGGCGATGTTGCCAGCAGGCGGGCAATGGCGAGGGCGGGATCGGATGGGTCCTGGACACCGCAGATCACTTGGACCGGCGCGGCGTAATCCTGGCGGCAAAAGGACGAGAGCCGCCGCGATAGGCAGGGTTCGGCGCCGTGCAGCGGCTTGAGCACCGTGACCGGAACCGGCGTGCATCGGGCAGCGCGCCGGCGCGAGCGAAATGTCGACAAAGCGACACAGCCGACCAGCAGATACAGGCAGCCCAGTGCGGCAGCCGCGACGCACAGGCTCGCCATCGGACTTATGACATCGTTCGCGATGGACACGGTGGCTCCGCGTCGGAATTCACTGTCCCGCAGTCATTTTAAGGCTTCGCGGGCGTTCCGCAAACCGCGGGACGGAGGAACACGCCGGCGGTTCTCCCCGGGGAATAATGCAAACGGGGACGCAAGGTTGCACTGTTTTACCATCGCGCATCGCGCTGCAGCAAACGATTTTGGTCGCCGGGTGATCCACGCATGCAAACGCTCTCCGGCGGCTTCGCTATTTGCGCCCGGGCGCGGCCTGCGGCTCGTCGTACAGAATGGCAAGCGTCGTCCGCACCACCAGGGCGGCCGGGACAGCCAGGATGATGCCAACGATCCCGAACAGCACGCCGCCGGCGAGAAAACAGAAGATGATGACGACCGGATGCACGCGCGCCGCGCTGCCCAGCACGATCGGCCCGAACAGCTGATCGATCGAAAGGCGCAAGGCCGTGGCGTAGACCGCATAGGCGATGATCGGTCCGATGCCGGTGGCGTAGCGCACCGCCACCAGCCCAGCGATAACGGCGGCGGCGATCGGTCCGATCACCGGAATCATCTCGAGCAGCCCTGTCAACAGGGCCAGGAACACGGCGTGAGGAATCCCGAGGAAGAAACCGAGACCGACGTAGGCAGCAGTCGATGCATAAGCGACTACGACGATCACGCCGATGAAATAACGTCGCAGCACCGGATTCACCTGCGTAGCCACGTGCTGAATCAAGGGTCGTTGTCCCGGCGGCATCAGCGCCAGCAGCCCGCGGGCAACGACCGGGCCGCTAAACAAAAAATAGAACAGCAGCACGAGCGTCAGGATCATTCCGAACATCGTCGCGAAGCTCGCCGTTGCCAGCGTGGCGAGTCGCCCGGCGCTGCCGAGCCAATCGCGCACGCCGGTCACTATGGCCCCCGCCAACTGTTCGGCGTTCATCGGCTCGCCCAGCAGCGTCACCTTGGAGTTCCCGATCGCGCCGCGGGCTGCGCTCGTCACGATTCCCTGGAAGTCGGTGACGATGCCCTTGATCCCGGTGATCATCGAGGGCAGCCCGAGCAGGCCGAGCAGGCAGGCGAACAGCAGCAGCACGAGGAAGGTCGCGACTGCGAAAAGGCCGCGCGGCCAGCGCGTGCGCGCCTGGAGCCATTCGATCGCCGGCGTGCAGATGTAGGCGAGCAGTCCGGAAATCACGAACGGCAGCAGTATCCATTGAAGCTGGTTGATGAGGAGCGCCACCAGGATGACGAGCAGGATCGCCATCCATGTCGACATCCGCTCGACGTGCTCGTGGTCGGCACCCGTCGGCCGATTGGCCGGTGCCGCGGGCTTTTTCATGGATAGGTCCGGCCCTTCCAGGTCACCTGACCGCGCAGGCGCAGGCGCAAGCTGTCGATCGCCATGACGGCGCCCGCCGTGTAGCCGGCCGGGAATAACAGCCCATACCACAGCGGGATGCCGAAGTAGTGGGCGCCCGCCATGTGGAATCCCGCGGCCGCGGCGGAGGCGGCAAGCGCCGGCGCGAGCGCGACGCAGCTCGAGGAGCTTCCGTTGACGCAGCCGACCGCAGCAACCGCCGGGATGAGCCAGGCGGCCCACGCAATCACGGTTGCGGCGACCGCAGTGACGACAGTTGGCACCGGTCCACCAAGCATGTCGACGAGATTCTTCGCGACGCCTTCCCACAGACTGTGCCACCCCGTGTACATGCGCGCCGAAATCGCTTCCCGCCCATCATGCAGGGCGACGCGTCTGCCCGCGCGTTTTATCACACGAGCGAGCGCCACGTCCTCGCAAATGATGCCGCGCACCGCCGCATGACCGCCGAGCGAGTCGTAGACTTCCCGGCGGACCAGCATGAATTGTCCGGTCGCGGTCGCGTCATCGCCGGCGCGCGACTGCAGATCGGCCAAGTCCTGATAGAACGCCATGAGATAAAGCCCGCACGGCATCACCAACCGCTCGGCGAAGCTGCCCAGCTCCTGGCGCGGGGCAAGCGACAGCAAATCGAGGCGCTCGGATTGCGCCGTCGCAAGGGCGCGCGAGAGCAGCGCCGGCCTTGGCCGCACATCGGCATCGAGGAAACACAGCCATTCCGTCTCGGGCGGCACCGCATAGGCGCCGACTTGGCAGGCGTGGCATTTGCCGATCCAGCCCGGTGGCAGCGGCGGTGCCTGCAATAGGCAGACCTGAGGATGCTGTGCAGCTATCGCGCTGACGATCGCGGGGGTCGCGTCGGCGGATTGATCGTCGACGACGACGACGCGCAGCCGGTCGGCCGGATAGCTCTGCGCCAGCAGGCCATCGAGGCAGCGGGCGATGTTGGCTTCCTCGTCACGGGCCGGGACGATCGCCGTGATGTGCGGCGCGGATTCGGTGTTCGGCCCGGGCGGATGGAGAGGCGGAAGCAGCCCGCGCTGGTTAAAGGCGCGCAGGATCAGCCACGCGACCAGCGCCAACCAGGCACACGAGAGGGCGAGCTCCACGTTTTGCACCATTGAGCCGACCGCACCGGCGAAACCCGCGAGGACGACCGGTGGTTCCCGGCTGCTCCGCGGCGCGGCGCCGGGATCGGCAGCGTTACTTGTTGTCGCGGGGAAGCGGCGTCGGCTCGTGCAGCACGTCGCGGATATAGAGCCGCTTGACGGCGATGAAGATTGCAATAACCAGGGGCGCCGCCAGCACGATCGCGAATGTTCCGAACAGATAATCGACCGCCACGATCCCGAGCAGCGTCAGCGCGGGAGGAATCAGGATCATATGCCGTTGGATCAGGGGCGCAATCACTTCACCTTCGATCTGATGGATGATCAGATAGGCGGCACCGGTCCAGACAAACGCGTCGAAGTTCTGGGTCGAGGCGATCAGGAGCGCCGGAATGCTTGCGACGATCGGGCCGAGATAGGGCACGAACTCGGCGATGCCGGCGATCAGGCCGAGGGCTAGCGGCGAGGGCAATCCGATCATCCACACCGCCAACGTGGTGATGATGCCGATCACGACCATCTGGAGCAGCTGGCCCAAGAGCCACAGGCGCAGTGCCGCGCCGATTTCCGCGACGGCGCGCTCCGCTTGCGCGTGCAGGCGGGGCGGAAACAGCTGAATCAACCCGTGCAGGTACATCTCGGGCTGGGCGGCGAGATAAATGCCGCTGATCACCATGACGAGCAGCGCTTCAAGCAGCCGGGTGCTCACGCTGAACACACTGCCCACGAGGCTCGAAGGGGAGAGGTCGAGGCCGCCGTCCTTGGGAAACAGGCGCTTGGCGATGTCAGATGACTGCAGCCTTTCCATGATCCCTTTGACCGCATCGTCCGCCTTTTGCAGCACGTCCTGAAGCTGGCCTCCGATGTGCATTCCGAACAGATAGCCGACCCCCGCCAGGTCCCGGCGATCAGCAGGCCGGACAGCGCCATCGCCGCGTAACGCGGCATCCAGCGCAGAAACGGTTCCGCTCCGAGCCGCAGCACCATGGCGACGATGACGGCACCGAACGCCAGGATGATCACATCGCGCAGCAGCCATGCGGCGGCGGCGAGCGCGCCGATAGCCACCGCAATCAAGATGCGCCTGATGAAATCTGAATCCCGCATCGATTGGCCGCGCTCTGCTCACAGCGCAAACGCGGCAGCGACTTGCCTCGTTCCCTGGTCGGACGGCAAACGTGGACCGGCCGGCAGCGGCCAAGCTAAAAATTAAGGCCAAGTCGGTCCCGGCACCCGCCCAGCGGCCCCTCGGGCGGCGCGAGTATTGCGGAAGCCTGCGCGTGCCGGGAACAAAACGGGCGCGCAAACGTTTTGTTATTGCTCAGTGAGGGGAACCGTCGGAGGCCGATATGCTTTTAATGTGCCTGCCCTTCGTGATCTATAGCGCCAGCATGCAGATATTTCTCGACAGCATGACGAGCCCCGTCCCCGTACGACTGCACGCCACAAGCACCGAGGACGATAGCTAGCGCGCTCGGCACGCTGCAAAGCAGCTCTCTTCATTTATGTAGCTCCCACATAACGCTTCGTACAGCGTGTGCGGCATTGACTTGCGCGCGCAGCTGACATCGACATGTGATTTGACGAGTTCGTTCGTTAATCTGAGAGGCCTAGGGGCGTCAGGCGATTTCGCTCAGTGGGGGGCATCATGATCCAGCGCGGCGCCGGACGGCCGCCGTTTCGGGCCGACCACGTCGGAAGCCTGCTGCGGCCGGCGGCGTTGCGTCAGGCGTTCCGCCAGCATGGGACCGGCAACTTCGACGACGACGCCTATCGCGCGATGCAGGATCGCTGCATTCGCGACGCCGTCGCCATGCAGGAGGCGGTCGGGCTCAAGGTCGTCACCGACGGCGAATTCCGCCGCGGGTCCTATTGGGGCCGCTTCGTCGAGCGGATGCACGGTTTCGTCATCAAGCCTGCGCTGTTCAAATTCCGCGACGATGCGGGGCATGAGGTCGCGTTCACGGCGCCGTACGCCGTAGACAAAATCCGGCGGGCGCAGCCGCTCGCCCTCGACGAGTTTGTTTTCCTGCGCGAGGCGACCGGCGTCACTGCGAAGATCACGCTGCCGGCGCCCTCGACGATGCATTTCTATCGCTGCAGCGATTTCGCCACGCGAGAGGCTTATCAAGATGTGGACGCCTTCTTCGCGGATCTCGCCACGGCGTTTCGGGCGGAAATCGCAGCGCTGGCGGAGGCCGGCTGCCGCTACGTGCAGCTCGACGAAGTCGCCGTCGCGCTTCTGTGCGATCCCTTGATCCGCCAGCAGGTCGAAGCAGCCGGGAGCGCGCCCGATCGGCTGGTCGATCTTTACATCGGCGCCATCAATCAGGCGGTCGCGGGGCGCCCTGCCGACATGGTGGTCGGCGTCCACATGTGCCGTGGCAATTTCAAAGGCCATTATCTCGCGGCGGGCGGCTACGGCTCGGTCGCGGAGCGCTTCTTTGCCAACACCGAGGTCGACCACTTTCTGCTCGAATATGACACGCCGCGCGCGGGCGACTTCGCGCCGCTGCGGTTCGTCCCCAAGGAGAAGGGCGTCGTACTCGGCCTCGTGAGCACCAAAACGCCGGTGCTGGAAACCCTCGATGCGCTCAAACGGCGCGTCGACGAGGCGGCACGGGCGATCGATGTCGATCGCCTCGCAATAAGCCCGCAATGCGGCTTTGCCAGCACGGTCGCCGGCAATGCGCTGGGCGAGCCCGACCAGCGCTCTAAGCTTTCCCTCGTCGTGTGCGCCGCAGCGGAAATTTGGAAGGACTGATCATGAAACGTTTGTTAGGTTCGCGTTTCACCCCGCTCTCCAGCAGTTGCCTGCGTGCGGGGCCTGGTTGATTGTGCGATGCGGCGAAATTCAGTTGTTTTTCAAAAATACTGATGGCGATCGTGAAATTGAAAACAACAAAGCTCTCTCGCAAAAAGGCGAGGGAGTGGTGAAGGGACTGGCGGCTCTTCCTATGCGGCGATGGCGGGGCCGGGCGGCTGCTCCAGCTTGCCGATGTAGTACTCTGCCGCTTTCAGCAGCTCTTTGGCCGTGGGCCGGTTTTCACAGCCGTCGGCGAGCTCCAAAAGACGGGTGGCTTGCCGGCGATAGAAGGCCCGCTCGTCCGTTTCCGAGTAACGCATGATCGACCTCGCGGAACAAATCATGCTCCGGCAGGCAAGGACGGCTGTCTGCCCGGCACCCGACTCGCGCCGGTTGTTTTTTGCAACGATTGCGCTCGGCCCGAGCTACACCAGCCCCGCCATCGGTTTCACGTTCTCGCTGCCGGGGAACACGGTCGCGGCGAGCGCGCGTTCATCGACGCGCAGGTGGTCCTGGAGCACGCCCTTGAGGACGGCGCGCAGATCAGTGGTCGCCTTGAGGTCGCGGTCTTCATAGAGATTGGCCTCTTTGAGGCCGGGCCAGTCGGCTATGACGCGGCCGCCCTTGACCGCGCCGCCGATGATCCATGCCACCGTTCCGGTGCCGTGGTCGGTGCCTTCGGTGCCGTTGATCCGGGCGGTGCGGCCGAATTCGGTGATGAAGACGACCACGGTCTCCTTCCACGTCTCGCCCATGTTCTGTTCGAAGGCCGGGATGGTCCCGTCGAGCGCGCCCAGGAGATTCGCGAGCACTCCGGCGGTCGCTCCTTCGTTGATGTGGGTATCCCAGCCGCTGACCCCGACCGCGCCTACCCGCGGCCCGTCGGGGCGCGCCAGATACTTCGCCGCGGTGACGGCGACGTCGTTGAAATAGCGGCGCAGGCGGGCAAAACCGGCGGTGCGCTCGTCCTCGGGGGCGGTCACCGCGCTGATGCCCGCGGCGCGCCCCACGGCGAGAAGATCGCGGCGCCCTTCCAAAGCGCGCGCGAGCTTCGGGTCAGTGTGACGATAAAGATCGAGCAGCCGCGCCTGGGTGTCGTCGCTCGCAGGTAGCAGGCGTTGCGGCACCCAGGACATCACCGGCGCCGCGCCGCGCACGACGAGCGGCGTCGTCGGGCCGATTGCGAGCGCGCGCGCGCCGCGCGGATCGACGCGGCCGTCAGCTTCCAGCAGCGCGAGCGCGCGGTTGAGCCAGCCGCTGTCCGCATGTCCGGGCCGGTCGTAGCCGCTCTCCAGGATGTCCTGGCCATCGAAATGCGAGCGCTCGCGGTAGGGCGTCGCGGTCGCATGGACGATCGTCGCCTGCCGCGCCTGATAGAGGCGGTTGAGGTTGGGCATGGCGGGGTTGAGGGCGAAGAAAGAGTCGAGCGGCAAAGCCGGCGGCTTGCCGTCGAGCGCCAAGCCCTTGTCGCCGCGCAGCTTCACCCAGTCGGGATCGCCGACCGGTGCCAGCATGCCGAGCCCGTCGAGCCCGCCGCGCAGCACGACCACCAGGAGCCGCGGGTCGCGCCCCTCGGCGCGTGCGAGCTTCGGCATATAGGCCCAGGCGAACAGGGCGCCTGTGCCGAGCAGCATGTCGCGACGCGTGGGCAGATGAAGGAGGGAAGCCATGATCACCTCCGTTGAAATTCGGGAGCCATGAAAGCGAGCGCCAGCGCCTGCGGACCGCTCTCGGCGCGGGCGACGGCCTGGCGGGTCTCGGGCGAGGCGAGCGGGCCGAGCGCCGTGTCGAGGAATTCACGCGGCTCGACCCGGTCGGCGACACGCTCGGCGACGCTGTTGGCTACGTCGAGGCGCAGACCCATTCCGTCGATCCAGGCGCCCTCGTTGTCGGCGTAGCCCTGAGGTGCCGTCGGCCGCCACACCGGCTCGCCCATTGCCGCCTGGCCCTGAGTGAAACGCTCCGTGTTGGAGCGTATTCCGGTCGCGCGCGCCATCGAGACGACCCACTCGCACGGCCGTTTGAGCTTCTCCCGGGCGGGCGACCAGCATTCCTCTGACACGACCAAGGTCTTGGCCATCTCCTTGAGGTCGCCCTCGGTATCGCGAAAGGTTTTCGCCAGACGCTCGACGAGCGGGGGTGGCGGGTCGTCGGCGGAGAAATAGCGCGCGAGTTTGGTCGCCACGTGGGTGGCGGTCGCCGGGTGGCGGGCGAGATCGGCGAGGACGGCACGTCCCTGCTCGAGCCCGCTGTCGGGATAGAACTTGCCGAGTACCCGTTTCGACCCCGGCTCGTGCATGCGCGGATTGAAGACGAACTCGGTGCCATTCACCGGGTTGCCCACCTGTGGAATAACCGTCCAGCCGGTGAGCACGTTGGCAAAGCTGATCACATCGTCCTGATTGTAGCCGGAACGCACGCCGAGCGTATGCAGCTCTAAAATCTCGCGCGCGAGGTTCTCATCGAGCCCCCGGGTTTGATTGATGCCAGCGACCGAGTTCGCTCCCATCGAGATGCTGTTGTCGAGGTAGATCAGCATGGCCGAATGGCCTTCGGCGGCGAGCAGCATGTCGGCGAAGCGGCCGAGGATGTGCGGCCTGATCGCTTCGCGTTCGTAGCCGCCCGCCATGTTGTAGACGGTGAAGGTCGAGACGCAGAAATGGTTCGACCAGAACCACACCAGCCGTTCGGCAAAACCGATGTCGGCGTCGAACGCGGCGTCGAGGCGCGCCTTGACCTCCTTGAAAAAATTCTGCCGCTCGCGCTCGGTCACACCCTGATCGGCGAGCGCGGCGTCGGCGGCCTTGGCCGCGGCCGCCTTGCGGGCAAGGTCGTCGCTAATGCCCGTTTGTGCCGAGGCTTGCATTTCTGCCGAGCCTTCGGCCGCCAGGCGTTCGGTTTCCTTCTGCGCGCGCTGCGCCACGATTGTTTGCGCCCGGCGTTCCGAACGTGCCTCGAACCCTGCTCGCGCCGCCGCGGACGCGCTCAACAGGTCGGGGTTGTTGATGCAGCCGATGCCGGGACGCTCGATCTCGGCCAGCAACGCGCCGCGCGGATCGGAGGCGATCTCGGCGATCGAGTTTCGCTTCGGCCCGAGCCCGAACCGATGCATCGCCAGCGCCGCCGCGCGACGTGGGTCGTCTTGATCATGCGCCATGGCATGCCATCCGTGTGATGTGTGGGTCCATGTTATCCCAATCCGGGAATGAGGTCGCGCCCGGCCTTAAACGCGATGGTCGATCCGGCAAAGTCGTCGCCGATGGGTTCGAACCGGCCGCCTAGATGCGTGGCAAGGAACATCTCGGCGACCGCGGTAAACGAGCGCCGGTTTTCAGGGCGGCTGAAGCCGTGTCCCTCGTCGGAGTAATAGACGTAGGTCACGGGAAGACCGCGCGCCTGCATGGCAGCGACAATCTGCTCGGATTCAGCGGGCTTCACCCGCACGTCGTTTGCGCCCTGACCGATCAGCAGCGGACGCACGATGCGCTCGACGTGCTTGAGCGGCGAGCGCTCCTGCAGGAATTTCTGCCCGGCCTCGGCGGTGTAGTCGCCCATGCGGACTTTCCACAGGGTCTGCCATGGCTTCCAATAATCGGGAACCGCACGCAGGAAAGTGAGGAGATTGGAAATCCCGAACAGATCGACGCCGCAGGCGAATTTCTCCGGCGTGAAGGTGAGCCCGACGAGCGTGGCATACCCGCCGTAGCTCTCGCCGAAAATCCCGACGCGCTTTTCTTCGGCGATGCCCGCGCCGATCGCCCAATCGACCGCATCCATGAGGTCGTCGTGCATGCGTCCCGCCCATTCCAGATTGGCGGCGTTGACGAAGTTTTTGCCGAACCCGGTCGAGCCGCGATAATTGACGCTGAGCGCCGCGTAGCCGCGGTTGGCGAGCCATTGGTGCGTGTTATGGAAGCCCCAATAGTCGCGCGACCACGGACCTCCGTGCACGCACAGCACCATGGGCAGTCGTTTGCCGGGCGCGGCGTTGCGCGGGCGTGAGAGATAACAAACGAGGTCGAGCCCGTCGCGCGCGCGCACCACGACAGGTTCGAGCGGGACGAGCGGCACCTCGTCGAGCGCCGAACGAGATTTGAACAGCAATCGCCCTTTCTTCGCCACGCGGTCGTAATGGAAGAAACGGCCCGATCCGGCATCGCGCTCCAAATAGGCGATCGCCTGCTGGCGGTCATCGGACAAGCCGACGTAGTTCAGGTCGCCGTCGCAGAGCTGCGCCAGGTTGGCGAAGTCCTCGGCGTAGGCGCGGTCGATCACGTGCCAATTCGTGCGCGCGCGCACACAGGTGCTCGCGATCGGCCGATAGCTGCCGGGCTCGAGCACCATCTCGACCATGTCGGCTTTGGCGTCCTTGGCGAGCACGCGCGTCGCGCCGGTCGCGAGATCCTGTGCGACCGCCGCCGCCGTGTCACGGCCGCGCGAGTCGAGCCAATAGAGTTCCTTGCCGTCGTCGCTGAATTCCACCGGCTCCGTGGCCATGGCGTCCGACATGCCGATCTTGGCGAATGAATGCCAATCGCCGTCCGCGCGATGCTCGAGATACTCCCAACCGCCATCGGCGGTGATCCTGGTCGCGAAGCGGACGCGGAACTGCGGATCGGTGAAAAATCCGACGAAACCGTTGTTGGCCTGGAGCAGGGTGCTCTGCCCGGTCGCAACGTTGATCCGGTAAATGTCGAAGAAACGCTTGTCGCGCTCGTTATGCGCGATCAGCAGCTCGTCGGGGAAATGATACGACTGCTGGTGCAAATAGCTCTTCACGCCCGGGCCGGGCGTGAGCGGGATGCTCGCCCCGGTCTCGACATCGACCCGGTGCGCCTGCCAGTTCTCGTCGCCGCCGACTTCGCGGAAATAAACGAGGTGGCGGTTGTTGTGCAACCAGACCAGCCAGGGGCCGAGGTTACGGTCGGCGACGCGGGTGAGCGGGCGCGCCGCGCCGGGGTCGTCGATCGGGCCGACCCAGGCGTTGAGCACGCCGTCGACGGGGGCCAGAAAGGCAACGTGCCGCCCGTCCGGGCTGATGCGGACGACCGATCGCTCGGGATCGCCGAACAGCACGCGCCGCGGAATAGGTGTTTCGGCAGCGAGCGGGGACTTTTCCGCTGATGCTTGCGGCCACGCGGGCGGGGCGCCGAGGGCGAACGCGCCGGCACCGGCTGCCGCCAGCAGGAGACGGCGTCGCTCAAGGTCGAAGCGCGGCATCGCGCGATCTCCCGAGTCCGGTCCCTCAGCCCTTTACCCCGAGTAACGCTACAATCTGTAGCATATGGCGCGCAACAACGCAAGAGAGGTGCGGAGCGCCTGGCCTTAGTACTGCGGGCCGAGGGCGAGGCGCCCGATCTTGCCGTCCCGCAGGAGGCCGATTCGCCACTCGGCCGAGCCGTTGGCGAAATAAACCGTGTAGATGTCGTTCCCGCTGAAGGTCACGCCGCGGAAGGAGATCGAGCGCACCGGGCCGAGTTGAGCCAATATCGCCCGGTCGAGCGAAAGATCCCGCTCCGTCATGGCTGCGATGTCCGGGGTCATGCGGGCATAGTCGGGCGTGCCGCGGCCGAGATCGTCGATGTAACGCAGGAGCGTCTCCTCGCTGCCCGGTTGCGGTGCCATGCGTGGCGGAGACTGCCAATTCGGCGTCTCACCGACCGGCGCGAGCACCTGAACGAACCGAGTGCGCCATCCGGGCATGACGATCTCGACGCAGCGTCCCGCCGTGTCCGCGACGATAAGGGGACTGCCCACGCGAGTGACGACATCGCCGAAACGATTGTCTTCGATGACCGTGCGGGACGCGCGCGTGCCCGTGCCGTCTAGCTCGAATAAGCCGATGGCGGCACCGGTCTCGTTGAATATGCTCACCTTGATCGGGGCGCCGCCAGGAACCGGCCGCACACCCACTTCCTGTCCGCAGGCCAGCACGTCGCCAGTGGTGTCATCGCCGTTGGGACGGAAAAGAACGTTATCGATTGTCCCATCGGCTGCCATCATCAGGCGCAACTCTGCGGAACCGTTGGCGAACTTCACGCCGTAGATGTCGTAACCGCCGGGGCCGACGCCGCGGAAGTACGCCGTGTCGACAGATCCATAGGCGGCCAGGATAGCCTGAAGGTTCGTAGCCTGGGGGCGCAGCGCCTCCGCCAGCAACGGGTTCATGCGTGCGTAGTCGGGCGCGCCTTGTTGCAGTTCGTGGATCAGTTGAAGTACCGCTTCCTTGCTGCCCGGCACGGGAACCTGGTCGCGGAACCGCTCGGGGGAGGAGGTCAGCCAGCGTTCGAACCGTTCCTCGATCGCCCGTGCCTTCGTCGCGTCGATCCGTTCGGCACGGCTGTCCACACCCTGCCTCCGGTGCAACATCAGCGCGGTCGCCGGTTGTTCGCCGTCGACGACAAAGGAGATGCGGGCCCGCAAAGCGTTATAAGCGAATGCGGCCTCGCTTCCGCGCGCGACCCGGCTTTTCGGCTGTCCGGTGTATTGCACGGACAGCCCGTCGCCATCCCGCGTGACGGTGAAGACGTGCCACGGATTGATCTGATAGACGCCGACGTAGCGATCGAGATCCGAATCGGCGGGAAGCTTTGCGACCGGCGTCAGCGACGGTGCCACCGGCGTGCCCTGGGCGATGCTCACGGCGCATGCGACCACCAGCGGGAGCAAAGCGCCGGCGACCAGCAGGCGCTGACGCCAATCCGCGCGCGCGGGCGCCTCGCGTGCGGCGAGAATCCGCTCGACCCGGCGTCGCACCGTCGCGGCGCGTGCCATGGCGAGCGCCACCGGCGCGCGCTGCCGCCGCCGCGCGACATCGAGCAGGATGCCGGCGTAGCGCGGACGGTCTTCGAGCGCCTCCAGCGCGGCATCGTCGCTGATGATTTCGGCGAGTTCGGCAAGCCGCACCAGTTGCCACCAGGCGAACGGATTGAACCAGAACACCGCGCGATTGAGCGCGGCGAGCAGCAGCACGTAGAAATCGCCATGCGCGACATGCGCGCGCTCATGCGTGAGAACGGCCCGGCGCTTGGCGGTATTCCAGGCGACGTATTCGGTCGGCAGCAGGATGGTCGAGCCGAACGTCACCGGCACGCCGACGACGTCGCTCACGCGCACGTCGATACCGGCCGCCCATGAGGCGCGCACCGGCCGCGACGTCCGGGCAACCCGCCACGTAAGCACGAGGCCGAGCAGCAGGCGCAGCAGCAGCGTCCCGGTCACCAGGAGATATACCGCGGTCGCCGCGGCGCGCCAATCGACGGTCATCACCGGAGCTACGGGCGAGGCCGGCGGCGGAACTGTTTGATTGACCCGAGCGGCATGCTCTGCGACCGCGGGTTGCGCCCGCTGCGGCACGGGCTCGGGGAGCGGCGATAGCGTGGGCGCCGGCCAGATGATCTGCGCCAGTGGAGCAGGGGGTGCATCCGCGATCGTGACGGTGATGAGCCGCATCAGCGCCGGCATCGCCAGCGAGGCGACGAGCACCAGAGTCCACGCGGTCATGAGGGCATGCGGGTTTTTCACCCGCAGGAATCTGAGGCCGAGCCATACGGCGGCGCCCAACAGGAGAGAACGCAGCGCCGATTCCAGCAGCAGCGCCAACATCACTTCTTTCCTCCCTTGGCCTTGGCGATCTTGTCGGCGAGAAGACGCAACTGTCGCTGGTCGAGCATCGAGGCATCCACCATGCCGACCAGCACCTCTTCGATCGAGCCGTTGCAGAACCAGTCGACGACGCGTTGCACCGCCTTCGCGGCGACGCGCCCGCGCGGCGCCGCTGCCTGATAGACGTAAGTGCGGCCATCGACCGTATGGGTGACGTAGCCTTTGTCTTCCAACCGTCGCAGCACCGTGCGCACGGTCGATTCCTTGAGCCGCCGCTCGAGCCGCTCGCGCACCGCCTCCGCCGTTACCGGGCCGTTCGCCCAAACGAGCTGCATCACCTCGCGTTCGAGGTCGCCCAGGCCCGGCAGGTTCGCGTCCATCGATCGGTTCCTTCGTGCGTTGACTCGGGGTAGCGTTACAGAGAGTAACATCAACTTGATTGGGGCGCAAACGAAAGGTCGCGGCGAGATAGCTTTACGTAGGATGATGCCGATGCGTCGGGTATTTTACAGGGGCGTGCTTTGGCCCTAGCATCACAAAGAAAAAATCACTTGGGGAGGACGCAATGCCAGGCAGACGACTGATCCTTGCGGGTGCGGCTACTTTGGCCTTGGCGCTGGGTTTGACGGCGGCCGGCGCCGAGGACGCGCAGAAGACGATCAAGATCGGCGTGGTCTACGACTATAGCGGTCCGCTCGCCGCCGGCGGTTCCGAGCTGCACGGGCTCGGCACCAAGATCATGATCGACTATTTCAATGCGCACGGCGGGGTCGCCGGCTACAAGATCGAGCCGATCTACGCCGATGCCCAGAGCAAGCCCGACGTCGCCATCAACGAGGCGGTGCGCCTGATCGAGCAGGAGAAGGTCGACATCCTGCTCGGCTTCTTCTCCTCGGCGCAGTGCGTGCCGATCGCCGCGCGCGTCGATCAGGCAAAGAAATTCATGTGGATCACCACCTGCATTTCCTCGGCGGTGCTTCGGGGGCGCGACCTGCACTATGTTTTCCGGCCGCAGCCGAGCGGCAATCAGTTCGGCTTGGCATCGACCGGATTCCTCGCCGCCTATGCCAAGGAGAAACTCGGCAAGGACCCGAAGGACGTCCGCATCGCCATTATCCACGAGGACGGCGCCTATGGGGTCGACGTTGCGGGCGGGACCGAGGAGGGGGCCAGGAAGGCAGGCTTCAACGTCGTGCTCAAGGAAGGATATTCGGCGACGGCGCCGGATCTTTCCTCGTTGGTGACCAAGCTCAAGCGCGCGCACCCGGACGTGATCTTCCACACCGGCTACAATCCGGACATCACCTTGTTCCTGCGCCAGGCGCGTGAGGTGGGGCTGAAGTTCAAAGCACTGATCGGGCACGGCGCCGGCTACGGCGTCTACGACAAGCTCAAGGAAGGGCTTGGCGGCGACGTGAACTATTTTTTCAATGTCGACCCGATTTCAATCTGGCTCACCAACGAGGACGCACTCAAGCCCAAGCTGGTGCCGATCATCAAGATGGTTGGCGAGGAGTATCTCAAGGCCCGTCCCAACACGAGCATCAAGTCTGCCCATGTCGGCATGGCGGCGAGCAACACCTACTTGCTGCTGACCGAGGTGATCCCGCGCGCGATCAAGGAGTCGGGCGGCATCGATGCCGAGGCGCTGCGCAAAGCGGCGCTCGAGGTCGACATTCCTGACGGCGGCACCATGCTCGGCTTCGGCGTCAAATTCGAGAATGAGAAAGAGAGCGCGCCCGGCCAGAACGAGCGCTCTTTCCCGGTCATCATCCAGTACGTCGACGATAAGCCGTACGTGGTCTGGCCGAAGGCGCTGCAGATGCGCGAACCGACGCTGCCGCTACCCGCCTCGTCGCCTTACGCGGAGCGCTGAGCAATTCTTCCCGCCTCAACCGGCGGGCACGGCACCGAGCTGTAGGAGCAGAACACGCAGCAATCGCCCGGTTTCGGCCGCAGCACGGCGCCGCACGCGCCGCATTGGTAGAAAACCCGGCAGGCCTCGGTCGGCATCGCCTCGGTTTTGGCGGTGCCGCAGTATGGGCAGGTGAGGACGGATTCGAGTTTCATGGCGTGTACTTCATCACGATTGCCCTGAATATCAACTTCAGCAACGGACGTTCGCGACGAGTTCGACACGCGCGTGCTGTTTGCGTCCGAAGCGTTTTGGCGGAAGGTCGCGCGTGACGGAAAACCCTTGGGTCTTCCAGAATTTCAAGGCGCGCTCGTTCTCCGTGACGACCGACAACATGAGACGCACGGCGCCGTTGCGCGCGGCCTCTTGCTTCACGCCCCGCACCACGGCCGCGCCGACCCCGCGGCCGCGCACCGTCGGATCGATGAGAAGGAGGCCGATATACCAGGTGCCCGGCGCCGGATGCTCACGCGCGACGTCCGCGAGGGCGACGAGCTTGCCGGCGGAGTCGAACACGCCGAGCTTCCACATGTCCGCGAGCGTCTTGCCGTCCGGAACCGCGGCAAAGAACGCGGCGCTGGCGTCGCGGTCGGGAGGCTGGCCGGTCAGCATGAGCGCGTAGTCGGCGCAACGCTGCGAGAGATCGTCCACTGCGGCATTGTCAGTTTCCGGCTGGAGTAGCTTCGCTCGAAACCGCCCCGTCGTGAAGACAGTCGCCCTCATCGTTTCGCCGCTCCCATTGGTGTATTGATGAGGCGCGCAAGGCTGGGGGAGCCGATGGCGACCCAATCCAACGATCGTAGCGAAGTAGCAGGCAACGCCAACGGTCGTATCGACCGGCGAGCCCTGTTGCGGGTCGCCGGCGCGGCCGGCGCTCTCGTGAGCCTGCCGACCCTTGGCCGTGCGCAAATCAGGGAGCAAACGATGCCCGCGAACGATCTGCCCGACGTGCTGGAGACCACCGAGGCCGAGCGGCTCGCCACCGGCTTCCTCTTCACCGAGGGCCCGCTGTGGCATCCCGACGGTTATTGGTATTTCGTCGACCTGCGCCGCAACCATTTGCTGCGCATGACGCCCGGCAAGCCGCCGGAGCTGGTGCGCACGACCGAGGGCGGGAACGGCACCACGTTCGATCTCAAGGGCCGGCTGATCCTGTGCGAAGGCGACGGTCGCAAGGTCACGCGCATGGGCGCGGACGGCAAAGTCGAGCCGGTGGCGGAGACCTACAAGGGCGGGCGCTTCAACCGGCCCAACGATGTCGTGTGCCATTCGAATGGATGTCTTTATTTCACCGATCCCGACAAGCGGCGCGCCTATCACGAACGCGAGATTCCCGGGCCGGCCGGCGATGACAATCTATGGGATGGCGCCTGCGTCTATCGCGTTGCGCCCGACGGCACGCTCAGCGTGCTCGCCCATTGCGAATACCCGAACGGGCTTGCGCTCTCGATCGACGAGCGCATCATGTACGTCGCCAATACGCGGTCATCGAAATACATCCACGCGATCCGCCTCGACGGCGACGGCCGCATGGTCGGGCGCAGCATCTTCGCCGACATGAACGAAGGCAGCGAGCCCGGCATCCCGGACGGGCTCAAGGTCGACAGCATCGGCCGCGTTTATTGCACCGGGCCGGGCGGCATCTGGGTGTTTGCGCCCGACGGCAAACGCGTGGGCATCATCTGCTGGCCGGAGCAGGCGGTGAATTTTGCCTTCGGCGGCCCCGACCTGCGCACGCTTTTCTGCTGCGCCTACACCTCGGTCTATGCGCTGCGCGTGAAGGTGCCCGGCAATCCGCACCCCTGGTACAAGCTGCGCGGCCGATGAAACAAATCATTGAGCAAGCACTACTGCTCGTCATCGCCCGCGAAAACGGGCGATCCAGTAATCACCGTCCTTTCAAATAAACGACGGCCGATGATTACTGGATGCCCCGCTTTCGCGGGGCATGACGACTGAGAGGGTCGCGGCTTATTTACTCTGTGCTTCGACGCGTTTGACGATCGGCCACCACAGCTTCTCCTCGTTGCGGATGAACGCCTCCGTCTCGGCCGGGGAAAAATCGCGCGAGTAGGTGCCGATCTCGCGGAAGCGCTCCTGCAGGTCGGGCTGCGCCGTCACCGTGCGCAGGTCGCGGTTGAGTTTCTGGATGATCGCGTCGGGGACGCCGGCGGGCGCCATCATCAGGACCCACCCGGTCGACACCACGCCGGGAACGGTCTCGGCGATGGTCGGGAGATCCGGCAGGTTGGGCAGGCGCTTTTCCGTCGCGATGGCGAGCAGGCGGACGGCGCCGCTCCCGGTTCCCGGCATCAGACCGGCGAGCCCTTCGAACATCATCGGAATGCGGCCGGCGATCACGTCGTTGAGCGACGCCGCGGCACCCGCCGCGTGCACGAAGGTGATATTGGCCTTCGCGCGATCGCGGAACAATTCGCCGGTCAGGTGCGTCTGGCCGCCGCGGTTGGTGGCGCCGAAGAACAGGCCCCCCGGCGTTTTGTTTGCAAGCGCGATGAGGTCGGCGACGTTGTTGGCCTTGAGGTCCTTTTGCAGGCCGAGCGCGATGGGCTGCTCGCCCACCATGCCGACCGCGACGAACGCCTTGTGCAGATCGACCCGCATTCTGCTGCCCTCGTGGATCGGCAGCACCGTGTAGCTCGACGCTTGCGTCAGATAGAGCGAATAGCCGTCGTTGGGCAGCCCCGCCGCGGCCTCCGCCGCGATCAGCCCGCCGGCGCCGGGGCGGTTGATCACGATCACCTGCTGTTTCCACAGCTGGGTCAGCCGGTCGGCGACGAGCCGGATGATCACGTCCGGGCTGTTGCCGGCCGCTGCCGGAGTCACGAACGTCACCGGTTTGGTCGGATAGTCCTGCGCGGCGGCGGGCGCGCCCGCGGCAAGCGCGAGAAGGCCGGCGAGCACGGTCCGGCATGCGAGACGACGCATTGTTCCCTCCGGTTTTGTCTTTGTTATAGGTTCGCTGGCAGGCGCCGATCAAGCTTGGCGCGCGCCCTCGGCCGGCCGGACCGCTTCCGCTTTGCGGCGCCGCTGCACCTGCCTGTGGTCGAGATAAATGGCGAGGAGCCCCATGGCCGCAAACCCGATCGCATTGACGCCGATCTGCGCGACAAGTCCCGGTCCATAGGTGCGGAATATCAATCGTCCGAACAGCGCAGCAACGCAGCCGATCGAGAAAACTTCGAGCGAGTGACGGCCGCACACGTCGACGGGCCGCAGCAGCGGCGAAGCGGAAATGGCGCGCACGCGATCGGAGCTGAAGAGCAGGTAGGTGAGCGCGAGGATGTGAATGAGGCGGAGTGTCGCGAGACTGGTCTTGTCCGGTCCGGGCAAGGCGATCGGCCGCAAATCCCACAGATGCCAGTCGGTCCAGGGGACCGTCTCGATAAGCGCGAAGATTAGATAAGCGGCGCAGAGCCACGCGAGCCATGGCAGCCTCGGAAGCTCTCCGTCGTATCGCGCCAGCAGCATCGTCAATGCGGCGCCGATGACGAACAGGAATTGCCAGGCGAACGGGTTGAAGAACCACTCCCCGCCGCTCATCCAGTTGGGCAGGTTGAGGCCGGTAGCCAGATTGGCCGCCGCCCACAGCGCACCTGACAGCGCCAACGTCAGCCAGACGTTGAACCGGAGGCCGGCGTAGACGAATGGAAAGATAGCGAACAGCGCGAGATAGAGCGGCAGAATGTCGAGATAGGCCGGAACGGCCCGAAGCGTGATGCTGTGCAGCAAGCCGGCCCAGGGGTCGTTGAGCAAGGGCGCGACGATCCGCGGCTGAAAGCCGTAGTGGCTGGTCCACAGATAGACGACCACCAGGGTCGTCAGCAGCCAACCGAGCTGGAACGCGTAAAGCCGCACCCACCGGCGCAGGATGTGGCGCAGGCCGAAGACCGCACCGCTGCGTTCAAATGCCCGCCCATAGGCGAGCATCGACGACATTCCGGCGAGCAGCACGAAAGCTTCGGCCGCGTCGCAGAAGCCAAAATTGTGCATGGTGGCGAGGCTGAGCACATTGTCGGGAATGTGGTCGACGAAGATCATCAGCAGCGATACGCCGCGCAGGACATCGATGCGGTGATCGCGCTTCGGGGCGGCTGCGGGCGGGGGCATGAGCGTGAGAACCAGTCGATCGAAGCTACGATGTCGATATGTGAATAAACCCGGGTGGCCGCCCCGACCCGAGAGGGTCGCGACCGCGGCCAAAGCGCGCAGAGCTATGAACGGGTAAAGATTTGGGCCGGCGCGATTACGCCGTCGCGGCGCGGCGCTCACTGCGGCGGCGGATGCTCAGCGGCATGCGGCGGATGCCGAGCAGGCGATTGCTCGGCATCCACTCGATCGGGCCCTCGGCGGTGAACGTTTCGATGCGCGCGAGCAGTTCGGCGAAGGAGAGCCGAATTTCCATGCGCGCGAGGCTCGCACCGAGGCACACGTGGGCGCCGAAGCCGAAGGTCACGTGGCGATTGGGCGAGCGCGTGATGTCGAAGCGGAACGGCTCGTCGAACACGGCGGCGTCGCGGTTCGCCGACATTTCCCAATAGGTGACCTTGTCGCCTTCTTTGATTGGGTGACCTTTGTAGTCCACGTCGCGCGTGGCGGTGCGCCGCTTGAAGATCGAGGGCGTGGTCCAGCGCAGGATTTCGTCAACCGCGACGCGCATCTGCCCGATGTCCGCGCCGCGCAGCCGCTCGAGTTGCTCCGGATTTTCCATCAGCGCCTTGAGGCCGCCGCCGATGGCGCTGCGTGTGGTCTCGGCACCGGCCGCGAACAGCAGCATGAAGAAGTTGAGCAGTTCGCGGTCGGTGAGCGGTCCGCCCGCACTGCCGTCCTCGCCCGGCTCGAGCCGCGCCGCGATGATGGTGGAGAGAATATCGTCGGTCAGATTCGCGCGCTTCTTCGCGATCAGGCGGGCGCCGTATTCACTCAGGTGCTGCGCGTACTCGCGCGAGATGATCTCCGGGGTTGGCGCGGCAATACCGGCGTCGACCCACGAGGCCAGCATCGCGCGGTCCTCCTGCGGCACGCCCAGCAGCAGACAGATCGCCTGCAGCGGCAGATCGCGCGAAAATCGCTCGACGAAATCAAACGGCTCCTTCTCGGGCAGCGCCTCGATCAGCGCGACCGTGCGGCGGCGCAGCTCCGCCTCGAGTGCGTGGATGGCGCGGTTGGTGAAGCCCTTGTTGACCAGGCTGCGCAGGCGCTGGTGGCGCGGGTCGTCGCTCCAGTTGAGGAAGTTGCCGGCCTGGTACTCGTCCTTGAGCCCGGTGCCGCCGCCGGTGCGGCCGCCGCCCTTGTCGGAGGAGAAGGTGACCGGGTCGAGCATGACGGCCATGGCGTCGTCATGCCGGCTCATCACCCAGAAGCCCTCGCCGTCGGCCGTGACCGCGGTCGGCTCGTGCCAATAGATCGGCGCGTGCTCGCGCGCCCAGGTGAAATGGTCGTGCGGGAAGCCGTGCGCGAAGGTCGCGTTGTCGGAGAGGTCGATCTTGCTGGTCTCGACGCGAGCGTCCATGCGCGCCTCCGGCAGGGTGTGGGCTCGGCTAGAGTGGCACAAATCCTCAACGGAATTCTAGGCAGCCTCAGAGTCTCGATGCCCCTAGGTTCCGGAACGCCTCTCCGGTGTCCCAAGAGGAAAGGAGGGCAGCTCTCCGGTGGTGGAAATGCAGGGCTTTTCAACGATCCGGTTCCACTTTATTGTGCAGCCTGTGGTAGGGGGAGTTCGTTATTCTCTCACGTAATATGACTATCGGGGCCGGACAATGCGATTCGTCACACGCGCGCAAAAGCACATTTCTGCGTTTATTTCGCATAGTGTGCAGGACAATGATGAAGCCAAGTATTATGAACGTGCCCTGAGAGGCGCTGGCTTTTCAGCTTTTCAGTACGGCCATGCGCTCCGTTTGGGCGATTCGATACGCGGTGTTGTTGCCAATGAGCTGAGCCGTTGTCATTTTTTTCTTTTTATAATTAGTGACCACTCGTTAGTTTCCGAATGGGTCCAGCGAGAGCTCGGACTGGCTCTTGAGCTACGGCGCGTGAGCCGGGGGTATAAACCGATCATCATCCCAATCTATTCGAAGAACGCGAGTTGGCGGAGGGTTGGCAAGATGCCGGCAGCGTTTCCTGTCCGTGATTTCAAAACAGGGCAGGAGCAGGCCCCTTTCGACCCAAGCATCATCCGCGGTTTGGATAGGCACGCCAATCCTGATGTCGATTCGGCAGATATCCTCATTTCTATGATGAAGCCACAGATTCTCGTATCTCGGCTTGACGACTTTGATGACGAGGCAACGTTCGAGAGGACAGATACTTTTCGCCTTTATGAAGATCTTTTTCCTCCGATCGAGCGGGACAGCAAAGATGATATTATAAACTGGGTTCTCCGAAGCGATATTGGAGAACAAAGGGATGTCCGCCTTCGTGATGGTACTGATTTTTCTTATAAATTAGACTCAAGGTACTTTATCTTGTGCCTCGCTGAGCAAGCTATTGGATTAGCGTTTTTTACCTACGACTACGCAAGCAGGCTACTTTATGGGAACTATATCGCGGTCCAGGAATTTTGGAGAGGGGGTGACATTGCGACGGCCTTCGTGGAAGAAATTATGAAGGTGCAGGCCGAAATTTTCCCAGATTATGAAGGGGTGATTTTCGAAGTCGAGGTTTTCGAAGAATCGCGCATTGAACGAGCTATTTCTTTTCTCGAAGAACACGATAAAACCTTCGAAGAAGGGGAGGATCGGGATGAGATCAGGAAATTCTTACGGGTTCACTGGTATCAACAAAGGCTTGGTTGCGTCTTTTTTATTGATTGTGACAGCAGAAAACCGCTTGTATGCAAGGCGCCATGTGTAGATCCGACAGAGTCTGATTGGAGTAGCTCGGAAGCGAGCTATTGGCTCATGTGGCATCCGCGACGTGGATTTGATCAAAGTATCGCAAAAGCAATGTGGAAGAAAACGGTTAATTCGATCTTCATCGAGGTTCTCGCCAAATCGCTGGCCGATTGCTACCCGGATGTAGCGCAAGAATATTGGCGATATGCTACTGCAGGCGTCGAACGAATTTTGAGTGACTCCGATTCAAAAGATATAGGCTTCGGCAAATACTTGGACCGGCGGGATAGTCCGTTGTTCTCGCGCTGGGTAAGGCTTGGAATTGAGGTTCCTATCTGAGTTGCGTTTCATCGGGTGTAACAGTCGGAAGTTCGTCGTATAGCTGCCTAATCATCACGACTCCGATACCAGCACATTACGAAACTGCCACGGGTCATCCAGGTCAAGGTCCTCCGGGAAAAATATTCCGCGCCCCTCGACGGGCGTCCAGTCAGTGTATTGGCCGAATACATCGCCGAGGTATGGTCGCTGAACTTCTAAGCACCTGCGGAATTCCATTTCGTCTGCTTCCACGATCCCGCATTTTGGGTTCTCCAGCATCCAAATGATACCGGCCAACACGGCCGAGGTTACTTGGAGGGCGGTAGCATTTTGGTATGGTGCGAGCTTTCGCGTCTCTTCGATCGAAAGACGCGATCCATACCAGTATGCATTCTTGGGGTGACCGTAGAGGAGCACACCCAACTCGTCGACGCCTGCAACTATTTCGTGTTCATCCAGAATGTGAAATTTTCTTTGTCGAGCGCCCGCGCGCCCGAAAAGCTCGTACAGAGACAGAACCGCCTCATCAGATGGATGGTAGGCATAATGGCAGGTTGGCCGATAGGTTGCTGTTCCAGTTTCATCTCTCAGGGTGAAATAGTCAGAAATTGAAATCGACTCGTTGTGAGTAACCATAAGCCCATATTGCGCACGCGAGGTTGGGGTCCATGAACGCACGCGGGTATCTGCCCCGGGACGTCCCAAGTATATCGCTGCACCGCATCCGCTTTCATGGGTGCCGGAATTTGGTGGCATTTTTTTTTCGTGCGTGCCCCATCCGACTTCGGCCGGCTGAAGGCCTTCTGATAGAAATCCTTCGATTGACCACGTGTTTACGAACACATCGAGTGGTTTTGGTGCCTTTCTTTGTTGAGTGTCGCGCTCGGCAATATGCACGCCTTTCACGCCCACGCGTTGCATAAGCCTAGCCCATTCTGTCTGCGTCGTCGGTTCGGGTCCCTCCATGCGTAAGTCCTTCGCGATATTCAGAAGGGCTTGCTTCACAAACCACGAGACCATGCCGGGATTTGCGCCGCAGCAGGAGATAGCGGTGATGCCCCCCGAATTGTGTCGCCGGGACTGAAGTACCGTCTCGCGCAGTGCGTAATTCGACCGAGCTGCGGAGCTGAGATTTGGATTAAAATAAAATCCGGGCCACGGCTCGACCACAGTATCGATGTAGAACGCGCCGAGGCGCCGAGATAGTTCCATGATTGCGAGGGATGAGACTTCGACCGGAAGAGAAATGCAGAGCCCCGGGCCACTGTTCGCTGTCAGCAACGGCGTAAGTAGATCTACATAGTTATCCTCAGTCACAGCTTTATGAATAAATCTGATATTCCTTTGATCCAATAGATTACGATGACTGTCATCGGGGTCGATGACGACAAAGCGTTGCTTGTCAAATTCGATGTGACGTTCGATGAGAGGGAGCAGGCCCCTTCCGATCGAGCCGAAGCCGACCAGGACGATCGGACCCCCGAATTTCGCGTAAACCGCGTGCTGGGTACTTCCACTCGCAGTGACATTCATTTCCTTTGCTCCGTCAGCCGGCGCGCGCGCGGCGCGGCGGGGCCGTTATGTCATTGCGGGTGAAGTTCGTCACCAGCGCCGCGAGATCCGGCTTAGGCGCGTGGCGGCCGGTCGCTGAAATGAGCCCGCGCGCGCCGTCGAGCGCACCGGCACGCAGTTCGCAGGCGAGCAGCCGGTCGCGCTCGTACGGCCCGGGCAGCCACAGGTCCCCGGTCTTCTCCGCCGAGAAGCCGAAGCGCGCATAATAAGGTGCGTCACCGACCAGCAGCACGGCGGCGTAGCCCTCGCTGCTGGCCGCGGCCATGGCACGACGCATCAGCGCGGTGCCGATGCCGGCGCTGCGGCAGTGCCGCGCCACTGCCAACGGCCCGAGCAGCAGCGCAGGGCGCCCCGGACCGGCGGACACGTTCCACAAGCGCACCGTGCCCACGAGCTTGCCCTCGCGGCAGGCGACGAACGACAGCCATTCCGCTGGTAGACGATCCTCGCGCAGCCGCTCCGCCGCCTTGGTGAAACGCGCGGCGCCGAGCGCCTCGTCGAGCAGCGCCTCGCGGGCGACAATGTCGCGTATGGTCTCCGGTCGAATCGTGATCATGGCACCACCTCTCGCGCCCTGTGCGGCGCATCATTCATGCGTTGAGAGGGACTGAGCGCCGCGCGCGGCGCTCAGATGTGATAGGTCTTCAACGGCGCGAAGCCGTTGAAGGCGACGGACGCATAAGTCGCCGTGTAGGCGCCGGCGCCCTCGATCAGCACCTTGTCGCCGATCTCGAGACTGACCGGCAGCTGATAAGGCTTCTTCTCATAGAGCACGTCCATCGAATCGCAGGTCGGCCCCGCGAGCACGCACGGCGCCTTCGCATCGCCGTCGCGCGGCGTGCGGATCGGGTAGCGGATCGACTCGTCCATGGTCTCGGCGAGGCCGCCGAACTTGCCGATGTCGAGATAGACCCAGCGCAGCGGATCGCGCTCGCTCTTCTGCGCCACCAGCACCACCTCGGCCTCGATCACGCCGGCGTTGCCGACCATGCCGCGGCCCGGCTCGATGATGGTCTCCGGGATGCGGTTGCCGAAATGCCGGCGCAACGCGCGAAAGATCGAGCGGCCGTAGCTGAGAACCGGCGGCACGTCGTCGAGGTAGCGGGTCGGAAAGCCGCCGCCGAGATTGACCATCGTGAGCGTGATGCCGCGCTCGGCGCAGGCGCGGAAGATCGCGCTCGCTGCCTTGAGCGCCTGGTCCCACGCCTGCACGCGACGCTGCTGCGAGCCGACGTGGAACGACACGCCGCACGCCTCGAGGCCGAGGCGGTGGGCATGGTCGAGCACTTCGACCGCCATGTCGGAATCGCAGCCGAACTTGCGCGACAGCGGCCACTCGGCACCGGCGCAGTCGAACAGGAAGCGGCAGAAAACCTTCGCGCCAGGAGCGGCGCGGGCGATCTTATCGACCTCCGCCTTGCTGTCGACGGCAAAGAGCCGCACACCGAGCGCATAGGCCCGCGCGACGTCACGCTCCTTCTTGATGGTGTTGCCGAACGAGATACGCTCCGCCGAAGCGCCCGCCGCGAGCACCATCTCGATCTCGGCGACCGAGGCGGTGTCGAAGCAGGAGCCGAGCGAAACGAGCAGCGCGAGCAGCTCCGGCGCCGGGTTTGCCTTCACGGCATAGAACACGCGGCTGTCGGGCAGCGCCTTCGAGAAAGCACGATAGTTGTCGCGCACGACGTCGAGATCGACGACGAGGCAAGGCCCGTCCTCGCGGCGGCGGCGCAGGAAGTCGCGGATGCGCTCGGTCATGGCGCTCTCCTCACAAGGGTTCAATGGGCATGGCCCGATTGAAGTTCAGGCGGCGAACCGCCCGGCGTCAGCGGGTGAGGACGCGTCCGCGGCCGTGCGATGGAGACACGACGGCGAACCGGGTTTCTCACCCGAGATGCTGCCTTGGATTGGAGCGGGAGACCCGTTCCGCACGGCCGGCAAAGATGAACAAGCCTCTTCGGTGTCGACCTTTGGAGAGCCGACGAGACCAAAAAAGCCCGCTCCGTCGTTGCTTTAAGCCGCGTCCCCCGTTGAGCGCGGGGTGCGCCGGTTTCGCCTCCGGCTGCCGGTCACGGTGGCGAGGAAGAGAGCCTCTTCCCCAGGCGGCTGTCCGGCCTCTTGTCCGGATGCCCACCGACCGACACACGGCCACAGGCACGTGCGAATTTGGGCGAGGCGCAAATAAACGCTCGGTCTGTCACATGCAAGAGATTTTTGCGCCGCGACGAATTTTTTCTCGCGGCGCGCTATTTCGGCAACGTGCTTTACGTTCAGATCGTCTTGTAGACCGCGTGGCGGCGGTTGCGCGTGAACGGGCGCACTTCTTTCGCCCAGCGGCCGACTTCGCCGGCCTTGGCCCATTCGGGGCTGGTGAGGACGTGCGGCCCATCGATCTCATAGATGGCGGTGTAGCGCGGAGCGTCATGGTTGAGTTGCCGCGTCTCGCCGCCGATCGTCACGCTGAAGGGCTCGCCCTTGAAGCGCGCAGCCCCGTGCACGCCGGGCACCGTGCGCAAAGCGGGCACGTGCTCGGTGTCGTAGACCTCGTTGAACAGCGCTTCCTTGTCCGGATCGACGTCCATGCTGACGACGAAGATGTATTTCGACGTGACGGCCATTTGAGCTTCCTCCTTATTGCATGCCGGCTGCGGCCAGCAGCGGCATGAGACGTTGCGCCACGACGGCATGGCCTTCCGGTGTCCAGTGGAAGCCGTCGCTCGGATAGGCCGGCGCATTATCGAATGCCGTGAACGGAATGCCGTGCGCGCGCAGAAATGCCTCGAGCGGCGCGTCGTGATACTGCAGCCCCACCAGGAATTTGGCGCCGCGACTCTCGACCATTTCGCGCATCATGCCGACGAGGCGCTCGGTCGGATCGGGGACTGTGATCTCCGGATGCGCGACCTGGACGTAACCGGTGACCGCCGCGCGCGCGAGCCATAGGTGGCGCACGAGCGCGTTCTCGCGGAAATAGACGTGGCGTGACCACGGCACCGGCTGCCCGGCGAAGTGCCAGGCGCCGTCTGCGGCGCGTTCGAGATAGGGCTTGTAGTAGCCGCCGTTGCGCATATTGGCGGAATTGTCGGCGCGATCGTTGCCGCTGCAAAACATCAGCACGACGACATCCGGCTCGACGGCGCTCCAGATGCGCGAGAGCAGCAGGTATTCCTGATCGGTGCCGTAGCCGGGCACGCCGGCGTTGACGATGCGCGCGGCGGGAAGCTTTCCACGCAGCAGTTCGGTGAAGCGCTCTTGCGCTTCCACGTCATAGCCCCAGACGAAGGAATCGCCGACGAAGAGGACTGTCGGCTTGTGGGCGGCCGCCAACTCGACATCACGCAGGCCGAGACTGTTGTTGTGCACCGTCACGGTGCGGGTGCCGGTGAACGTCGCGGTGGTGTTGGGGACTGGAGCCCAGCCCAGCTCGGCGTCGTGATGAAACAAGAGGGCGCGGCCCGGCTCGTAGCTGTCGCGCAACTCGCGCAGGTCGACGGCGCGCAGGATCAATTCGGCCGCGCCCAGCACCGCCGCCAGGACCGCAAGGTGCACGAGCACTTCGCGCCCAAGCCGCCACGCTCGCGCTCTTGCCGGCAACCTTTCCGTCGCGTCGGACGCCGTCACCCTGTCCCCGTCATTTCACACGTGCGCCCGACGATAGCACCGGCGCGACGGCAGCGGCGAGTTCGCGACGTTAACCGCGGCAGCAGGGCGGCCCGATGACCGGCGATTGCGGGCAGGAAATCTGACAAGGTTCCATGCTGCGCCGCGGCATGCTGACGCGAAAGGTATTGAGATGCATACGTTCACATAATTGCCAGATTATCATCGAAAAAAAGAACGGTTCCTCCAGCAAATCGCGGCGCTTCTGAAGTCGAGTGAAGGAGTTCTCAATGAAAAGACGTCTGCTAATCAACTCAGGTGCGGCATTTATTCTCATGGTCGGCTTGACCGGTGCCGCAAATGCTTCCCATCATCACATGCATGCTTCCCATCATCGCGTGCATGCTTCCCATCATTCCGGAGGAATGTCGGGAATCGCTTCCGTGTACTGGGGCGGCAAGACGGCGAACGGTGAGCATGCTTCCGCTGGTGGAATGACCGCCGCGCATCGCTCGCTGCCGTTCGGGACCCTGGTGAAGGTCACCAACCGCCAGTCGCAGCGTTCGGTGGTCGTGCGGATCAACGACCGCGGTCCCTACGTGGGCGGCCGCGTGATTGACCTCACCCCGGCCGCGGCCCATGCCATCGGCTTTTCCGGCCTCGCCCCGGTGAGCCTCTCGGTCATCGGCCACGGCGCCCACACCAGCCGTACCTGACCGCCGGCTAAGCGGTCCAGCGGCAAACGGTAATGAGTTACGACGAGGCAGCGACTTAGTGCCGCGAACCCGAAGTTCGCACTGCATTGCCGCGAGTCCGGCTGCGAACTTCGGGTTCAAAGCGGCACTAGAATCATAAGGTTGCTAGTGTCCTTTCGATTCCGAAGTTCGCATCGGTCGTGCTGCAAGTTTGGGCGAACTTCGGAATCGGGACACTAGCTGCCGCTGCCTCGTTCCGCTTTGTCAGTCAGCGAAGGACTGGCCAAGTCAGCGAATGACCGGCTACGGCCTGACGCGGCTCGGCACGTCGATATGGGCGCAGTCGTGCCGGCCGGAGAAGACGCAATCCTGGTTGCTGCGCAAATCGGCAATCGCGTTGGCGATCCACACGCCGGCCGCGACCAGAATGGCGCAGGTGAGAAACCCCAGCACGTTCATGAGCATGCGATGACGATAATCGTCCTCGCGGCCGCGTTCGTATTTGCCGATGTCTTCGACCGCAGGCCGGCCAGCCAAACTCGTCGGCCGCGCGGGGCGGCGTAACAGACGCGGCCGCAACGGCACCACGCGCCCGGTTTCATCCGCGGACGAAGGCCGGGCACGCAGCGCGCGGCTTCGCGTCAGCTCGTGCAAGGAGCCCATGTAGCAACAATAGCATTTTTGCGGCGCGGCCACGAAGTCGTTTTTGCCGCCACCTGCGGCGCATTGCTGCGCCGTGCGAGTTCTAGCCTCGATCGGCGCCATGGACGCACCGTCCGCGGGCCGGCTAAGTTCGCCCCGCAAGAGGGCGCCCGGAGAATCCAATGAGACCCAAAGCTCCTATCCTCGCCGTGGCCCTCATGCTGGTGGCCGGACCAAGTGTCGCTGAAACGTACAAGGCCGGCGCGATTCAGATCGAGCAGCCGTGGGCGCGCGCGACTCCGAAAGGCGCGACCCTCGGCGCCGGTTACATGAAAATCACAAACACCGGGACCGAGCCGGACCGCCTCGTGGGCGGGTCGGTTCCATTTGCGCAACGCGTCGAGGTCCACTCCATGACGATGGAGCAGGGCGTGATGAAAATGCGTGAGGTGAAGGACGGCCTCGAAATCAAGCCGGGCGAGACTGTGGAGCTCAAGCCGGGCGGCTATCATGTGATGTTCGTCGGCCTCAAGGAACCGCTCAAGCCGGGCGAGGACCTGACCGTCACCCTCAACTTCGCCAAGGGGGGAACCGTCGAGGTGAAGTACCCGGTCGAGCCGGTCGGCGCGGGCGGACCTGCGGCGAGCCCGGGCATGAATATGAAAATGGACAAGATGGGTCACTGATGCGCCCGCGTGGCGACCATAGTGAAGAACAATTGACAGTGCCCGGAGCAATCCGGGCACCGGCGTTTTTATCAAGGATTCGTTGACAACCATGCAGACGCAACGGCGGCACGCCTTCGTCTACGCCCTCTTCGTCGCGACCATATTCGTGAGCGCGGCGCTGCTGTTCGTCGTCCAGCCGATGTTCACAAAGATGGTGCTGCCGCGGCTGGGCGGTGCGCCCGCTGTGTGGTCGGTCGCCATGGTGTTCTTCCAGGCGACGCTGCTCGCGGGCTACGCCTATGCCCATGGCCTCATGCGATGGACCCGGCCGCCGATCGCGCTGGGCGTCCATGTGGCGGTCATGATCGCCGCTGTATTCGTGCTGCCGCTCGCGATTGCGCAAGGGTGGGGGGCGGCGCCGCAACGGGGCGAGGCGTTCTGGCTGCTTGGACTGTTTGCCGCCTCGATCGGCCCGCCGTTCTTCGCGCTCTCCGCCAACGCGCCGCTGCTGCAGGCGTGGTTCGCCCGTACCGATCACCCGCGCGCCGCCAACCCGTATTTTCTCTATGCGGCGAGCAATGTGGGGAGTTTCCTTGCGCTGATCTCTTATCCGCTCGCGCTCGAGCCGCTGACCCGGCTCACCGACCAGAGCCGCGCCTGGTCGGTCGGCTTCGGCATCCTTATCCTCCTGATCGGCGCCTGCGGGCTCGTGTTCGTACGGGCCGCTCGCGCGGGCCAGCAAGCGGAAGAGCAAGCCGGCGCGGCGCCGACGTTGCGCAATGCCGTGGCCTGGATGGGGCTTGCCGCCGTACCGGCCGGCCTCCTGGTCGCGGTGACAGCGCATATTTCCACCGACATCGGCGCCGTGCCGCTGCTGTGGGTCGTGCCGCTCGCGCTTTATCTCGCCACCTTCGTAATCGTGTTCCAGGCGCGGCCGATTATTTCTCACCGCGTGGTGCTGCTGGCGCAGCCGTTCTTCCTTGTCGCCCTCGTTGCCACGCTGGTGCTGCCGGCAACGCGCGACATCCTGGTGCAGATCGCGATCAACCTCTCGGCGTTCTTCGTCATCGCGCTGACCTGTCACGGCGAGCTGGCGAAGCGGCGGCCGCCTGCCCAGCACCTCACCGCGTTTTATCTGTGGATGTCCGCGGGCGGCATGCTCGGCGGGTTGTGCGCGGCGCTCGTTGCGCCGCTCGTCTTCAGCTGGGTCGCCGAATATCCGCTGCTGATCGTGCTGGCAGCGCTGTGCCGGCCCGGCCTTTCGTTCCCGCTCGGCCGGGGCGAATGGACGCTGGTGGCATGCGCGGCGGCGCTCGCGCTCTACTTGGCGGCCCCGGCCCTCGGCTTCGGGTTCGACGTCGACCTCCGCACGTTCCAGATCGTGGTCGGCGGACTCCTCCTGCTTGCCGTGATGGTCGAGCTATTTTCCTGGCACGCGCCCCTCGCGTTCGCCGGTCTCGTTGCCATCGTCTTCATGCTCGGCCGCGTCTACGAACCCGATGCCGGCCGGCAGCAGACGGTGCGTAGCTTCTTCGGCGTGCTCAAGGTCATGCAGACCGTCGACGACAAGTTCCGCGTGCTCATGCACGGCACGACGATTCACGGCGCCGAGCGCATGACCGACATCGCCGCCGGTCCCGGTCAGGGCAGGCCCGAGCCGCTCACTTATTACCACGAGAATTCCGCGCTCACGCGCGCGCTTGAAGCGGCGCGCATGCGCAAAGGCGAGCCGATGCGGGTGGCGGTCGTCGGGCTTGGCACCGGCACCTTCGTGTGTTGGGCCGAGCCGGGGGACACATGGGCCATCTATGAGATCGACCCGGCGGTGGTGCGGATCACGGCCGAGCAGAAGCGCTTCACGTTCCTTGCGAGCTGCGCGCCGCAAACCCCGATCATCATGGGTGATGCCCGCCTCAAGCTCGCCGAGGCGCCGGACGGCGCATACGATTTCATCATGGTGGATGCGTTTTCCTCCGACACCATCCCGATCCATCTGCTCACCCGCGAGGCGATGGCGATCTACCTCGCCAAGCTCGCGCCGCACGGGATGGTGGCGATGCACGTGTCGAACCGGCACCTCGAACTTGCTTCCGTGGTGGCGGGCATCGCCGAAGCAAACGGGTTAAAGACCCGAACCAATCCGGGCACCTTCGACGACGAGCACGAGGACGATGGCGCCTACAAATTCACCTCGAGCATCGTGATTGCGGCGCGCGCGGATGACGACTTCGGCGTCCTCGGCGAGCCTGAGGATACGGCATGGCCGGTCGTAACCGCGCCGCCCGGGCAGGGCATCTGGACCGACGATTACTCAAATATCGTCGGCTCGATCGTGCGCCATCTCCGGGATTGACGAATTCCTAGAGCATGATCCCGAAAAGTGGAAACCGGTTTTCGGAAAAGATCATGCTCCAGCAAGAAGCTAGAGGGTGAAGACGATTCGAAGAAGCGTCATCACGATCTAGTGGCTCTTTGCCAGCATATCGAGCCGACGCGGCGCCTCGGCCGAGCCGTACTCCTTCGCCTTCTGGTACCAACTGCGCGCCATGGCAGCGTCGGGCGTGACGCCCATAATGCCGAGCGAACGCAGCACCACCGGATCGTAGGTCGCACCGAGCGCGAGCGCCGCCTGGGCGTTACGCGCTTCCGCCGCTGGCCGCAGGGTGAGGCGCGCGGCGGCCATGTCGCCGCTCGCGGCAAGCTGCTGCCCGCGCTTAAGCAGCGACGCCAACTCCTCCGCCCCGAGGTCGATCGCCGGTACGCTGGCCGCCGGTTCGGCAGCGGGTGCGGGCGGCACGGCGACGACCGGCGCGGGCGCTTGCGGCGGCGCCGCCGCCGCCGGGGGTGGAACCGGAGCGGGGGGCGCGACTGCAATGCTCGGGCGCGGCGCCGTCACAGGTGTGGTGGGATCTGCGAGCGCCACCTGCTGCGGCGGATCGTTCGGCTCCTGCGCGACGATCGGCGGCTCCTGCGGTTTACTCGCGGGCGCCGAATAGCGCGTGCTGAACGATTGCGACGTGTCGGCCTGTTCGGCCGCGCCGGTCGAGGCCGGAGCGGAAAACTTGCCGACCGCAAGCAGCGCCACAACTGCGGCTGCCGAACCGGCGAGCGCCAGCCGGCCCAGCATGCCCAACACGCGATAGCGGCGCAGGGGCACGCCGCGTTCCGCCCACGGGTCCGGCACGGTACCGGGATCGAGCGAGCGCGGCACGCGGAAGTCGCCGACCGCGAAGCTATCTTCCTCGCCGGCGGCGAGCGGCGGCGCATGCTGTTTGTCGACCGCGTCGTCCCGGTAAAGCATATGCTCATCGTCGGCTTCGCCGCGATCGGGAAAGAGCGGAGAGCGAACCGGCGCGCGGCGTGGCGGCGAAGCGCTGCGCACCCAGCGCGGCGCGTACGGCGAGGGGTCGCTGGGCTCGTAGCTTCGATCCGTCGGGCTACTCATGGATCGCCTCCTACTCAAACACTACTGATTGACGCGGCGTGACGAGACTTCTTGGAGCATGACCTTTTCCGAAAACCCGGTACCCACTTTTCGGGATCATGCTCTGGGAGCAAGGCTTTGCCGGCGTGCGCAAAAATTTGCGCTCCCCGGGATGTGGTCCGATGTTGTGGCTCAACGACGCGATGTCGCGCGATTGCCACGGGCCCGAAAAAGAGGGTGGTGGCAGTACCGGTCATGAAAGCCGCAGCAACTCTAGCCGTACGCCTGCCCTTGCGGGCGGGTCGCCGCCGACTTCCCGCCATTACTTCCCCTCAACCCGCCGGTCGTGACGCCACACACACAACTTGCGCAACCGGCTCGCTTGTTTGCGTCCTCGTCGGACCGGATTCACCTCGATGGAGTTTGATTTTCGCGCATCGTAGAGAGAGGCACTCATGCAACGGGAGTGTGTCACCAATGAGGCCCAAGCGGTACGATATCGTGCCGTTTGCTTAGTATGCCATAGTCAACTGCCGGTAAAATCGTGCGCAACGACTGGACCAATACTTCAATCTATTTTGTCGCGGGACTTGGCATTAACCAACAATTAGCAAACAAAGCGGTCGCGGTGGGTTTTTGGTCGGCACGGTCGCCGCTGACTTTGTTTCGCGGCCGCGATGCCTTCACGCCACAATCGGTGCGGTGGCTCAGACAGGGGCGGCTTGACCGGGCGGGGCAGTCGCCTCAATCTCGATCCCGAGCATTCGACCGAAAGGCGCGCCCATGACCTTCCGCATCGCTGTCGTCCAGCCGATCTCCCACGCACCGGAGGACGCGCAAGCCAACGTTGCCGACGCGCTCCGCTTCATCGAGCGCGCGGCGGACGAAGGGGCCGACTTCGTCTGCTTCCCCGAGACCTACCCGGGCCCCTGGCGCATGCCCGCGTCCTTCGATCCGACGCCGGCGCTCGCGGAAGCCGCGGTCAAGCATGGCGTGCATGCGGTGTTCGGCACGATCGAGCCGCTCGATCCCACGGCGGCAACCGCCCACAACCTCATCGTGATGGCTTATCCGGACGGCCGTGCACCGGCGCGCTATCGCCGCACCCATCCCAACGGTCCGTGGATCTACACCGGCGGCCCGACGTGGGAGTTTCAATACGTCGCGGCCGACGAATTTCCCGTATTCGATACCCGCCACGGCAAGGTAGGACTCGCGATGTGCAGCGAGGTCTATATGCCGGAAGTGTCGCGGGCTCTGGCGCTGCGCGGCGCCGAGCTGATCTTCATGCCGGCGGGCACTGACAAGCGGCGGCTGTGGGCGACCTGGCGCAACCTGATCTGGGCCCGCGCGATCGAAAACCTCGCCATCGTGGTCACCACGCAGAATTTGCTCTCCCATGCCGAGCGCGGGCTCGCCATGGTGGCGGCGCCCGAGGAGATCCTGTTTGAGAGCACGGTGGCGGGGCTCACCATCGTTGACGTCAGCCTCGAGCGCGCGCGCGCCATGCGCGCGGGCCGCGACGGCGTCGGCGCGTCGAGCGAGTTCGGCGCCAAGCAGGGCGTGCTCGGTCCGCAGTGGCAGCGCCCCGAGCTTTACGACACGTTCTATCCGCGTCCGCTGCGGGAAGCGGCGGAATGAGGGATTAGCGAATGGCGAGTGGTGAATGGTGAATGGTGAATGGTGAATGGTGAATGGCGCTACTTACCATTCACTACTTACCATTCACCACTCACTGGCGTCGCTTCCATGACCAAACAACAAATCGTCTCAAACAAACTGCGCCAGCCGAGCGGCCATTTCTCGCACGCGATCAGCGTCGCCGCCGGCAAGCTCGTGTTCATCTCCGGCATGACGTCGCGCCGCGCCGACGGCACCATTGCCGGCATCGGCGACATCGAGGCGCAGACGCGGCAGGTGTGTGAGAATCTCAAGGCCGCGGTCGAAGAGGCAGGCGGCACTCTCGAGGACATCTGCCGGGTCGACGTCTACGTGCGCAACATGGAGCACTTCGACGTCATTCATAAAGTGCGCCGCGAATACTTTCGGCCGCCGGCGCCGGCCTCCACGATGGTCGAGGTGACGAAGATGACCTCGCCCGAGTACCTGATCGAAATCAACGCGATAGCCGTCCTGTCGCCAGCGTGACTTGCGCATTTCGCGACCGCTTGCGCTGTGCCTCCCTTTATGCCATCTTTATAGGGCATAGGAGTTGGCACATGGGCAAACCCCGTAATGCGCCGCGGTCCACAATGAAGCCCAGGCCGGCGGGCGCTCAGCCTTTGTCAGGTCCAGCCGGCTTTCGCGAAACATCGACGCCGTTCGTCGCGACCTTGCTCGATCCGGCGGGCGTCCTTGACGTAGATCGCGTTGCCGACGCGTTTAGACTGACGAAATTCCAGCTTGCCGACATCCTCGGATTGTCGCGCGAGACGCTTTACAAATCGAGCCGCGCCAACGCGCCCAAGACCCAGGCGCGCCTGCGCGACATGCTGGAAATCATCAGCTTCGTTGAAGACTGGTGCGGTGGCAAACTGCAGGCCATGGCTTGGTACCGCGCGCAACCAATTCCGGAGCTTGGTGATCGCACGGCGGAATCGCTCGTTAAAACCGGACACGCGTCGTGGGTTCGAGCCCATCTCGACCGCATCGCCCTGGGCGGCTTTGCTTGAGACTTCAGGCCACCTGCTTTCGATCACACCATCCTAAATGGTCGTTCAAGCCCCTATCCGGGGACGGTGCCGCCGTCCATGGAGGCCGTTTCAATCCAAAGGGCGTGCCGGCGCTCTATCTGGCGCTTAGCCTCGAGACGGCCGTTCAGGAGGCAAGCCGCGAGTACCCTTTCAAGATCGAACCATGCATTCTGTGCTCTTACGAAGTTGACTGCGCGGACATCGCGGATCTGCGCACCGATGCCGGCCGCAGTGAGTACGGCGCGTCGCTTGCGGATCTTTCCTCCCCCTGGGAATCGGACGCGCAAGAGCGAAAAGAGCCCGCAAGCTGGCTGTTGGCGCGCCGGCTGATTGCCCGCGCAATCGCCGGCATTCTGGTTCCAAGTTTCGCTCCGGGCGCTACGCACCGCGACGAGAATCTCGTTCTGTGGAAGTGGAGCGAACGGCCGCCGCATCAGGTCAGGGTGTTCGATCCCGGCGGGCGTTTGCCGCGCGACCAGCGCTCGTGGGAGTGAATGTTTAAGGGGCGTTAACCGGTTCGGCTGCAAGTTCGGCAGGCGCGGAGGACCGTTCCATGTCCGTTCGGTCGATTGGCGCGTGGCGGGTGCCGAGCAACGCGTTCAATTTGAACAGGTGGCTGAATGCCCAGGGCGCGGCCGCCCAGCAGGATTTGTCCGCCAACGATACGGCAAACTCCGCGTTTACGACCGCGCAATCGAATTACATCCAGAACCTGGCGGGCCTCACCGAGCAACAGGCCCTCCAACGCGTGCAGGCTGAGGTCAAGGCAAAGCAGGCAGCGCTCCAGAAGCTCATCAGCAGCGTCGGCGGCAGCGTCAACAAGGTCGCTTGACCGGCAGCCGGCGGTGGGTGACCTATGGCCGGCGGCGACGGAAATCTGCTCGCTGCGCTTCCCCAACGCCTCGAGGCCGAGCAAACAACCGAGCTCGTCGCGACCGAAAATCTGCGCATCGAGCGCATCGTTTCGAGCGGGCAGGCGAGTCCGCCCGGCTTCTCGTACGACCAGCCACGAGCCGAATGGGTGCTGCTCGTTGCCGGCTCCGCCGGGCTTCTGTTCGAGGGTGAGGCGGAGCCCCGCGTTCTTAACGCGGGCGATTATCTTCTCATCCCGGCTCACCGGCGCCACCGCGTGGCGTGGACCGATGTCGAGCACCCGACCGTCTGGCTCACCGTGCACTTTTGCTGACCGGGCACCGCCTCAGCTGTGCATAGCGGCGCATCGCAACTTTCCGCGCCTGCCCGACTCAGTTACCATCGCGCTGCCCGTAAATGGGTATCTTCCTCCCACGACTTGGCCCCGCTCCGGCGGGGTCATTTTTGCGACGGCCCTCCGGGGCCCGTCGGTTTTCCATTTTTACCGCCACGAAGCGGAAGGACGCGCCGTAGTGTCGCCATCGGCGGCGGCGAATATCGCGCCGGATTCCAGGCGCCGCAGGGTTGCTATTCCCAGGTTCGTAGACGGTCTCGCTGTATTTGCCGTGAGGCCGGGAGCATGGAGGTCCCCATGGCGCGCGATCCCAAGACCGAGGCGGCGCTCGCGCTGCATCGCTTCGGATTCGGTCCGCGGGCGGGCTCGATTGCCGCGATTGCATCCGATCCGCGCGGGGCGCTGATCGCCGAGCTCGATCGGCCGGGTACCGGGCGTATCGCCGATCCCGACCTGCTCAGCGGCGGCGAAGCCGCGCGTGCGGCTTTCAATTTCCGTCAGGAGCGCAAGGCGCAACGGCTTGCCGAACGCGCACAGCGTGACGCCGCGAAGAACGCGCCGGCTGCGGCGGAGAAGCCGGCAATGGCCGAGGCCACCGCGCAGGGCGAGGCGGCGGCCAAGCCCAAGCCCAATCCGCAACCGGGCGTCCCGCAGCAGCTTTATCTGGAAGAGGCGAAGGCGCGCATCGACGCCGCGCTCGGCGCCGACTTGGGTTTCGTCGAGCGGCTGGTGTGGTTCTGGTCGAACCATTTCTGCGTCTCGGCCGACAAAGGGCCGGTGCGCCCGCTGTGCGGGGCCTATGAACGCGAGGCGGTCCGCCCGCACGTGCTCGGCCGCTTTGCCGACATGCTCGTCGCCGTCGAAAGTCATCCGGCGATGCTCCTTTATCTCGACAACGCCCGCTCGATCGGGCCGGAGTCGATCGCCGGGCTCAAGCAGCACAAGGGGCTCAACGAGAACCTCGCGCGCGAAATCCTCGAGCTGCATACGCTCGGCGTGCGCACGGTCTACACGCAAGACGACGTGACGAATTTTGCCAAGGTCATCACCGGCTGGTCGATCGTTCCGCCGCGCCAGGATCCGGAGCGGGGAGGGGAGTTCACATTCAATCCGCGCACCCACGAGCCCGGCCCGCAAACCGTGATCGGTCGCACCTACCCGGAAGGCGGCGTGGAGCAGGGGCGGGCGGTGCTCGCAGATCTCGCGCGCCATCCTGCGACCGCACGGCACGTGGCCGGCAAGCTTGCCCGCGCCTTCGTCGCCGATGCGCCACCGGCCGCGCTGATCGATCGGCTCACCAAACGGTTTCTCGACACCGACGGGAATCTCAAAGAGCTGGCGCGCACCCTCGTGTCCGCGCCAGAAGCCTGGGCGGCGCCCCGCAGCAAGCTAAAGTCGCCCGGCACGTGGTTCGTCGCTTCGCTCCGCGCGATCGGCATCACCCCGCCGGACATCCGTCCGGTGATTCAGGCGCAGAATCTGTTGGGTGAGCCGCTGTGGCGTCCGCCGGCGCCCAAAGGCTTCGCCGACGACAGCGCCGCCTGGATGGACGGTATTTCCGAGCGCATCGACGTCGCCAACCAGCTTGCCGGCCGCGTTGCCGCGCTGGTCGATCCCGAGGCGGCGGTCGACACAGCGCTCGGCCCGCTCGCTTCCGTGGAAACACGGCAGACGATCGCGCGCGCGGCGAGCCGTCCGCAGGCGCTGGCACTGTTGCTGATGGCGCCCGAGTTTCAGAGGAGCTGAGCATGACAATCAATTTGCATGCGCCAACGCGCCGCGAACTGCTGCTCGCTTCCGGCGCGCTGTTCGCCTGGGCTTATCTGCCGAAGGCGGCGCGCGCGGAGGGGCGCGACCCGCGTTTCCTCACTATCGTGCTGCGTGGTGCGCTCGACGGGCTCGCCGCGGTGGCGCCGGTCGGCGATCCCGACTGGGTGCGTCTGCGCGGCGACAAGGCGCTGCTCATCGACGGTGCCAACCCGGCGCTCGCGCTCAACGAATTTTTCGCGCTCAATCCCGCGATGTCGGAACTGCATCGGCTCTATCGCGCCGGGCAGGCGACGATCGTGCACGCGGCGGCGACCACGTATCGTGAACGCTCACATTTTGACGGCCAGGACGTGCTCGAAAGCGGGCTCACCAAGCCGGGCGCAACCGACACCGGTTGGCTCAACCGGGCGCTCGCCTCGCTCGAGCCGGGCGGTCGGGTCGAAGCAAACAAACGCCAGGCATTCGCGGTCGGGCCGGTGACGCCGCTGATCGTGCGCGGCGCAGCGCCGGTGATGTCATGGACGCCGGCGCGCCTGCCGCCCACGGCCGACGACACGCTGCTGCGGCTGGCCGACCTTTACCGCCACACCGACCCGCAGCTCGCGCGCGTGCTCGAGGAGCGCATGGGGCTTGCGGCGATCGCCAAGGCCGGCGGCGTTTCCATGGCTCCGGAGAAAGGCAGGCCGCAGCCGGGGCCGGGCGCGCAGGTGCGCGCCTATTTCGCCGAAGCCGCCGGCGCGGCGGGAAAATTCATGGCGCGGCCGGATGGTCCGCGCGTGGGGGCGCTCGCCTTCGACGGCTGGGACACGCATCAGGACGAGGGCGCGGTAGGGGGCCGCCTCGCGCTCCTGCTCGCCGCCCTCGACGGCGCGCTCGCCGCGATCGAGAAGGAGATGGGCCCGGCGTGGCGGGAAACCGTGGTGACGGTCGTTACCGAGTTCGGGCGCACGGCGCGCATCAACGGCACCGAGGGCACCGACCACGGCACCGCGACGGTCGCTTTGCTCGCGGGCGGCGCGCTCAAGGGCGGCCGCGTGATCGCCGACTGGCCCGGCTTGAAAGAGGCGAGCCTCTACGAGGGGCGCGACCTCAAGCCGACGACGGATCTGCGCGCCGTTATCAAGGGCGTGCTGCGCGATCACCTCCGCGTGCCCGACGGCGCGCTCGCCGCCAAGGTGTTTCCCGACAGCGTCGCCGCGCGCCCGATGACGGGACTGGTGGCGTAAACAGAGGACAGTCACCCTGGGGCCCGAGCAAAGCGAGGGAGCCCGGGGTCCATGAACACTGACCGAGCAAATTCTGCGTGGTCCGGTGTTCATGGGTTCCGGGCTCGCCGCTTCGCGGCGCCCCGGAATGACGGCGTTGTCGTCACCCCAGCGCCTTCTTCACGCGCTCCGGCGTCATCGGCGTTTCGCGCAGCCGCTTGCCGGTGAGCGCCGCGAACGCGTTGGCGATCGCCGGAGCGACGAGCGGCGTCGCCATCTGGCCGGCGCCGGTCGGGTGGTTGTCGGTCGCGAGAATCTCGATGTGCATCTGCGGCAGGTCGCGCATGCGCATGACCTGATAATCGTGGAAATTCGACTGCTCGACGGCGCCGTCCTTGATCGTGATGCGTTCGGTGAGCGCCATGCCGAGGCCGTAGACGATGCTGCTTTCCTGCTGCGCGATCACATTGTCCGGTTGCACCGGGATGCCGCAGTCCATCGCGCACCAGAAATCATGCACCTTGATCTCGCCCGTCGCGCGATTGACGGAAATCTCCGCGATGCCGCCGAGGAGCGAGTTCGAATAGTCGATGAAGGCAAACCCGCGGGCGCGGCCGTCGGCCGGCTTGGCGCCCCAGTTCGCCATCGCCGCCACCCGCTCGACCACGGCGCGGCCGCGCGGCGTGTTCTTAAGCAGCTCGAGCCGCAATCCAACAGGATCGACGCCGCGCTTTTCCGCGATCTCGTCGAGGAACGCCTCGGTGACGAATTTGTTGGCGGTATAGCCGATGCCGCGCAGCGGTGACGTGCGCATGCCGCTGTCGCGGTAGATCTGCCCGCAGTACTGGTTGGCGATGTCATAGCTGCGCAGCTCGACGCCGAGCATCAGGATGAAGTCCTTTTCGCCGGTGACCTTATAGCGCACGGGATCCATGTACGGCGTGACGCGGTCCCCCGCGAGCCGCTGGTGCCACGCGAGGATCTTGCCTGACGAATCGAGCCCGGCGCGCAGGTAATGCGCCGTGATCGGCCGCAGCCGGCCGTTGTGCACGTCGTCTTCGCGCGTCCACATCATCTTCACCGGGCGCTTGGCTTCTTTCGAGAGCAGTACCGCGTCGATGACAAACTCCTCGTCGCGATGGCCGCGCCGGCCGAAGCCGCCGCCCAGCAAGGTGTAATGGAGCGTCACCTTCTCGCGCGGAATGCCAAGCACCTTGGCACAAGCGTCGGTCGCCATGGTCTGGCTTTGCGTGCCGCACCACACTTCGACGGCATCGCCCCCCGCGGGCGACACCGCGGCGATCGCGTTGAGCGGCTCCATCTGCGCGTGATAGGCATAGTCGCAGCGGTATTCGCCTTCGATCACCGTCGCGGCTTTGGCGAGTTCGCCCTCGGCGTCGCCTTGTTTGAACCAGTCTTTAGTAACCGGGACGCTGAGATTACGCGCGTCGGCCGCGAACGCTTCCATGCCTTTCTCGCCATCGAAGCCCCACCCCGTGCCGGTGCGGTGCCAGGTGATTGTTTGCTCGACCGCTGCCTTGCCGGCGAACGCCGCCCAGGCGGTCTCGGCGAGCACGCCGATGCCGTAGGGCAGGCGCACGGTGGAAATCACGCCGGCAACGGCCTTGACCTTGGCTTCATCGAACGTGTCGGGCGTACCGCCCTCGACGGGACTGCGCACCACCGCGCCGTAGATCATGCCGGGCACGGAGAAATCGATCGAATATTTGGCGCTGCCGTTGATCTTGTTCGGCAGCTCGATGCGCATCACGTCCTTGCCGATCAGGCGGAAGTCCGCGGTCTTTTTCAGGTCCTCCGGTTTGATCTCCGGCGCGGTCGTCGGCACCTCCGCGAATGCGGCGATCTCGCCGTAGCCGAGCCTGCGGCCCGACTTGGCGTGTACGACCGTGCTCGGCTCGGTCGTCAACTCCTCGACCGGCACACCCCATTTCTGCGCGGCGTTGTCGATGAGCACGCGGCGCACCTGCGCGCCGAAGGTGCGCAGCGGTTTGAAATAGCTCGTCACTGCGTTGCTGCCGGCGGTGTACATCATGCCGCCGAAGCCGGGGTTGCCGTAGAGTTTCTCGACCGCGGGCGCCGGCACGATGCGCACCTCGCTCCAGTCGGCGTCGAGTTCCTCCGCGAAAATCAACGGCAGCGACGTCATCGACCCCTGGCCCATTTCGGTCGCGGGCGACATGACGGAGATGGTGCCGTCGGTGGCGATGCTTACCCAAGGACTGAGAGCCTTGCCCGGCATCTCGTTTGCCGGAACGGCGGCGGTCGCGCGGTCGACAGGCCCGAGCGCGACGGCGAAGGTCAGGCCGGCGGCGCCGGTCATCACTTGACGGCGGGAAAGAACTTGGCGGCGGGAAATATGCATGTTCAGCGGATGCTCGGTCACGGCTCAGCCCTCCCGCGCCGCGCGCTCGATCGCGCGCACGATGCGCGGATAGGTGCCGCAGCGGCAGATGTGCGCGCTCATGTGCTCGACGATTTCCTCGCGCGTCGGGTGCGGCTTCTGCTTGAGCAGATCGACCGCGCTCATGATCTGGCCCGACTGGCAGTAGCCGCATTGCGGCACGCGTTCGGCGAGCCAGGCTTTCTGCACCGGGTGCGAGGAGTCGGGCGAGAGTCCCTCGATTGTCGTCACCGCGCGGCCGGCAACGTCGGCGAGTTGCGTCTGGCACGAAAAGGCGCGCTTGCCGTCGATGTGCACCATGCAGGCGCCGCACAGGCCGGCGCCGCAGCCGAATTTCGTGCCGGTCAATTTGATGTCTTCGCGGATGACCCAGAGCAGGGGCGTTTCCCCGGGGGCGTCGGAGTTGACGTTCCTCCCGTTGATCTGAAAAACAATCGGCATCTCATCCTCCGGTCCGTATTCTATTTGTTTACGCGGCCTTCCATTTGATCGAGCAGCCCATCGCGGGGAACTGCCGCCCCGGCGCCGTGCCGGTTTTGGCGATGGCGCGCATCGCTTCGACCAGTTCGCGCCGCGCGCCCTTGGGCGGCGCGCCGGTACGGCCCTCGTCGAGCCGGCCGCGATATTTAAGCTTGCGTGCGGCATCGAAGCCGAAGAAGTCGGGCGTGCACACCGCGCCGTACGCATGCGCGACGCTTTGGTCGGCGTCGTGCAGATACGGGAACGGCAGGTCGTGCGCCTTGGCGAAGCGACGCATGTTGTCGAATGAATCCTCGGGATAACTCTCCGCGTCGTTCGAGCAGATGGCGGCAAAGCCGATGCCTTCGGCGATCAGCGTGCGCGCGTCCGCCGCCATGCGGTCGATCACCGCCTTAACGTAAGGGCAATGATTGCAGATGAACACGATCACGGTGCCATTCTTGCCGGCGAGATCATCGAGCGAATAGGTGCGCCCGCCGGTGGCGGGCAGGCGAAAGGAAACGGCCGGGGTGTCGAGTTCGACTTCTGAGGCGGTGGCGGCCATGGGCGGCTCCTCGGGCGTGGGGATTAGGCGCGATGTTAGCACGGGCATGCGTCATTGCGAGCGCAGCGAAGCAATCCAGGCGCCGCTCAGTGGCCCCTGGATTGCTTCGTGGGGCTTCGGCCTCCTCGCAATGACGCGAAAAACCGGCCCCAAACCAGGGCCGGGTCACAGGTTTCAGCACGCGAATTAACTCAACGCCGTCACCAGCACACGTAAATCCAGCGCCAGCCCCAGCGGGTCCAAACGCGCGTGTAGCAATCGTCCAAAAACCCGCCGACGAAGGCGAAGCGGCGGGGGCGAAAGAACCGGCCGTGACGGAAGAACCTGCCATGGCGGAAGGCGAAGTGACGGCCGCGGTCAAATCCGCCGAAACGGGAAAATCCGGAGCCGCGACCAAAGCCGTCGCCGCGACCCATCCCCATGCCGCGGCCCATGCCCATACCGCTCATGCCGTGGCCCACGCTCATGCCGCCGTGGCCGCCCATGCCGCCGCCGCCGTGACCTCCGCCGCCTCCACCTCTCGCGGACGCGGTGACGATCGAACCTGCCGCAATGACCGCCGCCGCGGTCATGGCGACCATGAACTTGCGTATCATGATGTTTCCTCCGGTTGGTGCGAGGTGATCTGACCTGTCGCCCCTTGTTGGAGTCGCGTGCGGTCGTCCGTTCGAGCACTCCCGACCACTTTGCGGCAACGATTGCAGCGGCAAGAAAAATATTCAAATTACGAATGGGTCAGTTTCTGACAAATAAGTCATGATTAAGCCATCACGCTCTCATGCGATCCGTGATAGGATCGATCATCGCGACGGTATTCGGGGAAGCAAGGCATGGCCAACGCGCGGCGCCGCATCCTCGTCGTCGAAGATGATCCGGAGACCGCGGCGCAGGTCGTCGATTCGCTATCGACGAACGGCTATCGAGTGGATTTGGCGGGCGACGGCGATGAAGGACTAAGCCGCGGGCGTTCCGCCGCGTATGCGGTCATGGCGATCGATCGCATGCTGCCCGGCCTCGACGGGCTTTCGCTGATCCAGCGTCTGCGGGAAGAGAGCGTCACGACCCCGGCGCTCATCATCAGCGCACTGGGTGAGATCGACGAGCGGGTGCGCGGGCTGCGCGCCGGCGGCGACGATTATCTGGTCAAGCCGTTTGCCTTTGCCGAGCTGCTCGCGCGAGTCGAGGCGCTTGCCCGGCGCAGCGCTACCATCATCAAGGAAACCTTGTTGTGCGTCGGCGACCTTGAGCTCGATCTGGTTTCCCGCACGGCCCACCGTGGCGGCCGCGACATCGAGCTGCTGCCGCGGGAATTTCAGGTTCTCGAATATCTCGTGCGCAATCAGGGTCAGGTCGTGCCGCGAGCGATGTTGCTGCAGCACGTATGGGATCTGCATTTCGATCCCACGACCAACGTCATCGACGTTTACGTCGGCCGTGTGCGGAAGAAGATCGACGACCAGCAGGCCTATCCGCTCATCCATACCGTCCGCGGCGTGGGATTTTGTCTCCGTGCTCCTGGCTAAGACGCTCCGCTCCTCGACGCTGCGGCTGGCGCTGCTCGCGATCGCCATCTTCGGCGCGACGGTGATCGGCTTATTCAGCTACGTCTATGGGTCCACCGCCTCGTTCGTGCGCAGCCGCGCCGATGGCGCCATTACGGCCGAACAGGAAGGCCTGTTGCGCACCTATCAAAGCGCCGGCCGGCCCAGGCTGATCGCCGCCATCGAGCAGCGCATTGCCGAACAACGTTTGGCGGGCGGGCAGTATCTGCTCGCCGATGCCGCGGGCGCACGCCTCGCCGGTAATCTTGCCGGTTGGCCGCCGGCTCTCGCGGAGGCGAGCGGATGGGGCACGTTCAGCGCACCGGAGCGGGCGTACCCGGCGGACAAGGCGCCGCTCGTGCGCGCGGCCGTCACGACGCTCTCCGACGGGTCGCGGCTGCTGGTCGGTCATGCCGTTGACGACCTCGAGACCTTTACCCGTACCATCGAGACCGCGCTGCTGCTGAGTCTCGTGCTGATATTCGTTCTCGCGGCCGTGGCGAGCATTTCCGTGACCCGGCGCACGGTCGGGCGCATCGAGGCGATCAACGCGACGAGCCGCGCGATCATGCAGAGGGGCCTGGGCGAGCGGATACCGCTGCGCGGCTCGCGCGACGAGTGGGATCACCTCGCCGCCAACCTCAATTCGATGCTCGACCGGATCGAAGGCCTGATGGCGCAGGTCAAACAGGTCACCGACAACGTGGCGCACGACCTGCGCACGCCGCTCGCGCGCATGCGCGGCCGGCTGGAGAAGGCCTATAGCGCGCAGGGCGCAACGGAACGCGAGCATGCGCTCATCGGCGACACCTTGGCGGATCTCGACGGTGTGTTGCGCATGTTCTCCTCGCTTACGCGAATCTCGCAGATCGAGGCGAACGAACGAACCGACACGGCGCGCCCGGTCAATCTTTCCGAGATCGCCCGCGAGGTTACGGAACTCTTCGACGCCGCCGCCGAGGACAAGGGCGGCCGGCTCGCCGTCACGGGGAGCGATTCCGTGCGCGTCCTCGGCGATCGCGATCTCTTGTTCGACGCGCTGGCAAATCTCGTCGACAACGCGATCAAACACGGCCGCAGCGGCGGTCACGTGACCGTGGCGGTGTCGCGATGCACGGGCGGGAGCGAGGTTTGCGTTGCCGACGACGGGCCGGGCATTCCAGCCGAGGAACGCGAGCACGTGTTCAAGCGCTTTTACCGTCTCGAACGGAGCCGACGGACTCCCGGCAATGGGCTCGGGCTCAGTCTCGTCGCCGCGGTTGCCCGGCTACACGGGGCGCATGTCGAAATGGAAGACAACGCGCCGGGCCTGAGGGTCCGGCTTCGTTTCCCGGCTGCTCCCGCCGCCGACGCGGCGAGCACGGTAATGTAGCGCGAATCAAACAAATGCCGCCGGGAGGAGCAGTCTGCGTGACTGCTCTTCGCCCGGCGGCAACTGCTTAGCTAGCCTTAGTTAGCTTACCATTCCGTCCAGCGGTCGCCCCGCCAGTAGCCGCGGCCTTCATGTTCGCGCCAGCGGAAGCGCTCGTTCGGGCTCCAGCGCCACGTATCGGGGTGCACCACCACACGGGCGTCGGACGGATACTCATAAGTCGTCTGCGTGTGCCAGCATACGTCCTCGCTGCACACGATCGCGGCCGACGCGCCCAGCGTCGAAAACGCCAGAACGCCGGCGCCAGTGGCCGCGCCGAGAAGAAGTTTGCTCACTGTCATCTCCAGCCTCCGTAGCCTTCCCTGGGACAGCAACGACACGTGGCGGCGTCGGTTCCTCCGCGAAAGCAAAATTGAGTTACATGACGGTCATAGCGGCTCCGATATTACCGACGCCCCCGCCGGTATTTTCGTAGTTCGCGGTTGGCCTTTGTTGAGGAACGTGGGTCTTTTTCATCCGTTGTCTTCGCACAACGGAGGCCTTTGATGCTTTCCAATCTCAGCGGGGCTGCCTTGGCAGACCCGACGCCAGCCGTAAAAAGCTTGCGCGCGCGGGGTGGGACCGGAACGAAACCGATCCGTCATCAGATGATCGGCTACATGCTCGCGCATGAGCAATTCCGCGTGCCCGAGCTCGTTGATATCGGCCACGCCGCTGCGAGCCGCGGCTTCGATCTGCTCGCTGCCAGCGATCATTTCCAGCCATGGCAAGCAAATGAGGGGCACGTGGGAGTGGCGTGGGTCACGCTCGGCGCGTTGGGCCAGCGCAGCAACGGCGCATGGATGGGAACGACGGTGACTTGCCCGACCATTCGCTACAATCCCGCGGTCGTTGCCGAGGCGTTCGCCTCGCTAGCCAACCTTTATCCCGGGCGGGTCTTCCTCGGGGTCGGGTCGGGAGAGGCGCTCAACGAGCGAGCGGCGACGGGCACTTGGCCGCGCTGGCGGGAGCGCTGGGACCGGCTGATCGAAGCAATCGAGATCATCCGCGCGCTGTGGAGCGGACAGACAGTCAAACATAACGGCCGCTACTACACCATCGATGCGCGTCTCTGCGATGCCCCGCCCGAGCCGATCCCGCTGCTCGCTGCCGCCAACGGCAAAAAATCGATGCGGCTCGCGGGCCGGCACGGCGACGGGCTCATCACCGATCCCGAGACCTGGAAGGAGCACAAATCCGAATGGCAAGCGGGCGCGCGCGACGCAGGGAAAAATCCCGCCGACATGCCGGTCCTGGTCGAGCAATACGTCATCGTCGGCAATGAGGACGACGCCAGAGCGGCGGCGGAGCTGTGGCGCTTCGGCCCGAACGCGTTCAAGACCTATTTCAACATCACCGATCCGGCGGTCATTCAGCAGCGCGCCGAGACGGAGACGCCGCTGGAAAAGGTCTATTCCGAATGGCCGGTGAGCACCGATCCGGCCGCCCACGTCAAGAAGGTGTCGGAGCTGTTCGACAGCGGCGCGACCATCGTGAACATCCATTCCGGCCAACCGGACCAGAAGAGGGTGGTCGACTTCTACGCCGACAACGTCATCCCCGCGCTCGCCCAGCGCGGGTGAACGGTACGGTTCCGCCCGAAACCCTGACGAATAATCAATCCGTAAAGCTGTCGGGAACCGGAACGCACGAATCGAGCGAAAGGACGCGATGGCCAAGAACACGATTTGCCTATGGTACGACAAAGACGCCGAGGCCGCCGCCCGCTTCTATGCCGAAACCTTTCCCGACAGCGCGGTAGCTGCCGTTCACCGCGCGCCCGGTGACTACCCGTCCGGCAAGGCTGGCGACGTGCTGACGGTCGAGTTCACCGTTGCCGGGATTCCCTGTGTCGGCCTCAACGGCGGCCCCGCGTTCAAACACAACGAAGCTTTCTCCTTCCAGATCGCTACCGACGACCAGGAAGAGACCGACCGCTACTGGAACGCCATCGTCGGCAACGGCGGCCAGGAGAACCAGTGCGGCTGGTGCAAGGACAAGTGGGGTATCTCCTGGCAAATCACCCCGCGCGTGCTCATGGAGGCCCTGCGCGCCGGCGGCGACGAAGCAAAGCGCGCGTTTAATGCGATGATGGGCATGAAGAAGATCGAGGTCGCTGCGATCAAAGCGGCACGGCGCGGCTGAGTTTACCGGCGCGCGCGGCCCGGCGCAGCGCCTGCGGCGGCTGGCCGAAGGCGCGCAGGAACGCGCGGCGCATGCGTTCCGGATCGCCGAATCCGGTATGCGCCGCGACATGCTCGATCGGCGCGGCACCGCTCTCGATCTCCTCGCGCGCGGCTTCGAGGCGGAGCCGCTCGACCGCCTTGGCGGGCGTCATGCCGGTGTCGGCGGAAAAGGCGCGCGCGAAATGGCGCGGGCTCATCGCCGCGCGCTCGGCGAGCCGCTCGACCGAGAGGCGTTCGTTCAAGCGCTCGCGTGCCCAGGCGAGCAGGGGGGAAAACCGGCTGTTCGGCCGATCCGCTTCCAGCAGAGCGGAAAACTGCGACTGCCCGCCGGGGCGGCGGTGATAGACCACGAGCTGCTGCGCGGTGCGTTTGGCGGCCGCCTCACCGAGATCTTCCGCGACGAGCGCGAGCGCAAGATCAATCCCGGCGCTGATCCCGGCCGAGGTCCACACCGTGCCGTCGCGCACAAAAATGCGGTCGGGCTCGACACGCACCTGCGGATAAAGGCGCGCCAAATCGGCTGCGCGCGCCCAGTGTGTCGTCGCGCGCTTGCCGTCGAGCAAGCCCGCTGCCGCAAGAATGAAGGCACCCGAGCATACGCTCGCCGTGCGCCGCGCCTGCGCCGCCGCGCGGCGTACATAGGACAGAGTTTCCGGACAGGCGCAGGCCTCGCGCGTGCCGCGGCCGCCGACGACGAGCAGCGTGTCGAGCGGCTCTTCGACCAGCGGCCCGGCGATGAGTTGCGCCCCTGACGAACTCGCGACCGGACCGGCGATGCGCGCCATCGATCGCAGCCGATAGGTCACCGGCTCGGTTTCGCGGACGGCCACTTCGAACACCGTGATCGGCCCGGTGGCGTCGAGCAGCTGAAAGTGCCGAAAGATCAAGATGCCGACGGTGCGGGTCATGGCGGGAAAGGAGGGAAATAGGACATTTCGGACAAGAGCTATACCGGCTATCTTGCGCCGTCAACAAATCGGATGAGGTTTCACTCATGAGCGATCGGCAGACGGTCATCGTCTTCGCGCTGTTTCCCGGCGTGACCCAACTCGATTTCACCGGGCCCTATCAGATGCTTTGCGCGCTGCCCGGCGCCAGCGTGATCCTGGCGAGCCGGGAAGGCGGGAGCATCACCAGCAACGAGGGCATCACATTCGCAGGCGTGCGCCGGCTCGCCGATATTCCGGCCTGCGATGTCGTGTGCGTGCCGGGCGGCCGCGGCGTGACCGACACCGCGATCAAGGACGAAATGTTCCTCGGCGAATTGCGCCGGCTCGCGAGCACGGCGCGCTATGTGACGTCGGTTTGCACGGGCTCGCTCGCGCTCGGCGCGGCAGGGCTGTTGCACGGCAAGCGCGCCGCCTGTCATTGGGCGTGGCGCGACCTTCTCGTGCCGTTCGGCGCGATCCCCGCCGCCGACCGCGTGGTGCGCGACGGCAATGTCATTACCGGCGGAGGCGTCACCGCAGGAATTGATTTTGCGCTCACGCTCGCCGCGGAAATCGCCGGCGAGGAAACCGCGCAGGCCATCCAGCTGGGGATCGAATACGCGCCGGCGCCGCCGTTCAACGCGGGGGTTCCCGAGACCGCGCCGCCGGCTATCCTGGCGCGGGTGCGCGAGCGCCTCGGCGGCATGGCCGAGAAGCGGCGCGGCGCGGTCGAAGCGGCCGCTGCCCGACTCGCCGCGGGTTAGGGAGACTAATCAGCAAATGCTGTACCGCGGAATGGATCGGGCGCAACTCGACGCCGCCTACAACAACACGGCCGCCGTTCCCGAACGCAACGCGATCGTCGCCGATTGGGCGGCGCGCAGCGCCAGGGTGCGGCGCGATCACGCCGGCCATCTCGACCTCGCCTACGGCGAAAGCCCGCGCGAACGGCTCGATTTGTTCCTCGCCGCCAATCCGAACGCCCCGACGCTCGCGTTCATTCACGGCGGTTACTGGCAGATGAACGACAAGGAGAGTTTCGCTTTTTTTGCCGAAGGTCTGCTGCCGCTCGGTATCAATCTTGCCGTCGTCGAATACACGTTGGCGCCGGCCGCGCGGCTCGATCGCATCGTCGCCGAAATCCGGCGCGCCATAGAGTGGCTCGGCGATCATCTCGGCGAATGCGGCGCCGACCCCGACCGGCTTTATGTCTCCGGGCATTCGGCGGGCGGCCATTTGACCGCGACGGCGATCACGCTTCCGGCGGTGCGCGGCGGGCTCGCGATCAGCGGCCTCTACGATCTCGAGCCGATCCGGCTCAACTATCTCAACGAAAAGCTCGGCCTCGACCGGGACGAAGCCGCGCGCAACAGTCCGATGTTCCATCTTCCCGCGAGCGCGCCGGACCTCGTCATTACCTATGGTACGGCGGAATTGCCCGAGCTTTGCCGTCAGTCGATCGACTACGCGGGCGCCTGGCTCGCGCGCGGCCTGCCGGGCCAATTGCTGCCGATCGACGGGGCGAACCATTTCGACATTCTCGACTCGCTCGCCCGCGCCGACGGTGAGTTGGCGCGCGTGTTCCTCAAGATGTCGTCGGGCTGGTGAAATGGCGCTGCAGCTCAGGCCGAATTGCGAATGGTGCGACAAGGATCTGCCGCCAACGGCCACAGACGCGCGTATCTGCACCTACGAGTGCACGTTCTGCGCCGAATGCGTCGAAACCGTGCTGTTCAACGTCTGTCCCAACTGCGGCGGCGGATTTGCCCCGCGCCCGATCCGTCCGGCCCGCCCTTGGCGCTCCGGCGTTTGTTTGCACGACCAGCCGGTCTCTGGTGAACGCGTCCACCTCAAATACCCGCGCGAGGAGGTCGCCGCTTTTGTGCGCCGTGTGCGCGACATCGAGCCGGCGAAGCGTTAGCGAAAACGGCTGACACTGACCGCGCAAGCGGCTCGATTCTGTTCTTGCTGCCTCAACCATGCGACCGGCGCCTAGTGTGGCGGTTCAGAAGTCCGCATCATTCTTGCAGCGAGTCCGAGATGCGGACTTCTGAACCAAAGCCACACTAGATCAATAAGTTGCTAGTGCCCTTCGATTCCGAAGTTCGCAAACGAGCGTGCCGCAAAATGATTCGAACTTCGGAATCGGGGCACTAGCCGCGGCAAAGAGTCCGGCCGCCACCAGACCCCGCTCACGCACCAAACATAATGCGACCAGATCGCACGGCCAGCCCAATACTTCGGCCGTGATCGTAGCAACGCACCTTTAGCGCGGCCCATTTGTTCCCACGTTGATTGCTCGAGGAACAGCAGAGGTCCGCCATGACCCACATCACTGAAGCACGCGCTGGTATTCAGCCGCGTATCCTGCAAGGCGCCACCGCCATTCTGGTGACGATGTCGCTCGGCGTGCTGATCGCGCAGATCGATACATCCGTCGTCAATCTGGCCGTCAAGAAGATCGGCGCCAGCTTGGGTGCGGGGGTGACAGAACTGCAATGGGTCGTCGACGCCTATAATCTCGTATATGCAAGCCTGCTGCTCACCGCGGGCACGCTTGCCGATCTCTATGGCCGACGCCGCATCTTCGCGCTTGGCATTGCGCTCTTCACGCTTGGCTCGCTCGTCTGCGGCTTTGCGCCGAATGCGGCCGTGCTGATCGGCGGCCGCGCGGTCGCTGGGCTTGGCGCCGCGCTCGAAATACCGACCTCGCTTGCGATCCTCACCGTCGCCTATCAGGACAAGAAAGAGCGCGCGCATGCGCTCGGAGTGTGGGCGAGCTGCAACGGGCTGGCCTTCATCATCGGCCCGACTCTCGGCGGCGTGCTGGTGGACTCCGTCGGATGGCGCAGCATCTTTCTGCTCATCGTCCCGATCTGCGTCCTGGCCCTGGTGCTGACCATGACCTCGGTGCCCGAATCCACCGACCCCAAGGGGCGCAGCCTTGACGCACCGGGGCAGGCGCTGGCCATCGCCGGGCTCGGCGCGCTGTCGCTCGCCGTCATTGAAGGCCCCCGCTGGGGATGGGAATCGATCGGCAGCGCGGCGGCGTTTGTCGCGTCGGCATTGAGCGCCCTGCTGTTCGTGTTGCGGCAGAAAGACTCCAATGGCGCGCTGGTGCCGCTCGCGATGTTTAAGAATCGCGTGTTCTCCGCCAGCCTCGGCATCGCCGCGGCGATGACATTCGGGATGTACGCCATGCTGTTCCTGACACCGCTCTATCTGCAAGCGGGACGCGGCGACGGCGCCTTGCTGGCCGCTATCGAGCTGTTGCCGATGTCGGTGACCTTTGTGGTCGTCTCGCAATTGTCCGGGAAAATCGCCAACGCTTACGGGCCGCGCCTGCCGATGACGCTCGGCATGGCCATGATGGGAACCGGACTGTTTATGCTGGCCCTCATTCCGCTCAACCACAGCCTCTTGCTGATCGAGGCCGCGCTCCTGGTGATCGGTTGCGGCCTTGGCCTCAATACGGGACCGGTCAACGCGGTTGCGGTCGCCAATGCGTCCTCGGCGAGATCCGGCACGGCGTCGGGCCTCCTCAACACCGCCCGCATGGTCGGGGCGACGCTCGGCGTTGCGCTGCTCGGCGCGATCTTTGCGATGTTCTCGGGCGGCAGCGGTAGCGGCCATGTCGCGGCCGGCTTGCCGCCCGCCTTCATCGTCGGCGGCATCGGTGAAATGCTCGGCGCGTTAGCAGCGTTCATGTTCATCCGCCGCGACTCATTGGACCCGAGCGCGGGACGCTCGTCATAAAACGGCCGCGCGAGGGAAGTCGTCGCTTTTGCGCTTCGTGTACGTGGAAGCCAGAAAGCGGCGACCCAAAAGGTTGCTGCCGCCGGTTGCGAAAGCGAGTATCATCCTCTCCTCAACGCCGGGGAGAACACGCCATGAAGCGGTCGATTGCTTTTGCCGCGCTGCTGGGCGCGGTGGTTCCGTTTGCGGCGCTCGCGCAGACGGCCGAGGATTTGCGCAATGATGGGAAGACGCCGGGTGACGTCCTCGTCTACGGCATGGGATACGCGGGCGAGCGCTTCAGTCCGCTCACCCAGATCAACAAGGACACCGTGCGCCGGTTGGTGCCGGTGTGGGCCTATTCGCTCTCCGACCTGCAGGGCGGCGAGGCGTTCCCGATCGTCAAGGACGGCGTCATCTACATCACGACCCACAACGCGACCGCGGCGGTGGACGCGCTCACCGGCCGGCAGATTTGGCGCGTGCTGCATGAATACCCGCCGGAAACCCTGCGCGTTGTTTGTTGCGGCATCGTCAACCGCGGCGCTGCGATCTACCAAGGCATGATCATCCGTGCGCTGATGGACGACCGGCTGGTGGCGCTCGACGCCAAGACCGGCAAGGAGATTTGGTCGGTCAAGTCGCCCGATCCCGTCACCTATGCCAACGGCTACGCGATGACCGGCGCGCCGCTCATCGTTGACGGCATCGTCATCATGGGCGTGGCCGGGGCCGAATACAGCCATCGCGGCCTGCTCGAAGGCTACGACGCCAAGACCGGCAAGCACCTGTGGCGGCTCTACACCATCCCGGCGAAGGGCGAGCCCGGCTCGGAGACGTGGGAAGGGGATTCCGAACTCACTGGCGGCGGCAGCAGCTGGGTCACCGGCACCTACGATCCGGAGCTCGATCTCGTCTATTGGGGCATCGGCAATCCGTCGCCGTGGAACCCGCGCGCCCGTCAGGGCGACAATCTTTTCACCAACTCGATCTTCGCGGTGCGGCCCAAGACCGGCGAGCGCGTCTGGTATTTCCAGACGACGCCGAACGATCCGTTCGACTATGACGCGGTGCAGACGCCGGTGATCGCGTTGATCAAGGTCAATGGCGAGCCGCGCAAGGTGGTGATGCAGGCAAACCGCGGCGGCTTCCTCTACGTGCTCGACGCCAAGGACGGCAAGCTCATCGCCGCCAACGCGTTCGGCAAGGTCACCTGGGCAAACGGCGTCGATCTCGAAACCGGACGCCCGAACGTCACCGACGTGTTCAGGGGCGCGCTCGAGGGCAAGAAAGTCACCGTGTGGCCATCGGTCTCCGGCGTGACCAACTGGCAGCACATGTCGTTCAGTCCGCTCACCGGCCTGCTCTATATCAACACGTTGCACGTGGGGATGACCTACGAAGCGCCCGAGCCGCCGAAGCTTGCGCCCGGCAAACCGTCGGGCCCCGGCACCGTCAAGCGCACCACCGTCACCGACGATCCCAACGTGCGCGGCTATCTCAAGGCGGTCGATCCGCTCACCGGCAAGGCGAAATGGGAAGTGCCGTATCGCAGTCCGAATTATTCGTCGACCTTGGTGACCGCGAGCAACTTGGTGTTCACCGGCGTCATGACCGGCGAATTCCAGGCGGTCGATGCCGACAGCGGCAAGATTCTGTGGAGCTTTCAGACGCCATCCGGCATCGTCGGCCAGCCGGTAACCTGGGAGCGCAACAACAAACAATACGTCACGGTGCTCAGCGGCATCGGCGGCGTCTATGCGCAACGCGCCGGCGATCCGGCGCTGGAGAACGCGCCGGCCGGCGTGTCGCTGTGGACCTTCGCGCTGTTCGATCAGTGACGCGTTCGACGGCGAAAAGTCGGCGGCTGGTCTTTGCGCTCGCCGTGAGCGCGCTCGCGCCGGTGGCGTCGGCGCGGGAGGCGGCGCGCGATCAGGCGGCGATCGAGGCCGGGGAAGCCGTCTACAACAACTACTGCCAGACCTGCCACGGCGATCGCCTGGTCAACACCGGCCAGACCTTTGACCTGCGGCGGCTCACGGCGGGCGATCGCGCGCGCTTCGAAAACTCCGTGCGCAACGGCAAGAGTCAGATGCCGCCGTGGAAGGACGTGCTCAGCGACGAGGAGATCGGGCAGCTGTGGGCCTATATCCGCGCCAACGCGAATCAGAAATAGCGCGCGGTGGCGGTAGCTTTCCTCCGTACCACGGTTGTGGTTTGATGCCTGAAACGCAGCGCAGGAGACTTTCGATGCACACGGTAATGTGGACATTCAAAGTTCCGGCCGGCACCGCCAAGGCGAAGCTGGTCGAGACCATCAACGCCACCGCCCATATGTACGAGGGCATCCCCGGGCTGATCCGCAAGTATTACGGGATCGCGCCGGACGGCGCCTCGCTCGTCGGCATTTATTTGTGGGACAGCAAGGCCGCGGCTGACGCCTTCTACACGCCCGAGTGGCTGGCGATGGTGACGAAGCGCTGGGCCTCGCCGCCGCAGCGCCAGGAATGGGAAACCCCGATGGTGGTGGAGAGCGCCGAGCGCCGCCTGGTCGCCGCCGAGTAGTATCTCACTCCGGCTCGTCATACCCGCGAAAGCGGGCATCCATATGTGGACGGCCCCCGGCCTGCAAGAGATTGAGCAAGGCGTGACCGGATCGGTTGCGATTATATGTCCGGTCTGATGTCGCGGTCGCACATGACCGCTGCCAAGATGGGTTCCGCGACGCGAGTTCCAAACAGTAAAGCGGCCCGTGAATACTGAGGGCCATTGGATGCCACGGAGTGCCTCGCGTCTGGGATCGATCGATCACGCCATCTGCCTTCTCGAGCAAGCTTCGGCCTCAACGTGCGGTTCTACGCACGTCGAACTCGGAAGAGATCAGGATCATCTTGAACACCTTATTATTTGGGTGGCGATGGCTTCGTTTTGCCGACGGCGGCGCTGTCAGCGCCGGGGCGGCAAGCGCGGTCAAGGCTGGCCGCAGGCCACCGCCGCAGGCGGCGCAACGCGGCCTTGACGGCGCGTGCCCGGCGCTAGACTGCCGGTCGGCGGAACGAAGTCGCCGCGGGCGTGCTCTCGATGGTAGCGTTCGCCACTGACCATCAGCTTCCAGGCGATACGCGCGGTCTTGTTGGCGAGCGCCACGGCGACGAGCTTGGGTGGCTTGCGCCGCATCAACTCGATCAGCCAGGGCGAGGGATTGCCCCGCCCCTTCCTGACCTGCTGGATCACCGCGGTGGCACCCACCACCAGCACGCGGCGCAGCGTCTCGTCGCCGGCGCGCGTGATCACGCCGAGCCGCTGCTTGCCGGCGGTCGAGTGATCCTTCGGGGTGAGCCCAACCCAGGCGGAAAAATCTCGACCGCAGCGGAACGCCTGGGGATTAGTCACCTTCATCACCAAGAGCGTCGCCCCGATCGGCCCGATGGATGGAATCTCCGCCAGGCGCCGGCTCAGCTCGTTGTGGCGATGCCAAGCAAGCAGTTGCGCTTCGAGCTTGCGAAGCTTCGGCTTGAGCGCGGCGAACTCCTCGCCCAGCGCCGCAAACAGCCCCTTGGCTAGCTCCGGCACCCCGGGCTCGCGCGCGATCCGGACCAGCAGTGGCTCGACCTTGTCGAGCCCCTTCGCCGCGGCGATCCCGAACTCGGCCGCATAGCCGCGGATCGTGTTGCTCAGTTGCGTCCGGCGGGCAACGAGCTGGTCGCGCACCCCTACCAGCATCAGCGCCGCCTGTTGGTCGGCCGTCTTGACCGGTACGAACCGCATGCGCGGCCGGCTCATCGCCTCGCAGATCGCGCTCGCGTCCGCCGCATCGTTCTTGCCCCGCTGCACGTAGGGCTTGACGTATTGCGGCGGCAAAAGCCGCACCTCGTGCCCCAAGGCCATGAGTTCGCGCGCCCAATAATGGGCGGCCCCACAGGCTTCGATGCCGATCTGCACCGGCGCCAGCTTGGCGAAGAAATCGAGCATCTGCTGGCGCCGCAGCTTCCTGCGCAGCACCGGCTGTTCCGCCGCGTCCACCCCGTGCAGCACGAAAACACTCTTGGACGTGTCGATGCCAATGCGGATAAGATCGTTCATGGACGGCTCCCTCGTTTGAGATCTCCAACGACCTCATTCTGGCACACTGATGCCGTCGGGGGCCGTCCACCCCAACAGTAAACGGCGCCGTCGCAGTTTTGTCTGATACACCTGCGATTACTGGATCGCCCGCTTTCGCGGGCGATGACGACCGCGTTTGATTGCAGAGGTCAAAACGTCCAGTGGAAGCGGCCGGAGAACACGTTTACCGGGCCGCGATCCGTGTTGTAGCCCGGGTTGACGACGAACTGATAATCGAAGGAAAGCTTGATCGAGGACGAGACCGCGTAGCTGTAGTAGGCCTCGAGGATCTGCTCGGGCCCGGGATGCGGCAATTGTCCGTCGCCGATGAGAATGCCGAGCCCCCCGGCGTCGAAGAAAGCCTGATGCACGCCGGAGATCCCGTTGAGGATGCCGGCGATGCCGACGGTGTCGTCGGAGCGACCCCATTGCTTGCCGTTGATCGAGACGCCGCCCGAGAGGGTGCGATCGATGTCGGTGAAATCCCACGGCTCGATCCGGCCGTCCGCCCATCCGGCGCGTGCAAACACGCCGACCGTGTCGTTGATCTGCTGCTCCAGGTTGACGCTGACGCCGGTGCGGTTCGTGGTCTGGCGCACCGCGTTGATGTCGGCGGGCTGCCCGGTCGCCTGCGCGAGCGCGATGGCGTCGGCGAAAAGTCCAGCGTTGCCGTGGCTGAGAAAGCCCGTGACCTTGAGCTTGCCGGGCTGGCCCCACAAGTCGTGGCGTTCCTCGATTTCGGCCACCACCTGATTTTGCCGGAAGGTCGGGTCGAGGTCCCCGCCGAGCGGGCTGATGCCGCCCGCGGGCGTCGCCGAGAGATCGAACGCGCCGGCCCGCACGGTCCAGCGCCCCTGGTACCACTCGGCGGCCGCGCCATAGGTGTAGCCCCAACCGTCGCCGGCGTAGTCGAAGGTGCCGGCGTTGACGAGCGACCAGTTGAAGAAGTCGGTCTTGCCGTTGTTGGCGTATTTGTTGGTATCGAAAATGTCGGTGATGGCGAAGCGGCCGACCGTGAACACGAGCCGGTCCTCCGTACGGGTGCCGGCGAACACGTTCGCGTCGGCGTCATATTTCTCGGACTTGCCGCCGAGATCGATGGTCTGGCGCAGGAACGCGCGCTGGATGCGCGCGTAGGGATACGTGCTTCCTTCCTTGTAAGCTTCCGCGCTGGTGAACCCAGCGACGCCGTGCGTATTGCCTAAGCCAAAGCCCTGATCGATCTCCGGGTTGAACCAAAGTTCCGCGCCTTGCCACAGGCGCAGGCCGGCATAGAGCGTCACGTCGAAGGTCTCGCGGCCCTCGCCGCTCGTCGGCAGGCTGTTTGGTCCCTGATAAGGCGAGCGGATGCGTGGATAGGCCTGTTCGACGAAGGTCGCCTGGCCGTGCAGGCTCAGGCGGTCGTCATCGGGCGCCGCCTTCCCGGACGCGGATTTCGCATCGTCGCCGAAGCGGTAGTTCAGGCCGACGCGCAACTGATGCAGCGCGAAATCGGAGACGAACTGCTGTCCCGCGGCCGGGAAGGTGACGCCGCTCGTGCCGTAATCGGTGAACAAATATTCGACCTTCATGGTCCAGTGCGGCGCGACCGGTGCCTCGACGCCAGCGCCCGCGGCCCAGCCCAGGCGCCAGTGGAACGTCGATTCCATGGTGCCGTTGGCGAGCTGCGTCAGGGTGAGGCTGTCGTAGGTCCAGGCGAATCCCGCGGTGGCATAGAACAGCCAGGGGCCGGGCGCGTAGCCGATGCGCCCGCGCAGGGTGCCGGAATGCACCACGGTCTCGCTGTATGTTTCCAAGCCGAGTGTCGGCGTTGCAAATGTCGAGGCGCCGCCGATCGAGATGCCGGAGAGATTGGGGAAGCTTGGAAATGAAACGTCACCCTCGACGCCCAGCACCACGCGGTTCGGCAGCATGCGGTTGTAGCCGGCCTGCAGCCCGGCGAAATAGCTTCCCGTCCCGGTGAACGCATCGAACGGCTGAAACAAATTGAGCGAGCCGGAGACGCTCGCGCCTGGCATTCCAACCGGAGTCTCAGTCCAATTCGATGTACCCGCGGCGTAGCCGAAATGGCCGCCCACGTAGAAGCCGGTCCAGTCGAAGGAGGGCAGGGCGGCCGGCGCCTTGAGCGGCATATCGGCCGCCATCGCGGAGGCGTACACCGCGCTCAGGGCGGCAACCAAGGAAGCTGCAGCCGCAAACGTTACGCTCGACCCCCGAGGGCATGCACGCCTGTGTATGGAGATCGGCAACAGGGCAGCCATGGCGGATCCTCCTGCGCGTGACATGTTTTCTCTGTCACCACAGCGGGAGACCGCCCCGAGCGCGCGCCCCGCACGCCGGAAGGATGACGTGTTCAGGCAGGTCTCCTGGCTCGCGGGTCATGGCCTTGCTCCGCCTTCCCGGGCCGGCTTGGCCCAGTGGCAATCTGGAGAAGGGCTCGCCGCCGACAGTTGCGGGGGCAGCTCCGGAATTGACCGCCGTGCACGCACGGCTGTCGCACCGGATTCCCTTTTGGCCGTTCAACGCGAACGGCGCACCTGAACGCAGCAATTAGAAAATCCGGCGGCGAGCCTGTCAACGCGAGCAACAAAATTTGCTCGACGTGTGGCATTTTTGCATGGGCGACCCCAAGCTGTGGGCGAGCGCGGAGGCGGCCCGCGCAAACAGCCTGATCTCCGCGATGAATTGAAATCTCAGTAGAACAAAGAGGGGCTCCGCTATCAGTGATAGCGGATCGGGAGGATGACGGAGAGAAGGTCTTCGGGGAGCCCAGCCGGGGGGATCGGCAGCGGTGCCGCGCTCTTCACGAGCGCCAGCGCGGCCGCGTCCAGCGCCTCGGAGCCTGAACTGTGCACGACGCGGCTGGTGAGCACGTTGCCGGCGCGGTCAATCGTAAATTCGAGCCGTGCCTCGCCAACCTTGCCGCGCGCCTGGGCAGGATAGCGCTTGTGGCGCTCCAGCTGGGCGATCAGGAGCCTCTCCCAACTTGTGATCGCAGCGCGTGTCGGCCTCGCGACGGTTTGGCCCACCGCCGGGGCCGCGACGCGCGGTGCTGGCGCCGGCGCAGCCTGCGGCGCCGTCGGCATGGGCGCCGCCTCGACCGGTTGCGTGACCGCCTTGTCCTCGGGGGGCTTTTCTTCGGGTATCGGATTCGGCCGGGGCATGCTTACGTCCGGATCCGGCATTGGCGTTTCCTCGACCACCTGCTCTTTCTCGGGTTCTTCGCGCTTCTGCTGCGCCTCCTCGCTGGCGCGCTCCTGGCTCTCGCTTTCCATCAACGGTCCGGGGGCGAGATCGCGCGGCGGTGCCGGCGGCGCGATTGCTTGCGGCGAAAGTTCGACCGTCGCCACCGGCACGCCGGCCGCCAATTCCACCTCATCCGACCGCGCGGCGAGCGCGAGCGCCACGAGCCCGTGCGCCGCGATGACCACAGCCGCGCACAGGCCCCAGCGGACGAGCTCCGGCCGGGTGACGAGGGGTCGCGAGCCGAATGCGGGCATTACTGCGGGTAGTGTCCCGATTCCGAAGTTCGCCAAACCTTGCAGCCCCTTCGACGCGAACTTCGGAATCGAAAGGACACTACCAACTTTATTATTCTAGTGCCGCTTTGAACCCGAAGTTCGCAACCGCACTTGCCGCAATGTAATGCGAACTTCGGGTTCGCGGCACTAGCAGGCTGCTGAAAAACCAGCTTTGGAGGCCGATTTTCGTGATGTGCGCGGCGACGAGTCGATCGCTGGATCGTTTACGCGGCTGCGCACACGGCA
>Ga0213875_10000084_pt1 | contig 109683 bp, 73 predicted proteins | sample BarmaccomBMRX_R8_FD_160105 | JGI IMG/M metagenome (GOLD analysis project Ga0213875, IMG submission 160105) | Root-associated microbial communities from Barbacenia macrantha in rupestrian grasslands, the National Park of Serra do Cipo, Brazil - RX_R8 | ecosystem: Host-associated > Plants >... | reverse complement strand
GCATGAGTGAAGCGTCCGCTTGCGAGGTCATCTACTATCTTGCGAGCAACCAGTTCTATCTCGCAAACGATGCGGGCACAGGTTTGCAAGGTCCGCCGGTGTCACCGGGAGGAAGTGGAACCATCAGCAACAGCCAATGCACTCTATCGGGGAGCGCATCCTCGGTCTCGACCTCCGGCAACAACTTGACAATGGTTGTCTCTTTGACATTTTCGGGGAGCTTTGCGGGGCAGAAGACGGTTTACATGCGTGCAATCGATAACGAGGGATTGGACACAGGCTTCCAGCAGAAAGGCACGTTCAACGTGCCTTGAGCTGCCGGCGGTGTAGAGCTCGGATTGTTCGACAAGGAAGGGTTTGACGTGAAAACGCAAAGACTTTTTATATTCGCGACGCACGCCATCGTTGCCGTTGCACTGCGGGCGGCTAATCCGGCCCCCCTCGTTTATGAGCCGCTACAGCCCACGAGTGTCGCCCCGGGTGGGTCCGGGTTCACGCTGACCGTAGAAGGAACAGAGTTCGTGAATGGCTCGGTTGTCCAGTGGAATGGCGCCGCGCTGCCAACCACGTTCGTAAGCGCGACGAAGCTGACGGCCTCGGTGAGCAGTTCGGAGATTGCGACTCCACAGACCGCCACAGTTAGGGTCGTCAATCCAACGCCCGGAGGCGGCACGTCCAACACCGTATATTTTCAAGTCGAACAGTCGCAGACAACGGTGGCGTTCGGGCCAAGGAATCCCCCAGCCCTAAGTCAAATCATCAATTCGGCCGTAGTTGCCGACTTCAACGGCGACGGGATTCCAGACCTGGCATTTACAGCTGATTCATCCAGTGGCGGTTCCTCTGGATCTATGCTCGTCGAGCTTGGAAAAGGTGACGGCACGTTTCAGCCGCCGGTGTCCTACTCAGCCCCGTGTTCGGGCCCACTGCTGGTAGGCGATTTCAACGGCGATGGCAAGCCTGACCTGGCAACGCTCGAAGGCTGCACCACATCTTCGGCGGCCGTTTTCATCAATAACGGCGATGGCACTTTTCAGACGGCGCGGCTCACGAGCCTGGCGGCACCCGGCAACCTGGCAGCCGGAGATTTCAACGGAGACGGAAAGCTCGACTTGGCGGTGCTCGAGTTCGCTAACAACAGCTACGAAGTGTCTATTCTCCCCGGGAATGGAGACGGAACCTTTAAAACGCCAATCACTAGCGCGGCCGCTGGTGCTGCGGGCGCCCTTGTACCGGGTGACTTCAATAACGACGGCAAACTGGACCTGGTGATCGGAACCTCGGCGACTCTGCTCGGGAACGGAGACGGTACATTTAAAAGCCCGATTCCCATCGGCTGCCCTTCTAAGGCGTTTTGTAGCGATACAGCTCTGGGAAATCCGGTTGCGGCCGACATCAACGGCGACGGCAAGCTTGATATTGTGTACGGCCAGGGGCAGAGGCCTGCTATTCTGCACGGCAACGGCGACGGCACGTTCTCAAACCCAAGCATTTACCCGGTGCTTAGCGTCCAGGGGGTCGTCATAGGCGATTTTAACGGGGATGGGCGGCCGGACCTCGCATTCCTGGTGAACAATTACCCGGGGCAATCATCGAACCCAGACGGTGTTGCGGTGCTGTTCGGCGAAGGCGGCTTCTCGTTTACCTCGCCAGTTTTCTACCCCTCCGGAGTGAACAACGGGCCGACCCTGCCCAATGGACGCGGACCTCATACTGGGGCGAGCCCCGTACCCGGTCCGAACCTGGGATCCCTGGTCACCGCCGATTTCAATAACGACGGCAAGCCCGATCTGCTTTACACCGCGGGCATACCAAGCGATTGGAGAGTGGGCCCGTATGGACCGAATGGCGCGAACGTTTCTATCGAACTATTGAATGATCTGGTTACCGGACTAAGTCCAGCGATGGTTGTGTTTGACGAGCCGCAAGCCGTCGGCCAACCGAGCTCGCAGCAGTTCGTTACGCTGACGAACGGCACATCTTCACCATTTACGATAGAGTCCTTGAGTATCACCGGTTCCGGCGCCTCGAATTTCGCCTTCACCAAAGGCGGGACCTGCCCGCCAGTAGGACAGCAAGTGGCGCCTAACAAAAGCTGCACGATCGGTCTGACTTACACGCCTCCAAACGCTGCCGCGATCGAAACCGCCGTGCTGACGATAAGCGGCGGCAGCGCGGCCACTACCTCCGCGATTTCACTTGCGGGCGCGACTACGATCATTTTAGATGCCGAGATTAGCCCGTCATCTGGCTCGGGAGCATCGCAGACGTTTACGCTGACGCTCACTAACTCCTCCATTGGAGCGGTCTGGTTCGGACCTCCCAAATCGCCGCTTTGCGAAATCGAATATATTGCCGTCAATTCGCCCCAGGTTACGGAGTCGGGAAGCGGCTGTACGCTTGGCACACCGACCGTTACTTACACGGACAGCACCGGCCTGGACGAGCAGATAACTCTGCCTGTTACGTTCAGCTCGATGAAACCGGTTCCTATTTATACATATGCGCAATGGGGACAATACTCCACTAACCCCCTCTACCGAGGGACATGGAACGATTCGGCTCCTCAGCTGATCTCCGAGAGTTCATCTTCTGGTCAGGGTTCCAGTTGGCTATTTACGCTCAACTATTCGGACCCGGAAGGGGCGACAAACTTCAACGACACTCGCGTTCTACTAAACACAAGCATGAGTGAAGCGTTTGCTTGCGAGGTCATCTATTATGTTGGGACGAACCAGTTCTATCTCGCGAACGATGCGGGCACAGGACTGCAGGGCCCGGTGTCACCGGGAGGAAGTGGAACCATCAGCAACAGCCAATGCACTCTATCGGGGAGCGCATCCTCGGTCTCGACCTCCGGCAACAACTTGACAATGGTTGTCTCGTTGACATTTTCATCGGGTTTCGCGGGGCAGAAGACGGTTTACATGCGTGCCATCGATAATGAGGGATTGGACACAGGCTTCCAGCAGAAAGGCACGTTCAACGTGCCCTGAGTTTCGGCGCTCGCGATCTTCCGGCTCGGCCGGTGTTCGCCACGGCTAGCACAGATTACCATCGTCCACTTTCTTCCTGTCGACCGCTTGGCCGGCCAAGAGATAGTCATATACAATTCGAGATTCGACGCAAGCCGAGACACAGGCAGCTCAAATCTTGGTCCAGCACTCCTTATGACAAGAACCTCTTGGCGCGCCGCTCGCCTGTTCTTAGGAGGGCTTCTTCTACACCACGCGTTGGCTCAACAATCTCGCGAGCCGGGCAAGGTCATCGGAACAGTCTCGAAGGCTGGAGACCTCATCGTGATGACCCTCAAGAAGGATGCCTTGGGGAAAGCAAATCTGTTCAACCTGACGGGGCGGACGTTGAAATTCAGACGGGACAAGACAGGATACCTAGTAGAGAATGTGCCCATCGACTGGAACCCGAACGTGGGCGATGCGCTCAAAGACGACGAGCTGAACCTGCGCAACTTTATATTTCCGTTCTCGGGAAAAAACTGGAATTCATTCTCAGTGGGAAGCAACGGGTCAATCCGCTTCGGACCTCAGCCGGCGGGCACAAGCCGGGACACTACTGCCAGAGCGGGCGCGCCCGGCGGCGGCATTTCCATTGGCCGGTTTGATCCGTTGCAGCAAGCGGCGCCCAGACTGATTAACACGATCCCTTCGATTTGCGTGTTCTTCAAGCCGAGAGTTTCCGGCACGCGGTATGCGAAGGAATTGGCGGATCGGGTTGTAATTACCTGGAACGTGACCGAACCGGCAGGCAACATCCAGGATTTCACTTGGACGCCGACGGTGAACCGGTTTCAAGCTGTACTCCGGCGGGACGGATCCATTGACATGTCTTACCAGGAGCTTTCTGCTAAAGACGCAATCGTCGGTATTTACCCGCAACTCGCCAGCGATGTTGAGCAACAGCTCGTGACTCTCGCCGGTGAAGAGCATCCCGAGCTACCCTCCTACCTAGATCTCAAGAAAGTCCAGGTCGCAGTCAAAGACGGGGTATTGCTGAAAATCACTTTTCAGACTCGCGGCCCGGGGCTGAAGGAAGGTGACCCAGCAATTGAAGGGATCGCCTATAGGCTTTTGTTCGGGCCAGGCATTCCGAAAGGCATCACTGATGAAGACGCAACTCCCGTTGTATGGACGATTCGAGGCGTAGGCGCGTTTCCGGACGAACCCGGAGGAGCGAAGTCCCGCTTTGTTGCATGGGGTCCTGGACTCTCCCGGCGCGTCGATATCAATGGAAACAGTATTTCGATGACGGGCGTTCTACCGGAAAAGCTTAAAGGGATGAAACGGGTCACAATTCACGCCGAAGCCACGACTTCAGATGATGGTTCGCTAGTCAGCAAAACTGCATCACGGACTCTGAGCCTCAACGCACTCCGAAGTCCGGAAGTTCATCTCTCTTCCATCAAGCAAAGCGACGGTCCATACCCGTTGGTCTACGAAGCATTCCATTATTTGGCATTACCCAATCCGAGAGACTTAGCGTGCACGGTGATCAAAAGCCTGGGCGACAAGTTTGACTTTCTGGCATACTATTCCGATTTTCGAGTTGATAATCAGGAAGCGGGAACACCGAGCGACGGACCAAAGGGCGGTAATGTCACCGGGATCGGCGAAACCGAAAGGGACCTCGGCGCGTATTGCAGCGCGGGCCGGTTTCAGTGGGGATTTGTGCAACCCGTTTACGTTGGCTCGAACCAAATGCAGGCGCAGCCGCCCGAAGAGTTAACCGACTCCAACCCGCGGAATATTGCGACATATAAACGGCAACTCGGTGAGCGCTCGCTGGATGGCAAAATGCTTCCGTATAATTACGCGATTTCGCAAATCGCGCACGAAATGGGCCACCGCTGGTCTGCCTTTGTATCAGCGAAGGTCAGTGGCGAAATCATTCCTCTCGGCCCTACACACTGGGCAAGAGGATTGCAAGCTCCAGTAGCATTCCCATATCAGCGGCCCACAGAGGCGTCCGCGATGGGAGGCGGCGTGTGGCAGGACAACTTCGACGGAACGTACACACAATTAGATGACGATTACTACGTCCCAGCGACGGGGTGGTCCTACCTTGACCTGTACCTGATGGGGTTGATCAGCCCAGCCGAAGTCCCGGATTTTTTCATATTGCGAAATCTGGAGCGCCTGGGCGAGGATGCAAACCACCATCCTATCTTTAAAGCTGAGCGCACAAAGATCAGGATCGAGGATGTGATCACAGTCGAAGGGCCGCGCACTCCTGATGTCTTCCATTCACAGCGGAACTTCAACACGGGAATGGTTCTTATTATTGAGAATGGGACTAAACCGAGTAGAGAGCTAATCGATCGGGCGAATGGGATTCGGGAAAGGTGGATCAACTACTGGGCAACGACCACAGGGGGTCGTGCCTCAATGACCGTGAAACCCGATTGAGCATAAGGATGATCGTCGATTGGAAACTGCCGAGCCGATTATCGAGCGGATTCCCTAAAATCAGCCGTTCCGACGCGAACGACCGTCGGAGTGCCAGATCGTCTAGATGTGCTTGCCGAGGATGTTTCGGTTTCTGCCACTACTTCCGTCCATACTCCATAGACGCGGTCATTGTAAGCCGCAAGCCATGTATAGTCGCCTAAAAACGCGTTTTGACCGTCGAATGGCTCGCTCGTCCAGGCGTAATTCGTGAATGTCTTGCCGCCGTCAATGGAACGGGCAAGCGTCACTCGCGTTTTTCGATTCGCATCATCGCCGCGCCGATCATAGAACTGGATGTAGACCACGCCTGTGAGTGGATCCACAGCGAGCCACTGAAAGAATTGATCGTTGCCGTCGTGTATCGGATCGCTATTCACGCGAACCGGCTCTGACCAGCTATGGCCGTGATTGGAGGATGATGCGGCGAACACGTCGATGTCGCCGTTTCGGTAATCGCTCCACGCGACATACAGCTTGCCGCCATTTTTCCCTCGAGTCCAATCAGCGCCGAGCTGCGGAAATCCCATGACTCGCGCGACGCCCGGAACTCCCCCGAAATAGAGAGGCGCGGTTTCGATGATGGGCCGCGATTTTGAAAATGTCCTCCCTCCGTCGCGGGATTCCGTGAACGCGATCGTATTTCCGTCAGCCCAGACTGCATATATCGTTCCATCTCCATCCACGGTGCCGATGAATCCGACAAGCCCCCCGTTGTCGTCGCGCGGGAGTCCGGCGTGACTGCTGATGCGAAGCGGTGTAGACCATGTGCGGCCGTCGTCGGTTGATCGCGAAAATAACATGATCGACTGCTCAATCTCCCACTCAATCCAGCCCACATACAAATTGCCGGTGTATTTGCTGTGTGGCGCGTTGTCGGCAAAGATGCGCGGCATGTCTTCCCATTGAATATTTGGCTCTTGACCCGTAGTAAAGGCTTTCAGCGCGACGGGATCGTGCTCCCAAATCTTGCCTCCATCAAGGGACCTCCGAACAAAGATTCCATTTCGTCCGGCGCCATGCGCCCAGTAAGAGGTTGTGCTGAGCTTGTCGAAGGTTAAATAACAGAGAAATGCATGTCCCTTGTTATCGAACGTGGTCGACACATCGCCTGCGGTATGCCAGTCGGAGGGCGTGGTGCCTTCTGCCAGCGTGAACGTTTGCCCTCCGTCAGTCGAGTATGCGGCTCTTGAGTGTCCTTGGAATACCGCAACCACTTGCTTCGGATTGCTCGGGTTCACGGCAATTCCCGGCTCATTCCCGCGCATTTCGGGCGATGAGATCGTGACCACGTGGGCGCCGGGAGCAGGCGGCAGCGATTGCGCCGCAGCGAATGCGGCGAGCGCAACGAACAGCGCGGCGATTCTCAACTTACAGTCCAGTAGATCGAATAGCGTTCTTCGGGCATCCGGTTGAAGGGTACCAACGTCACGTCCGTTTGTTGGTTCACGGTGCGGAAGGTGAGCGAATCGCCGGAGACGGGCTTCACCCAGGAATCCGGACTCTGGCCGGAGGCTCGGAACTCGGGAACGGAGAGCGGATGCTCTCTAACTTGGGGACCCAGTGGGCCGGTCACTAGATCGGGCGTCAAACCTTCAGAGCCGAGTCTACCGGCGAGGACCAACGGGCCATAGAGGAGCGCCTGAGTGGTAGGTTCGTCCGGCATCGACTCGATGTGCAGGTGCATGGGCAATTGCAGTTCGATCCGGTCACCACTCCTCCAAGTCCGCGAAACAGTAAGGTAGCTCCTCGGCGTTGGAACGATGTCGACCGGCTTGCCATTTACCTTCAGGGAAGCATCCGTTCCGGCCCACGCAGGAATCCGAATGTGTATGGGCATACGGAAGGACGTCGCAGTGTTGATTATGAGACTAATTTCGGTGGACTCCGGAAAACTCGTTTCCTGGCGGACTTTGATTCCCTTGTCTTTCCAATCCAGCTCAGATGGAACGAAGAGATTCACATAAAGCGCATTATCATCGTGAAAGTAAATGCTGTCGTTCAGTTTTGAGAACTCTTCGACTCCGGTGCCCGTGCAACACCAGAAGGAATCGTCTTCGGTATTAAACGTCCTCCACGCCGCCGGAACGATGGACAGGTAATACTGAGTGTGCCCGTTTTCTAAGTTGATCGCTCCCAGGCGATGATTGAGAAGCGTTCGCTCGTAATAATCGAAGTATCGGGGATCTCCCGTCCACTGATAGAGGTGACGAGTGAGCTTGAGCATGTTATAGGCGCAGCAGCACTCGGTAGTATCCGGAGTGAGTTTGAGCTCGGTTCCCAGGCGGCGGGGTTCGACGAGCCAAGCTTCACCGTTACTGGTTCCGCCGGTGACATAGGCACGGGCGGAAGTGACTTCATACCAAAAGAAATCGGCGACATCGTGGAAACGCATGTCACGGCTGATCTCATATCTGCGGGCTGCTCCGATGACTTGCGGAATGTGAGTATTGACGTGCAATCCACGGAGCTCGTCCCGCCGAAGGCCTAGCGGGTTAAAGAATTTCTTCTTCGTGAAACGATCCCCAACCACGGCATAGCGATCCTCTCCGGTGAGAGCGGCAAGATTGTAAAGCACTTCATTCATGCCGCCATATTCCGTGTTAAGAATGTCCTGCATGTGCGGCTCGGGAATCGGAGCAGTCCAATGATCGGCCCAATCGGCCATGCCCCGGAGCGCGTGAAGCGCTTGCTCACTTCCACAGTGCTCGTGCATGTCGTTCATGCCGGCCATAATCTTGTGAATCGTGTAGAAAGGCGCCCAGACTTTCTGGCGTGCGTTCAGGCGATCGAAGAACTCGAGAGGAAACGCGCTTAAATATCCGCCGCCGACCTTGTCCTGACATTTCGCAAGTTCCGTCACGATGTAGCCGCCCTTGTCTTTGATTGCGTTATCGCCAGTAGACGAATACATCAGCGCGCACGCGGAGAGAAAGTGCCCGACGAAGTGCCCGCGCAATTCGCAATCGGGCGCCTCCCATCCGCCGAGCGGCTTGGCCGAGGAGGGAAGGCCGGCGTTGACTCGAAAATTGTGAAGAAGCCTGTCTGCATCCAGGCGCTTCAGAAACGCGAGGTTCGCTTCTTGAGCCTGTTTGAAAGAGCCCGGCAAAAGCCGAACCTCTTCCATCCGGAAAGCTTCCACTTTGAGCGGGAGAACGTTCCGTTTGAACTCGATAGTCTCGCCGAAAGGTGGACGCTCAGGAGGCCTTTCGCGGCGGCGGGGCGCGCTCGTGTTCTGCGGAGTCGCGTTGGCGTTCTGTGGCGCCTTCTTTTCCGCTTGTTTGGCGACCGCGTTTGCGGGCGCTTGCTGCGCGAGGACCGGGGCGGCAGCGCTAATCCCAGTCAACGCGGCAGCGAAGTTTCTTCTACTTAGGTCAACGGAGCCTTTCTTCCGGCGCATGAACCTTATTGCGGTCAGAACTCGATGTTAGCGCGCAACTCTATGACTCGCGCACCATTGGCGATGCCGCCGGTGCCGAAATTGGTGTTTTGAACGTTCGAGGCCGGGATCCCACCAGGCCCGTATGCCACATTTTCTGCAAAAACAGGATGATTAAAGATGTTCAAGAATTCGCCCTGCAAGATGAAGTGAATTCGTTCGGTGATAGGGAAGCGCTTGGAAAGGGACATATCATTGAAGGTCTGATGGGGCCCGTGCAGCCAGATGATATCGGCGATCGTACCCGGCGTGGTATTCGGCAGGATATAGGCGGGATTCGCTCCTCCACCGCTCGGGCTGACCAGATATTTCGGATTGATCAGATCAACGAACGTAGCGGCCGATCCGTTCACCGCGGGAATGCGGTACACGCCAACGGAGTTCTGCAATTGCGATGCCGTGATTCCGTTAAGGATCACACCACCATCGGCATAGTCATTGAAGGTTGAATTGCCGCCAGTGAGTAGGAATGGCGCGCCGGTCTGGAAGGTGAAGATGTCGCCAGCCGTCCAGCCGCCTAAAACCGCGTTGAGAATTCCGCCCCGGTCCATCCAGTGCCGCCCCTTCCCGAAGGGAAGATCTACCGTTGCATTCGCGTGAACAACATGACGAATGTCAAACAGGGTCGGCCCATAGCTCATCCGCAAATCGCGCAACGTGTACTGCGGGCTCTGAGAGGTCCAATTGTTAGGCGTCTCAATTCCTAGGGTGTGGCTCCAGGTGTAATTCGCATCAAATTGCACGCCGTGCCACGCCCTCTGCCGGAAGTCCACCTGCAGCGCATTGTAGTTCGAATAGCCGAGCTCATCCATATTGTAGACAGGCTGCCCGGCTGAAAACGGGTTCGCCTGAAAGAAGTTAATGGGATAACCCGCACCAGGTCCTGTAAACCCACCCGTGGTGGCGCAGGGGCCGAAACTGGAACCGACGAGATTACAAAAATAAAACGGATTATAGTTTGCTCCTGCGAGCACATTGGCCAAAGCGCCCACTTGCCCCGAGGTCAGCCAAGTGATGAACTGGCCATTACCGTAATCGGCCAGGGGGACACCAGGACCGCCTGAGCCCTCCCCAGCGAAGGCAGCGTTGAATATAGGCGTAGGCTGCTGACCGGCGTAGCCGTTATCAGCGAAAGAGCTGATGCCATGCCGTTGGTTGATGTTGTAGTTCTGCTGCGCCGCCCTGAACTGATTGAGAAAACCGTTTTCAAAAACATTCACTTCGTTCGTGTTCACGGAAATCCACTGATGAATGGTGCGGTTTCCGTTATACCGAAGTTCGAGCACTCCCCCTCCGGGTACCTCCCGCTGAATGCCGAAATTCCACGATTGCGTATAGGGCTGTTTGATGTTCGGGTTCAGTCCATTGACCTCATTCCCCAGATATGTGAGCGGCAGGAATGTGAATTCGGATTCCGGCGAGCTGGTCGAGAACGTGGCAGGGGTAAAAGTGTAAGGCGGTAACGCATTCCCGAGCGAAAGAGAGCCCGGAGCGAAGGTTCCAGGGTTGCCGGTATTGTTCGCTAACAGGTTGAAGTTCTGGTAATAAAATGAGCCGTAGTCCGTGGCTTGATTCCAGAAATACTGCTGGGGTTCGGTAAATCGCCTGAGCGAATAGCCGGCTCGAATGACCGTTTTTCCGCCGGTCAGCTTACCGAGGATTCCCTCTTTGAAATCCGGAACCCAGGCGATGCCAATTGCGGGCTGCGGGGCAACGTTCCAGCCATTGTATTGATGTGCTCGCGCGATCAACATGGGGTTAGCATTGCCGCCGAGATCGCCTGGCGCGAAAAGGTGCCCGATGGGAGTGGGGCCGTAGATCGCGTCGGGTGTCGCGCTACGGTAGTTGTTGGTCAAATCGTGGTTGTCGCCCGTGAAATCCCATCGCAGGCCGTAGTTGACGGTAAGATTCGGCCGCACGTGATATGAATCCTGGCCGAATAGACCCCAAGCACTCATGAGTTCATCCAGTGCGTACAGGCTGCCTGGCCGCTGAATGTAGGACTTCGTTTTCGGATCTACGGCGTACTGGCCGCTTACGCCCGATAACCGGCCCGTCAGTACTGCGTATAGCTGCTGGGCTTCAGCGAGCTGCGATGGACTCGCACCTGGGATGGTGGCTGAAGTTAAGGCGTTTAAAGCAGGATCGCCGGTAGCCAGTCCGAGATTGAAGCTAGGCCAACCCGCCGGCGCATTCCAGTAGTGATCCTGTTCGCGGTACCAGGAGAAGCCGTATTTCATGGTGTGCTTGCCGCGTTGCCAGGTTAGGTTATCGGAGGCATTGAAGACCGGATAGTAGGTAGTGATCGGCAAATTAAATGCGGCACCCGAGGTAACCGTTATATTCGCAGGAGTCGGAAGATTCCAGTTGACGGCTCCGGGCGAGGTGGCATACAGCGGGGCAGCGTTGTACGCGTACCAGGTTGCATTGTAGAGAAAGCCGCCCCTGAATTCGTTAATCAGAGTCGGGGAGATAGTCCAATCGAGACCTACCCCTGCCGTGTAGTTATTGTTTCGATTGCCTGCGATTTCGTTGGAGAAGGTTGGTCCCGGCAGAAAAGAGGGCGTAACGGCGGGCTGAGTCTCCTTGGTTTGGTTATAAGAGACGTTGAGCCGCAGCTTATCGGAAATGTTGTAATCAACGCGGAAAGTTGGATAGTAGAACGTGGTTGGAGAGGGCTGCAGCCAGCTCAGGGTTGAGATGTTCGGGTCCGAAGTGGGCGTGACGGAACCGTACCGGAGCGAGCCGTTGATCGCTTGCAATTCGGAAGCGATGACCGGGTTGATCGTACCGGGCAGCGATGGATTGAAAGCATGCGCGATATTGAGCACATTAACTGTGTGAACGACTCCGTCCGCGCCTATATAAGTGAAATTTCCGGTTTCAGTAGCAGAGTTCATCACCCCCGTGCTCGTAACGAAACTGCCGGGCTGTTTCGACATACTGTAGCTGCCAAAGAAGAAGAGTTTGTCGCGAATGACACGTCCCCCCACGCTTCCACCGAAATTGTTCAATTCGAGGTGAGGTTTCGATAATCCAGCGGCGTCGTTGTACCACGAATTGGCATTCAGGACGGAGTTTTGGAAGTCTTCGTAGGCCCGGCCGTGGAACTGGTTTGAGCCGCGGCGTGTGACGAAATTCAGTTGCATGCTCGATTGACCGAAGCCCTGATTGAGATCGAGCTGGTCGGTCTGTACGGTCATTTCGGCAATATTCTCTAGCCGGGGAGAGACAATCGGCGCCGCGTTTCCCGTGAACTTCATGCGCGTGGGACTGCCGATTACGCCGTCGACGTTATTGCCTTGATCGACCGAAGGGAGGCCATTCCACGTTCCGTTGTAGCCGGGCGTTAAAGTCGAAAGCTGGGTGAGGTCGCGGCCAAACAGCGGCAGATCTTCAATTTGCTTCATGTCTATGGTCGTGCCGATCATATTCGAAGTCGTTTCGATGACCGGCACTTCACCGCCCGCGACTTCGACCGTCTGAGTGGTTGAACCGACCAGCAGCTTTGCGCTAATGTCCGTCACTCGCGCGGCTTGCACGGTAACGGAATCGAAAACTTGCTTGTTAAATCCTTCTTTGGAGACCTCAAGCCGGTAGGTCCCGATGGGAAGATTCACGAAGCTGTATGTGCCGCCGCTCTGAGTGGCTGCCTGGCGGACGTAGTTGCTGGCGAGATCGCGCAATTCAAGCTTGGCTTCCGGAATCACGGCCCCACTCGGGTCCGTCACCGTGACCGTCACAGTTCCCTCGGAACCCTGTTGCGCCCAAGCCGAGAAAGTGCAGGTTGAGATTATTGCGAAAGCTGCAACAGTGAGTCTCAAGACTCTTGGAAATAGACGCCGATTCATACGCCACCTCCCGCGTGGTATGAGCTTTGAATTAGAAAGCGCTTACATCAGGCAATAAACCGCCGGGGTTGAACCTCAAACCCCAAGATACGGAGATTGTATACAATAATGCACCCAACGTCAATTCGCTAAGGCTCTCGCTGTCGATAGCGTGCGATCTATTCGCTTGACCATTGAATGGCATTATATGGTGGTAATTTCCATCGTATAATTCCAGCATGACTACTACGGTTACTATCGACAAAGCCGGCCGCCTCGTAATTCCCAAGATGCTGCGAGACGAGTTGCATCTGGAGCCAGGGGACGTATTGGAACTGGAATGCGATGGCAGTCGTATGGTGTTCCGTCCCCCACGTTCTGGATCGGCGCTGCAAAAAAAACATGGTGTTTGGGTGTTTCACGGTAGCAGAGCATTGACAATCGCAGCGACAAATAAAGTTCTGCATGACACGCGTGAAGAGCGCGATAGCCTTCGCACAAGGAGATGAGGGCGTTCCTCGATACTTCCGTTCTGGTCGCGACGTTCTACGCTGAACATGAGTGTCACGAGCCGAGTTTCGCCCTTTTTCTGCGACAGAAGAAACAAAGCGGCTGCACGGCGGCACATTGCCTGGCTGAGGTCTACTCCGTTACTACACGAATGCCGGGGAAAGATCGGGCGAGCCCGGACGAGGCACTTTTGTTTGTCGACGATATACGTGAGCGACTAAGTATCGTCGCGCTAGATCCTGAGGAGTATTTAGAGATGCTCAAAGAAGCCGCCGCACATGGAATCCTCGGAGGAGGGGTGTACGATGCGCTCGCGGCGCGATGCGCGATCAAGGCTAAGGCAGAGGCAATCTACACTTGGAACGCCAAGCATTTCCAACGCCTAGGAACAGATATTGAGGCGCGCATCAAGACGCCCTGATTATCCGAAGTCGCAAAGTTCCGGCAGGGGGCGGAGAAGGCAAGTTCGCATTATTCCGATGGAGTCTGCCGCGAGAATCGCAGTTCATTTAACTCAGTTGAGGCGACGCGCCGGTGATGCTCGGCTAGAAACAAGAACCCCAAAGCCCAACATGCCAGGAACGCGAGGCTCGCGAGTAAGCGAAGAAGCTCAATCCGTCCGCGGATAAAACCCGTGATGAGCCACGGAACACCAATTGCCATCTGAACAGCCAGAAACCTGAGCCCAAACCGCACGCCCCGGAGGGTTGCGAAACAGCGCTTCTCGTAAGCAGTGGTGTATTCTGCAACCGATTGAAGATTCGCCTTCCATAAAATGCGCCAATTCCAGAGAGAAAACGCAGTCGCGGTTAACGTACTCACCCATACGACTGTGAACCATAGAGCAACTTCTACAGCCGGGTGGCGCCACAGCAAGGCTGCGCTAAAGATCAGGAAAAACAACGCACTCATCAGCTCGACAATATGCCAGGCACGGAGCCGGAACTGCTGCGTCGCCGCTCTTTCACGAATATTGGCTACCGTGCCTTTGTCGTCGAATGCGAGGGAAACCCATTCGGCGCGCCAGACGTTGATCTCGGGATCAGCACTCATCGAGTCCCTCCTAACTTCTCCTTAAGGAAATTGCGAGCACGGTTCATCCGAACCGCAACATTGTTTTCCGTAATGCCCAAGACGGCGGCTATTTCCGCATAAGGTAATTCTTCGAGCGCCAGAGTAATTACTTGTCGAAGTGGAATCGGCAGCTCCGAAATTGCCTCGAGCAGGCGCGACCGGCTTCTTTTCTCAATAGCATCTTTTTCAGGACTTGCTCGTGTATCGACAAGTTTTTCCGGTTCATCCACTTGACCGGCTCTCTTCCGCTGCCACACGTGTGTAAGGGCACGATTGTGCGCCACGCGAAAGACAAAGGTCCGCAGCGAGCATTCTCCGCGGAAATTCGGTAGAGCGCTCCAAATAGCCAGGCGGATCTCCTGCAAAAGATCTTCCCGCGTGTCACTGCGTGATTCGTATGAAGCAGCTAAGCGTATGAGGCCGGGGCCGAAGGCCGCCCAGACGCGCTGGTACTCATCTTCCGGCGCATTATGCCCTTCGCGCCGCCCTTCGGCGACTTGAAAACTCGCGGTCGTAAGGCTTACGGAATTCTCCTCGAAAATCGAATAGTCTGCGCGATCACCAAATCCTTACAGAGAAAGTTGGCCTGAATGGGAGTGATTTCTCGCTGTAAGGTGTTGCGGATTTCCAGACTACCTGTATCGAGCGCACACGTTCCAGCGCCTCGAAAGGATTTTCTGATGAGTTTGCATCTTATCAAGCTGTTCCGTTTGAGTATTCTCTTGGCTTTGACGGTCTTCGCGGTCCCGTGCGCGGCCTTCGAGAGATCTCTTCCGGGAAACGCACAGGCCGGACCGAGTTCGGAGAGTCGCGAGCATGAGATCGCCGCGATCTATCGTATTGCAGGTCAACCGAGCGGAAGCTACCACGAAGCTGTCACTCCGGAGGCCCAAGGGACAGCGACCGCGATTGAGAGTGATCTCGTCTTTAACCGAATGGGCAGCAAACTGGAGATGAAAACCTCGAGCTCTTATAGAGAGGATGCCGCCGGACATCTCGCAGAAATAGCAGTCGACACATCCAGTTCTCAACAATCCACTCACGTGGACGTGCGCGTGGACGGATCATCGGTTCAGATCAAAAGCACGACGGGTGAGAAGACGTACGAGAGCCACGTTCCACTCTCGGGAACATTGGCCGGGCCGAACGCGGCCCGCAAGCTAATTCTTTCAGGTCTCCATAAACCCGGCGATCGTGTCAGTTACGAAACCTTTTCGCCCGAGCTCGGAAGTGTTGTGACCGTCACGGTCACATTTGTTGGAAAGGAAGATCTGGCAGTTGAAGGCGAATTGTTCAAGAGTCTGAAGCTCGAACAGACAATGACTGGATTGCCGATGAAGACGTCACTATGGATCGACTCGGAAGGCTGGCTGCTTCGTCAACTACTGCCCAGCCCCGTGGGCGATATCGAAGCCGTACGCACCCGATCGTCCCCGACGGCGCTTGCCAACATCGGAGGTGCTTCCTTACCCAGCGAAACTTTCAGCGGTTCTATTGTTCGTGCGAACGTGCGACTTCCTAAGGAGCGCTTGATCGAAAGAATGAGAGTGAAAATCACACACCGGCAGCCGGAGCTAGGCTGGCCCGATTTCAGGGCCGATAATCAGAGGCTCATCGAAAAAACACCGAACTACGTTGTTCTGGAGATTGAGCGCCTTGACCCGAAGAGCAGAGCGACCCGGCCTATGCCCGGAAGCGGCGCAATGGAGCCATATCTTTCGGCCAACGCTCTCCTGCAGTCTGATGAGGCGGAGATAAAACGGATTGCCGAAAGCGTTGTAGGCAGTGAACATGATGCTTGGCGCGCAGCACGAGCACTGCAGCAGTGGACCAACGACAACATGCATTTCGACCTGGGGATTGCGATCGCTCCTGCATCTGAACTAGCCCGGAACCGGCGCGGGACCTGTTTCGGCTACTCGATAATGCTGGGCGCGCTCGCGCGCGCTGCCGGCATTCCTTCCCGGGTCCGTATGGGCTACGTCTATGCAGGGGGAATTTGGGGCGGACACGCATGGGTGGATGTCAGAATTGGCGACGAGTGGATTTCTTTGGATGGCGCACTCTACTCGCCGGGTGCAGCAGACGCCGCGCGATTCAGTTTTCTCACGAGTTCACTCGAAGAAGGGGCGCTGGCGGGCCTTGGATCGCTTCAGCAACTGTTTGGTCACGTCGATATCGAAATCCTGCAATATACTGTGGCAGGCGAATCCATAGATGTTCCCAAAAGCGCAAAACCGTACACGATTACAAACAACATGTATTGCAACCCCTGGCTAGGTCTGTCGCTCGCAAAACCAGCCTCATTTCGGTACTCGGGACTCGATCTGACATGGCCGGAAAACACCGTTATCGCCATGGACGGCCCCCACCAAGAGAGGATCGAAGTTAAGAGCCTCGCGACCTCTCTGCCGACTGAAACTCTTAATGAGGGCAAATACCTCGAGGATGCAGGCCTCACGGGCGCGAGGAGCTATTCGAAGGTGAGCGGACACACAGCCATGACCGTATCTTCAGAAGAAAAGGCGGGCACCGTGCTAGTCGAGAATGGAGCTGTCTGGTTATTCACGGCGACGGGCCCTCAGGCTCCGAAACTCCTGGAACAGGTCGTTTCGTCCGTGGTTCTGAAAGACTGAGTGTCCATTGAGGCGACTCGTTTTCATCAACCTCGGACAACCTCGCGAGTTCAGGCGGGCGCTCGGAAGTGGCTGACCAGTTTTTCAGAACACGGTCCAAGGCAAAGTGGCTGTTCTCGGGCCTTCAACGCGGCGGCGCCGCGTGCTTCTCATTTTGCACGGCGGAACTGGTAGCGATTCCGGAGTGTCCACCGGAAGCGGAAGCGATTCTCTCGGCTTGTTGCTGGTTCAATTGCTCCATGAGGGCGAGCATTTTCCGCGCGCGGTCCCGATCGTCACTGCGTTCGTACGCGCGCGCGAGAACCGCATAGACGGCGGGATTGGCGGGATCGAGCTGGCGGCTCAATTCGAGATGAGAAATCGCTTCGGGGAGGCGGTTTTTGAGGAGATAGACTTTGCCAAGCGCGAGCTGCGCGCTCGAATAGCCGGGCCGCTCCGAAACTGCTTTCTCTAGCGCTGCTTGCGCTTCCTGGAATTCAGCGCTGTTGGCCGGCGTCGCGCCTGAGCGAAGCAGTGCCTCTCCGAGAATCGTCAGCAGCATGTAGTGTTCATGCCCCTTACGGATGGCCTCCCGCGCGGTCCGGATGGCACCGTCCATGTCTGCCGAGGCGAGAGCCTGCTGCGCGGCGGCAATATAGCCTATCTCCGAATCGGGAGAGAGTTCATGAGCACGCTCGAAGTCCTGATTAGCGGCGTAAACGCCGTCCAGCCGGAGCCGGAACAGTCCGCGCTGATAGAAGAGCCGCGGCGAATTGGGGAGATTCCGCAGCCCAGCATTGATTACCCGCAGGCCCAAATCATATTCGCCCTCATCAAGGCATGCATCGGAGACAAATACGTACAGCTTTTCGTCTGCCGGCGTGAGGACGACTGCCTTTTGGAACGATTCAAGAGCTTCTTTCTCCTGATGAGTCCTTATATAGACCTGAGCCCGCAGGTTTTCGATTGCGGCGCTCTGTTGCGGGTTGCCGTGCAGATTCGCGAGAGTTAGAAGCGCTGAGTCATACTGTCGCGTACCGAGATAACAAAGCGCCAGATTGAAATCGACGGAGAAGGTTTTAGAGACGCGCCCTTGAATTCGATGAAAGTGCGGAATAGCTTGTTCGAACTGTCCTTGGCGCGTTAATGCGATCGCAGTCCGCAGCTCCTGCTCTGCCGCTTGTTCATCGCCCCCGAGCCCGGCTGCAACTTGAGCGCGGCAGATAGAAGTGGCCAAAAGAAGGACGGCTGCATGCGAAGTAAAGCTGAATACAGCGGTCATGTCCACCTGCCTTGCCCTTCAGTGATGCTGATGTAGCGGTCAATTGGAAGATTTGTGAAGCGCTCGATCTTATCGCTTGGCGGGGGCCAGCGCACTTCGAGCCAATCGATCTTTGGTCTGCTCCCAATTCCAAGCACGAAGCGCGGATCGTGAGAACAAAGAAAGCTGCCGCCGCCGACCTTCGCGCGGTGGCGCTTCAAGTCGCCAGCCTGATAAGTGACCTTGGCCCCGACAGCATCCGGATTGGCTTTGCGGCCGATGAGGCGGACGCCGAGCCAGTGGTTACTTCGCGCAGCATTGTTGCGCAGAAGAATCGGCGCACCATCGTTCACGGTGACGAGAACGTCGACCGCGCCGTCATTGTCAAGATCTCCCAGAGCGAGCGCTCGGCCGGCGATATCTCGCGAGAATGCCGGACCAGCGACTGCGCTCACGTCCTTCCAGCGGCCGCCGTTGTATTGGAGAAGCAGCATCGGCTCCGAATACTTCGAATCCGGCTCGCGCCGGCCCACCATCGGATCCGGATGACCGTTGCAAAGGATCAGGTCCAGATTCCCGTCGTTATCGAAATCGAAGAATTTCAGACCCCATCCGCTGAGAGATTTCGTAAGCTGCGCGATACCGGTTGGAATGGCGACGTCATCGAACGTCTCGTTCCTGTTGTTTCGGTACAGCGAGTACATCTCGCGATTTAAATTTGAGACGAACAGGTCGATCCACCCATCTTGATCGTAGTCGGCGGCATCGACGCCCATACCGGAGCGCGCTGCACCAAATGAATTGTAGGCGACGCCGGCGAGCATTCCGATTTCTTCGAACTTGCCTTTTCCACGATTGGCAAAGAGAAAGTTGGGAACGGTGTCGTTGGCGACAAACAGGTCAATCCAGCCGTCATTATTTATATCGGCCGCTACGACGCCCCACGCTTTGCCGAGCGAGCCCGCGATTCCCGATGCCTTGCTGACATCGGTGAACGTGCCATTGCCGTTATTGTGAAAGAGCCAGCACGGGAGAGGTTTATATACGTTGGGCTTGCAGTAGTAATGAAGTCCGGTATCACGATTACCGCAGAAGACATTTTTCGATTTGTCAAAATCCGCGAAGCGGCAGACGAAGAGGTCCAGGCGGCCGTCGTTGTCGTAATCGAACCAGACGGCGCTCGTGGCCCAGCCTGGAGCGGCAACTCCGGCCTCTTGGGTGACATCCCGGAAACCGCCGCGGCCGTTATTGCGATATAGAATGCTGCGCGGGTACTGGGTGACGTACAGATCCGGCAGCCCGTCGCCATCGTAGTCTCCGACCGCAACACCCATTCCATAGGCGCTGCCGGACACTCCGGCAGTTTCCGTGACTTCGGTGAATGTGCCATCCCGGTTATTACGGTAGAGCGCATTGTGGAGCGGAGACGAGGGCTTGAAGAAATCACAAGGACCGCTGTTTACCAGATAGATGTCCATCCAGCCGTCGTTGTCGTAATCGAGGAAGGCGCAACCGGGCCCGATGGTTTCGGGCAGGTACATTTCGGGGGAGAGGCCGGCAACGTGGGTCCACCTGATGCCGCTGGTTGATGGCGGAATCTCTTCGAATGCGGGGCGGGCCAAAGCAGCGTGAGCAGACGAGCACGTAAAGCTGGCTTGCACGAACATTTCGAGGAACGTCCGCCGCGAAAACAAATTGCTCTTCAAGGCTGAGGAGCGGCTTGGCTGTGAGCAGATGCCTGCTTCTGAAGCGCAAGTTCTCGCGCTGCTCCGTCTTTATCTCCAACACGCGAGTATGCGATGGCCAATTGATAATGTCCGGCAGCATCGGCGGGCTGCATCTGAACATAGGTTCGCAACGGAGGGATGGCTTCAGCATACTTGCCTGCAGAAGCGAGAGACATACCAAGCGCGAGATAAGCCTCAGAGAATCCGACATCCAATTTCGTTGCGTTCGAAAAATGCTGCGCTGCTTCAGTCCACTGGCCCGCGCGTCTGGCAAGCTCGCCGAGGACGAACTCTGCTGCGGCGTTATGCGGATCCATCTGAAGCTCTTTCTGGAACTCCGCCTTTGCTTCGTCTACCGGACCGGAATCGCCCGCTTTCGAGAGCAGTGCTTGACCCAAGCGGTAGTGAATGCCCGCCGTTTGCGGATTGTCTTTCAAGATGCCTTTGTAAATGCCGATGACCTGGTCCCATTTACCCTGGGATTCCAATGCTTCTGCTTCAAGTCTTCGCGCTTGATATGAGTTGGGAGCCTTGGCCGCGAGCTCTTGCGAAGAACGCATTGCGAGCTGCGAGAAATAGTGCGTGCTTATATATAAAACTTCGGGATCGCCGGGAAACTCTCGCCTGAGCGTGAACAGGGCTTCGGCTGCGGCGGCCTGCTCATCGAGAGCCATTGCACAGCGCGCCTCCGCCATACCACCGCTGTATTTGAGCTGTTTGTCGTTCAGACGCGGGATGGATTGCTTCAAAAGAGGAAGAGCTTCTTTACAACGGCCATTCTCAACGAGAGTTATCGCCTTACGAGTGGCAACCGCAGGGTCGCCAACCGGGGACTTGTTCGCAACCTGAGGCGCAGCACTTAGCATCGAAACGCTGGTCGATACAAGGACGGCAATCAACAAACGCATGCACAACCGGATTCCGGTTTGCGAACATTTTACCCGAGAATGGATACGCGAAGAACGATTCGCGCGGCTCAGAACGTGATTTTGGCACCCACCTGCATCCAGCGTGGGAGCTGCTGTGATAGCGCCTTACCGAATGTCGGATCGACGGGATTCGCGTCTACATTCGTAAGGTTCGGCCTGTTGAAGAGATTGTAGAATTCGAATCTCATCTGCAGGTTTACCCGTTCGGCAAGGCGGTTGTCCTTGTAAACGGCGACGTCGGTTTCGGCGAAATTCGGTTCACGGAAGCGGTTCGATTTCTCGTTGCCTTCCGAGCCGAATGTCGGAACCGTGAACTCTCCCGGCGTGAAGATGCCGTTGAGAAAGCCGGCGCGGCTAGTAAGTTGAGTGTAACTGGCGACATTCGGGTAATCGTAGTTGTCACCGTCGGCGTTATAATCGCCGCTCCCGGACGCATAGCCGATGAACTTGCCGGTAGAATCCCTCAGCGGGGCGAAGGGGGCTGTGTTGACCACAGTAAACGGATATCCGCTCTGGAGTATGCTCGTGCCGCTGAGTCCCCATCCTCCGGTCAGGTGTCCGACCAAGCCCCGTCCTGCATTCAGTCCGCCAAGCGTGTAGTTGAACGTGAACGAAAAACGGTTCGGCACATCCCAGGGCGAAGGCCCGTAATACTGGGGCGGGTTGGTGGGCACGGGATACAGGCCGGCATCATCTTTGGAACTTGATCGCGTGTAGGAGGCGTCGAAGAATCCTCGCGAAAACCTGCCGCGGAAATCGAATATGAATGCATCGAAATTTCCATACCTGTTGTTATCCGAATAGGTGATAGCGCCGAAACTTGGGTTTAGGCGGGTCGGTGAGAGGCTGTTGTGAATGATGAGGTCGCCGGGCAGTTCGTTTATGTCAACCCCGTAGCTGACGATGCCCGCCTGGTTGTTGTTGCCGACAAGGTTCCATGAGTGCGATCCGGAGTAACCTACGCTCGCCACCACATTGTTGCTGATCTTCCGCTCTACAGTGGCGGACCAGATTGCCGCTCTCGGTGAACTGAGGTGAGGGTTAATACCGCCGATCGGGAAATTCAAGCCTGGAATGCCACCGGCTGCATCCAGCCCCGCGGTAAATGTCGGGTAGACGAAACCGTAGGGTGGCTTATTACCAGTGCCAAGCACGAATAGCGGCGGTCCTGCGGTGGCAGTGCCTCCTTCCGTGAAAGTGGGCGTGATGGGGCCAGGTGGATTGCCGCGGAACTCCTCTTGTACGTTGGCTTGCGTGAGCCAGTTGTTATAGAGACCCGCACCGCCTCGTATGGTCCAGTTGCCTACGCCTGATGGATCCCAGGCGATCCCCACGCGCGGACTCCAAAGATTGTCGACCGCACTCTTGAGTGCATGTTTAGATGCCTTTGCGTAGCCGTTGGCAACTTGTTCCTGGAAAGTAGATCCGGAACCGAAATAGAAATTTCCGAAGACCGTTGTCGAGCTCCTCGAGTAGGGATTGCCGCTATCGTCATAACGCAGGCCCAGCGTCAAGGTCAGGTTCTTGGCGGCTTTCCAGGTGTCTTCCGCAAATAATCCCCAAGTGGTCGAAGCCGCGTTCCAGCTCCACAGTACGGGTTTGCCGGTGGTCGGATCGTACATGACATGGGTCTCAGTGTGCGGCTGATCCTGCACGAGCGTCAGGAGATTGTCGAACTGGAACGTCGGCTGGGAATATGGCCCCTGAAATGGCTCGACATCGTCGCCAAACCAGCCTTCGTAACCGAACCTCAGCGCGTGAGCGCCGTGAACGTGCGACAGGATATCGCGCCAGTGGTAATTGTGCTGAATGAAATCTCCTTGGGCGAAGCCAACGCCAAATGCCTGCCCGCTGTCAATGTTGATACCGGTGACATTAATCGAAGGAACCGTGTAGTCCTGAGCGCCACTGCCAAGAGTCCCCTCTACGCGGCTTACACCGAAGATCGCCTCGTTGATCGTCGTGGGCGAGAAGCTGTGAGTATAGTTCGCCTGGACGGCGTACTCCCAATTGTTGTTGGCAGCGGAGAACTGGGGCATGGGTGACGCTGCGCCGTAGTTGAGCAGTGTTCGATAGTAGCTGCCGTAAATGCGATCTTTTTCCCAAGACTTATCGATACGAGTAAAATACTGCGTTCCATTGCGGAATTGGGTGGAATTGAAGCCGCCTTGATCGATCATGGGCAGGCTGCATGGAAGGTTATTCGTGGCGGGCGTTCCGCAGGTGCCCGGGAAGATGCTGGCGGCGGTGGAAGCCACGGAAATTCCGGTGAGATGCTGCGGAACGTAGGTGGCGAGCAGCTTCGTGCCGAGTGTATTTGGATAATTCGCTTGCGCCCATGCTGTGAACTGCGGATCCACGAATGTGTCCAGCGTGTTTCCAGTGGACGAGGACGACCGGAGAGGCTCGACAGCAAAGAAGAAATAGAACTGGTGATGCGGGATAATCGGGCCGCCGATCGCGCCTGACATGTTGTTGCTATGGAAGGGCGCGTAATTGTGCGAGAACTCCGTCGCCGCAAACATTTTCTGATAGTTGAAGTAATCGCTTGCAAGACCGTGGAACTGATCCGTTCCTGACCTCGTTGTCATAATCATCGAGAGGCCATCCGAACGGCCAAATTCGGATGAGAAGGTATTTACCTCGATACTGGTTTCCTGAATAGAATCCGGGTTCGGTGTGAGGTTGAGGACGCCTTGGCGGATTCCACTAGTGACATCCAGACCATCGACGACGTACATATTCGACATCTGCCCCATTCCGTTGGCGCTTGCGTCGACCTGCGTTTCGGTGGAGTAATTGTCAACACCCGACCCGGGCGTGCCCACGTGTCCGGGTTGTCCGCCGCCCATGGTCCCTAGCCCTGAAGCACCCGGAGCTAAACTCGCGAGCGTAACCATGTTGCGGCCGGGCACGGGCAGCTCGGCCACCGTGCCGCTTGCGAGCGTCAGTTGGGTCCGGCTCTCGGCGGTGTTGATAACCGGCGCCTCGGCCGTAACGGTTACCACATTTTGCGCGGATGTGACAGTCAGCGTCACCGGAACATCGAGGACTTGGTCCGTCCGCAGATCAAGCCGGACAGTAGCCCTGTTGAATCCCTGTGCTTCGGCGGTGACTTCGTAAGAGCCGGGCGCGAGGCTAAGGAACCTGTACACACCTTCGCTACTTGATTTCGTCTCCGAAGAGATCTGGGTGCTCGTGTTCACGAGTCTGACGACTGCATTCGGTACGACGGCACCGCTCGGATCCTGAATGACGCCTTGAATACTGCCGCTGAACTGACCGTAGGATAGGCCCGCAAACAACCAGAGAAAGATAAGCAGGTCGGCAGGCAAATAGCGAAGAACTGGACGTGGTCGGACCATGTTCGCCTCCCCTGGGCGTGCGTGAGCGTAAGCGCTTCAACGCTGCCACAGCAGTTATATAGTAATTGGGCAATGGAGAAAGTCAAGGACTTTTTGCAAGCGCTTTCACTCAGGGCGTTACGGGTGAGCGTGGGTGTATTTGCCCTGAGCATAGGTCTTCATGCAAATGAAGACGCAGTGCGCTCCATCAGTTCGGCGCTGCGCGATCGCGATTATTCCAAAGCGGTCGCGCTTGCCCAAACGGCCCTTGCTCAGTCTCCAAAAGATGTCCGCCTACTTACATTGGAAGGGCTTGCGTTGTCTTCTCTAGGGCGGGATCGGGAGGCTTTGGAGGCCTTCCGAGGCAGCCTCGCGGTGAAGCCGGACTATGTGCCTGCCTTAGAAGGAGCTGCGCAGCTCGAGTACAAGGCCGGCAATGCGGATGCCGTGCCGCTGCTTGATCGTTTGCTCAAGTTGAAGCCTGATGAGAAGACAGCGCACGCGATGCGGGCGGTCATGGCGTGGAAACAGAAAGACTGCGCGACTGCGGTCCGCAACTTCGAATCGAGCCGGGACGTCATCGCATTACAGCCCGAGGCGCTGAAAGAATTTGGTATCTGCCTGGTTCGCCTGCAGAGGCCGGCAGATGCGGTGCCGATCTTAAAACAGGTCGCGGCGAGCGAACCCGGGAACAAGGCAGCGGCGCTTAGCGTTGCGTCGGCGCAACTCATCGCAAAGCAATGGAGCGATGCGCTCGAGACACTCAAGCCCTTCACTGACGCAGGCCAGCCCGATTCACAAGCACTCGATTTGGCAGCTACGGCGCTCGAGGCACTCGGCGACACGCCGCGAGCCGTTGCGATGATCCGGCAGGCGATTGTGCTGAATCCGCGCGATCCGGCGCTTTATGTTGCTTTTGCGCAGCTCGCGCTGGCCCACAATTCGTACCAGGTTGGAATCGACGTACTTAATGCCGGTCTCCGGCAGCTTCCCGATTCACCCCAGCTCTACGTGGCTCGCGGAGTTCTCGAGGTACAGCTCGCACGGTATGGCGAGGCGGACGCCGATTTTACGAAAGCCGATGGGCTCGATGCGAGTTTGGCTCTGGGCGCGACGGCCCGCGGTTTAGCGGCGGCTGAGCAGAACAACACCGAGAAGGCTATATCGACTGTGCGTCAGGAATTGAAAACGCGCAAGTCCGATCCGTTCTTGTACTATGTTTTGGCTGAACTTCTGAATTCGCGAGGGCCTCAGCCGGAAACGCCGGAATACCGGGAGGCGTTACGAGCGGCGTCCAAGGCTGTGGAGATGAAGCCGGATTTTGCGCTGGCTCGCGACACTCTGAGCCGCCTTTATCTCGCGGCCCGACAACCGGACAAAGCCATCGAGCAGTGCCGGCTCGCCCTGCGCTCCGACCCGCTGGATGCGACGGCGATGTATCGTCTGATTCGCGCGCTTCAGAGTCGCGGCCGTGAGGAGAACGCCCGCGAGATAGCGGATTTGTTGAAGCGTTTTAGCGAAGTGCGCGCGCAGTTGCGCGAGAAGGAAGATCAAGACGCTCGATATCAATTGGTCGAGACTGAAGCTCCGCGCGAAAGCATTGGGCCGAGGCAATAATTGCCACCTTTGGGACGAGCACGGTGCGGCAAAGGTAGCAATCTGCCGCCTCGGGGCAGCTGTTCATTTTTGCCATGCGGTGAACCAAGTGAGAACAGTCCACCGGTCATCGTTCTGCCCAAATAATTGCAAATAAACGACGGAGAAGAGGTTCCGGACCGGGCATTCAGTTGCCCAATTTCCTTCCGTAGTACGTTAGCAGCTTAAGTCGCTAGCAGAGGAAACAACGCAAATGACCTGGATCCAGGACGTTCGGTATGCGATACGGCAGCTTCGAAAGGCACCTGGTTTTACGACCACAGCCATGCTGACGTTAGCGTTGGGAATTGGTGCCAACGCCTCAATCTTCACGTTGATTCACGCAATGCTGCTGAAGAACCTGCCCGTGGCGGATCCAAAAATGCTGCTGCGGATCGGAGATTCATCGGAATGTTGCGTCAATGCCGGAGCGAACGAAGACGGCAATTACAGTTTGTTCCCAACCGAAACGTGGCAGCTGTTAAAGAAAAGTACACCGGAGTTCGGGGAACTGGCGGCGATGCAGGCCGGTTTTTCGTACCGGCCGATCACTGCACGGCGCGAGGGAGGACACTCCGACGCCCACTCGGTAATGGGGGAATTTGTCTCGGGCAACTACTTCCGCACATTCGGGCTACGGGCTTACGCAGGGCGATTGCTGACGGACAGGGACGACGTTTCCGGCGTGGCCGTGATGGCAGTGATGAGTTACCGCACGTGGCAGCGCGACTATGGAGGAGACGCTTCTATTGTAGGAAGCACGTTTTGGATCAACACAAAGCCGGTGACCATCGCGGGCATCGCGCCTTCCGGGTTCTACGGCGATCGGTTATCGGCCACTCCTCCGGACTTCTTCCTGCCGATCGAGTCCATGGAGGCATTAGAGGGCACTGCTTACGTGCATGATCCCGATGTGCGATGGCTCTATCTGGTTGGACGGGTGAAGCTAGGTGTGGAAGTGAAGTCTTTGCAAGCAAAGCTGAGCGCGCTGGTACGGCAATCTTTTGCAGAGACGAAACCCTTTTCGAAGAGTGAGGGCAAGAAACTGCTCTCGAAAACACATGTAGTGCTCACACCCGGGGGCGCCGGCATTCAAGAGTTGCAAGCGCAGTACGGGTCGAACCTACGCGTTCTGATGGCGATCTCAGGCTTAGTGCTCCTCATTGCGTGTGCCAACGTCGCGAATCTGCTGCTGGCGCGCGGGATGGCGCGAAAGCAAGAGATCTCTCTGCGAACAGCTCTAGGGGCGAACCGCCGGCAACTGATTCGTCAATTGCTGACAGAGAGCGTATTGCTCGCCCTGCTCAGCGGGATGGCCGGACTCGCCGTCTCGTACGCGGGAACCAGCATGCTTCTGGCGCTTGCATTCGGCGATGCGCAACGTCTGCCGGTCGACGCAAGCCCGTCGCTACCGGTGCTGATGTTCGCTTGCGGCCTCGCGCTCCTCACTGGCGTTCTGTTTGGCATTGCTCCCGCTTGGATTACCTCACAAACTGACCCCGTGGATGCGTTGCGAACGGGAATGCGCTCAAGGAGTGCAGGGGCTTCCCTGGTGCAACGCGGATTGGTTGTGCTGCAAGCAGGCTTGTCGCTGGTACTGCTGACTGGAGCGGGATTATTCTCGCAGAGCCTGAACAAGCTTCAACATTCGAATTTGAGGCTGGAGAGCAGGAACCGGTACATCGTACACATCAATCCCCAGGCGGCTGGCTACTCGCAGAGGCAACTCGAGCTGCTGTACAGAACGATTGAGGAGCGATTCCACGCAATACCAGGAGTAAAGAAGGTCGGCATCAGCATATATACCCCGATGGAGGACAACAACTGGGGCACTGGAATCCAGGTTCAGGGGCAACCGGATCCGCACTCGAACGCTTCCGTCGTGAAGATCAATTCCGAATATTTCGATTCCGTGGGTACCCACGTATTAATGGGCCGGGGCATCACCGAGAGAGATACTCCGACAGCAGCGGCGGTCGCGGTGGTGAACCAGGAGTTCGCGAAAAAGTTCTTCCCCGGGCAGAACCCAATCGGACGGTATTTCGGTACGGGCCCCGAGTCAGCGGGAGATTACAAGATTGTAGGGGTAGTAGAAGACACGACGTATTTGAGCGTTCGATGGAAGGAACATCGAATGTATTTCCTTCCGATTTTGCAGCGGCAACCGAGTGACAAGGAGCCGATTGAGAAGGACCTGTCGCTGTATGCCGGCGCACTTGTGGTGCAAACAGAGAGACCTGTAAACCAGATGGCCGCGATTGCGCAGAGAACGCTGGCGGGCATTAATCCGAATCTGGCTGTCGTGAAATTCCAAACGTTCGATCAGCAGATTGCGGACCAGTTCACGGAAGAACGAATGGTGGCGCGACTGACCACCTTGTTCGGCGCTCTGGCGTTGCTGCTCGCGACCATCGGCCTTTACGGCGTAACCGCTTACACAGCAGCTTCGCGCACCATCGAGATCGGGATTCGTATGGCGCTTGGCGCTGCACGAACCGGAGTCATCGCGATCGTGATGCGGGGAGCGATGATCCAAGCTGCGTTGGGGTTGGTAATTGGGATACCAACATCGCTGCTCTGTGTTCGCTTTATCGAGTCACAACTTTTCGAGATGAAGGGTATGGATGCCAAGGTTCTCGTGACCGCCATCCTGACCCTCTTCATTGCTGCATCTCTCGCGGGGGCCATTCCCGCACGTCGAGCCGCCTCCATTGACCCTGCTCGAGCGCTACGGGCTGAATAGAGCGCGAAAGACCAGGGCCAATTTACGGTATTGCCCGTCCAGGAGCAAAGCAGTCTCAGGAGCAGCACTCTCCAACACGAGCCTATTGACATCACCGGCGAACAACATTAGACTTGATCCGGTTAAGCGCTTACATGGCTTGTTGAAGGCCAAAGGGAGGGTTCCACGTGAGAACGGTAATCTCTCGAATCCCACTTTTCTTTGCCGGATTCGTGCTTTGCGCCTCAGTATCTTTTGCGCAGACCACGTTTAGCGGCAATATTCAGGGTGTTGTTTCCGACCCGACCGGAGCCTCCATACCCGACGCAACCGTACACCTGCGGAACGTTGATACTGCCGTCGAGGCGACCACTACTACGAGCACCACCGGCAATTATCGCTTCAGCAGCCTGCCCCCGGGTCGGTATCTGGTGACCGTGGATGCAAAGGGGTTCAAGACGGTCGAGGAGAACGTGACGCTCGAGACCGGAGAGACGCGGGGTCTTAACGTCTCGATGGGGCTTGCAGCCGCCGCGCAATCGGTCAATGTGGTGAGCGAGGCGCCTCCGCTAGATCCGGACGAAAACCGTATTCAAGCCACGTTATCGTCGCAAACGGTTCGCGACTTGCCAGCGCTCAACCGGAATATCTGGGACGTTCTGTCGGTTGCGCCAGGCGTGGTAGGGGCGGGAACGCATGCGGCGGGGGAATCACCAGGCGGCGGCGCCGATAATTTTGGCACGCAGACGCCGGATTTGAGCGCGAATGGACGAAGTTATACAGGGAACCGGGTGATCGTGGACGGCATGGATGCCACGAGCAATATCCAGAACGGCAACATCATCTATGCCCCGCCACCCGATGCCGTTCAAGAAATGGCGTTGCAGACGAATTCCTGGGATGCGGAGAACAACCTCGGGAGCTCGCTCTTGATTCAGGTGACGACAAAATCCGGAACCAACCAGTTTCACGGAACTGGCAGTTATCTTTTCACAAATCAGGATCTGCTGGCACGAACCGTGTTTACGCCTGCCTCCTACAATCCTTTCAAGCGCCAGGATTTGGTGGGCACGTTCGGCGGCCCGGTCGTGAAGAACAAAACATTTTTCTTCGCCGAAACGGAAGCCCTGTGGTCGACGACTTCCACTGGGAACTCGGTGTTGACTTTCGAGACCCCGCAGTTCGTTCAATGGGCGCAGCAGAATATCCCGAACACGCTCGGCACGAAGATACTCCAGCAAAACGGCGTGACGGCGGTGGTTCAGTCCGGCATTGCTGAAACTGCGGCGCAGTACTTTGGAAGTTCATGCGGAACACCCGCTGCTGCAAACATCCCATGCAGCCTGCCAGTGCTGGCGACGGGCACTTCGAACCTGAGCCCGATCTACAACGGTCTCCAGTACGGCTTTCGAGGTGATCAGTACATCGGCACAAAAGACCGCCTATTCGGCACGTATGGCAACGACGGATTCACGCTGGGCCATCCAGCCAACCGAGTCGGTTTTTCAAATCACGACGTGCAATCGAATTGGTACACACAGCTCGATTGGACGCACACGTTCACGCCTACGCTTCTACTTGAAACCAGCATCGCGGCGAATAGTGTTGGCGGGGCAAATGGTCAAGGTGGAACGGATAACGTTCCCATCATCGGAGTGACGGGACAGAGCCTTGCTCTGTCGAGCTCTTGGGGACCGGGAAAGTACCGCGCACACAACTACAACTGGCGAGATGTATTGAACTGGGCACACGGCGCGCATACATTCAAATTTGGGGCAAATGGTACGCATGCGGTAGAGTTCGGTGATTTTACGCCGGTCAACACGCGTCCTACCTTCCAGTTCAACAATCTTCTCGATCTGGTGGAAGACAAGCCGTACAGTGAATCGGTCGGCGCTTATAATCCTCTGACCGGCCAAGCGGGTCTGGTTTTGTTCTCAGGACAGACGAATCCGTGGGGCATTTTTGCGCAGGACGACTGGAAGGTAAGGTCGAATCTCTCCTTTACGTTGTCGCTCCGCTGGGACGACCTCAGCAACATCTCGCCGTCCGGCCCGGCGGCCACTTCAGGGGTCAGCAGCAACCTGATTCTTGGGGCCGGAACAACCATATCGCAGCGTGTCGCCGACGCCACTGTGCGCACCGTGAGCAGCGTCTTTGCACACTCGATCAACAACATGTGGAGTCCGCGGATCGGTTTCGCGTGGGATCCGTCGAACACCGGAAAGTGGAGTATCCGCGGCGGCGTTGGCGTGTACCATGATTGGATCGCACTCGGGCAGGCTGTAGATGAGATGCGGAATAACCCGCCCGGCGTGATCTCTCCAACGTTCCTCAGTACGGGTGGGATCGCGCCAGTGTTCGCCCTCGCAACTTCCCCCACATATCCCTTCGGTTATCCCCTGCCAACCATTCCTGCCGGCAGTCTGAACGCGGCGGGGGGCCTTACCGGCGTACAAGCGGCGGTCTGGGGCTTGTCGCGCAACATGACCGCACCTGTGGCCGTTAACTATGTGATCGGCGTTGAGCGCCAGTTGCCATGGAGGCTGGTCGCGGGGGGATCTTATTCCGGGTCGAAGAGCTACAACGGCGTTGCGGGCACGGACTACAACCGTTTTGCAGGCGACCTGATACAGAACAATGGCAAGTTCGTGCGGCCCAATCCGAACTTTGGAACGATCAATTACGTGAGCAACATCATGAATGGAAGCTATAACGCCATGATTCTGACACTGCGGCGCTCCGCCGGCCAGCGGGCGACCTTCCAAACTTCGTACACGCTTTCACATGCGATGTCGGACATCAACTCTGGAACACGTTTCGATCACGATATCGGCTTCAACGTTCCCGATCCCACGCTGTATCACGCTTACTATGCCGATGCGAACTGGGATGTGCGGAGCCGGTTTTCATTCTCGGCTATATACACCGTGCCTGGGGTGGGCAACGGTGTCGCCAGAGTACTTACCGGAGGATGGGAGATTGCTACGATAACTGCGATCCAATCCGGCACTCCGTTCTGGGTTTACACGTCCGCAGCTTATCCAGCCGGCGATTACAATGCCGACGGAGTGAATTATGACATCCCGAATGCTCCCGCCAACTACTGCAGCGGTTCGTACAGCGAAGGACAATACCTGACGGGTCTGTTTCCTGCGAACCTCTTCATGGCCCCTCCTCCCGGAACAGAAGGAAATGTTAAGCGCAACAGTTGCCGCAACCCGGGCCTGGTGGAAGTGGATGCTAGCGCTTTAAAAAACAACAAGCTTAAATGGCTCGGCGAGCAAGGAAATTTGCAACTGAGATTTGATTTCATCAACGTGCTGAATCATCCGAATTTGACCGGGGTGGATCCGAACTTAGCAGACGCTACATTCGGGAGGTCGACTTCTACGCTACTCCCGAGATCAATCCAATTAGGGGCCAGGCTTTCATTCTAAGGACCTTCCGATCGTTTTGGCCCATCTCGGACTTCGAAGAAGCAGGTTAACAGAAATCGGAATATGAAATTCTTACGTTTTGGCGTTTTTGCGTCGCTGCCCATTTTTTTGCTTTGGCTCCCTTCTGTAGGTCGGCAAAGAGAAGCTGCGAATACACCGATGCAGCCGGCGTCAGAACGGGATTACCCTTTCAAGCCAGTTCCATTCACGGCTGTTCATCTGGACGACGTGTTCTGGGCCCCGCGCATCGAGACAAATCGACAAGTCACAATTCCGTATGCATTCAAGGAGTGCGAGATCACAGGCCGCGTGGCAAATTTCGAGCGTGCGGCAGAGGCGCTTCGCGGGCAACTGGGCGATTCAAATCCGAAACTGCCGGGATATCCGTTCGACGATACGGACATATATAAGGTGATCGAAGGCGCGAGTTACACGCTCAGCGTTCATCCTGATCCGAAGCTGGATGCATACGTGGACAGCCTAATCGCAAAGATTGCGGCGGCACAGGAGAAAGACGGCTATCTTTATACTGCCCGCACGATCAATCCTGAACATCCTCACTCCTGGTCAGGAGCAAACCGATGGGAGAACGAAGAGATTCAGAGCCACGAGCTATACGATGCAGGGCATCTATTCGAAGCGGCAGTCGCTCATTACCAGGCAACGAGGAAGCGCACGCTGCTTGACATTGCATTGCGCGAGGCGAACTTACTTTGCGACACGTTCGGCCCGGGCAAACGTACCATCTGGCCGGGCCATCAGATTGTCGAGATAGGGCTTGTGAAGCTCTATCGTGTAACTGGCGATGAACAGTATCTGAACCTCGCGAAGTTCATGCTGGACGTTCGTGGGGGCAAGAATGGCTCTGAGTACAACCAATCACACGAACCAGTTGTTGAGCAGACTGAAGCGGTGGGCCACGCCGTTCGCGCGACGTATATGTACTCGGGTATGGCTGATGTCGCAGCAATGACGGGCGACACGCGTTACGTGCACGCGATCGACGCGATTTGGGAAAACGTCGTCGGCAAGAAGTTGTATATCACGGGCGGTATTGGCGCAACTGGCGCTGGCGAAGCGTTCGGCGCGAATTATGAGCTGCCGAATCTTACTGCCTATAACGAGACCTGCGCGTCGGTGGGAAATGACTTCTGGAACGAGCGGCTATTCCTGCTGCATGGAGATGCCAGATATGTTGACGTGCTCGAAAGGACTCTATACAACGGGCTGATTTCGGGCGTGTCGCTCGAGGGAAAATTGTTTTTTTATCAGAACCCGCTCGAATCGAATGGGCGGCAAGAGCGGAGCCCGTGGTTCGGAGTTGCCTGCTGTCCGGGAAATATTACACGTTTCATGGCATCGGTTCCGGGCTATCTCTACGCAACGCGCGGCGAAGCGATTTACGTGAATCTGTTCGCAGGCAGCACGGCTGACATTGAACTTGGAAAACGAAGAGTGAAGCTGGTGCAAGAGACGCGCTATCCCTGGGATGGACGCGTCAAGATAACAGTAAACCCCGACCGAGCTGACACCTTCGCGCTCAAAGTTCGGATTCCAGGGTGGGCACGTGGTGAGGTGGTGCCAAGTGACCTCTACCGGTTCGCGGATAACGTAAACGAACCCGTGATGCTTGCTGTGAACGGACGTCAGGTACCGATTCAATTAGATAAGGGCTACGTCACTTTGAAGCAAGAATGGAAGCCCGGCGACTGGATCGAATTAGATCTTCCGATGCCGGTCCGGCGGATAGTCGCAAACCCTCAAGTGGCGGCTGATAAAGGGCGGGTTGCGATCCAACGCGGGCCGCTTGTGTACGCAGCAGAGTGGCCCGACAATCCGAACCACAAGGTCCGAAATCTACTCCTTCCCAAGCACGAGAACTTCACCGCGAAATTCCGCGCCGATCTGCTCAATGGAGCGGAGGTAGTCGAAAACAAGGCTATTGCTTTGGCATATGATTCCCACGGCAAAGTGGTCCGCACTGAGCAGGAATTTACGGCGATTCCGTATTACGCATGGGCGAACCGCGGGCGCGGTGAGATGGAGGTCTGGATTGCAGACACCGAGCTTGCCGCAAAACCGACACCTTATCCAACTCTGGCGATGAAGAGCACCGTCAGCGTATCCGGCGGGGGACATAGAGTAACCGGTGAGGGCAGAGTGAAGTGGCCTGAGGCTGTCAATGATGGCGAGGAACCCGCCGCATCAAACGATCCGAGTTCGTACTTCGATTGGTGGCCGGAGAAGGGGCAAACGGAGTGGATAGAGTATACGTTTCCAGCACGTTCGACGGTTTCGCGCGTTCAGGTGTACTGGTTTGACGACACGGGCCGAGGTGAAGTGCGGGTGCCGGCTTCTTGGCGCTTGCTCTATCAGGATGGCCAGGAATGGAAGCCCGTAAAGAATGGACAGGAATACGGAGTGGCAAAAGATCGATACAACGAAGTGCGCTTCAGTCCCGTCACGACGACGAGCGTGCGACTCGAGGTTAAGATGCAACCGGAGTGGTCGGCTGGGATTCAGAAGTGGAAGGTGGATTGACCGCGCATTAACTTAGCTGTGCTGTCACTTCGAACTGACGTTCGTTCTCGACCGTGATGCTAACCGTGTCCACGTGAACTCCGCCGAGAGCCGCAGGCCTGCCATTAACTGCGACGTTTCGCAAATTGTTTCGAGATGGCACGCGCAGCTTTACATACAGTTCTTTCGGAGCGTTTCCGGTCGGCAGCTCGATATTCGCGGTGATATGGTTTCTTGCGGGATTCGCTTGCATGCGGAAACTGACCCGGCCCCATCGTGTGGAAGCCTGCTTGATCTGAATTTCCTTCCCAGAAACGGTCCATTCACGCGGGAGGCCTCGCGCAAAATATAGGCGATCCTGATCCGAGTCTTCGCTGACCAGCATCCAGCGAACTAATAGTGGAATGGTTTGCTGAGCTGGAATGCAAAAAAGAGCTGTATCACCGGTGATACTTGCGACTTCCGCAGCGGTCCAACTGCCGCGCGTGTGGTCGTGATACCGATGCGAATAAACGAACAGCAGGTACTCCTCGATACGATCCAGCCGCAGCAGTGCCTGTGCATAGCCGTACGAGATGAAACCTAGTATGTCGCGGCCTTCCGGATGTGGCGGCTCGACATTCGCGACAACCCCGAGCGTAATGGCGCCGTATGCGCGCATGCAATCGATGACCGTGTTTGCCAAATTTGGCGGCAGAACGTCGGCCTGTAGCAGTTCGCTGTACGCGCGATGGGGCCATTGCTGCGGACTCGGTCTTTCTCTCGCCATCGATTCGCGGAACGTGAGTTTCATGCCAGGAAGGGGTCCCACATATGGCGGCTGCAAATCTGCACGCACATTGGATCTGACGCTCTCGACCGTCGCATCTCTCAGGGCCTTGCTGCGTTTGCGCCATTCTCCCGCTTCGCGTTGCATGGTTGAATCCGGGCGAATGTGCTCCAGGTCTTGCCAGGCCCGGCCAATGTCTTCGAACCCGCGGGCGGCAAATGCGCTGTTCGCAAAATATGGCTGCCACCAGGTGCTTGGAGTCGGCATGAGGCAAGAGTCCGATTCATTCCAGCCATGAATCAGTCCATGACCGGGATTGTCTTTCGGTAGCCGTAAGCTCTCGTCGTGCATCTGAGCTAGGAGGCGCGCTGTTGCTGAGATTTTTGCGCGATGTTTCAACAGCAGTGAACTGTCGCGAGTGTAATTCCAGTAGCGGGCGAGCAAGGATAGCTCCAATCCAAATTGCGCAGTTTCCGGGCCGCGCATATTGACCATACCTGCGGAGTTGACGAAATCAGAAAAATAATTATCAATGATCTGCCGAGCCTGTTCGAATCGACCCCACTCCAGGTTCGCGTACACAGCCATCGTGAAGATGTCCTGGAAGCCGTCGTATTCCGGGCCATAGTAATCGCGATCCACAGCGCCGTATTTCGGGTAAACACCGCCTGGACGCACCATCAATTCCTTTGCGAATGCGTGCTTCGACATGTCGAGCCAGGCTTTGTCCGGAAGGAAAGCTGGAGCAAAATCACTGAGCTGCATTTCCCAATAGTTCGCAAAAACCAGCAGAGCCCGATAGAACTGGTCAGCTTGTGGATCTTGCCGGGCAGGCGGGTACGCAGGGTAGCTGTATCCGTAAACAACTTTGGTTATTTTGCCGTTCTGGATGCGTGCCGTGCGGTGCCAAGTCTGGACGATGAACTTATCGCGCGCTTCAACGTCGCCGAAGACGAGAATTTCAATGTGCTCGGTGTCCGAGATCGGCACGAGTTTTCGAACTGCCGGCATCCAGCCGCCGATCAGACCATCAAAGTGTTTACCCCCGCGGCTTCGCGCCATCAGTTCGGGGAAGTACTGAACTGGATGGTAAGTCCGCGTATTGCCGGCTGGGTAAACCGGCATTGTGTCAAAGCACTCCTTGGTTCCCACGAAGGTGTTCCAAGCGGGACGGGCGCCGGGCTCCGTGTTCGATCCAATCGGTGGCGCCGCCGATCCTACCTGCTCTGGATTGGGGTCGCCGTTTTCGAGGAGTTTGTCGGCGAGCAGATCGTGGCCCGACATTCCGATCTCACTTAAGTTCAATCCCAGATAAGGAGGATTAGCTTCGGCAAAGGCCGGCTCCGCGCTCTTTGTGAGAACGCGCGTCTCGCCGCGCGCCGAAACAAAGGTGAGATTTCCGTCGCGATTTTGCAAATCTTCATAAACTTTCCAATCCACTCCCTCGAGGCGGAATTCACATAACAACGTGTGGCCCGCGACATCGACTGCTTGGGAATTCGTCCGGTTAACGAGACTGCCTTCTGTCGCGGGTCCGAGTTTTGCTCCGAAGAGCCGTGCTCCGGTTAAGCCCGTCACATTTTGTAAGAAACGACGCCTTCGCATGCCCCAAGCGGAGCTAAATCAACGTGAGCCGATGACTAGCGAAATTGGAGTCCCGCCGTCATTCAGGTGAGATTTCAGTTGAAAACCGCCTTCGACTGGAACATAGGAGAATAGGGTGCGATCGTACGGGTCAAGAACTTGCTTCAATGCGTTTGGCCCATTCAGCCGAATATTGATCGCGACTTTCAGCAGCGCGCGACGAGTCTCGCAATAGGCTTCGGCCCAGCGGAAGCGCGGCAAGTTGGGAGTAAATACGCGGATCACGGCATTCGTCTTGGAGACTACCTCTATTTCGGACTTGTACCTGCTTTCGAATTGATCCGGCGGCAGTGTAAAGAGAGGGGCCCATGATGCGTAAAACGATTCTTGTTGGCGCACACAGGTTGCAAATCCGTTCACTGATCCGCCACAACCGTCCACGATCTCGACCGCTAGCGCGTTGTTTGATTGCAGAGCCGGAATTCGCTTTAGGAGCTCCTCAATCAAGCCTTCCCGGCTATTTGCGACCTCAGCAAGAGGCAAGAGATCGTTACGCTGCAATTTCTCTGTTTCGAACGCCCTACTCACGTTGGAGCCCCGCGGCAACGCATCGAGGCCAGTCGTCAGCTGATTAAGTTCGTCTGGTGAGAATCGATCTAGGTTCTGGGCCAGAAGTTCAGTAAGCTCCTTCTCCAGCTTGTGCGCTATCAGCACGGATGCGAGGCTACCGTCAACCGATAAATGCCTTGCCCCGGCAATGGCTGCCAGCGCGTCCTTTAGTGCTCCCGGCGTGTCTCCACTCTGAAAACGCAGGCGTGCCCTGAGTCCAGCCACCGCGACTAGTTCCCTAACTGCACCCCTATGCGCTGTGTTTGCAAGCGGACCGTCCTCAAAACTCATCGCCCAATCACAGTTGGCCAGACTCGCTCCATGTTCGAACTCGGCAAGAGCGTCCTGCGCCGCCGCGATGAGTTTTTGGTCGTCGGCGTTCAAAGGGGATTCCAGCGACCTTTCAAGCTTTGCTCCGGCGTCAGGAGGCAATGGATATGCCTGCCTGAGGGCTGCATCCGCTCTCAGGTATTTCACAGCCGCATTTTCGGTTCGCTCCTGCTTCGTTCGAGCTGGGCTCGCCCCGAGACTGAATGCCGAAAGCATCGCGACCAGCAAAACAAGTGTTCGCACGATTTCTATGTTACGGGTCTATAGAATTCGAATGCGCGCAAAACGGTTGTAACCTAACCAATAAGAGATGCCATCGTCGGCCGAAATCCGAGCTCGCAAAACAAAGCGCGCGGAGTCAGACAGAGGCCACAGCCTCCGCCTCGCTTTTCAAGAACTGCGGGAGATGATTGTTTACGGCAAGCTCCTGCCCGGGACGTGGTTGATTGAGGCGGAGCTTGCCGATAGGCTCGGCTTCAGCCGGACACCCATCCGAGGCGCATTGCACTGGTTGCAGCGTGAACGATACGTGCTTGCCTCCGGCAACGGGAGCAAGACCCGCATGATCGTCGCGCCGCTGACCAAAGAAGATGCCCGGGAACTCTATTCGATCATTGGGCATTTGGAGGGCCTCGGCGCCAAGTTGACCGCGCAATTACCGCCTGCCGATCGCGCGAACGTCCTTAGTCGAATCAGCGAATACAATGCTGGTCTGGCAGAGTTAGGCAAGAAGCACCGGTCGGAAGCGAACCGGATTTTCGAGCTCGACATGAATTTCCATCGGACTATTGTCGAGGCCAGTGCTGGTCCTCGCCTTTTGGAGCTGCATAAGACAATTCAGCCTCAAGCAGAGCGTTACTGGCGGCTGTACGCGAGCGCGATTCTCGACGAGCTAGACAAGTCAGTGGCGGAACATGAAAAAATCATCAAAGCGATTTCAGAAGGGGATGCCGACGCAGCCGAAGCCGGCATACAACTCAACTGGGTGAACGGCGTTGAGCGCCTGTCGAGAGTTATCGACAGCATTGGAGAACGTGGCAGCTGGTACACGTAGATAGCTCGAAAGAGCTACGCGTGTTGTAAGCGTGAAAGGTCTGGATGCTTTTTGTGCCAGTCGGAGTGGCTCTGGAACAGGCGCGCCGCCGCGACTACTGCGTGGTCGTTTCCCGCGCGACCTATAAATTGGATGGCAAGCGGAAGTCCATTGCTGCTGAAGCCGCAGGGAACGGCAATCGCCGGCAAGCCGCATAAACTGGAGACGCCATCTGGCGCGCGAGGCTCAACCGGCTCTGCACGTTCCTCGTGCGGCGGCGTTTTTGAGGTTGGCTGCACAAGCGGTTGCGCCAAGTCCGGCTGCCCCGCGGTCGTCAAAACATCGAACGAATCGAAGAGTTTGTCTACCTTCTGCTGCAGAATCGTACGCACGCGCTGAATCTGCAAATAGTCGGAGGCAGAAAACGCCCTGCTCGCATATCCATTGATCTGCCCCAAGGGGTCTGCGAGCTTGGCGCATTCGCCCGAATCGATCAGTGTCTGGAAAGCGGATGCCGCCTCAATCAGAATCGTCAGCTCCGCCGCCTGTTCAAAGGGACCATCCGGCATCTGCGCATCAGAGACCCGCGCGCCCGCTCGCTCGAGTACGCGCAGGGCTTCAGTAGCAGCCTGCTGCACTTGCAGATCAATCTTGTTCCAGACGTTTGTTAATCGACCCACGCGAAGAGGCATTCGCGGCTCTAATTCAGGGGCTGGATACCGAAAATGCGCTTCAGACGGCTGCAACGAATCATGGTCTCTCGCATCATGGGCAATCACGGAGAGGATTACCCCGCAATCGTCCGCTGTGCACGCCATAGGTCCGAGCTTATCCATGGACCACGCGATCGTCATTGCGCCATAACGGCTAACCCGCCCGAAGCTGGGCCGCAGGCCGGATACTCCGCACCAGGAAGCAGGACAGATAATCGAGCCACGCGTATCGGATCCAAGCGCCCAGGGCGCCAATCCCGCCGCAACAATTGCCCCTGAACCGCTCGACGACCCGCAGGTCCAGCAGTCCGGGTTCCACGGATTCTTGCAAGGACCGGTCAGAGATGCGTAGCCGTTTGTATAGCCCAACCCGCCTGCAAGCTCAATCATTGCGGCCTTTCCGATCAGCACCGCGCCGGCCTGATTTAGTTTTTCGACAACCGTGGCATTGTACTCGAGCTTCTGATCAGCGTAGGGCCGCGCGCCCCAAGTAGTTGGGTATCCCTTAACAGCTACCAGATCCTTCAGTGCGTATGGAATGCCATTCAGAGGTCCGCGATGACGTCCGGCGAGGATTTCACGTTCCGCTGCACGAGCTTGCTCGAGGGCAAGCTCTTCAGTTATGGTTACGTAAGCATTCAGCTTGCTTCCTATTCGCTGGCTCCGGTCAAGATAGCTCTTCGCGAGTTCTACGGGCGAGAAAGAATGCTTGCGTAAGTGAGCCTGTAGCTCACGGATTGAAAGATAGAGGATCTTCTCATCCAACATGGCGGCTATTCGTGGTCCGCCATTATCCTTCCGTACCGAAACTTTTCGATGCGGAGCTTCAGCGCAGTCGCTGGAGCATCTCCGTTGTCCAAAGGAAAATCGCGGATCGCCGCAAGCATGCTTTGATTGTCGGCTAGCACCCGGCGTATGCGATTACGTTGCTCTTCCGAGAGACGATCGCCATAACGCCGCAGTGTCTCGTTGAACCTGGCGTCCACTTCTTGCATTTGCGCCGATGTGAGACCAGCCTGGTTTTGCTGGCTACTCCCAACAGGTGCGTTCGCAGTTGACCCGCCCGCGTTTGGACCCGCGATAGCCGTAAGTGCTGCTCCAGCCGCAGTCTTGCCGAATCGGCGTCGTGAGAGGCTAGGTTTACGGAGGCGCCCCGTGCGCGCCCTCGAACGCTCTAATAGCAATGTGATTTAAGCCCGGACGCAGCAGAACTAAATCTCCACAGCACGGGCGAGCTGGTCCGCTTTGCAGTTAAACGCGGGCTGGTGGATTTAGAGATTCTCCGTCGCGCGGGAACTAAGCCTCTTGTTCCTCCATCTCAGGTTCCCCAGCTCCCTCCTCCAACAGAGGAGCCGAAAGCTCGGTCAAAAGCTTATCCGTTTTCTCTTCTTCGGCAAGAGTCTGCGCCAGCAGCTTCGCCACTTTGGTTTCTCCGATTTTCTCCGCTACCGTCCGGAGCGTTCCGTAACCGGAAATCTCATAGTGCTCCACCTTCTGCGCAGCGGCGACTAATGCCAGATCGGAGCCGATTCCGTCCTTTTCCCTTCCTTCCGTAATCTTTTCCTGACCTTCTTGCACAAGGCCCTGCATGCCCTTACAGGGTTTCGCCTTCGCTCGCGCGCCGAGAAGCTCGAACGCTTGCTTCAAGCGTTCCACGTGCCCTTGGGTTTCTTCCAGGTGCTTCTGAAAAGCCTGTTTCAACTTGGGTTCTTTGGCCGCCTTTGCCATCTTGGGCAGCGCCTTCACAAGCTGGTTCTCCGCATGAAGCAGGTCTTGCATCTCTTCAACCAGCAATTCCTCTAATACCGGCATTGTTCGATATATCTCCTTCGACACGTTGACGCCAGTTCGCTGCTTGTGTTTCTCCAACTGTAATTTCCGGTGTTATTACTAGGGCCGACACAGCCGCTACACCGGCGCTAGGCTATCATGTTTCTGGCGCGTTCAGAGCGCCGCCGTGTCCGCGGAAAGGACTGCGTCCGTCTGAAACTGCCGTTTGACGTAATATTCCTGAACTCCCTTCTGCCCGATCGAGCGGACGCCGGGCGCGATAGAAAGGAGCTCATGTGAGTCACACAGTACCGACCCGGCGGATGCGCGAGCATCCGCACCTCGATCAACTCAAACGTCAAGCCAAGGAACTTCTCAACGATTTCCTGACAGGCGAACCGCAAGCTACGGCGGAAGTCAACGCCCATTACACGCACGCCGATCGCACCACCTTCGCCCTGCACGACGCTCATCTCGTTCTTGCCCGCAGCTACGGCTTCGAAAGCTGGCCCAAGCTCAAAGCCTACGTCGATGGCGTGACTGTTCGCCGGCTCGCCGATGCCGTCAACGCTGGAGACCTGCCCCGAGCTCGCGGGATGCTCCATACTCGTCCCGAACTGGCCAATATGGCTATGTCTTACGGGGATGAGCGCCGCTCCATTCACTTCGCCGTAATGAATCGCTCACCCGAGATGGTGCGCCTTTTGATGCAGCACGGCGCCAGCGCGAGAGCGGGGATCCATCCGCACCGTGCTGCTACCACGGCTTGGATGCTCGCGAAAGACCGAGGCTTTGACGAGATTGTTGCTGTCATCGAGGACGAAGAGCGCCAGGAAATGCCGCCGGCCGGTGGATCACAAGCACAACAACGAACGCGCGCCGATGAAGAGGCGCAAAGAGCCGTGGCTGAGGGCCAAATTGAATGGCTGCAAACACGCCACGCCGCGGGAACGCTGACCAACCCGATTGGGTGGGATGAGGGCGGCCTTCTCACCGTCGCAGTCAAGCATAACCGCGCGGAAATACTTACTCTGCTCCTCGATTTCGGTTTCGATCCGAACGAGCGCGTATCACAAGGCGAAGGCGATTGGATCGCATACTCGCAAGGTTATCCGCTGTGGACATGCGCCGCGCTCGGCAGGAGCGAGCTTGCCGAAATCCTACTCGCCCGTGGGGCCGACCCAAACGTCCATGTCGATTCCAGCGGCTCGGCCGTCCACAGTGCCTATAGCCACAAGCAGTGGGAGATGGTCGATCTCCTCCGAAAGCACGGCGGCGAAGTGACGGCGGACACCGCAGCCATTTATCGGGAAACGGCCCTCGTCCGTGACATGCTCGCCAGCGGTAACGCCGATCCCGCCGAAGTCCTCCGCTTCGGAGCTGATGGGGGCGATCCCGAAATCGTCGGCATGGCCCTCCAACTCCTGGATTGGCCGCGCCACGATCCGCGCTGGTTCGGAATGCTCATTCAGCCGCTATCCTTCTGGCACCACATTCCCTGGCTGTACGCCGGCAATAAAGACTTCGATCGCGCCACGTATTTGACCTGCTTCCGCCTCATTCTCGATCGTTGCGATCCTAATGTCATAGGAGAGTTCGCTCGCACACCTTTGCACGAAGTCGCTGCTATGCGCGACCACATCACCGAAGATGAAGCCGCCGCGTTCGCCGAAGTGCTTTTGAACGCCGGAGCAAGAATCGGAGTGCGTGACGAGATTCTGAAAAGCAGCGCCTTGGGATGGGCCTGCCGTTGGGGCCGCACTAGAGTGGTCAGGCTTATGCTCGAACATGGCGCCGACCCTCTCGAAGCGGACGCCGAATATTGGGCAACCCCGCGAAGCTGGGCAGAGAAGCGAGGCCACTCGGAAATTATCGAGATTCTGCGAAAATACGGCGGCTGATTTCACGCATAAGCGGGGTCCGCGTTCTTCGATCTACCGCCAAAATTGGACCCTTGAGGTTCAGGCGGTCGACAATTTCCGTTTCCGCAGCTCATCGAAACCGACGGCAGCGATAATAACGGCTCCGATAATCACTTGCTGCCAATACGGGTTCACGCCGAGCAGATCGCTTCCGTTTGACAGCAGGCCTATGATGAATGCGCCGACTAGCGTGCCGGCAACGCTGCCTTCTCCACCACGCAAGCTTCCGCCTCCGATGACCACCGCGGCGATGGCCTGAAGCTCGTATCCTTGTCCGGCCGTCGGCTGTCCTGTCATGAGCCGGGAGGCTTCGATCATGCCGGCCAGTCCAGTAAGAATGCCGGTGATCGCGTATACGGAAGTCAAATGAAATTTGATGGGGACACCCGCGTAATACGCGGCGCTTTCGTTGCTGCCGATCGCGAAAGTATAGCGGCCCAATTTGGTGTTTTCAAGGACAAAATGCATCAGGATTGCGCATGCCGCAAGGGTCCATAGCGAAACTGGAATGCCCAACAGTGTGCCCGCACCAAGATAAGAAAACGAAGCAGGAATCTCATGCACCGGCAGACCCTTTGACACAACCAGCGCAATGCCGCGATAAATACCAAGCGTGCCTAATGTCACGATGAAGGGGCTGATGCGCAATTGCGTAATAAATAAGCCGTTCAGAGTGCCGCATAGGAATCCCGTGCCAATGCCAATCGCAAGCGCTACCGGAATGGGCTGGCCACTCTTGATGGCCATGGCGCCGAAGAGGCCGGCAATGGCCAAGATCGAGCCGACCGAAATGTCGATTCCGCCGCTAATGATCACCGGTGTCATACCGAGCGCCATCATGTTAATTACGGCGGTCTGCCGTGCAACGCTCGAGAGATTCACCTTCGTCAGGAAATGAGGCGTTGCAATCGTGAGCGCAACAAATAAGAGGGCGAGCGTGAAAAATGGCAGGAGGCGCTGGATCTTTGCCTGCATCACGCCTTTTCCGAATCCGAGGGGGATTCATAGGCCCGATCTTCAGGAAAAGATTTGAAGCCCGCCAATCTCATGATTTCTTCTTGAGTTGTTCTACCCGGCAGCTCTCCTGCGAGGCGTCCTTGGCGCATCACTAGAATGCGATCGGCGACTTGAATCAGCTCGGGAAGCTCGGAACTGACCATCAGAATCGCGGCTCCTGACCGGGCGATGCGGTCCATTTGCTCGAAGACTTCTTGTTTGGCTCCGATGTCGATTCCGCGGGTGGGTTCGTCGAAGAGAAACACGCGGGCGCCGCGGGCCACCCATTTCGCGATTACGATCTTTTGTTGATTACCGCCGCTCAGTTTTCCGGCAAGTTGCCGCGGACTGCTGCTTTTGATGCGGAATCGTTCGACATACGTCGTCGTAAGATTTGTTTCTTCGCTTTTCTTCAACACTCCCCATGCGCTCACATGTTCGAGATCCGGCAGCGTGACGTTATAGGAGACCGGCAGCGCGAGCGCCAGGCCATCGTGCTGGCGATCCTCGGGAATCAACGCGGTCCCCGCTCTAGCGGCTTCGCGTGGGGTTTTCGGGACGATCTTTTTCCCGGCAACCTGAAAAGCGCCGTGTTCGGCAGCATCCAGTCCAAAAATGACCCGGCAAAGCTCCGTGCGGCCGGCGCCCACGAGTCCCGCTAACCCAACAATTTCGCCGGCCCGGATCTCAAACGAAATATCCCGCAACATGCCGCGCGACAGACCCTCAACCCGAAGCAAGACTTCCCCCGGCGGCACCGGTTCGCGACGATAGGCAGTGTCTACCGCGCGTCCGACCATGTGTTGGATAAGCTGCTCCCGGGAAAGTTCGTCGAGATTGCCCGAATGAACCGTTGCGCCATCGCGAAGGACAGTGACACGATCGCCGATCGCCCGCAATTCTTCAAGCCGGTGGGTGATATAGATCACGCCCATATTGCGCTCGCGAAGCTGACGAACGATGCGGAAAACCTCGCAAGTTTCAAAGTCCGATAACGAGGAAGTCGGCTCATCGAAAATGAGCAGGCTTGAGCCTTGCGCAATTGCGCGACAGATCTCGACTAGCTGCTTACCGGCCGGACTTAAGTTTTCAACACGCGCATTGGGATCGAGCTGAAATCCGCGGTCGGCGATCAGGCGCGTAGCCGCCTCGATCATTGACCGCCGGCTGACCCACCCGAAACTCGTTACAGGCTCGCGGCCCAGATAGATATTTTCAGCCACGGTGAGATGCGGAGCCAAAAGCGATTCCTGATGAACCATCGCGATTCCGTTGGCAGCGGCTTCAGATGGTCTAGAAAAAGATACCGGATGACCGCGCCACAGTATCTCGCCGGAATCCTTGTGATACATTCCGGCGAGGATCTTCATGAGCGTTGATTTCCCCGCGCCGTTCTCGCCCATCAGGAGATGCACTTCGCCTTCGGAGACTTCAAGATTGCCGTTCCGGAGCGCCTTCACGCCTCCGAAGCTCTTTTGAATGCCCTTAAGAGAGAGCAGCATCTCAGCGCAGTTTAGTACACGCGCTCATTTTTCCTGCATTCATCTGGGGTATGGATGACCGCGCAAAGTGGTGAACGCGCGGTAGATTTGTTCAGCCAGCACGGCTCGGGCAAGCTCATGCGGTAGGGTCAGCGGCGACAGCGAGAACAAGAAGTTCGCCTGCGATTTTATTGCAAGCGGCAGACCATCATGGCCACCCACGAGAAACACGAGATCCTGGCCTTCACGCTCCGCGCGATCGAAGATCTTGGCGAACTGAGCTGAATCGATGCTGCGCCCTTCGGGATCGAGAAAGATTTTGCGCGCGCGCACGTGCTTACCCTGAAAATCGAACTGCTGGACCTTGATTTCACGCATCTGGCAATCCGCGTAGCGCGAGCTTCGTTTAACGAACTCAGCCGCGAGAGCATTGGCGTGGGCGTCGCGCGTTTTGCCAATATAGTAAAGAAACACCTTCACGCTCTCGATGGTACTGCTAAGTACTAGCTTGCAAAGAACATAGCGAAACGATATTGTTTTAGATGGAGGGCTGCCCAGGCACGTTTAGGCCCGTCCGCTAGGAGAAACGCATGGCTTCAACCGTGTGGAAGGGCTACATCACTTTCGGGCTGATTACGATTCCCGTCCGCTTGTTCGCCGCGGCACGAGGGGAGCGCGTCAGCTTTCATCAAATTCACGGAGTCTGCGGCACTCGCATTAAGCAGCAAACGTATTGTCCGCATTGCGAGCGCGTAGTGGAACGCAGTGAGCTTGTCAAAGGTTATGAGACTGACAAGAATCACTACGTCATCGTTACCGATCAAGAGGTGAAGGCCGTCGCGCCAGCTTCGAGCGACAACATGGAAATTCTTGAGTTCGTCAAAGCGGAGGGCATTGATCCGATCTACTTTGATGCCTCGTATTTCATGGTTCCGGAGGATGCCGGGAAAAAAGCCTATCACCTTCTGCTCGAAACGATGAAGAAGTCTGGCTACAGCGCGATTGCAAAAGTTGCCATGCATCAACGCGAATACACCGTCGTGGTTCGCCCGAACGAGCATGGACTGCTGCTTCACACGATGTACTATCCCGAAGAAGTCCGCGAGGTGCCGGAATTCGGCCGCACCGATAACGTGACCGTAAAGCCCCAAGAGGTCGCGCTGGCCGAGAAATTGGTTGAAGGCTTGGCGGCCGATTTTGATCCTTCGAAGTATCACGATGAGTATCAAGGCCGGTTGAAGCAGTTGATTGAGGCGAAACGCGAAGGTCAAACCATAGAAGAGCCTGCGCCGAAGAAGCGCGCGCCCGTGATCGACCTGATGCAAGCGCTGCAGAAGAGCTTGGGAGAACTGCCGCGTAAACCGGCGTCCAAAGCCGCGCAAAATGAAGCGATTGCCCCAGCCAAGAAACAACCGGCCAAACGGCGCGTCGCGCACGGCTAAATAACTCGCGCTCACGATTCTCGAAGCGCAAGTCCGCGATGCCGCATCAGCGTATCATCTGCTGATATGGCAATAACATTCGATCCAGGACTCACTCAGCAATATAACGGCGCACTCAAGCGCGCAATCAATCAAGATGGCGAGTTCAATGTACGCCGGGCGGGTCTGACATGGCGGGACTTTCATCCCTATCTCTACATGATCAACGTGTCTTGGCCGGTTTTCATCGGCATTATCGTTTTGGTCTTTGTGCTCGCGAACGCGCTCTTTGGATGGATTTATCTAACCATCGGAATAGAGCACCTAAAAGGCGCCGAAGCCCCGTCTTTGTGGTCACAGTATTGGAACGCATTCTTTTTTAGCGCGCATACGCTAACGACCGTAGGCTACGGCAATATTTACCCGAGCGGTCCCGCTGCGAATTCGGTCGCCACGACAGAAGCACTGTTGGGATTACTCGCATTTGCCATTGCAACGGGCCTGGTGTTCGGGCGTTTTTCACGTCCTTCGGCGCGTATCGGATTCAGCAAGACGATGCTGGTCGCGCCCTATCAGGGCGGCAGAAGCCTGCAGTTCCGCATCGTGAACCGGCGTTCCAACAATCTGCTCGATCTGGATGCCCGGCTGTTGTTGATGACCGTTGAGTCCACGGAAGGCCGCTTACAGCGGAAATTCTTGGACTTGGAACTGGAACGTCCTCACGTTCTCTTCTTCCCGCTGACATGGACGGTGGTGCATCCAATAACGGAAAACAGCCCGCTGTATGGGAAAACCGCGGAAGATCTGGAACAACTTCAAGCGGAAGTATTGATTTTGATCAGGGCCTTTGACGATACGTTCGGACAAACTGTGCAAGTCCGTTCTTCATACCGGTACGACGAAATCGTTTGGGGCGCGAAATTTGCGCCGGCATTCGAGGTTGAGAGCAGTGGAGATTTGCGGCTCGAAGTGAACAAGGTCGGAGTCTTCGAACGCGTTCCATTGGAGGACGCGCGTGCATTAACATAAATGGCCGTGGAGAATCCCGCGTGCGTATTTTGCAAGATTGCAGCCCGCGACTTGGCGGCGGAGATTGTGCATCAGAATTCACAGCTCATCGCATTTCTAGACAGCCATCCGCTTTTTCCAGGTCATGTGCTTCTCTGTCCACGCGAGCATTACGAAACCTTGCTTGACCTTCCGGCCGAACTTAGCGGTCCGATGATGGCAGCGACTCAAGTCCTCGCAAAAGCCGTCGAGGCAGCGGTAAATGCCGAAGGAACCTTTATCGCGATTAACAATCGCATCAGCCAGACGGTTCCGCACTTACATATACACGTGGTCCCAAGAAGGCGGCGGGACGGATTGAAGGGATTTTTCTGGCCACGTCAGCAATATCGCGATCAGGCCGATCGCGAGGCGGTGCGCGCCGCGATCGAGCGTGAGGTGCAGAAGCTGTTGGGCTAGTTCTAAGCCGGATGCCGACCGAGTCGACCTAAGGCTGGCGCTCTTCAGGACCCGCGCGCATAGCCATCATGAGCGTCCCCATTTCGCGCAAAATGGCGAGCTGAGCTCGTTTTACTTGCGTCTCGGCCTGGTAAAAATCGATCCAACGGTCGCTTTCATCGAGCCGGGCCTGCTCGACCGTGCGAATGGGAACGCGCCCTTCGGCATTTTGGGCCAAAAATACGGTGAGCTGTTCGCGCGCGAGATCGAGCTGCATCCTGACCAGGTCACGCATACTCTCCGCCTTTTTCCACTGTTGATAGCTACGCCGCGTTTCGGTAATGATCCGGTTGCGCGTTTGGTCCATCTGAATTCGGATTTTCTGCATGTCCGTGAGCGCTTGCTCAGCTAAGCCCTGTGACTCGGATCCGATCAGAAATGGGATTTTTATCGATGCGCCAATTTGGAAGTTGTTCCGCTGGAACTTCTGAAAGTAATTTACATAGTTATACCGGGCGAAGAGCGCGTACTGAGCCACCAGATCGATTTGCGGCAAGCGGGCCGCTTTGTAGGAGCGGAGATCAAGCTCTCTCGCCAGAACATTCGATTGCATCTGGCGTAGCTCGCGGTTGTTCCGCAACGCCATATCCGCCGCTTCGTCTTCAGTTGCCGGCACCACGGGAAGCGAGACATCGGAACTCACCGGCTTCACTCGATCCGCAGCGGGGTACCCAAGCAACACGGCCAACATCATTTCGTAATAGTCGCGATCCAGTGCGGTCGATTCCAGCTTCTGTTGCGAGACTGCGAGATTCACCCGCGCCCGCTTGAGTTCAACCGGAAGCTCACTTCCCCCATTGACCCCCGCGCCCATCGCCCGAACAACTTGCTGCAGACTCGGAACTTGGTTCGATATGGTTTCCACTTCGCGCTCGGCTTCGCTCGCGTTCAGGAACATGTCAGCCGCCTGGTACGCCACTTCATCGGCTTTGGCCTGTGCCCCGGATTGCAAACCGCGCGCTGTCTCTCGCGCAGAAGCTACCAGATAACTCTTCGGACGGTTGTAGAGGGCCATGTCCGTTCTCGCTTCGAACAGACTCGGAGCATTGCCTTCAATCGAGTTTGGATAGCCGTAGGTATAGGCGAGACCGCTGCCGCCGTAAACCTTCGGAACGAAAGGATCGCGCGTCACTTTGATTCCTTCTTCGGCGCGCTGTTGATCGAGACGCGCTAGTGTGACATCCGGATTTTGACGAGAGGCGATCTCTAAAGCCTCGCGCAATGTGAGCGAATGCACTTCGGCGTTAACCGCACTCGGAATCAGAAAAAGAACTATTAGGATTTTCTGGGTGAACACTCACCCATGCTAGCGTGAGAAACGTGCTCGCTCAGGCCCTACTCGCTTGCGCTTCGTGGCAGAGTGAGAGAGCGCTGAAAGACCTACCTGCTGCCGGGCGGGGGCGGCTTTACAGCGGATGCTGTTCCGGGATTTGTAGTCGGCTTTGTAGCCGTTCCCGGTGCAGCCCCAGGGGCGGACGCTGGACCGCCATTGGTGGATGTCTTGTCGTAAAGCGAGATGATGTCCTGCGTGATGTCAATGCCGCTGGATGCATAGAGCACAGGCGTGTTCGGATTACTGACATCCAGGATCATTGAATATCCGTTGTCTTTGGCATACTTCTCGATCACAGCCATCATGCGCTGGCCCAGACTCTGCAGGACCTTCTGCTGCTCCGCATTCAACTCCTCCTGGGCATCTTGAACATCCCGTTCCAAGCGCTTTTGCTTTTCGTCGATATCGCGAGCCATCTGATTGCGTTTATCCTCGCTCATCAGATTGCCTCCCTTTTGGTACTGATCTTTGAGCTGCCCAAGTTCGCTCTGCCGGGTATCGATATCCTTCTTCTTCGGCGCAAATTTCGTCTCGAGCTCCTGCGAGGCCTTCTGACCATCCTTCGTTCCGACGATCGCGCCTTGCACGCTGATAACTCCGACCTTGGCAGGCGTTTGCTGCGCATAGGCGCCCAGCGCGAGAGCGAAAACCGGCAACACCGTAATCACACTACTTCTCATTACCATTTACTTCCTGATCCTTCCGTGTTTGCTACCATTTTCACACATTGCAATAGGCCGCGGCACCCGATATCAAAATGTTCGTCCTATGGAGAAGCGGAATATCGAGCGGCGCTCATCGTAAGGAATTACCCCGAAATAGGGCCTCAAGATTGGCGAATTAAACAGATTCTGGTAGGTGGCTTCGTTCGGGAACATCGAGGGATTGACTGCAATCGGGGGCGTTAAGTTGGTATTGACGTAGCTCAGGTTGTACGCCCAATAGACGCGGAAAGGCGCATTGACTACTGGCATGAGCACCTGCAGCTCGATTCCGCTTGAAACGCGGGGCTTCTGGGTACCTGGGGCGATAACAGCGCGGCGGCTGAAATCAGCCTGTGGAAATAGCGCGTTCAACTGCTCCACTCGCGCTGGATTCAAACCCAGTTGGCTCGCCAATGAAAGCCGATCTACACCCGCATCTACAAAGGGCGCCAAGGTAACTGGTCCGATGATTGGAATCCGGTACTCATAGTTGAAGAAGCTAGCCGTATCGCCACCTGGCGTGATGAACTGATACACAGGAACCGTCTGCGTGACGGCAATTGTACCTATCGCGCCCTTCGGACCAACGACCTGTTGAACTCGTTGAGTACCGTCATTGTTCAAAACAGGAATGTTGGCTGACGATGGGACGTAGCCGATCGGACTGATTGTCAACAAATCAAAGCCGCGAATATCGTCTTCGCCGCCCATATAATACCGGCTATAAGGAGGCGCGACTTTGCCGCCATATCCCGTGATGAAACGTGCATTGAAATGAAAGCCCATCACATTGCGGCGCCAAATGCCTCGACGGAAGTATGCGACATCCAAAACCGGCTGCAATGTATTTACGTTTCCCCCGATGACACTGCCCGAAAAGCCTGCGCTGACATTGAGGCGCAGACCACGGGTCGGAATGATCGGATGATCGACCGTATTGTAAGCGTAACTTGGCGTAATGGTGCTCGTTCGGATTCCTGACAACGTATTGCACCCACTTGGCAAAGCAGAAGTCGTGAACGTGAGAGCACAGGTGTTGGAACGAAGCGCATTCGGACCCCCAACTCCTTCGAAGTCCAGGAATCCGAAGTAGGCAGTTGCAGCGGTTGTGAGCGGCGTCAGGGTCTGTATGTTGTACCCGTAAGTAAGACCGACTCGCGCGAATGAACGCCGCAATTGGTAGCTGGCAAAGGTCGTGAAACCCCTGCCGTTCGATACATAGTTGAGCAGGTTTTGAGTGCCGATAGCGGCGAAGTAACCACCAAGAGGTTGGCCGGCGAGGATTGATTCCTGCTGGGCCTGATCGTAGCGATACCTCTGATAGTAAATCGTGAAGCCTGCCTGGATGGGCTTGTCGAATAAATACGGCTCGGTAAATCCAAAAGATACGCTGCTGAGGATAGTTCCGATCTGGCTCGCAAGACTGAGTGTCTCTCCCAGACCCAGGAAGTTGTTTGTCGAATAGGAGAACCCGATAAAGCTGCCCGAAATGCCGGAAACTCCGCCGTTCAACTGAATCGAGTTTTTCCCGCGCTCATGAACTTTCAGAAGAAGATCCACCGTGTTGGTTTTGGTGTCGCGCTTGATCTCTGCAGCATCTTCGGCCTTAAGAGGATCAAAGTAACCCAATTGGTTAATTCGCAGGATGCTAGTCTCCCAGAGGCGATTGCTGAATAGGTCGCCTTCATCGATGAGCAGCTCCCGGCGAATGACTCTATCGCGCGTGGTTGTGTTGCCTTGGAAATCGATGCGGCGGACAAAGAACTGATGTCCTTCGTCGACATCAATCGTCAGATCGATTTGGTCTTGACCGGGAACCGGCTCGGGATCGGGTGAAGGAACGAAATCGATGTAGCCGAAGTCGCCGTACAGCTTTTTCAGGTTATCGAGCCCTTTCTGCAGCTTCTCAGTCGAAAACACGGCGCCCGGCGCCATCCCGAAGACTTGACGCGCGATCAGGTCGGGCGTGCGGAACAGCTTCATGCCGACGAAATTAAAGTTGCGCAGAAAATATTGATCGCCTTCGGAAACCACCATTGTGATATCCACTCGCTTGCCCGGTTTCTTCGGATTAATCAAAGGAATCTTGATGCCCTTGCCATACACGTCATAAATTTTTTCCGAGTGGTTGATGACTCGCGCCATGAAGTAGCCGTGCGATTGGTAAAACTGCCGGATGCGCTCGGAATCTTCATCGAGTTTGGTGGAATCGTACGTGCGCGCGAAGAGGTTTTCAAACAAGATCGAGTGCGGAATCCCGATTGGCTTCAGGTTCTTCATGGCCCGGATCACCGCTTTCGAGCTGAACGCATTGTTTCCCTGAATGAAGATATGTCCGACCTTTACTTTCGGACCTTCATCGATGGCAAACGTAATGTCAACGCCGCCCGGAGGCACCTGCCGGATTTGCGGCGTAACGGTCGCGTATTGGTGGCCGCGCTCAGCCTCATATTCTTGCAAGACATTCTTGGCGCGCTGCACTTTGCCGGGATCAAATTGCGATTCGGGAGAAAGCTGTACCTTCCGATCTTTGAAGCGATCTAGGATTTCGGACTTAGTAATAGATTTATTACCCGTGTAATCGATGGTATGAACGGTGCGGCGCTCGGTTACGAAAAAGCGAAGAATGATGCCGCCCTGAGGCCCTTTTTCCTTCTCGATACGCAAATCATCAAAACGCCCGGTATTCCATAGCGCGATGAAATCTCGATGAATTGCATCCTCATCATAGACATCGCCCTTTTTGGTGTAGATGAGAGCGCGTAATGTATCCTGCGGCACTCGATGTTGGCCGCGGAACTCTATCGCCTCGATAATATTTTCACCAACCACGGCGGGCTTTGCTTCTTGGATCTTGCTTGGTTGAGTTGGTTTTTCGGGCCCTTGCGGGACGTTTTCAAACGGATTTTGCTGCTGCGGATTCTGTTGGGGCGGATTCTGTTGCTGAGGCGGAGTTCGCTGGGAAGGCGGATTCTGTGGCGGCGGATTCTGCTGCTCGAAACCGGAGGCCGCTAACGAACTGATCAGGCAAAGGATCGCGATGAGAAAAGCTGGAGATCCAAGCGGATGCAGGCTTTTAGGCCTGTACTGAATCATCTAAAGCGAATCCTTCCCTTTCATGCCGCGCGACATTCCCCTGACGTTGGCTCTCCGGCACGGGTTTCAGCGGAGGCGAAACCACAGATTATGAAACGCCAAATAGCGCAAACGTAAACAGTTTAGTGTAGCGGATCGATTCCTCGAACTACACTAGAGGGAATGAATAAAAAAGGCTCGGGGCCGCCGGCATTGACCATTGATGCTTTGACCGCGTTATTTATATCGAAGAAATAGTTTCGGATTCAGCACTTGTGGGGTGCAGAGTAGCAGCCGCTTGGGTCCAGCGCTGAAGAACTTCAGCGAGCCGTTGCAGATCGATCGGCTTCGACAAATAATCATCCATCCCAGCCTCAAGGCATCGATCGCGATCCCCACTCATGGCATTGGCCGTTAAAGCAATGATCGGTACCCGCGTCTTATTTGTCTCGAGTTTTCGAATCTCACTCGTTGTTTCGAAGCCGTCCATCTCGGGCATCTGGCAGTCCATGAGGATAGCCTGATACTCTTTGTGCAAGATTGCTTCCAACGCCTCGCGCCCGTTTGAAGCGACATCGGAAGAGAATCCGAGCCGGTCGAGAAGCTTCAATGCGATGCGCTGATTGAGAGCATTATCTTCGACAACAAGCACGCGACTATGCTTGTTGTCCACTCTCCACATTTGAGCTTCCGAGCCACATTCCGGGTTTACGTTTACGCGATGATCGCGATTAAGTCCGAGGCACCCGTATAGCGATGATTGCTTGAAAGGCTTAGCTAGAAACGAAGAAAATCCTGCCCTGAGGGCTTGTTTGCCGATTTTTCGCTCCGTGAACGAAGTCATCAACACAAGGCGGGTGCGACTTAAGAGAGGATCGCCCTTTATAAGCGCGCCGAGCGAAAGGCCATCGAGCTCCGGCATGCAGTAGTCGATTACGGCGAAATCGAATGGAAGGCCAGCGAGGGCCGCTTCGCGCAAGTGTTTGAGCCCTTCGTCACCGTTCGCAGCTTCGCTGAACTTAATTCTGCGCCGAAGCAACAGGTAACGGATAACCTTGCGATCGGTTTCGTTATCGTCGATTATCATCACGCTCGGTGTGCCGTGTATCAGCTCCTGTTCATCCGGGGAGGATGCGCCATCAGGTACTGGCAATGAAAACCAAAAAGTCGAACCATTTCCAGGACAACTTTCTACCCCGATTTCGCCGCCCATCAGTTGCACCAATCTCCGCGAAATGGAGAGCCCGAGACCGGTACCGCCGAAACGCCTCGTGGTGGAAGAATCCGCTTGAGAGAAGGCCTGAAACAACCGTTCCTTAGCTGTGTCGGAAATACCGATTCCAGAGTCTTTCACTTCGAAGCGCAAGCGCCGAGCGCATTCCATTTCGCTCTCAACCATGGAGATGGAAAGCCGCACTTCGCCGGCAGCCGTAAACTTAATTGCATTGCTGAGCAGATTCACAAGAATCTGGCGTAAACGTATAGGATCCCCAAAAAGCTTGAGTGGCACATCGGGCTCGACCAGCGCGCAAAGGTGGATCTTCTTTTCTTCAGCCTTGATCGCAAAAAGCTCGACGCTGTCCTCCACCACTTCCGACAGCAGATACGAAACGTTCTCTAATTCAAGTTTTCCAGCCTCAATTTTGGACAGATCAAGAATGTCGTTTAAGAGACTTAAGAGCGCATCTGCCGAAACGCGTATGGAACTCGCGAAATCGCGCTGCTCCGCATCCAGCTTCGTGCCGAGCAGCAGGCTAGTCATACCCATAATGCCGTTCATCGGCGTCCGAATTTCGTGACTCATGTTCGCGAGAAACTCAGACTTGCTGCGGTTGGCTTGAACGGCAGCCATGCGTGTGGCTTCGAGCTCTTCATTTACGCTCTTCAGCTTTTCGAGCGCTTTTCGTTTTTCGAAGTTGCTTGCCACAGCGGCAATGAACAAGAACGTAATCACAAGCAACAGCACAAATTCGATGAGGCTGCGGTAAAACGCATGCATCAGCGCGTGCGAAAGCGAAGCCGAATAGCTGTCGAGGCCCGATTTTACCCGCCGCAAAGAGTCTCTCGTACGCTCAAAAGCGGGCGTGCTGCGGCTCAAATCGAGAGCTAGAGCTTGCCCGATCTGATCCGTCAATATAAGAGAAATAATCTGGTCCCGGGCCGCGAGATATTCACGCCGGTTTTGAATGAAAGCTTTTACGGCAGAGCGCGTTGTCGCGTCTAAGTCCGATTTAAGAAAAATGCTGACGAGGCGATCGACTTCCTGATCCGCCGACCGAGCCTGGTCAATATAGGGCAGTTGCAGGTTCGGGTCCTTGGTGGTCAACGCGTATAGCACCGTTCGGCGGCTCTCTTGCAGGTGGTACGCGACGTCACCTTGGTTGCTTTCACCCAGGACGCCGACGTTGTACAGAGCGCGCGCTCGTTCGATTGCAAAATGGAAATCAAATGCTACGAAGATGACGATGGCAAGCAGCCCAATGGCAGCAGATGCCACTATGAAGGGCCGGGTGCGAGATTGAGGATCAGGTGAAAAAGATTTCATTTGAGGTCGTATCCTGGATCGCCGGGAAGCTTACCCTCGATTCGCAATACTTTTGTTTGCGATGAATTAGGCGATGTTGGGACGCTGTCGGTAATGGCTAGCGCCCCTGGTACATTGAACACGAACTTCTTGGCGCCCTCATCGCTATTGAGCGTTTTTATGAGCGGCAGCTTTTCGCCTCGAAATTCCGCTTGTAGCAGCCACCTCTGATACTCTCCCGGGCTCATGTGCAGGATCAGTTTTAAGGTCTTCTGAAAGGCCTCGCTGTTCGGCTCCCGTTCCACTACAACGATGGGTTGTTTGTTCGGCCACTCAGCCACTTCACCCAAAAGCAACGCACGCAAATCTCTTTTAGAGATCGACTCCATGGAATTCGACTTGTTAACAATGACGGTTAAGATGGAATCCTTCTCCTGAGCCGGTGCCGGAGTCACACACCACATCAGGAAAATCGTCGTTGAGCCCAGCAATGCCAACATATCGTGCGTTCGAAGAATCCCGCGGCCAAACCAGTTCGAAATGGAATGCGAAAACATCTTCGCTATAAGCCGTGACGATTCAGCGGATTTAATAATGCTCTGAATCCCCCGTGAATCCAATCGGCTGTTAATTAGGTGGGCTTTAGGTGGATTTAGTCAATGAGCGCGTTGATGCAGGCGACATCACTCGTAATATCCGCGCGGGCGCCGGGATAGGAACAATCCCAAGGCGAACGCAAAGGACGTTTGCACGCGAGCTTCAGAAAGTAAATGCGACTTGCGTATCCAGGCCGTTCCAGGGTCGAGTATTGAGCTGATAAAGCCGGTTGTACTGGACTTTGAGCGCGGCGTATTCGGTGAAGTCCATGCGTAATCCGAATGATGGACCCTCATAACGGCCGGTATAGATGTTCACCGGATCTTTGAGCGGTGAATTCACGTACTGATAACGGAAATAGGGCCGATAGGCGCCGAACCTTCTAGATACCTGAGAATAGAGCAAAGGCGTGTTGTAAATCTTTTGCTGTCCATTGATGCGATTCATGAGAATAACGCCCTCGTTCATAAATTCCCATTTTGGCGTTATGTAGACGACGTACGCACTCTCGATTGTCTGCTCGACTGGCGGAATTCCGGCCGGCACCATGCGATCGCGGTAATACGAGCCGCCAATCTGCAGGCCTCGCAACCACGATGGCGCGATATATGCCGCCAGGTTGAAATCTTTGTGGTTCTTATCGGACAGAAAGTTTTGCACTGGTTCGCCGAATGGAGACGAACTGCGACCATTACCAATCTCCGCTACCCAATGCAAACCAAGTTTCTCCGTGCCGGGCACCAAGCCGCTTGTGCTCACCCCGACACTGTGGACAGGCAGGATCCCGCCACTGTCTTCAAAAAAGTACATGAATGGCCGGCCCGTGGTCGTTTGGAACCACGTCCCGTGGTGAAAAGCCGTATTGTAGTAGCCGATTGAAGTATGGTATCTGCCGGCGCTGATCTCGAAGTACGGGCTCGGCTTGTAAGTCAATTGCAGCCGCTCGATGTCTAAGCCCCATTCATTGGTGGGGTCCGATCCGACTACGAGCTCGCTAAGGAAACTGATCGTATCGGACAGTTTCGAGCTCATGAACAAGTCGAACTCGCCGCTTTGGAAAGTGTTGTGGATGGTGGCATTCAGCGGGAAGATCAACGGGTTAGCGTCGCGTCCAACTCCGAGGTTGAAATCGAAAAAGCCGCGAATCTTTAGCTTTGGCCCACCGCCCGGCAGTTCCATCGTGTGGTCGTGCATGTCAACTGTCTGTTCGGGACTGGTTTCCGGAGTATGTTCGGGCGCGGGCGATGTGGCCGCTGTGGACGCGGGCAGCGATTGAACCGGCGGAGCAGCGGATGGTGAAGGTGGTTGCGCTCCGGCCTCGGAGGCTTGCGCGCTTTGATCTGTGTCGCGCCGGTTATTTTGCTGCGCTAGCTTCTCTTCGAGTTCCTTGATGCGAGCCTCGTGCTGGGCGAGCTGCTTCATAAGATAATCGATGGTCTGTTGCTGAGTGGCGGCGGGGGACGGGACACTCGTTTCCTGCGCGACGGCCGGACCGAGAGCAGCCAGCATGACGGACCATCGCACAAATCGCGACACGAATCGCGGCATACATTTTCTAGTGAGTCGTTTCGGGGAATCCTCTCTATCTCAGAGGACTCTGAAGTGATATGCGAAGGCGCCCTGTTCGGCTACGCGGGCGGGGTGCATCCAAATCCGAGCACCCCGCCGCAGGCTCATATCGTCGGCGAAACGCGAGAACTACTGACGCTCGTTATGTGTATCGAGAAATCCCTTTGCCGTCCCTCCGTTTGCCACCATCACGGTGCTGGTCGAGAATTGCGCATCTTGCGAGCATCCGGTGAAGTCGATTGTAATCCGCGCCACCCCATTCGCCTTTGGCGCGAGATTTCCGACCCGTGCGGGCAATGCGGTTTTTACTACAGGCTTGCATGAAGAGCCAGATGTCTGTTTCAGATCGATGCTCTTCACGATGGTCGCGTCGGCCAGCCCCGGGCCGTCATCGTGTACCTGTATGGTCCAGACCCGCTGATTTGTTGGGCCCGACTTGCTCGTGATGCTGCCCGTTAAGCACGTAGGCTTTTGTTTGAAATGTGCCACGATATCCTTCGGCTCATTCATCACTACTTCTTGCACCGGGCTCTCCGGTTCTCTTTTTTGCTCCGGGTACCATTGCCCGTGCGGCCTTATGCCAGTCCAGTAGCTGAAAACATACCCTGGGTCAGCAATCGCTGTTACCTTCACTGTGCTTCCGTCGGCATAGAATTTTCCCGATTCCGGAGTAACGGTTCCCCCGCCTGAATGCGCAACACTGGTCTTCAGCTCGAACTTGACGTTGAAGAACGCCGTGTAGACCGGAGTCTTGGCTGACGCAATGATGGCTTGCGTCCTTTGGTTGCAACCATTCGAATAATGCGTAAACTCCGACTGCGTCGTACCAGTGCATTGGAATGCAGTGGTCGAAATCGTGTGCTTACTTCCGTTCCGGAACATGAACGTGTGGCTACCGGTGTACCTGCACCCATCCACAGTAAAAGTCAGATCTGCTAAACCACTCACTGAAGACGCAGTTGCAACTCTCTGAGCGTTATGCGGTCCAGCCGTAGCTGTCGTGGGCTGGAACGGACCGGTTGCGGCCGCATTCACGGTCACCGGCGTCATATTGGGTTGGACGATGTTGAAATTCACGTCGGAAACATCAAAGAAGATGTTTCCCACCGCTTGAACCATAACGCGTGCGGTTGCCGTGGGCGTGTTCGGCGTCGTAACCGTCGCGGAGCCATTGTTCGGCACGTTCGCCGCCAACGTTGTCGGGAAAGTGTTCCCTCCATCCGTCGAAAGCAGAACGTTGACATTCGCTGTGTTCACCGGCGCCGCGTTGGTATTTGCAACATTCCACGTCACCGTCTGCGTTGACCCCGTCTGCCAGGTGACTGCCGTGTTGGGCGCCGTCACCTGAAATGGGCCCGCAGCCGTCGTGGAAGTCACCTGCAGCGTGGCATTGTTCGTTGCTCCGCCGCCCGCGTGATTATCGCGAACCGTCACGCGGAAATTCAGCGTCCGGTTTGTCATCTGCGGGTATTCGCCCGGTATACAGGTCGAGGTATTGACGTCGGGGCAAGGAATTGTAGCCGGAGGCTGGTTGGCGTTGTTCAAAACGTAGGTCATATTCGGAAAGTTTCGCGTCCCGTTTGTATTGGGCGCCACGGAGCGGAACAGCGGCCGCGTGCCATCATCACCCTCCGGAGGCGATGCCGTTCCGAGGTCAAACTCTTCCCAGTTGAACGTCGGGACCGTGCCGAGGGCAGTAGTTGCCGTTGCCGTCAGAGTAAACGGCGTTGCCATCGGAACAGTCGTGCTCGCCGGAGCGGTGACTGTCGGCGGAGAATCTCCCGTCGGTGTCCCCACAAAACAGGCGCCTGGGCCTGCAACGTAAGCGTTTATTTCATCTAAAGTATGCCCGTGGAAGTAAATGTCCGTGTTCTGCTGAAGATTCTCGGGATCGCAACTCCCCGCGTTCGCCAGAATGGTCGAGCCACTCCCGACTTCGAAGGCCGTCGGAGCATTTCGTTCTATGGCACAAAACGCCGAAGTGCTGTTAGTCGTGTGGCTGGCACTGAACTGGTGGGCCATCTCGTGATCGAGGACTTCTGTATCGACATTAAAGTTCCCGGTAACCGTTCCCACGCCCATAAGGGTCACCGCCGCACCTTTCATAGCAGTTGTACAAACGACACCGATGAATGCAAACCCTTGGGCCGATCCCGGGTTTCCCGTGAGACCAAAGACATGGCCGATATCGTAGTTCGCGTTTCCGACGGCGGCATCCAAAAACCCCTGATTTTGATTGATCATCGTATTCTCATTGCCGTCCGCATAACCGGGATCCGGGTTGGTGCTGGTATCGAAAATCGCGCTAAGTTCGGTCGGTATCAACACGAGCTGAACGGCAACATCACTTTCGTATAGGGCATTGACGAGATTAATAATTGTTCCGACCTTCGTGAGTGTAGTCATTCTTGCCGCTAGGCCATCACCGCCTCCTCCAAAGAAAGGATCGGCTGTGAAACCCTTAGTCGTGGCAACTGCCAAGCGGTACGTCTGCAGCGTTGTTCCCACCTGAGGAGGCGCCGCGGCTTGAGGAATCGCGTGCTTCAGAGAGTTCTCCAGCGGGTTGACCACGCTATCCGGCCCAAAACCATGCGTGTTGATTTCATTCCACGGCAAGTCCCGCCTGTAATAGGTTGCGTAGTGCTCGCGTTCGCCTGCCGCTACGGGGTTGATATACACGGTCTCCCCGCCCACCAGAATGATTACGTGAACAGCGCCTTTGTTTGAGTCGAAGCGTATTGTCGCCGCAGGATTGTCGACCCCTTGACCGCGATACGTTTTGAAATCCGGAACCTTCGCTGCGAGCTCGGGCACCATTACCGGCGATTCCTCAATGCTGAAGTGCGCGAATTGGCCATCCGGCATCGGCATACTGATCACCGGTTTGGCCCCTTTCGTGAATTGCATCGGAGCTTGATGGAGAACGGCCTTTAACGAATCGTGATCCAAATGGAACGTCCGATAGAAGCGCGGCGGGTTGGCATTGGCGTCTGCTCTCACGGCCAAAGAAGCCTCATCCACTTGTTTCCAAACCCCGTCATCAGATGGCTCCGCTTCGAGGAGCGAATTCGTGCTCCGCTGTGCGGCCCCGTGCATCGTGCCCTGGCTCGTGACCAGCGTTACGTGCACCGGAGTGGAACCCTCCACCAGCGCTTTCAACGTTTCAAGCGCGGCAGGGTGGCCCGACCGCACCGGCGCTGAGCTCCGCATATGAAGGCTGCCGCTCACATTCCGCGGTAGGTCCGACGGTGGAACCGCAATCGTACCGCCCGTGCCGTCCGACCCGGTCTCGATTCTAAGTTCGCTGGCACTACCCGAGAGCGCGCCTTCAAGTCTGAAATCCACATAGCCATGAACGATCTTTCCCGCGACGTCTCGAACGACATGCACGTTGATGTCCGCCGTCGCTGAGAGGTTTGATACCACGTCAGCATCGCCGACCGGTACCAATTGTGCGCGAAACGAAGCATTCTCGGCAGCAGCCAGCAACCCCGGGCCGCACAGAAAAATAACTGAACCCAACGCTAAATAAACTCCAAATTTCATTCCCATGAAAGCGCTCCTTTAGACCTACAACAGAAAGTCCCAATCACGCGGTCAGCGCGTCCTGCGCGTTCTCGCCGACACAGTATCGGGAGCGTGGAAATGCGAGCCGGCAGAACGGTTATTGCCGACTGAGACAGTTGAGTCGTGGATCGGACGCAAAGAACTCTCGTTTGCGCGAGCAAGCCCTGCGAAAGTGATGACTGCACTTCCTGCACCCGAGATCGCAACAATCGTATTTGCGTTCTCCCGGGCCAGAAACCTGGGTTTCACGGGATATCCCTCCGGGACGCCAGCAAGCTTATGTCAGTAGAGCGAAGTTGTCAAGTCGAAAAATTGGGGAACCAGTTGCAGTTCCGAAATGGCCGCCGCGGGATAAGGGATGACTGGCGGGCGGTTTCAAGAAGCGCGCCAGGAGCCGGCACACTAGGGGCTGGGGACCCTATTGCTTGTCGTACACGTCAGTACCTGCGAACGCTTTGCCGTTTGCATCTGTGCCCTTTACGGTCGATCTCAAAGTCTTGCCGTCTTTACTGACAACCGTATGACGGGTTGCGACGACTTTGCCATTCTTGGTGTACGTATTCGTACGCGCGCTAGCGCTGACGACTTTCGAAGTGATGGCGTCGTATGGGCCCTCCTGCACCTGCCCCGCGCCGCCTTTGACCGGCACCGTATATTTCACTGAAATCGGCGATCCATCCGAGCCGGTTCCGGTTGCTGTCACCTGAAGATTCTCACCCTGCTCCTCAATCGTGAGGGTTACATCTTTAGGCGGCTCGCCTGTCGTGTACTTTGTCTTTTCGGAATTTAACTTCCATGTACCTACAAACGGGCTTTGCCCGAACAGTGCACCCGCGAATACGAACAGCACGACGGCAGAAATAAGTTTGTGCAAAGTGATTTGCTCCTCGGCGCACGATTATATCTGAACCGGTCGATTGGTGCAATTACAAAACAGCAAACAAATCGACAATACTGCAAGCACCGAGGATTAGGTGCCTGGCGTTCTCCGAACATGCGCCTTTCCGTCCGCTTAGGGGCGAACAGTAGTACGATTTCTGGAAGTGGGGTTGTTGTGTCGATACCCAATTCGAGTTGAGTACGCGAGCGAGCGCAAAATGCGCGAGCGGAACAAAGCAAGTTATCGCCTCGCGCACTGGCCGATTTGGGTTTGGGTTTTCTTTCTCGCGCCGGGGCCTCTCATCTTCAACCTGTTTGCGCGGGGCGCGGCACGGGCGCACTTGCTTTGGCTCCTGATTGTGATCGCGGTCACGGGTCTTGCGGCCATTGCCGGACAGCTTCCGGGGGTGGAAGCGCGGCCCTACATTCTGCGTTTTTGCGAAGACAAGCCGAATCCGTTGTATCGGCGCATTTGTTACACATTCGCATGGAACGCAATCCTTAACTTTGCAATTTTGAACCTCGCGGGATTGATTGTTGCCAGCGCGACCGGAGCTTGGTATTTGCGACAAATTTATGCGAATGCCTATCTATCGGTGTTCTTCTTGATTCTTTGTCTCGGTGCGGCGGGGGTGCTGCCGCGAGTGGGCGCATCAACCAAAGGCGAGGGCATTGAGAGGCGATATTTTTACGGCGCAGTCTGGACCGTGACTGTCGCTCAAGCGTTGCTTCTGCTCTTATGGAAGACGCTGCCGAATACGCATGCTGCGACGAATCTTAAATTGGCCGTATTTGTCGCGACACTCGGAACGCTCGGGGCCGCATCGATTTTCGGATTACTGCCGCGAACCCGGCCGATCATGGCGGGCGATCTGGTTACCGATTAGCTCTTCCGTCCGCGCTTCAGTCTTTTACTTCGAATTTACAGTTTCGCGACACTTGCGCGGAGGTTTCGCGGCAAGCTAACGGCATGGACTTCGTTCCTATGACCTCGAGTTGTTCGAGTTCGTAACGGGTCCTGTCCCTCTTCCCTCGTTCCGCGGCGCAGCCGGCATCGACTGCGCCCTCTTTTCTGCCTTTTTCGGCCATTTGCCCAATATTCGGGGCAATGCAGCATTGTATCCAGATTGGTATACATAATGTATTAATGCAAGACGGCAGATGTGAGATTCGGGTCATCGATTCCCATACTGCAGGCGAGCCGACCCGGGTCATCGTGGCGGGCGGGCCCAAGCTCGGGAATTCTTCAATTGCCGCCCGCTTGCAATGTTTTCAATCGCAATATGACCATTTCCGCTCGGCGTCGGTGAACGAGCCGCGAGGATCGGATGCTGCTGTGGGCGCGCTGCTCTGCGAACCGACCGATCCTTCCTGCATTACCGGCGTGATTTTTTTCAACAACGTCGGGTATCTCGGAATGTGCGGACACGGCACGATTGGGGTAGCCGCGACGCTCGCGCATCTAGGGAGGATTGGGCCGGGAACGCACTTTTTCGAAACTCCCGTCGGCTCGGTTCGAGTTGAACTGCACGAAACGGGCGAAGTAACGTTCGAGAACGTCGCAAGTTACCGGTTCTTGAAAGACATTCAAGTGACCACTGGCGGAGCGAGGGTGAAAGGTGATGTCGCATGGGGCGGAAATTGGTTTTTCCAGACTCGCAACACGCCGTGCGCAGTTGAAGCCCGCAATTTAGAGGTGCTGTCGGAGTATGCATGGGCGGTTCGACAGGCGCTCGCAGCGAATGGTATAACCGGCGAGAACGGAAAAGAAATCGATCACATCGAGATCTCGGCCGATCCCGGAGACTTGCCCGCCCATAGCCGCAATTTCGTTCTGTGTCCCGGTAGAAGTTATGACCGCTCGCCTTGCGGAACCGGGACGAGCGCAAAGTTGGCCTGTTTGTATGCCGACGGCTTGCTTCGTGAGGGTGATACTTACCGGCAAGCAGGGATACTCGGAACGATCTTCGAAGGGCGAGTGAAAATCCGCGAAAATCAAATATTTCCGCAAATCACCGGCAGAGCATACATCACGTCAGAGGCCCGGCTCATTCTAGATCAGCGAGATCCGTTTAAGTGGGGAATTTATCTTTGACCTCGCTCTCCTTCGACATCGTTGTCCTCGGCGGCGGCATTGTGGGTACGGCATGCGCCCGCGAATTTGCTGAGGCGGGTCTGCGGACTGCGCTGATCGAATCTGCGGAAATCGGCGGGGGCGCTACTGCGGCCGGCATGGGACACATTGCAGTAATGGATGACTCCGAAGCTCAATTCGCTCTGACTCGCTATTCCCAACTGTTGTGGAAAGAAGCCGCTGAACGGTTTCCGCCGGATGTGGAGTTTTCCCCAAGCGGCGCTCTCTGGGTCGCGGCAGACGAAACCGAGATGCGGGAAGTTTTTCGCAAGCAGCACTACTACATACAGCGAGGAGTTCCAGTTGAAGTGCTCGATGCGCGATCTCTGGCCGAGGCTGAACCAAATCTGCGGCCGGGATTGGAAGGCGCATTATTGGTTAAAGAAGACGCTGTCGTATACCCCCCTTGCGCCGCACGCTTTTTTATAACAGAGGCTCAGCAGCACGGCGCAACGCTGATTCTTGGAAAGAGAGCGGTCGGCACGCGTGGAAACACTGTGCAACTCGATGACGGAAGCTACATCGCGTATGGAAATTTAGTGATAGCGAACGGAATTGTCGCGCAGTCGCTCACTAGCTCAGTACAGCTTGAGCCGCGAAAAGGGCACCTCGTTATTACAGATCGCTATCCCGGCTTCGTGAGTCACCAGATTATCGAGCTCGGCTATCTGAAAAGCGCTCATTCGATTCAATCCGATTCGGTAGCGTTCAATGTGCAGCCGCGGCCGTCCGGGCAGATCTTGATCGGATCTTCCAGACAGTATGGGCTGGACGATTCCGCCGTGGATATGAAAATCGTCTCAGCGATGCTGCGGCGAGCATTCGAATATATGCCAGGTCTGCGTAGATTGTCGGCTATAAGGAGTTGGACCGGCTTTCGCGCCGCGACTCCCGATAAGCTGCCGCTAATCGGACCTTCTCCGGAGGCCGAGAACATTTATCTCGCCACGGGTCATGAAGGCCTGGGCATAACTACTTCGCTCGGCACGGCGAAACTTCTGGCCGACATGATCTTGGGGCGGAGATCTGCGATTGCGAAGGATCCGTATCTGCCGAGCCGGAGCTATGCGCTCCATGCCTGAGATCATCACCTTCTCGATAAACGGTTCGCCGGTTCGCGTTTCGGGTGGAACGAGCGTCGCCACCGCAATATTGATTTCGGGAGAGACAGCGTTCCGGCGCTCCGTTTCGGGAGAACCGCGGACCCCGCTTTGCGGAATGGGCGTCTGCTTCGAATGCCGGGTGACGATTAACGGCCTCCAGCATTGTTTGAGCTGCCAAACCGTTTGTCAGGACGGTATGGAGGTGCAAACCGGATGAAACGTCGACAGTTCGCGAGTGTTGTGGTGGTTGGCGCTGGGCCGGCTGGTCTTGCTGCCGCGATACGCGCGAGTGAAAGCGGCCGTCAGGTTACCGTGCTCGACGATAATCCCTCGGCAGGAGGCCAGATCTGGCGCGGAGAAAAAGATCGCCGTTCGGGCAATGATGCTTCTGCATGGTTTCAAAAGTTTAGGACATGTCCGGCCGAAATGATCACCGGCGCGCGCCTTATTCATGGCGATCCCGAGCGCCGCATTCTATCAGTTGAGACACGTCAGGAATTTTTCGAGATCGGGTATGACAAGCTCATCCTCGCGACAGGGGCGCGTGAATTCTTCCTTCCTTTTCCAGGCTGGACACTCCCCAATGTGATGGGCGTGGGCGGTCTTCAGGCTTTGGTCAAATCAGGCTTGCCCGTTGATGGAAAGCGAATCGTTGTGGCTGGCACCGGACCACTCTTGCTTGCCGCGGCGGCTTACTTCCGAAAGCACGGCGCGATTGTTCCTGTGATCGCCGAACAAGCAGAGTGGCGCAGTGTGGCAGGATTCGGAATACGCTTATCGAAGAATTTGGGGAAGTTGTTCCAGGCCAGATCGCTTCGCCTCGCGCTCAGGAGTTCGCGCTATACGTTTTCCACTTGGGTCGAAGCCGCACATGGTAAGGATCGATTGGAGAACGCTCAAGTGCGAACAGGGGCCAAGGTTTGGCGCGAGCCGTGTGATTACCTTGCCGTCGGTTATGGCCTCAAGCCAAATATTGAATTGCCGGTATTAATGGGCTGTCGAACACAAAGCGGAGTCGTTGCGGTTGATGAATTTCAGCAGACTTCGCAAGAACATATCTACTGTGCAGGGGAGTGTACCGGGATAGGCGGTGTTGATAAGTCGCTGATCGAAGGGGAAATTACTGGGTTGGCAGCGGCTGGCCTAAAAGATTCAGCACGAAGGCTCTTTGCTAAACGAAGAAAGACGCGGCAGTTCGCGAACGTGCTGGATCGAGCGTTTGCTCTTCGCCCTGAGCTCCGGCAATTACCTTTAGACGGGACAATTGTGTGCCGGTGCGAGGACGTGCGTTGGGGCCGCTTGCGACCAATGAACTCGTGGCGCTCGGCGAAACTCGAATCACGTTGCGGAATGGGACCGTGCCAAGGACGGGTGTGTGGCCAGATTTTGGAATTCCTGCTCGGCTGGCATCCGGAGTCTGTCCGCCCCCCCGTGTTCCCGGCCCGCCTGGAAAGCTTAACTCAAGACAGTGAGATGAAGGAGAGCCTACGCACATGAAGATGCAATGGCGCGGAGTAATGCCGGCGCTGACAACCGCGTTTTCGCAAGATCTAAATGTTGACCTGGACTTTATTGGGCGGCATTCGAACTGGCTCGTAGATAACGGATGCACCGGGATTGTCGCGCTGGGATCGCTTGGTGAAGGCGCGACACTTGCGGCTGCTGAAAAACGGGATATTCTCAGCACGTGTGTGAGGGCGGTCGGCTCCCGCGTGCCGGTCATCGCGGGCATCTCGGCTTTGACCACCCAAGATGCGGTTACCCTCGCGAAAACGGCCGAAGACACTGGCTGCGCCGGGCTGATGGTGCTTCCTCCGTATGTCTACGTTGGGGATTGGCGAGAAATGAAGGCGCACGTCACTGCCGTGTTTAAGGCGACGCCGTTGTCCTGCATGCTTTACAACAATCCGATTGCTTATACGGTAGACTTTTTGGCCACGCAAGTGAAGGAGCTTGTCGAAGAGAACGGTAATCTTCACGCCATTAAGGAATCGAGCGCGGATGTTCGCCGCGTGACGGCCCTGCGCGCGTTACTCGGCGAGCGCCTGGACGTGTTGATGGGCGTGGATGACGCCATCGTCGAGTCAGTAGCGGTCGGTGCGGTGGGTTGGATTGCGGGGCTTGTAAATGCTTTTCCGAGAGAATCCGTTGCGCTTTTCGAAATGGCGAAGAATGGCCGGACGAGCGAAGCAATCGAGCTGTACCGGTGGTTTTTGCCGCTACTCAGAATGGATACTGTTCCGAAATTCGTTCAATTGATAAAGCTGGTGCAGCAGGAAGCCGGAGTGGGAAGCGCGCGCGTTCGTCCGCCCCGCCTGGAATTGACCGGAGCTGAGTTCGATGAGGCGCGCGCCATAATTTCGGATGCACTCTCGACTCGCCCCAAACACGCAAGCTCAACTGCATTCCGCCAGAGTACCGAAGCGGCTGCGGTGCGCTAGAACCAACCTCTCCATGCGGGAGACCAAAACAGAACCGTCAACCCCGCCGCCCGTTAATGCGCGCTTTCACCGGAGTCTTGGGCTCTTCGATTCGCTGATGATCGTCATTGGCGTGATGATAGGCTCCGGGATTTTCATCGTTCCCGCGGAAATGGCGCGCATCATCGGAAGTCCCGGATGGCTTCTCGTCGCCTGGATATTCACAGGCATTCTCACGATTGCTGCCGCGCTGTCGTATGGCGAACTTGCGTCCATGATGCCTGAAGCAGGCGGCATGTATGTGTATTTGCGTGAAGCGTTTTCGCCCGTTTGGGGGTTTCTCTACGGCTGGACCTTATTTACTGTAATTCAGACCGGAACCATTGCCGCCGTTTCCGTCGCGTTTGCCCGATTTCTAGGTCTACTTTGGCCGGCGATCGCCGAGGATCGATATCTGATCTCGCCTGTACACATTTCAGCGGGCTATGCGGTATCGCTCTCCTCGGCGCAACTGATCGCAATCGTTGTGATTATCTTGCTCACCTGGACGAATGTTCGCGGAGTGGATTACGGGAAGCTCGTCCAAAATCTCTTTACGACGGCGAAGCTCGCCGCTTTATTTGGCCTGATCGTCATCGGGTTCCTCTTCGGTTGGAACAAGGATGCAGTTGCCGCAAACTGGGGTGCGTTCTGGACACCGCACAACTTCAGCCCGGTATCGTTGGGAGTTTCGGCGGCGAGTGCTTTTGGTCTGCTTGCTGCGATCTGTGTGTCACAGTCGGGATCACTTTTTTCCGCTGACTCATGGCATGACGTAACCTTCGCAGGCGCCGAAGTTCGGAATCCTCGCCGCACTCTGCCTCTCGCTCTTGCGGGCGGCACGACGATTGTCATCGCTATTTATCTGCTCGCAAATCTGGCTTACCTGGTCACTCTACCGTTATCTGCGATCCAGCACGCTCCCGCAGACCGCGTTGGAACCGCCATGCTAAACAGCATTTTCCCACGATTTGGCAGCACCGTGATGGCGATGGCGATCATGATCTCGACTTTCGGATGTGTGAACAGCCTTGTACTCGCCGGACCGCGCGTATATTACGCGATGGCTCGCGACGGACTCTTTTTTTCGCAGGTTGCAACTCTCAATCGGGCGGGAGTGCCGGGACGATCGCTGCTCATTCAGTGCATTTGGTCCGCGGCGCTGGTGTTACCGCGAACCTTCAATGCTGCAACCGGACAATACGGAAACGTCTACAACAACTTGTTGGAGTATGTCATCTCGGCTGCACTGATCTTTTACATCGCGACCATAGCAGGGGTAATCCGGCTTCGGCGCATCCGGCCAGGCGCTGAACGAGCGTACCGAACTCCGGGCTATCCCATCGTGCCCGCTCTTTATATTCTTGGCGCTTCCGCCGTGCTGTTGATGCTCTTTGTGTATCGTCCGGCAACCACGTGGCCCGGGCTTTTCATTATGCTCGCCGGATTATCAGTATTCGGGCTTATGAAGCGCAAAATATGAGATTTTCTTCCCCGTTCGACTGCGTGTTGCTACGGGCGCGCGCGCCGTATGAGAAGGCGGTGCCGGTCCCCTCGGTAGAGTCCTACCACATAGAGCACAGGCAGACCTGAGGTCGAGTAAATGACCTGCCGAATGCGCAAGACCGCGCTTCCTGACAAAATCTGCAAATGAGTTGCGACGCGGGTATCCGCGGCAATCGCATCCACCTCTTCGTCAGCGTACGCCAACTGCACGCCGAACCGTTCTTCGAGCGTGTTGAACAATGACCCGTTCTTCAGCGGCGCGTCAATGATGCTTTTGAAGTGCTCTGCCGGCAAGTAACTTGTCTCAAGCGCCAGACGTTGTTTCTGCACGAGTCGCAGACGCCGGAGTTTCACAAGAGGCGCCCGGTCGGGAAGTCCTAAAGGGGCGGTAACTTCACTGAATCCCTCGATAATCCGGGAGCTTAATACGCGGGAGGCGGCCTGCAAGCCTCGAGCGCCCATGAGCTCTGTTGTGCTCATCAGCTTGTTGTAGTTGATTTTTGGAACCGCGACAAATGTCCCGGATCCGGGGCGGCGCTCAACAAGCCCTTGCCGCTCGAGACCCGTGAGTGCAGCGCGAGCCGTCATCAGACTGACGGAGTGACTCTTCGCCAATTCGCGCTCCGAGGGCAGGTTGTCTCCCGGGCGAAGGCCGTCCGTGTCAATCATCTGCTGAACAGCCACCTGGATCGCCTTGTATGCAGGCATCTTTGGAGAAGCGAACGATGTCGCGCGGTTAGCCCTATGCGTGCCCATTCTGTAAGTAAGTCTGTTCTGCATCATCTCAAATCTCCTGCTATGTAGCGATAGCGGAATGGAAAGCATGTATTGCCTTTCTCGTAGCCGCCGATGTATACTCAACCAACGAATCGCTATATAGCGGTTATACTCGATTTCGGGGGTTCTAATGAATCGCTTTTCTGGATTTCGCGTGGCATTTATCGCCGCGTGCTGCGTAGGTTTTCTCACCCTGCCACATGGCTTGGTCGCTCAAACCGCGCAGGGAACCATACTGGGCCACGTGACGGACGCATCGGGATCGCCCGTAGTAGGCGCCACCGTGACAATTCACAACCTGGCCACGAATATCAGCCAGCACACGGACACCAGCGACGTCGGCGATTACGTTTTCGTCAATGTCCAGCCAGGCCGGTACGAAATCACCGCAGAATCCAAAGGGTTCAGGACGTCGCAAACGCAAGTCACTTTGGATGTGGAGCACACGTTACGCCAGAATTTTTCACTTAGCGTCGGCGAGGTCTTGCAGCGCGTAGAGGTGACATCGGAAGCGCAGATGGTGCAGAGCGATGACGCAACAATCGGCAATGTCATTACCGGCAAAGAAATCGAAGAATTGCCGATTGCTGGCCGCGACTTCACAAACCTGCTTAGAATCCAAGCGGGAGCTACGACAACAGGCGGAGGCGTTTCGTGGGCCTGGACGATGCACGGCTTAAACGATGATTGGCTGGCGACCAGCATTAATGGCGCGCGATCTGAATCGACCAGCTATCTCGTGGATGGCATCAACAGCAATGATCAGTTCTTTGCGGCGCAATCGGGGCTCCCGAGTTCGTTCTCCGTCGCGGAATTCAAAGTACAGAACGGCATGTACTCGGCCGAGTACGGGCAGGGTTCAGCCCAGGTCAATATCGCGATCAAATCCGGAACGAATCAGTATCACGGTCAGGGGTATGATTTTTTGCAAAACGATATCTTTCAGCCCGAGAGTCCGTTGAACCGCTTCCTCAATGCCACGCAGCCGGGCCCTGTTCCGCTGCCGCTCAAGAATATTCTGCGACAGAACCAGTTTGGGTTCACGCTGGGTGGTCCGCTGCAGATACCGAAGGTGTACAACGGCGCGAACAAAACGTTTTGGTTCTTTGGCTATGACGTAGGGCTCAAACGGCAAGAAGCTACCAGCCGGTTCAATGTCCCTACTGCCCAGGAACGCACGGGGAACTTCTCCGATTGGCCGTATCAGCTTTACGATCCATCGACTACGGGGGAAGCTCCGGTCACCGCGCAGAATCCAGCGGGCCGGCTGCCGTTCCCGGGAAATCAGATTCCGTCCGGCGATTTCAATCCCATTGCGCTGAACATTCTCAAGTACATTCCTACCGCCAATGTTCCCTGCCCGAATCCGTGTCCTTCGAGCACGGGTAATTATCAGGCGACGGTTCCAAAGCCGTGGGACACCTACATGACTACGATGCGGGGGGACCAGAATATCGGTGATAACAACAGAATCTTTTTCACGGGCATACTCGCCAATCAGCAGTTCTTAAATCAGTCCGCGATGCCGCTCTCGGGCGAGGGGAAATTCACGTGGCAGCAGTTGTTCGGGCTGAACTGGCAGCACACGTTCTCGCCTAATATTTTCAATGAAGCGCGCGTTGGCTACACTTTCCAGAAATTTCAGGACGCTTCGCAAACCTCCTTCGGACCGAATATTGCGGCCCAGGAGGGATTCCAGAACGAACCGAACGTGCCTGCTTTTTTCGGCCCGGTCATCACCAATTTCAATGGCTACCAGACCTTGGGCAATTCCAATTCTGCGTGGACGCAGCAGGCGCAAACCTTCCAATATATGGATGACCTTAAAATCATTCACGGACACCACACGCTCACCATGGGTGCCGATGTTCGCCAGATGATCGTGAATCTGATCGATGGTTACGGCGGGCTGATGGGCCAAGTCAATTTCACTGGTGCGTACACCGCATCGAATCCGGCATTGGCTGGGAGCGGTTACGGCCCGGGTCTCGGGAACGCCTTTGCCGATTTCCTGCTTGGCTTTCCGCAGTCGGTAAGCAGCCCATCCACAGTTCCCACGGATCATTACGACGTGCGCGGAATCAATTGGAACTTTTACATTCAGGACGATATTCGAGTGACGCCGCGCCTCACGCTCAATCTCGGCTTGCGTTACGAGCTGCCGCCCGCCTTCCACTCGATTAACAACAGCGGCATCGCCCTGGACACTTCAGCGGGCGGAGGTTACTTGTGGGCGAACCCGGGTTTCGTTAATGCGGCGCTCCAGACGCCTGGCGTTAATCCGAATCTTCTTCGCTGCTGCGTCGATAGCAAGCTGATTGAACCGGATCGCAAGGATTTTGCGCCGCGCTTCGGATTCGCGTGGCGCCCGTTCGCGTCCGACCGGTTTGTCATTCGCGGCGGCTATGGAATGTTTTATGACATCTACGCGCGTTATTACGAGCTAACCACATTCGACGATGACTATCTCTATGCGGCTCCCTCGGTGTCCTACCAACCGGGTAGCGGTTTTGAAAAGGCGTCGCCCTTGCCTCTAAATACGCTCTGGAAACCTTTCCCGAGCGGCACGACCAACTACAGCCTGTTCACTCTTCCCTTCTGGAACCTCGGACTCCAGATCAATTGGCCGGGCAACCGTCAGCCGCGCACACAACAATGGTCGTTCGGATTTCAGTACGCGCTCACCCAGAACCTGCTGCTTGATGCGAGCTATGTCGGCTCGCACGCGCAGCACGAGAACGGATATTGGTACTTCAACTCCGGATATTTACCGAAGGTCGCCGGAGACCCCTGCAACGTTTGGATCACGGTTGCCCAAGCACAGTCGCAGCAGCCTTCGTGTCTGAGTGACCCGAATTTTCAGCCTGTCGCGGCGCGCGATCCTTATCCGAACCTCGATCCTCTGAGCTACGCGAATGCAAACGTCTTCTGGTCGAATTACGAGTCGGGACAGTTGCGACTTACCCAGCGGCTGAGCTCCGGATTGCAATATCAAGTGAACTACACATATTCAAAAATGCTAGATGTGCTGTCCGAGATTGGGCTGCTCTACGGCGTAACCAGCTTTGTTCAGGATCCGCACAATCTTCGAGGCGACTACGGTCCCGCATCGTTTGACCAGCCGCAGCGCTTATCGGCTCTCGGCTCTTATGAAGTGCCGGTTGGCAGGGGAAAGAAGTGGGAGGTGCCGCATCTGAATTGGCTGCTTGGTGGATGGGAGGTAAGCGGAACCTATACGCTGGCAAGCGGAATGCCCTACACAATATCCGCGTTCAACGGCGGCACGGACCAGATCGGCTTGAACCGGCCGAACGACATTCGTCCCGATGTGGTGGGAAATCCTTACAGCGGTACGACGAGCATTTATCAGCAGTTCAACCCTGCGGCTTTCGTCGCGCCTCCACAGGGGCGATTCGGCAATTTGGGGCACAACACGATGCGCACACCCTTCTATGGGGACACCGATATGGCCTTCGGGAAGAATATCTATATAACTGAGCGCAACGTACTGAAATACAAGCTTGAAATCTTCAATCTAGGTTCCACCTGGCACTCGAATACGAACTTACTCTATCCCGACAACCGGCTTCAAGATAGCCCGGTCGGTTGCACGAGCGGTCCTTCAGGGAACTGTGCTTTCAGTTCTTTGGTGCCGCTGAACGGCGCGGGTTCGCTCAACCTTTGGAACCCGCGGCGCATTCAGATGAGCTTGGTTTATCAGTTCTGAAGTTAAGCGTATGCCGGAGTCGGCTCGACCAACGTTTCGACGTTAACGGAATACAGGGCAGACTTGCCCTGATGATCACTTTGGAAATACACGCGCCTGCTATCGGGCGAGAACACGGGCGAGACTCCGGAGGGCTGGCTGGCTCGATGCTCGCAAAGGGTAAGCTCGCGCTGAACCGACCGGAGTAACAGAACGATATTCGGCTGAGCTTTGCTGCGGCTTGCCCCAACGAATACGGAAGCATCGCCATTTGGCGCGAAGGCGGCAAACTGGCTCGTCGAAGCGAGACGGCGCTCGACAGATGTTTCCGGCAGGACTTCATGAAGCTCTGAAACCACCACGTTCGTTTGCACATTACGCAAGAACAATAATGAGCTGCTATCAGGCGACCAAAGCGGGTTGGATATAGATCCTTTTGCGAGTAGTATGGGCTTGCTTCCCGCGATATTGAAGGAGACGTACCAAAACTCTCGGTCGCCTACGGACACCTCGCGGGAAAAGAAACATCCCGTCCCGTTTGGGCGAATCAATGGGATGACTGAAGATGCAAGTCCGTCGGCCAAGACAGTTGACGGGTCGCTAAGCCGGGCAAGGCGTCCCTGCTTCACGATCACGATTTCGGAGCCGGATTTAACAGAACTGAAAGCGCTGATTTCTTCACCCAGCGTGCGAATCTTGAGATTCGCGAGCGAAAGCTCGGTTAGGGTGGTCCGATCGAGCAAATAGAGAAACCGCTGCGTCTCGTCCATGCACAAAGAATGCGGCAGGAGATTTTCAGTTTGAGCGAGCTGCCGCAAGCGGCCTGTACGCAAATCGAGCTGAAAAGGAGTCGCTTTGCCGGTGCGATCCGAAGCAAAGATCAGAAAGCGGCGTTTGGACGAGATGAATCGATTACCCGGCGCCGGCAAAAGGCTCGTTGATACGGGACTTGTTAACCGGACAACTGTCGTTTCGGTAGCGGGGTCGATGAAGCGAACGAATTCTCCGGGTTGCGCGACGGGTAGCGGTTTCTTGGGCTGAACAGTGCTCGCCGCGGCTAAACCGCCTGGCAAAACTGCCAGCAGCGCGCGCCGCGTGATGCCATCTACCACTAACTCAGAAGATGCCGGTTGAAAATCCGCTGTTGCATCAAAGCCCTAGATCGCTTTGCGCCGAGTGAGCTGGCCGCGCGGTTTCGGATTTCGCCAAATAGCGATACGGATTCACGGGCGTGCCGCCCACGCGAACTTCGTAGTGCACGTGAGGCGAGGTTACCCGCCCAGTTGCTCCCGACAGAGCGATTACCTGACCCATTCGCACATCTTGCCCTGGAAGAACCAGAAACTGCGAGAGGTGCGCGTAGTAGGTTTCTAATCCGTTACCGTGATCAACAATCACCAATTTCCCGTAGCCGCCATTCCAGCCTGTGCTCGTAACAACACCATCGGCAGTCACATGGACGGGCGTTCCGGGCAATGCGGAAACATCGACACCCGTGTGGAATGCGCCCTCCCCGGAGAGCGGATCGGTTCGCCCACCGAACGCACTACTCAAAAACCCATTTACCGGCCATAAGCTGGGCTGGCTGTGAGCCTGCCACTGATACGCATAGCGGTGATAAATGGTCGAGTAGGTGGCGGATTTTAGAAAATTGTATTGCTCGATAGACTTCTCGACGCTCAGAGCGGCCGAAGAGGAAGCGAACTCGGCGCGATCGCGCAAAAACTCGGGTTGGCGGATCCCGTACGCGGCCGAAACTTCGCTAGCCAGATTTTCGAGCGATGCAATCTGTTCGTTACTCTGGCGCGATACGCGCTGCAACTCGTGGTACTTGCCGCGCAAGTGCTCGAATTCCGCGGCCAACTTCTCATATTGGGAGGCTTTGAAGCTCATCCGCAGATAACTGGAGAAAAGTGTCCCGGCCAGCGCGAACAAGGCGAGTAGCGTCACGAAGAGGTAGGCTATAAATCTGTGGGTGATATGGAATTGCTTGATTCGGCCCTGCAGGGAATGGGCGAATTCTACAACGAAATAGGATTGCACCAACTCGGCTCCTTTTGAATGTAGCGGCAACGTCTACTCTTCAAATTGTGTAGAAAACCTTAATGACTTTTCAGACTATCTCGATCGTACTACGGTGTCAAACAATGTTTCGTGAGCGAGCTTACGTTCTCCGTGATGGGTTCGTTTCGTAAAAAAGGACGATGCAACCAAAGATGGCGTTTCAGCGTGAGATCGAGCTAGCTAAATTATTGATCCAGGAGGCCGGAGCACTCGCACTGGATTACGAGCGGCGCGGTGTGGCGGTAGAGCAGAAGCGCGATGAATCTCCAGTCACAGCGGCAGATCGCGCTTGCGAAAAATTAATTGTTGAGCGGCTTGAGCGGGAGTTTCCCGACGACGGAGTGCTGGGGGAGGAGGGTGCAAATCGTCAAAGCCGCAGCGGCCGCAGGTGGATTATTGATCCCATTGACGGCACTCGCGATTTCGTCCGACGCATACCGCTGTGGGCGGTTTTGATCGGCCTCGAGCAGGATGGCGAAATCGTGGCCGGGGCGGCCCATAGTCCCCGGCAGGGTCTTCTGCTTTGGGCAGTACGAGGCGGAGGCGCATGGGCGAACGAAGCTCGCCTGCATGTATCAGAGAAATCTGACCCCGGCGATTCTGTGCTTTCATTCAACGGCTTTAATAAGGTTGGCGTTGGGCGCTTTGCCCCCCGGCTTTTGTCGTGGGTACAGCGATTCTCAGCAGTGAGAGGTTTGGGTGGAGCCGTTGACGCGATGCTCGTGGTGCAGGGCCAAGCAGATGTCTGGATTGAGCCAAACGCTGCGCCATGGGATCTCGCACCGTTTAAACTTCTGACGGAAGAAGCCGGAGGGAAATTCGCCAGCTTCGATGGCGAGACCACAATCTACGGCGGTAATGCGTACGCCTGTGCGCCGGGACTTGAGCCATACGTGCAAGAGCTCGTCGGGGGATGAGCGGAGGTCTTTCAGGCAGACGACGCGGGGCGATCGCCTGCCCCACAAAAGCTCAGATGCGCCTACAAGGTGGCGACAGCGCCGTCCGGCAGATATTGCGCGGCGGCGGGATATGAGAAAGAGTCCGTAGGAGGTGCGGTGGTCTCACCAGCGTTCGGAACTGTTGTCATAGTCCCCGAAATGTTGTTTGCATCGGCTGTGAGCGTTGTGTATCCCCAGTGCCGGTCGTCCGCGGCGACCAGGTGGGCACCCGTACTGCTATCCGTCGTGCCGACGCTTGAGTTCAATTTGTGCAAATTGTAGTAACCGCCGTGTCCCGCGACCAGGAACGGCAGCGTGATTGTGTCGCTGACAGCGCGCTCGATGCGCTGGTAGTTGTGGACGTGTGCGGTCATGACCAGATTTGGCAGTCGCTTGGAATCGTTAATTGCGAGCTGCACAGCAGTGGCCATGCGAGCGCTCCCGCTATGGAAGTCGTCGAAGGAATAGATCGGGTGATGGAGCGCTACGATCAATGCTTTGTCTGCGGGCGCGGTGGCAAATTCATTCGTCAGCCACTGCTGCTGCACGGAATCGATGGAACCACCTTCAGGCACGTTCGTGTACATTCCAACAATCGTGACGAAGGGGCAATTGAGTGTGAAGTACACGTTCGGGAGCGACATAGTAACGCGTGGCGCATCGCGGGAATTCGGATCGACGTGCGGCGTGGCTTGCATGAAGTACGCCACCCATCCGTCGAGGGAAGTCTGTGATGCGTTGATCGGATCGCCGTCGTGATTGCCAGGGATGGAAATGATCGGCGCCGTGTAATTCGTGTACGGCTCATAGAACTGGTCGTAGTAGTCCTGAATTTGACCGTTGAAGTAGACCACATCTCCGATGTGGAAAAAAAAGACGGGGCGCCGATCCGTTGACAGTGAAAGATCATCGACCATCGCTGCAGCCACTGCGAGTTGATGATCCGGGTTTTTCACTCCACCTGTATCGCCAACTACGTGGAAGATGATTTTTCCCAGCTCAGTTGAGCTTGCGCCTATTCCTGGAAGCGAAGTCTCAAGATCGTAGTGATAGGGCGGCTCGCCTAAGGGCAGCGGCAGCGGCTCGAACCGCTGGGTCTGCATAAGCACCGAAAGCGGATGAATTCGCGGATTCGCCTGAGAATGGCCTGCCCGTTTGCGGAATGGAACGAACCCCGGTGTAAGGATCATATTGATCTCCTCATCTTATTCACTCTTAAATGTGTGAATCCTGCCCCAACTGGATTTTGTGGCGCCAATGTCCATGAAACACTCAGAACAACCTTTGGCGTCATCTATATGAGACTGTACATGTACGCGCCTAGAAAAGTGACATATGCACGTCGAGCCCATCTTTCGAGATCGCATACACGCGGGCAGGACGCTCGCTGAGCGCGTTAAGAGTGCAGTTCGCGACTCGAACTGTTTGGTTTTGGCGCTTCCCCGTGGAGGCGTGCCTGTTGCGTTTGAGGTTGCACGGACGTTGCCCGCAGAACTGGATATTTTTCTAGTGCGCAAGCTTGGGTTACCTGGGCAAGAGGAACTGGCAATCGGCGCGATCGCCAGCGGGGGTGTGCGGGTTCTGAACGAGGCGCTGGTCCAAGAATTGCAACTCTCGCGCAATCTGATTGATCAGATAACCGAGCGCGAAGAGCGGGAATTAAAGCGCCGCGAGGAGCTGTACCGCGAAGGGCGGCGTGCATCTCCCGTCCGTGATCGCACCATCATTCTTGTCGATGACGGACTGGCGACAGGGGCGACAATGAAGGCAGCTAGCCGGGCCCTCAGGGTGCAAGAGCCGAAGAGCATTATTGTGGCTGTGCCGGTTGCTGCGAAACAGAGTTGTGACGAATTTCGGATGGAAGTAGATGACGTTATCTGCGCATCTACACCCGCGCCATTCATGGCGGTTGGGATATGGTATGAAGATTTCTCGCAGACGACGGATGAAGAGGTCCGGCATTTATTGAAGCTGGCGGAACGGCACTCCGTTAGCGGATACGATTAAGCGGACCACCGGATGGTAAGTAGCCGCGAAGTTTCCGAGCGATCTGTTCAAATCGGTCCGTCTGGAATCACTGGAGATCTTAGTATTCCTCAGGCGGCTCGAGGCCTGATCCTCTTTGCGCACGGCACCGGCAGTAGCCGCTTAAGTTCACGCAATCGATTTGTTGCCGGCAGTCTTCAGGAATCCAGCTTCGCTACTCTGTTGCTCGATTTGCTCACCGCAGAGGAGGAGCAGATCGATCTTCGAACACGGCATATGCGATTCGATATAGATTTACTTGCGAGCCGGCTGGTGCAGGCAAGTAAATGGGTTGTCGACAGCGATTCCGGAATTGCCTCGCTGCCTATCGGTTACTTTGGCGCCAGCACTGGAGCTGCAGCGGCGCTAATAGCGGCTGCTGAATTGCGCGAATCAACACGCGCCGTGGTATCCCGCGGCGGCAGACCGGACTTGGCCGGAGCAGCGTTGCCAAGAGTAAAAGCACCAACGCTGCTTATCGTAGGCGGCGATGATTACCCCGTTATCGAGCTGAATGAGAGAGCCTTGAAGCAGCTTGAATGCGAGAAGAAATTGGAGATTGTCCCCGGAGCGACACATTTATTTGAAGAACCAGGCACTCTCGAGCAAGTAGCGAGACTTGCGAGCAAATGGTTTGAAAGTTATTTGTCAGTCTCGCGTTTAACAACACGATAGAGTTGGCGCTAGCTATGGTTTGGAATAACAAGCGCGCGTGGCGCCAGTGGAAGAAGACGCAAAAAAAATACGAGCAGCACCGTTGAAAACAGCGCTGCTCCATTCAGTTCTTCGGCAGTCAGTTCCTCACCGAAGAAGTAAGTATCTCGTCTCTATTGATTGTGCCCGGGCCTGAAAATGACCCGGGCTTTTTTGTGGGATTATTGAATCCGGTTCATCATTACTACTCAGGAGTGCCCACAAATCCATTGCACGGAGTGGACGTAGGCGACACGTTGACGCACGGTCCATAAAAACCTACGATCCAGCCCGCGTTGTTGACGCCGTTGATAATCGTTGCGCCAACGCCTTTTGGATCATCTACAGGTTGGAACTTTCCGCTCTTGTATATGAATCCATGGATCAGGCCGCCTTTGTCCGTGTAAGTCCCGACCACTTCGCCCTTATCATTGAGGCCGAAGGCTTGCGTCGACGTGGAATCGGGAGCGTCGAGCGTCGTGAGTTTTCCGTTCGCCAACAAGAATCCATGATTCAACCCGCCTGCGTCGACATAGAATCCGGAAGTCCAGCCTGAATTGTTGATTCCAGTTTCGGTCATTCCGCCGGGTGCATGCCCGTCTTCTAATACTTGATATACGCCACCATACAAATCCCAGACGACAGCATGAGAAATGTTCTTGGAATCGTTATAGAAACCGGCAACCTGGAGAAGATTGTTGATACCTAGCAGTTGGTTAAACGTCGTATCCGGAAAATCTCTTGTAATGAATTTGGAGCCGACCTCTAGGAACCCGTGATTGATCCCTCCCTTGTCGATATAAAAGCCGTCAGTGTCGCCGCTATCATTAATTCCGATCACCTGTGTCTGGACCGAACCGGGAAAGTTTTCCGGGGCGAAGTGGTTTGGAAGGGTAAGTACAAAACCTTTATTAGGGTGCTTTGCGTCAGCGCCGCTGCCGTGATAACCGGCGATTGCGTTGTCTTTATTAATTCCGAGTAACTGGGTGAAGTTGTCGCCTGGATAGTTGACGGTTTCAAATTTGAAAGTTACATCGGACGTGTCCTGCGCCAGAGCGGATAGGGAAAGCACGCTCATCGAAAAAAGCGCGCAAAACATTAGTGAAGTCTTTTGCATTGTGTATTCTCCTTTTATTTCCACAGCAGCCTGTTTGGAATCCAGATCTGCCGGTGGATCTCTATTTGTAATAGCGGGCTTTTATCGCGGATTCCGTCAACAGATTTTTACAAACGCAAAGATTGCGACCACAGCAGCATATACTCGAAGAACGTGTTTGGCGGGATCGAAGCGGGCGGCACAAAGTTTGTCTGTGGAATCGGAACAGGGCCTGATGATCTGCATGTCGCTCAGTTCCCAACAACTGTTCCCGAGCTGACAATTCCAAAAGTAATCGCGTTCTTCAAAGAAGAGGCCACGGACGGCTTCGACGCGCTGGGCATCGGGTCATTTGGGCCGGTTGATTTAGATCCGAACTCACCAAGCTTCGGCCACATCACGTCGACTCCGAAGCCTGGATGGCAGAACTACTATTTGGCTGGCGTATTGGGAGGCGCTCTCGGCGTGCCGGTCGGCTTCGATACCGACGTTAATGCCGCGCTTCTCGCCGAGGCACGATGGGGAGCCGCTAGAGGTTTACCGGATTTCGTCTATCTGACCATCGGTACCGGTGTGGGCGGGGGTGCGATGGTCAATGGAAAGCTAGTGCATGGGCTGGTGCATACCGAGATGGGTCATCTGCGGATTCCTCACGATCTCGCCCGAGATCCGTATCCAGGCTTGTGCCCGTACCACGGCGATTGTCTGGAAGGTTTGGCATGCGGGCCGGCGATGCAGGCGCGTTGGGGTGTGCCCGGTATCGAGCTGCCGCCGGCGCATCCGGCTTGGGCGCTTGAAGCTGAATATCTCGCGTTGGCTGTCCTCAATCTCACAATGACGTTGTCGCCGAGGCGCATTTTACTGGGAGGCGGAGTCATGCAGCAGCCGCGATTATTCGGATTAATGCGAGAAGAATTCGCTCGTCTTTTGAACGGATATATCCAGCATCGCGAGTTGAGCGATCACCTGGACAAATATTTGATGCCACCGCAACTCGGCGGCCGGTCCGGTGTGCTGGGCGCGCTGATCTTAGGTGAACAGGCGCTCGCCGGTTCGGCCCGTCAAGCGCAACTTCGGGTTAAAAGCGTGTGACTCTCTCGGCCTCCCTGATCAAGAGCACCGTTGTAGCCGCTTTGGGCGGTTTATTATTTGGCTTCGATACGGCAGTAATCGCCGGGACGACGGCGGGCCTGACCCATACGTATCATCTTTCTCCGCGCGGCCTGGGAACAACCGTGGCAATTGCGCTCGTGGGAACGATCATCGGCGCGATGACAGCGGGGATTCCTGGCGATCGCTTTGGGCGCCGGGACAGTTTGCGCGGCATGGCGATTCTGTATCTCGTTTCAGCTCTGGGCTGCGCCTTTGCATGGAATTGGTATAGCCTGGTTGCATTTCGATTCATTGGAGGCCTGGGAGTCGGCGGCTCGTCAGTTCTCGGGCCGATGTATATCGCTGAGATCGCTCCGGCAAAATGGCGGGGCCGTTTGGTTGGGTTCTTTCAGTTCAATGTCGTCGCAGGCATTTTGCTCGCATATCTTTCCAATTACCTGATCGGGCTTGCCTCACTCGGAAGCGAAGACTGGCGTTGGATGCTCGGCGTTTCCTCCATCCCGGCCGCTTTATTCTTTCTGATGCTGTTCTTCATCCCGCGTAGCCCGCGCTGGCTCGCGCAGAAGTCGCGCATTGCGGAGGCCCGCTCGGTGCTTTACCTGATCGGTGAAGAAAACGTTGAATCAGAATTGCAAGACATCGTCGCGTCGATCGATGTGGAGCACGGCCACGCGGAGGAGCCGCTGTTTCAATCCAAATATCGTTTCCCCATATTTCTTGCCGTTTCGATCGCGGCCTTTAATCAGCTCTCGGGCATCAATGCAATTCTTTACTATTTGAACGATATCTTCGCGCGCGCCGGCTTCAGCGCCGTTTCCGGCGAATTGCAGGCGGTTGTCATTGGCGCGACGAATATGCTCTTCACCGTCGTCGCGATGTCAATCATCGACCGAGTCGGCCGCAAAAAACTCCTGCTCGTAGGTGCGGTGGGCATGACGATTTGCCTAGCCGCGGTGGCTTCCATCTTCTTCGCAGGCACTCACGAACACCTTTTGGTTTGGTTACTGGTCGGCTATATTGCCTGCTTCGCTTTTTCTCAAGGCGCGGTGATCTGGGTATTCATCAGTGAAGTGTTTCCCACGCGCGTCAGAGCCAAAGGACAGAGTCTTGGCACATTGACTCACTGGCTGGTGAACGCAATTATGTCGTGGACCTTCCCGGTCATCGCCGCGAAATCGAGAGGCGCGCCGTTTGTGTTCTTCTCCGCGATGATGGCGCTGATGTTCTTTGTCGTGCTGGCCAGCTATCCCGAGACGAAAGGCTTATCGCTCGAGGAAATGCAGAGAAAGCTGGAGATTGCCTAACGCTATGGCTCGGGATCTGAATCCGTGGGACTCACAACTCCATATTCATTGATGAGCGTCGTGAGCATGCCGGAAGCGTTTCCGGCCGATTCAACGATGTCCGGCCGCCCGTCGCCGTTCAGATCGGCAACTTGAATCCCGGACGGTGATTCAGCTACTTGCATGATCTGCTCGGATTGGAAAGTACCGTTTCCATTCCCGAACAGGATACTCGTGGTTGCTAAACCGCAGCAGCTCCCGATAAGCAAGTCGGCCTTACCATCGCCGTTGAAGTCGGCAGCAGCGAGATGTAACGGGATGAAAGACACAGTGGAGAGTTTGCTACCCGAGCCGAACGTGCCATCACCGTGGCCCAGGAAAATCATCGGCGGCGTGTTTAAGGGCCCATTGAAATTCGTGGTCGAGAGCACCAGATCCAGCTTGCCATCCTTGTTGAAGTCGGCTATAGCGGCGTCATATGGATTCGCGACTTCGGTCAGTGTCGCTTTCAGCGTAAAGCTGCCTTTCCCGTTTCCTAGCAACACGTAGGTTCCCCCGGACGATGTTTTTTCGAAAGGAGTGCCCGCGTCGAGCACAATCAAGTCCAGTTTGTTGTCGTTCCTCAAATCGGCGCTGAATATGCGCCCTCCTGTTGATTTCGACGCCTCGGAGGGCAAAGTGACCGCAATGGGGCTGCCAAAAGTTCCGTTCCCTTTTCCGAGCAATACGTGAACCGAAATACCTGACCCGGGCGTGTACGACAAAACAGCGAGATCGCGGATCTTATCGCCGTTAAAATCCGCGACATTCACGTCCAGGACATCTTTCACGGCGAGCGCCAAACCCGATCCGAATTTCCCGCCGCCTTTCCCCAGGAAGACGTAAGCGGTCGAAGGATTGCCGGAGGAATCGGTCGTGGTCACAATGGCGTCCTGCTTCTTATCGTTGTTGAAATCGGCCGCACGGATCACGGTTGCAGGCGCGGCTAAGCCGGGGAAGGGCGTTCCTAACGTAACTGTGAACTGGCCTTTTCCATTTCCGGTCAGAAGGGAGGTGCCAGTGACGATGTCCTGCTTTCCGTCTCCCGTGAAGTCCGCGACGGCGAAGCCGAACGCCTCCGAAAACGTGCCCGTGTTGTATGCTTGAGCGCCGCGGAAAGTGCCATCGCCATTGCCCAACAACACCGCGAGTCCGCCCGTTCCTCCCATGTTATTGGGAGTTGGCGAAAAAGCTTGGCCGCTCTGCGGACCAAGCACAAGGTCGAGGTTTCCATCCCCGTCAATATCGCCGGTGCTAATGACCTCGCCCTGATACACACCCGAATACCACGTCGGAGCGCGAACAGTTCCGTCTCCGTTCCCGAGGAAAACTCCGACGAAATCTGAAGTCGTTGCGACCGCCAAGTCCATCTTGCCGTCATGGTTGAAATCACCGGCAACAAGCGATGCCACAATTTGAGCCGGGAACGGAAGGGACTTGCCGGCTTTAAACGTCCCGTCGCCGTTTCCTAGCAATACCTGTCCGGTGCCCAAGATAATGTCCGGATGTCCATCTCCATTGAGGTCCGCCACAAGCATTGTCGGAAATTGCCCGCTGACCGGGTAATTGGCCTTCGCCGTGAATGATCCCTTTCCGTTGCCGAGGTAAACGCCCACTGAGTAGCTGCCTGTGCTCGTTTCCGGCAGTTCGACCGCCACTAGGTCGAGCTTTCCATCATGATTCACGTCGACAAGCGAGAGCCAAAGCATACCGCGATTTGAAAGCTTGACGATTGATGGCGCGCCAAAGGTGCCGTTTCCGTTATTAATCGCAACCGCATAACCGCCGTCTACAACTGTGGGATACCCACTTCCTTCCAGTCCAATCACCAGGTCAGGCTTTCCATCGCCATTGATGTCAGCCGTTGCAATTGAATAAGGGTCCGAACCGACAGTTAACGTTTGGACCTTCTTTATGCTTTGCTTCGCGACACTGCTGATTACGACGTTATAGATGTCAACAACATTTGTGTTGCTTGCATCGATTGTCGCGACTACATAGGTCTTGTTGGATGCTTCTCCTGCATCAGCACCGATGAATCCGGGATTGTTCGGATCCGGATTTTTACAGCCGTCCGGCCAGACATCTCCCTTTGTCGTGAGCCCCGCGAGCTTGTGCAACCTGTCCTGGAAACCCTCAACGAGCGTCAGCACCTTGAACGTCGGTGGGTTGGCATTACCCGTAGCGATAATCCCGTCGATTGTGCAGTCCGGATCGCGGTAGAGGGCTCCGAATTCCCGAGGGCCAAATGCATACTCGGTCTCTGAAGTTGGCGGCGCGATGACTGTCGTGTTGCCACTGAACAGCAGAGGTGAAGCGAGATGTGTTTGCGCCGTTAAAGGAGACGTGAGAAACGCGGCGGCCGTAATCGAAAGCAAAAGTTGGACAAACGTACGGTTGGACATATTAAAAGGGATGAGCAGAGAGAGAATACCACAAAATCGGTACTTTTCACTCGCTTTGTGAGCGAGTACTGTACGGTCTATTGACCCTTGAAGGGCGTCGAACCGCCAATGTGTTGCGTGAGATCGACTGCGAGCTCGAGATGCGCTTGGATGGAAGGTAGCCACTTGCGCGCGAGCGCCTTGAGCTGTGGATCCGTGCCGTTATCTGCCTCAGCGTAAAAGGCCGTCAGCGCGGCGAGATGATCTCCGATCTGTTGCATCGCATAGGCTTGGTCGAAATCGACAGGATCGACGCTCTCGAGGTGACGCAAGGCAAGTGCGTCCACGGGTGCGAGCCGTTCTACGGCCGCCGCATTCGCGAATTTACGAAGGCTGGGTGGCATCTCTTTCATTAACCCTTCATGCTCGGCGATCATCTTTTGAGCAAAGCCTTTGACCTCGTTCGCTGTTCCGCGCTTGAGCGCAAGCTGCGCCATATCGAGTTCTGCATTGTTGCCCTGAGTGGCGACAATTGCAAAGGTGCGATCAACATTCGCGGAAGTTGGATAGTTCGCAGGCGCCGGTTGCGCGGGAACGGGAGCGCGATTCTCAGTCATTGGCGGCGGTGAAGGAGATTGACCCGCTTGCGCCATCAGTGCTGCCAAAGTAAGAAGCGCGATCATGCCGGGAGCTCCTTCGGGCTCGGGAACCCGTGCTGCTCCCGTCCAACAGCAGCGTCGTATAGCTTCGTTGCCTTGTAGTGCTCCAGGCGGCCATCGCCTGCAAGAGCTTTCACGCGGTTCTCGAGAGCGGCCATCTCGCCGGAGTTCATGGGAGTGAAGTTCATGGCAATTGCCAAATTTTGACGAAACACATCATACGAATCCATCCCGCTCACGGTGGTCAGGATTCCCGGAACGCTCATCGCGTATCGGAGCAATTCCTGCGGTGTCGCGACTCCCCGCTTCACCGGCTCGCCTCCGCCGCCCATCGATTTCATTCCGATGACAGCGATATTCTGACGCCGAGCCTCAGGAATGACGCGCTGCTGGAAACTACGGTAATTCTTATCGAATGGATTGAGCGGTAGTTGAACCGTATCGAAGGCATATTGGTGCGAGAGCATTTTCAAATGAATATCCGGATCTTTGTGACCGGTGAAACCTACGAATCGCGCCTTGCCCTGTTGCTTAGCCTGCGTTAACGCCTCTACTGCGCCGTCGGGAGCGAAGTGAAGATCGGGATCGTTATCGTAGATCACTTCATGGATCTGCCATAAATCAAGGTGATCGGTCTGGAGCCGCCGCAGCGAGTCTTCCAGCATCTTTATGGCGACATCTCGCTTGCGGCCATGCGAACATACCTTGGTCATAAGGAAGACTTGATCGCGCTTCCCTTTCAACGCGCGACCCATCCGCTCTTCGCTCATTCCGTTGTGATATTCCCACGCGTTGTCGAAGAAATTGATTCCGTTCTCTACGGCTTCTGAAACGATTCGTCCCACCTCCGAGTCATCTTTGACATCGCCAAGCGAGAAGCCACCGATCCCGATGATCGATACGGAAACACCTTTCAACTCGCGATGCGGCACTGGCACTGCTGTTCTCTCCTCCTTATGAATGCGCGCCTTTAAGTGGCTGTTCGTGCATCTGGCGCGTGACGATATCGTCGTACCGCAGCGATGTCTTATATGTCTCGAAACGGCCGTCGCCCGCTACCGTCTGCACAGACGCAACGATTTGTTGCATCTCCGTTTCATTCATCGGTTGGAAGCCTTTTGCGAGCGCCAAATTTTGGCGAAGCACCGCCAGTGATTCCATTCCTGTAATGGTCGTCGTGACTCCAGGAACACTCATGGCATAACGGAGCGCCTGTTCCGCTGTTAGCTTTACCTCAGCGTGATGAAATGGACCTCCGTCGCCATTGAGCGGCTTCATCCCGAGCACTGCAATACCGCGTTTCACTGCTTCCGGCAAAACGATCTGCTGAAAGCTCCGGAACTGCGCGTCAAATGCGTTGATGGGAAACTGCACTGAGTCCCACGTATAACCCATGTCGATCATGCGCTTATGGATGCGGGGATCTTTATGACCCGTATATCCGACGTAACGCACTTTCCCTTGCTGCTTTGCGCGATCCAGCGCTTCAATAACGCCGCCTTTTCGATACGCCAGATCGGGGTCGTTGTCGTAGACCACAGCATGGATTTGCCAGAGGTCAAGGTGGTCAGTGCCTAGGCGGCCGAGCGACTCCTCGAGCATCTGCATCGCGACAGATCCATCACGGCCGTGAGTGCAGACCTTAGTCATAAGAAAAACTTTGTCGCGATATCCGCCCTTCAACGCCAGACCCATCCACTCTTCCGACCGGTGATCGTTGTATTCCCACGCGTTGTCGCAGAAGTTGATCCCGTTATCCACCGCCTCGTGAAGAATTGTTGTTGCGTCTTCGACCGAAGCTGCTGAGCCAAGATGGTGACCGCCGATTCCTAGAATCGAAACCTGGTCGGAGTGACGTCCGAACTTGCGGCGCGGGATAGCGCCCGGCTCCGAAGTTGAGGCATCTCGTTGCTCGCCGCCCCCGCGCATCGGCAGCGCCCATTCAGTAAGCGCCATCCCCGCCGAAACGGCCGCAGCGCTGTTGAGGAAACGTCTGCGCGAATAGCCGGGGTCGGACATGGTACGAGTAGGACGCAACGCCGACCGCAAGATTTCCTGGTAATTTCGCTAGAAGGTCGAGAGACCGCAGAGGATCTTGTATTACGAGCGAGTCCAATTATGGCCGCCATCAGTGCTGGTCCATGTCTCGCCTGTACTCGTTGTCACTTGAATGATGGGCCACCTCCTTGTCTCAATGCTCACGACGGTGCCGGTGATGCTTGCGGCGTTTTGTGTTACTTGGACTGGAATCCAATGCATGCCGCCATCGGAAGAGTGAAAGAGCACGCCCCCGGAACCGCCCGCCCACACGTCTGATCCCATCGCGCTGATTGCTCGAAAATCGATGTCGTCGGAGATAGGAACGATATCCCAGGTTTTGCCTCCGTCCGTTGATCGCTGAACGGTACCCCGCGCGTTACTTGCGAGCGCGGGCGAAGCGTTAATGCTCCACAATGTGTGGGAAGCTGCGAGTGGCTGAGGCGCACGCATATTGGTACCTGCCCGAAGCTGGAGCTGAAGGGTGGCTGTTCGATCTTCAGCAGATGCCTGCGTAGAACGAGGCTCGCGGGTGTAGACTTCCGGCGATTGAGGAATGGCCGGAGCCGCGGCTGGAGCTGGCAGTGGGAGCCCTGTCGCTAGTGGTTTGCTGGCGCGTTGCGACATTGCTAATCTCTTCGGTTTTTGGGGTCGGATTTTGAGATCCTTCAATTCGCCCTCGACAATAATGGGCGGCGGGAGCGGGGGCGCAGCTTTGGAAGAAACGATGACAGATTGTGGCCGCGTGGGCTGAAAACGCGCGCGAACTTGCCACGCGATAGCGAAAACGCAAATCATCGCGGCAACTCCGGCGGCCCAGCCCCAAACCGGAGAGAAGCGGCGACGGGGAAATTCGATTGTCGCGGCCGGTTCTGTTTCAGCCCTTGCGGAAGCGAGCGCCACGTATTCGCGGCACTCCGTACAGTCGGCGAGGTGCTCGAGAATCACAGCGCGCTCCCATCCATCCAGCCGGTTTTCAACGAATGCCGAGAGGATATTAGCATCCGGGTGTCCGGTCGTATTTGCCGCTGCTCGCTGGGCCAGCCTTGATTGCACGCTCTTGGAAATCTTTCGCATGAATGTTGTTGGACCTAAATTAACTGCCGCGCAGCGTGCCGCTCGAATTCCGCCCTTTCTATTGAACGTTTCATTTGATCTTTTCTTGCGCTAATCTCGCCCGCACATCCACATCGAGCTGGCGCACATCGCTCTGCATGGTTTCCTCAGCCTCTTTCTTGCTCATCCCTCGTTTCCGAAGGCCGCGCACAACCTTGTCGCGCAAGATTTTGGTAATCTTTTCGATCCGGCGGCTCACGGTTGATTCATGCAAGGCCAGCATTCTTCCGATCTCCGCGAGCGTTCGTCCATCCAAATAATAGGACGCGAGCATAATTCGCTCCTGATTCGACAGTGACAACAAGGCAGCGTCAGTCGCTTGCTCGAGACGAAGGTCGGCCGGAGTTCCCGAATCCGTTTGCTTCGTTGTGAGTTCGTTTTCGGATCGAATCTGCTCGTCGAAAGCCACGAACTTGCGCCGGCTTCGATACTGATTTACATACTGCTGGGCCAGAACTGTCCTCAGCCAACCTTCGAGTGATCCTCGGCCGGTGTATGAGGCCAGTTTCGAAAGTCGGCAGTGCCCTTCAGCATTCTGCGTGCCGAATAAATCCGCGTAGAGTGAATCGGCGAGCTCGCGCCCGGCGGATTCGTCCCTTGCGATCGCTCCTGCTATGTCATAGAGTTTCTGGCGATAGCGATCGACAAAGCATTCCCATGCCGGTTCGCTTCCTGTGGCACAAGCCCGGGCCAAAGCGAGCTCTTCGATTCGCAGACTGTGGTGAAGTTTTGCGGATTCGGCCGCAGCGGATTCGCCCGGCAGGTACCGCGCGGTTATCTCTTCCAGAATCGCGGTGAAGTCTGCGAAGGTTAACCCGAATTTTTCGGAACCGGATTTCTCGTACAGCTCCCGAAAGTATGGCGGGCGCTGATGTCGCCTGAATCGATCCGCTTCGTTAGATGAATCGAAATTCATTGCAAGAAATCCAAGCCCAGGCGTTCTTATGACGAGCGGGAAGGCAAATCCGGTTACAAAACGCCTTGCCGCATGAAGGAGCAGCAATGATCGGCATCGGGCGCCAGCCCTACAAAATGAGTGTGTCCGGAAAGTGCGTTACGTTGTTCGCCGTAGTATCGGCTGCGCTTATCGCGGCTGTGCAACTCGGCCGAGCGCAAAGCAAAGGCGTGGAAACAATCTACAAAGTGCTCGCACCCCTTACGCAAGACAATCTCACGGTTTTTCCAATTGTCACATCTATGACGCGAGACACGCGCAATTTTCTGACTCTCGATGAGGGACTCCGTTCCGGTCAGGTGGTCATTACCGAAGAAGGAGGGTCCGCGGGCTTAGTCCGGCCGCGTCCGCATGTTATTCCTAATCCTGATTTCCCGATACCTGGACCGCGTTCGGGAGCCGAAGTGAACCGCCTCGTCTTGTCTAACAATTCGGATCGCCCCTTGATTCTGCTCGCGGGCGAAATCGTTACAGGCGGCAAGCAGGATCGCGTAGTCGGCAAAGATCGCATTATTCCACCGAAAGGCGAGCCCGTTGACCTGAGCGTGTTTTGCGTCGAGCCACATCGCTGGGTGGAAATGTCGGAGCGTTTTGGAGGTTTTAATGTTGCCATGGCGCAACCGAGCGTACGGTTCAATGCAATGGCCAAGAAAGATCAGCAGGGAGTTTGGGATCAAGTAGCGCGATCCCGGGCTTCTGTCGCCGCAGCATTACCGGCACCGGCGGCACACGCGCTCGGGGAAACCTCTTCTTACGCCGTGGCATTTCAAAACGGCGAAGTGCGCCAGAAGGTCGACGAAGTAGCAACGCCCATTGAGCACTCGTACGAGAAGTTGATCAGCCAGCTGCGGGCTGAGCACGCGGTAGGCTCGGTCGTGGCCATCAACAGTGAGATTGTTTGGGTAGATGCGTTCGCTAGTACCGGGCTCTTCGATAAGTACTGGCCTAAACTGATTCGCTCCTACGCGGCCGAGGCAGTTACATTGCGCTTGAATTCCAATAAGCCGGCCGCCGCGCCGTCTATCAAAGAAGCGCAGCTTTTCTTGGATGACTTCGATGGCCAGCACGAGAAGGTGGAGAGCGAGCCAAGAGTCTATCGCAATACTGAAATCGTGGGGCGAGACTTCGACGCATTTATATTGCGCTCGCTTCTCCCTGGGACCGATTTCAATGTGCACACGGCCAAAATGAGAAGCGATAAAGCGTTCTACGGATATAAACCGATCTACTAGGAATGCCGCATCGCGTGATCCGGTTCGGCACCGGCGTGTTGCGGCTGTCCTCGCGGTGTGGCGCGTCTTAACGTGAAATAAAAGCGAGATCCCTGGTTCACGGCTGAGACGAGCCAAATCCTCCCTCCATGCCTTTCAACGATGCGCTTCGAAATCGCAAGTCCCAGACCTACACCGCCTTTTCCGCCGCGCTCCAATTGTTTGAACATCTTAAAAACCTGTTCGTGATATTTGGGGTCGATACCCATACCGTTGTCTTGGATGCAGAAGCGCCACATTTCGCCGTCCTCTTGAGCTGAAATTTGGACCCACGGAGGAGTGTCATCCCGGCCATACTTAATTGCATTTCCAATCAAGTTCTGGAACAGGCGTACTAATTGCGGTCCGCTGCCCATCACTGCCGGGAGAGGATCGTGAGTTATAACCGCATGGGTTTGTTGGATCGCTGCGTGCAAGTATTTGAGAACGGATCTTACGATGTCCTCCGTTTCCACGGACTCTTCCTGCTGATCGGTCAAGGTGGTCAGACGCGAATACTCCAGAATTCCGGCGACGAGTTTCTGCATCTGAGTTGAAGCGTCACTAAGGTAGGACAGATACTGTTTGGCCTCGGACGTGAGGCTAGTTCCGTATTTTCGTTTCAGTAGTTCTGAGAAGGAGGAAATAGTGCGGAGTGGTTCCTGTAAATCGTGGCTGGCAGCGTACGCAAATTGCTCTAGCGCTTCATTGGAGCGCTTCAGGGCTGAATAATAATCGTGCAATTGCCGGCCGGCAACCGTGAAGGCCCGGCTCACTTCGGCTAGCTCGTCGTTCGAGCGAAGATTGAGCGATACATTGAAATCGCCTTTCGCGAACTGAAGGGCCGCGGCTTCGAGTTCCGCAAGAGGAACCACGATGCTGCGTGTTACATAGAGCCCTAAAGCGACAGCGATCACGAGTGATGCGAGCGCAGTGAAGCCCAATATGACCTGCGCGCGCCGCTGAGCGGCTTCAATTTCGAGCGAAGCGCGGATTCGCTGATCACTTACATCGGCGTTTACACGCTCGACCATTGCTTTGACACTGTTGAGGATTCCCTCGACTTGGCCGTCGAGCCGTAGCGTGATTGCCGTCCAGTCGTTCACATCAACCAGGCGCTGCATTGCTTCAAGCTGGTCGCTGATGGTGTCGCGAAGAGCGCTTAGGGTACCGGGCACCGGAGTTCCTGTTTCGCGAAAAAACGCGAGTGCCTGCTCGATGTCATCGAACAGCTCCTGTCGAAGTAGGTGAGCAGTGGAGGAGAACAGGGCGGCGTCCCGGGTATTCGTGACGTTATCCAGCTTGCGGCGGATGTCGCCTAGATCTCGTTCTACCCGATATAGCGCCATGACCCTGTCGGCTCCCGCAGTCAACGTTCTGGCCTGGCGCAGGCTCGCGACAAATTCCGCTCCGGTGACCGCTGCGCCTACGGCAATCACCAGCGCCAAACTGCCGAACGCGAGCGTCAGCCGGCGTCCAATGGTCACGGGTGTTCCTGCTTCACGGGTCTCGCCGAAGCCTCAACCGGCCTGCTGAACCCAGTTAAGCGCTCAAGCTCAGATTGAATATTTCCGGCTCCTGTCGACGCACTGATCTGGCCTGTAAGAATCGTGTGGACACCGTGCGCGTATGCTTCAGAGACACGCGCGTATTTTGCGCCGACAAGCGAAGCTGGCCGCCTTATCACCCGATTCGGCACATCCGATATGCCGGCGAGAAATGGATTCGCCCGAAGTACGTCCGAATCCTGGTATAGGGAGGAAATGGTTGGTAAGAATCCGCCCTCGACGGCTCTGCGTTTTTGCGCTTCTCGGCTGGTCATATATCTGATGAACGCAATCGCTTCGCGCCGGTGCGGAGCGTTTTTGGAAACACCCAAATACCATCCGCCCAGAACGCTTGAATGGCGGTCAACCCCAACCGGCATCGGCGCTACAGAAAAGCGATTGCCGACTTCACGAGATCTTTTTGCTAGGGGATAAACATAACTCCAATTTCGAAGAAATGCGGCTCTTCCGCTCTGCCAAATGTTCCGCGAGTCCTCTTCGATATATGCAACAACCCCGGGCGGTGAAATGGTTCCAACCCATCGTGCCGCTCGCGAGAAAGCGCGGACGGCGCGCGGATTGGCAACGTTGACACTATGGTCGGGCGATAGCAAATTCCTGCCTCCTTGAGACGATTGCCATTCGAGTGCATTGCAAGTCAGCCCTTCGTATTGTGCGCCTTGCCAGATGTAGCCCCAAAAATCTTGCCTGCCGCCCGCGCGCTCGCCTTTTTGGATACGCGAGGACTGGAGCTCCAATTCATCCCATGTGCGCGGCGGGTGAGAAAACCCGTACTTCTGGAGGAGGTCTGTCCGGTAATACAGCATGCTGTAATCCACATAGAACGGAGCCGCAATGAGACGGCCGCTTACAGTCGCGTTCTCGACGACTTGAGGCAATTCGCCGGTCAGCTCGTCTCGAAGCACATCTTTCAAATCAAGCATGTAATCTGCAACGGCTCCGGGCCAAATGGTATCCACTTGAAATACGTCAACGGCGCTCGAACCCTGCTCGAGGAGCGCCATTTCTTGGGCCAGCCGGCGCGGCGCAGATTCAGAACCGGGAATGAGTCGAACGGAAATGCCGGTTTTTTGGGTGAACTCGCGCGCGATGTCTTGATCGAGCCGGTTCGATTCCGGCATCCACATCAAAGCGGTTACTGTCGCCGGATTGTCGGCTCTCGGCCGCGAGCCCGAACATGCGGTGCTTAGCGCCAGTAGAATCAGCAGCGCGATACAACGAACGCGCTCCCAGGGTTTGCTCACGGGCTTGCGGCCCCTGGAGATTTGATTTCCGCTTCGGATACCGCAACTAGTTTAACGTTTTAGATGCTGTGCAATCGACAGTAAGCGCGGATTTTCGCGAAACCTCGTTCGGTGATCCCTCGTGTACCACGACAAATATTTCGTGTGTTCCGCACGCGCTTGCGTAATACGGCGCCTCTACCTTGTACAAACCGTTCTCCGCCACGTAAGGGGCGCGTTCGACACCGAACGCCGTACCGCCAGCGTGCGGGTCGCCGTCGTAGAAAATTGCTGTCACGCCTGAGGCGCTATTATTCTCGGCGCTGATCAAAGTGGACGCGTCGATCACTTGCCCGCGAGCGGCATGGCAGTCGGAAAGCTGGAGCGCATCCATCGCGACAGTGGCCGGTTCAGCGCTCGGTGAAGGTTCCCCTTCGACAGAATCCTGCGGGAACACATAAAATTCGGAATTGTAGAAGCCCACGTTGTTGCTGTATTTTTCAGTTTTCACATCAGCGATGGAATTCAGCGTGCCTGGAATCAGTTCGAGACCGTGACCCACAATCTCTTTCACCAGTTGTCCCCCAGGCGATTGCATCCAAACCACGACCCAGAAGGTTAGGTACTGATTGGCATACGGCGTCGTATCGAAAGTAGTACTCGCCAGCACCCAGTTGACCGGAGCTCCATCATCGTCACTGAACGGAGGGATCGGCGAGAGCACCACATCCTGATCGTTAATGAGGCGGCTGTTCCCAACAGGTACTTTCAGGTTATCGACCGGCTGGACGTAGAAACGAACGTGCACTTCAGTATCGGAACGCATCTGCCCAAAGCTGTAGTTATAAACGCGAGCTTGGAGCGTAAGCTTGTCGCCTGCCTTCGCCGTCGTGAGCTGCGGTCCTTTGCCGGGATTGAGCGCGCTGGAAATGAAGAATCCGCGCATGATGTGAAATAAGCTGTTCCACGGTTTGTTCGGAAAACTAGGTCCGAGAACAGCGCAGTCCATCGTCGATTCTCTCGATCCCACCTGCCTGCAGTTAGGGGGGATTGGATTCTCCAGGCCGAGCGACTCGATCTCCCAACGTGAGGGATGATTCAAAGCCACATCAGGCGCACTGGAGTAGGCTTCTCTCCACCAACCGCCGGCGTTGTTCCGCGCCGGGTCGGCGACGAACGCAGTCCGCAGAATCCCAGCGGTCTCCACATCACCGTCAAGTGGAACCTTGTCGACGAGATTGGGCGGGTTCGGCTGCCCGAAGATGTAGGGCGTGACAGGGTAGTTGTAATTGGTTGGAGTCAGAAATGTTCCAGGTTTTTCCACGCCAATGCCGGTGGATTTCCCGACGGTAGCAACGGCCTTATTCAGGTTTGTGAAGCCAAAGCTCCCGCTCAGGTTTAGTTCAGCCGAAACGGTGCCGGTGACCAGCCGTCCGCAACATGCGCCCACAACGGACAGGTCGTATTCGAAAGAATAGTTCTGATCGAAGCTTGCGCTTGAGCCATCCGTCGCTTGCGTGGTCCATTTGGTTTCTTCGGTGAGCGTGCTCCCATCGGTCCGCCATGTGTGATCCGCGGAAAGCTTATCAATTGCAGGAATCGCCTGCTGCAATTGAGCGTAATTTGCCGGATACGACAATACGTTTCCGGGTTCCCAAGCCGGTTGATACCACGGGATCAGCTTGCCGTCGACATGCTCGTACGAGCTAAAGTCGGGCGCTGAGTATTGAATGGTTAGCGGAACCTTTTCATTGTTGCCGCAATTCGGCTTGGCTGCTGGACAGACCTTTCTCCCGATGACCGGATAAACATAGATATTGAATCGCGTCGAGGTAAACCAGACGTGGTCCGAAAAGCCTGTCTTCAAATGAACGCTGAAATCATTCGCTGTGTAGCTACCGTGTTCTTTTTCGGCAATACCCTTTAGATCCTGCGCTGCGCGCGTGGCGGCTGAAACTTTTCCGCCCAATCCCGCTTCAACGTCCCCAACCTCCACTGAAGATCCAACGCTTTGTCTCGCGCCAAAACTCCAACTGGTTGTATCTACAGTCGACGATTCAAACTTCTCCGATGATGTCGTTTCGTAGAGCGTGCGAAAGCCATCCGAAATCGCACTCAGGTTCAGCTCTTCGGGCTGATTGCTGCCCACGGGAGGAATAAAATCCACGTGCATTGGGGGCATGGCCGCGATGACCGACGGTTGATCCGTATCCTCCATAACCACCTTGCTTGGATCGCCAAGTATAAAAGATCGGCCCTGTACGTCCCCCGCGATGATTGGAGCATTGAGATACATCAGCCAGGTTGGGTCATTGGTCGTGTTGGTGTATGCCTGAGTTCGCTCGACAGTGAATTCCCCTGATGGACTGCTGGGAGGATTCACGTTAAAGATATTGAGCCCCATATCTCTTCCGCCGCAGTTATCAGTTTCGATCGCCAATTGAAGCTTGAAACTGATCTGCATTTTCGAAGGGTCTTGCGGAATTGGCTCTGTCCGGCTGAAGTTCCCAACGGCCAAGCCGGGCGTACTACAAGCGACAGGGGCGACAGTGAAGTTCGGTAATCGGAACTTTAGTGTGTTATCGAATGTCACAATCCCGAGTCGAACATTATCCCGACCCAGGTTGTACTTCATCGCGACCTGATCGTACGGCGAGTTGGGATCGAACCGGCCCGTTTTCAAAACGACTTCGCCGCCGGCGGGGAGATCGGTCACGAGATGATGTTTTAATACAGGTCTCAGAGAGCTATCGAAATCGAAAGACCTAATTTGTAGTTGTTTTGCCTGCACACTGTAGTAGGCGAGTATCAACTGGTCATGGAGAGTGCTGCCGAACCTTCCTGCAGCGGCACTACCGCCGGCAGCAGAGATGGGAGAGAAGCTGTCGTTTATGTCCGCAGCATCAAGCCTGAATGTTTTTTGATCAACCCTAAGAGACTGGACGCGGATCAATGTAGTATTAGAGGCTATATCCTGATAGCCGATTACAACTTCGCGCCGTCCGTCTCCGTGGAAATCACCTACTGCGAGTGCGAAGGAGTCGATCTTAGTTCCGTATTTGCGTTTCCAAACCGGCCCCGACTGCAAGCCCCTTGAGAAATCGAAAGGGTTGACCGCGCTAATGATCCGCACTCCGGATCTCAATACGAGCACGATTTCATTGAATCCATCTCCCCTGAAATCGCCCGTCGCGATGCGTGCCTTTCTGAGCTCGTCCGCAGGCACGTCCAAGCCAAGCGATATCGACTGTTTGGATACTGGATCGACGGCGTAGATGGTGGAGCCTTGCGCGTAGACTAACGTATCTATCGGCGAATCGAACATGCGGGCGAATATCTCGGCCGGGTTTTTGAGTTTCGGATCATACCCAGGTAGCGTATAAATGCTCTTGTCATCGATCTTGGTTCCATCGCTCGTCGGCAGCACCAATCCGCCAATTTCGAGGTCGTTGATCGCGAGAAGAGTCCGGCGACCGTCAAGGAAATCATTCACCTTGCTGTAATCCGGCTCTGAAGCAGTTACTGTTTGAGCTCGAACCAAAGAGCATACACTAAAGAGCGCGATCAAAAATGCGCTAGTGGCGTTCGAGGACAACATTTTTGCACCTTCCTGGGATCTAACGTTTAGATGCTGTGCAATCGACAGTAAGCGGGGATTTTCGCGAAACCTCGTTCGGCGATCCCTCGTGTACCACGACAAATATTTCGTGTGTTCCACACGTACTTGCGTAATACGGCGCCTCGATCTTGTACAAACCGTTCTCCGCCACGTAAGGGGCGCGCTCGACACCGAACGCCGTACCGCCAGCGTGCGGGTCGCCGTCGTAGAAAATTGCTGTCACTCCTGAAGCGCTGTTGCCCTCGGCGCTGATCAGCGTGGACACATCGATCACCTGCCCGCGACCGGCATGGCAATCGGAAAGCTGGAGCGCATCCATGGCGACAGTAGCCGGTTCAGCGCTCGGCGAAGGCGATGCTTCAACCGAGCTTGCGGGGAACACATAAAATTCGGAATTGTAGAAGCCGACGTTGTTGCTGTATTTCTCCGGTTTCACATCAGCGATTGAATTCAGCGTGCCTGGAATCTGCTGGAGCCCATGACCCCGAATTTCTTTAACAAGTTTTCCCCCAGGCGATTGCATCCAAACCACGACCCAGAAGGTTAGGTACTGATTGGCATACGGCGTCGTATCGAAAGTAGTGTTAGCCAGCACCCAATTGACCGGTGCGCCAGCCTCATCGCTCAACGGTGGAATCGGCGAAAGCACGACATCTTGGTCATTGATCAAACGGCTGTTCCCGATGAGCTGCTTTAGGTTATCGACCGGCTGGACGTAGAAGCGAACGTGCACTTCGTTATCCGGATTCATTGGCGTAAAGCTGTAGTTATAAACGCGAGCCTGGAGCGTAAGCTTGTCACCGGCTTTGGCGGTCGTAAGCTGCGGTCCTTTGCCGGGATTCAGCGCACTCGAAATGAAGAATCCGCGCATGATGTGAAACAGGCTGTCCCAAGGTTTGTTCGGAAAACTCGGTCCGAAAACAGCGCAGTCCATCGTCGATTCTCTCGATCCCACCTGCCTGCAGTTAGGGGGGATTGGATTCTCTAAACCGAGCGAGTCGATCTCCCAACGTGAGGGGTGATTCAAAGCCACGTCGGGCGCACTCGAATAAGCGGTCTTCCACCAACTGCCGGAGTTATTCCGCGCCGGGTCGGCGACGAATGCAGTCCGCAGAATCCCAGCGGTCTCTACATCGCCTTCCAGCGGGACCTTGTCAACGAGATTGGGCGGGTTCGGCTGCCCAAAGATGTAGGGCGTAACCGGGTAATTGTAATTGGTGGGCGTCAGGAACGTTCCGGGTTTTTCCACCCCGATGCCCGTGGATTTTCCAACCGTCGCAACGGCCTTGTTCAGGTTCGTGAAGCCGAAGCTTCCGCTGAGGTTTAGTTCAGCCGAAACCGTGCCGGTGACCAACCGCCCGCAACATGCGCCCACAACCGACAGGTCGTATTCGAAAGAATAGTTCTGATCGAAGCTTGCGCTCGATCCATCTCTTGACTCCGTGGTCCATTTCGTTTCTTCGGTCAGCGTGCTTCCATCCGTCCGCCACGTGTGATCTGCGGAAAGCTTCTCAATTGCGGGAACCGCTTGCTGTAACTGTTCGTAGGTTGCCGGATAGGAAAATACGTTTCCAGGCTCCCAAGCCGGCTGATACCACGGCAGCAGCTTGCCGTCGACATGCTCATAAGAGCTAAGGTCGGGCGCCGAGTATTGAATGGTGAGTGGGACTTTTTCATAGTCTTTGCAGTTTGGCTTAGCGGCTGGACAAACCGTTCTTCCAATGACGGGATACACAAAAATGTTGAATCGCGTCGCGGTGAACCAAACATGGTCGGAGAACCCCGTCTTGAGGTGCACACTGAAGTCGTTGGTTGTGTAGCTGCCATGTTCTCTTTCGGCAATACCCTTAAAATCCTGCGCTGCGCGCACCGCCGCTGAAACCTTTGCGCCCAATCCAGCTTCAACGTCGCCAACCTCCACTGAAGACGCAACGCTTTGTCTCGCGCCAAAACTCAAACTCGTTGTATTTACGGTCGAGGATTCAAACTTCTCTGACGATGTTGTTTCGTAGAGCGTGCGAAAGCCATCCGGGATTGCACTCAAATTCAGCTCCTCAGGTTCATTGCTTCCCACGGGAGGAATAAAATCGACATGCATCGGGGGCATAGCCGCGATGACCGATGGCTGATCCGTATCTTCGATAACGACTTTGCTTGGATCGCCAAGTATGTAAGATCGGCCCTGTACATCGCCCGCGACAATCGGGGTGTTTAGGTACATCAGCCAGATTGGGTCATTGGTAGTCTTGGTGAATGCCTGCGTTTGCTCGACAACGAAATCCCCTGACGAACTGGTCGGCGGATTGACGTTGAAGATATTCAGTCCCATGTCCCTCCCGAAACAGTTATATGTTTCAATCGCCAATTGAAGCTTTAAGCTGAGCTGTGTTTTCGAGGGATCCTGAGGAATTGGCTCTGTCCGGCTGAAATTTCCAACCGCCAGGCCGGGAGTGCTGCAAGCGGGAGGGGCGATAGTGAAGTTCGGTAATCGGATGTTCAGGATCTTATCGAAGCTGACGATACCGAGGAAAACAGCACGCCCGGAGTTCCATTTCATCGCTACCTGTTCATACGGCGAGTTGGGATCGAACCGACCCGTTTTCAAGACGACTTCGCTGTTCACCGCGGGGAGGGACGGCACGACGGTATGAGTAATGTACTGTTCAAGATCGAAAGACTTAATCGAGAGCTCGCCGACGTGGCTACCGTTCGTCCTTGTTGTGTAATAGGCAACTGCCAGCTGGTCGCGCAAAGTCGTCCCAAATCGTCCCGCGGCAAGGCTCGCGTGTAAGGCAAAGTCTGTATTGGTACTGGGCTCCGTGAGATTTTTGAACCCGCCGGCTGAGGTAATTTGCAGGAGTTTTGGATCGACCTCGTGATAGACCAGAACGCCCTGCCTTCGCCCTCGCGGAATGGTCTCCGAATTGTAGATTGTCACTACGTAGCGCCGCCCACGACCTCGGATGTCGGCGACAGCTAGGGCTGCCGGTTTAGCATCCCCGAAAGCCTCTGAGGGACGCGAGACAGCTCCGGCAAAGATGCCTTTCGAAAAATCGTTAGGATCTTGCGCTGCGACGATCCTGGATCCGCCGTTTGTGGCAATTACAACCTCATTGAAGCCGTCACCCCGGAAATCGCCGGCAGCGATAAGCGCAGATCTTAAGTCCTGCCCAGCCCAGCGGAACGACGCCACCTTTTTGGAAACAAGATCCTGCATGAAGATCGTGTCGCCATTGGTGTATACCAACGTGTCGTAACTCGAGTTGAACACGCGCGTCGAGATCTCCGGACCTGCGTTTTTCGGATCATACCCAGGTAGCGTATAAATGCTCTTGTCATCGATCTTGGTTCCATCGCTCGTCGGCAGCACTAACCCGCCGATAATAATGTCGTTGATCGCGAGAAGAGTTCGGCGGCCGTCAAGGAAATCATTCACCTTGCTGTAATCCGGCTCTGAAGCGCTCAGTATTTGAGCTGACGTAATTAGGAACGTACTCCAAAACAAAATCGCTCGCGTTAGCATTCTCAGCCTCCGTCGTTTAATGGCGAGATCCAACTCTACTGAAATCTGTAAACGTTACTGGAAAGAGGCATTTTTTCGCTCTGCGGCCCTGCATTACTGGTATTGAGCCGCACTGCTTTTCCAGCCAGGAAATCATCCACAACCGGGCCCTCTTTCCCAATCACATGTCCTTCGACTTTGAGATGATCGAAAACAAATGGGAGGCCATGAGAGACGAGCGCCGACGGACGATCCATCACCTGAAAGTGCAGATGCGGCGCGGCGCTATTGCCGGAGTTCCCCAATTTTCCTATCACTTGGCCAGCCTCGACATGCGTGCCCTCAATGATGTTCGCCGGAATGCTCCCCGGTGCAAGGTGCGCATACATGATGAACCGGCCGTCTCCGATGTTCTCGATAATTCCGTTACCCGCAAGGGTGTCGAGCGTGGGAGGTTCAGGGTGCAAGGGCTTTTGGTTGGGCAAGTCACGCGCGAGCACCTTAGCAACAGTTCCTGAAGCTGCCGCGTAGATCGGCACGCCGTAATACTGCCAGGACTTCAGGTCGGCCGGGTCTCCGTTGCAGCATCTACCTTCAGCATCCAGGCGTAGCCAGTCAATCGCAAACTGCTCGGGTACCCAGAGATCGCCATTCAAGTGGATCACAGCGGAGCGATGCCCGTTCACGATGGCACAGCATCCATTCGCGTCAAACCATCCGGCTCCAGCGAGCGGTGGCCGGAGTGTTACAGCTTTTTCGCAGCTCACCGGGACAGGTATTGTGAATGCATTGTGGGTATTTTGACCAAGATCCGCGACCTCGACAAAAAGATGATGTGAGAAGAACAAAGGCACCTGAGTGGGATCTGGATAGGTCACGTCAAAAAACATGACACCCGACTGTCCGGGACCTAATGCATTGAGGTACTGTGGCGTGTCGGTTTCAGCGGCAACATCCTCAGGCGCGAGTGCCCCGCCAGCGCCTGCGTTTGGGTTTACGCTGAAGCGTCTGATCAGCCCGGTGATGTCCTTGCCGTCGTCAGTCTCGACGAAGTTGTGACCGGTCTCTTCGAAATTATTTAACGGATCTACAGGAATTGCCTTGAACTCTTTTCCGCTATTGAACGTAGTATTTGTCACTTGCACCGCATAAGAGAGATGGATCATGCCGTCGATTCCGGCTACGGGATGGATGGGACTGAGCAGATGGATCACGAACGGCGAGCTCATCGGCTGGGGAATTGGAACATGAATCTGAGTCTTGTCTTGGGCCGCATGACATCCCGCTGCGAATAGCAGTGCAGGTGAAGGCGCACGAACGGCCAGCAAGGCAACACTCAAGAGAATGGCCTTGAGGTGATGCATGGGAACTCCCTCCTGGGGAAATCAGTAGATGATATCCAAAACGAAATCAGTAATCAAGCGTACCTGCACGAGCGATTTGGAGCCCTTCAGCATGAGTTGGATTCGCGTCCCCAAACGTCCGATTGTCGTAATCCGCCGATTTCGGGGCCAATCCACCGACCAAGATTCTCCGTTGGGGCTCAGGGGCGGTAAGCGCGCTCGGTGACCTGACGAACGAGATCCTGGAAGGCGGGGTCGCCAGACAGCTCGTTGAAGTTGGGATCGGTGGCTGTCTCCAAGACGGCGTAGTCGTGCGCGGGGAGGGCTCCTTTGAGAGCCGTAACTGCGTCCCGGCTTCTTCCCAGCAGGGCGCAGGTGCGAGCTAGCTCGAAGCCGGAGGACTGGCCGCTGTCGAAGTAGCGCTGCTGAGCGATGCGCATAGCCTCCAGCATGCGATGTTCTCCTCCGCGACTGAAACCTAGCTCGGCCGCGTGTGGCTGCGAAGAGTATGGATGCGAAGCCTAGGACATGAAGAAGTGGAGGTACCTTTTATTGCCCGCTCTTACGGCGGTATGTAACTTAGAGCTGAAGACAATAGCGGCCAACGCCGAAGGCGCTGCATACGCCGCGCAAGCAGCGTCCGCGGCTGTCGAACTCGACCGCAACGGCGACGATCATCGATCCGCCGTTTGTGGCAATTACAACCTCATTGAAGCCATCACCCCGGAAATCGCCGGCAGCGATAAGCGCAGATCTTAAGTCCTGCCCAGCCCAGCGGAACGATGCCACTTTTTTGGAAACAAGATCCTGCATGAAGATCGTGTCACCATTGGTGTATACCAACGTGTCGTAACTCGAGTTGAACACGCGCGTCGAGATCTCCGGACCTGCGTTTTTCGGATCATACCCAGGTAGCGTATAAATGCTCTTGTCGTGCCATCACTTGTCGGCAAAACCAATCCGCCAATGATGAGGTCGTTGATCGCGAGAAGAGTCCGGCGGCCGTCAAGGAAATCATTCACCTTGCTGTAATCCGGCTCTGAAGCAGTTACTGTTTGAGCTCGAACCAAAGAGCATACACTAAAGAGCGCGATCAATAGCGCAACGGCGCGATTCGGAGACAACACTCTACACCTCCTTCGGGTTGGTGAAGCCGAGATTTAGGATTCTCAAATTATGTCACTGTTTCCCAGCGCCGGTAAGGCTAAATTATCTGTTTGGAGAGAGTTAAATGAGTAACATTCGACATCGTCTATTCCCGCTCGTCATTTCTCTGCTGGCCTTGTGCCCAGGTATGCGCCTGGTCAGCGCGCAGGATGCCAACAACGCGGCTAGTGTTCCTCCTGAAATCAAGGCCATCTTAGATGCGCCGCGCTATAAAGGGGCCACTTGGGGCCTTCGTGTCATTGATCTCAAAACCGGCAAGCTGGTGATCGATCTCGATCCCGGCCACAAATTCCTCCTTGGATCCGTCCGTAAGGTCTTCTCAACAGGTGAGCTATTGAATCAGATCGGCCCCGCCCACACGTTTAACACTCCCGCGTACCGCCAAGGCACGGTCAGCGATAAGGGCACCTTGGACGGCGATCTCATCCTAGTCGCCTCGGGCGACCTCACCATGGGTGGACGCACAAAGCAGAATGGCACCATCGCGTACAGCGATTTCGATCACAACGAAGCGAATTCGCTCGGCAACGCTGTACTTACTAAACCCGATCCCTTGCGCGGATATGCTGCTCTCGCCAATCAAATCGCAGACAGCGGGATCAAGGAGATCCGCGGCGAGATTGTGATCGATGACCGGCTCTTCAAGCCCTTTAACTTTCGCGGTGAGTTTGATGTTAAACCCATCTTCGTCAACGACGACGTAGTGGACGTTATTATCGATCCCGCAAACCTTGGCGAATTAGCCCATATCGAGCACCGTCCCCGATCTGCCGCGCTGGCGATCGACAACGATATCCTCATGACGCCCCCCGGTACAAGCGTCAACATTGAGCCGGTGCTTCCTCGATGCATAGGACAACCCGATTGCACTGTTACGATCAGCGGCAATCTTCCTGTCGGTTTCGTACCACCGTTCACTGGCCGTTATCCTCTCATCCGGACATTCCGAATCGTCGACCCGTCGAGTTACGTCCGCACTGTGCTTATCGAAAAACTCCGCGCCGCCGGTGTGATTGTGAAAGCGCCGGCAGTTGAACGTAATCCCAGTGAGCTGCTCCCTCCGAAGGATAGTTACGAACGCGATATGCGTGTCGCGGAGCTTCGCGGCCTTCCGTATTCTGAAGACATCAAGCTGATCAACAAGGTCAGTTACAACATCGGCGCGGACACGAGCATCGTTCTGTACGGCCTGACTCAGGGTGTCGACAACATGGAATCGGCGCTCGCGGCGGAAAGGAAAAACTTACAAACGAAGTATGGGATCGAACCCAGCGAATACTTTTTCATCGATGGCAGCGGTGGCGGAGAATCTACTGCAACACCGCGGGCAGTCACGCGCTTTTTAGCCGATATGTACACTAAGTCCGGCTTTGCCCAGTATCTTGCCAGCTTTCCTATTCTTGCGGTCGATGGGTCGCTTGCAAGCGTCAATGAATTCGAGTGCAACCCAAGCCTCGCGCCCGCTAAGGGACGGGTGCACGCGAAACCCGGAACCTTCCTTGAAGGTTCACTGATCAGAGGTCAGGCCTTTGCAGGCTACATTCATGCCAAGAGCGGAAGTGAGCTCGTCTATGAAGTGGTCGTGAATAATGTGCCGTTCCACAATCTGAACGATCTGATTCGTGTGTTTCAGGACGAGGGCACCATCTCGGCTATTCTTTGGCGCGACAACTAACAGCGAAATTGCCGCGCTAAATCGTATCGCCGCTGAGACGAGCCACAATGATATACATCGATGCCGGTCTGCTTAAATTTTGGTGCGGATGGAGAGACTTGAACTCTCACGGGCTTGCGCCCGCTGGATCCTAAGTCCAGTGCGTCTGCCAATTCCGCCACATCCGCATCATCTGGAGGAATGCTTTCTCAGCGTAACATCGCGGTCTGTGACTTTGCCCCTGGCTTGCTCTCGAGAAAGCTTAGAAATTCGCGTGGATTGCGAGTTAGTTGCGGGAACGTCGCGATTACGTTTTGATCGGCGTCCACAATGGCATAGAACGGAATCGAGGCTGTTCCGAATTTCTGATCTTCGAGCTTCTGATTCTTTGCCGATTCCTCATCTGTGCCGTCAGTGTAAAGATCGACGATGATGAGATCTTTGAGCGCCGACTGGATCTCGGGGCGGGGGAACATGTTGGCCTTCATCCAATGGCAATTGGTGCAGGCATAGCCGGTGAAATTGAGGAGGAGGAGCTTGTTTTGCTGGCGAGCTACCGCGAGGGCGGAGTCCAGTTGGTTTTTATAGTAGTTGGCAGGAGCGGCTTCGGTCTGCGCCGAGGGGCCGCCGAAAATGCTGCCTGATGCTTCGGGAACGAAGGCATCGAGATCGCCAAGATGGCCGCCGAATAAACCTGGGACCAAGCTGATCGAAAAGATCAAAAACGCGGCAGCGACGAGCGCGCGCGCGACACCGAGCGGCTCATCGCTCTTGATTCCCTCCATGCGGAGCAATCCCAACAGATAGAGGCCAGGCAAGGCGAAGAGCACGATCCAGGCAGCAAGAAAACGATCGCGCGTCAGCAGATGTAATTGAAGAACTTGGTCGATGTTGCTGAGATACTTCAGCATCACGGCGAGAACGATGAAGCCGAGCACGATTTTCACGCGCGCCATCCAGCCTCCACTCCGGGGAAGCCGATTCAAATAGGAAGGGAAAAGGGCTAGAAAGAAGAAAGGCGCGGCTAATCCGGTTGCGAAGACCAGCATTCCGAGTACGGGCAGGGCTCCTTTTGATTGGACGGTCGCGATCAAAAGTGGGCCGACGATGGGGCCGATGCAAGCGAACGACGTGAGAGAAAACGTCAGGCCCATCAGCAGCGTGCCGGCGTACCCTCCGCCGCGCGAAGCCTGGTCAAGTTTCGTGAGCACACCTGATGGAAGATGCAACTCAAAGGCACCCAGGAGGCTGAGGCCGAAAATGCAAAACACGATGGCGATGAAACCGTTCACCCAAGGACTCGAGCCGAGCTGTACGACCCCGAATGGTCCGGCAATGGCGGTTACCAAGAATCCGAGCGCGGTGAACAAAACGATGATGCCGAGGCAAAACACGAGAGCTTGCTTCCAGCCGCTTTCTCTACTTGCCGGATCAGCCGAGCTGCTCTGATTCAAAAAGAATGAGACCGTGATCGGGATCATGGGGAAGACACACGGCGTGAACAGAGCTGCAAGACCGAAGCCGAAAGCGGCGAGAAGGAAAGGTAATGAAGCCTCACTTCGCTCCTGGGCCGGTCGAGGCGTTGATGAAGGTAAAGACTGGGGAGCTCCGACCATTGCGTAACCGGAGGGGATTGTGAAATCAGGTATCGTCGCTGTGGGGCTGAAGCTCACGTCTGTGACAGCAGTCTTCTGAACCGGATTGAGACACTTGGTTTCGGAACACGCCTGATAACGCGCAATCGCCTCGACGGTTGATTTGCCCGTTGCAGATTTACTGATTTCGGCTTCGATGAGGAATGTTGCGCTTCCAGTGTACGTTTCGGTATCGAGCTGAAAATTGGGATCCAGTTTACGGACGGGTTGCGGGCGGTAGACGTGATATCCGGCGATTGCCGAATTTTCGCTGAGCTTGATTTTTGTGATGATCGGGCCGCCGGGCGGCGTCGTGGGCGAGTACAGGTGCCAACCCGGCTGGATGGTCGCTTTTAGATCGAAATATTTTTTTGCGCCGCGCGCGATTTCAGCTTTTCCGTCCGCGGGCGCGAGATTCCATTGAATTGGATCTTCTTTCGCGGCAAAAAGCCAGGTAACACTTAACGCGCACAGTCCCAAAAGACGAAGGTAAAGACGCATAAAGGACTACCCTGCTTGTGCTGATGCCCAGTCGTCGAGTTCCGTTGCGATTCGCTCGTTGATTTTGCCTTCCGCGAACTCTTTTGCGACCCGAATCGCGTTTTTGATGGCTTTAGCGTTCGAACGGCCGTGGCAAATGACGCAAATGCCGTTCAGGCCGAGCAGCGGCGCGCCACCGTACTCGGAATAGTCGACCCGCTTCTTGAATTCGTTGAAAGCGCCCTGCGCGAGATAGGCGCCGACCTTTCGAGTGATGCTCGTTTTGAGAGATTGTTTGAGAAGCTGGCGGACAACGTCGACCAAGCCCTCGCTTACTTTTAGGGCGACATTTCCGACGAAACCGTCGCAGACGATAACGTCGACAAAGCCGGTATAGACGTCGCGACCTTCTACGTTCCCGATGAAGTTTAGATGCTTCAGGCTTTTGAGCAGCGGAAGAGACTCGTGCGTGAGCGCGTTGCCCTTATGTTCTTCTTCGCCGATGGAAAGCAAACCGACTCGCGGCTCGCGAGTGCGAAATATGACTCGGGAATAGATGTTGCCCATAACGGCGAATTGAGCGAGCATCTTGGGACTGCAATCGACATTTGCGCCGACGTCGATCATGACAGCGGGCGTACCGCCGAGGGTCGGGAAGGCGGAGGCGAGAGCCGGGCGATCGACACCGGGAAGCATGCCTTGAACCAGCTTTGCTGTTGCCATTACAGCGCCGGTATTACCGGCAGAGACGAGGCCCTGTGCCACTCCTTCGCGCACGAGCCGGGAGGATACGCGAATCGAGCTATCTTTCTTAGCTCGGACGGCTTTTCCAGCGGTTTCCTCCATAGTGATCTGCTGGCTGGCATGCCTAAACTCAATGGGGAGCGCCTTCCAGCCCGGATGGCGATCTAACTCTCTGCAGACGATGTCCTCGCGTCCAACGAGAATCACTTTTACTCCAAACGCCTTTGCTGCCTGGAGCGCGCCTTCGACTTCGGGCTTCGGGAAGTGATCGCTTCCCATCGCGTCGAGGGCTATGGTCACCATGTCGCGGGTGTTCTTAACTTCTAGCTTTCGACTACCTCAAGCACTTCGCGGCCTTTGTACTTGCCGCAGTGCGGGCAGACCCGGTGCGGAAGCACCTTTTCGTGGCAGTTGGGGCACTCAGCAAGGTGCGGGATTCGCAGTGCGTCATGGGCGCGGCGGGTGGAGGTCCGGCGCTTCGAATGTCGACGTTTTGGATTCGGCATACTCTTTCTAGTCTCT